>Ga0256868_10000245_pt1 | contig 32580 bp, 70 predicted proteins | sample RVTome_13_FD_187341 | JGI IMG/M metagenome (GOLD analysis project Ga0256868, IMG submission 187341) | Soil microbial communities from uranium-contaminated site in the Upper Colorado River Basin, Wyoming, United States - RVT92D227 HiSeq ...
GTTCGCACCTGGGCGAGGAATTCGACAATTTGGGATAGCTTTTCCGTATCAGTACTGGCCAACTTGCACCTCTTCTTGTGGCGGGGGAACTATTCCCCCCCGGTTCGACGGACGATGGTAACGACCATCAATCCGAGTGATGTATAGCCGCGCTTCCAGATCAGCCAAGACCGCGCGCAGCGTGCCGAGCTCGATGCCTGTCTCATGGTGCAAGGCATCGACCGAGTGACAGCCGACTTCGACGCTCAAAGTGACAGTCGTGTGGCGCCACGACGGGCGTTCGGAGTGACACCTCTGAAAGGGTTCGTTTGGGGCCATGTTCAAGCGGCCCTCAGGTTTCCGCTGGGTAGACTCTTGCGTGGCTTGGGCGGCGGTTCGATATAGTAGTCGACCAAGTCCACGCAACGTGAATGCATGCCATCTTCCCCGCGAAGGATCTTGAGTGCGTCAATGCCTCGCGAGGTAAGCAAAACGTGACTCGCGAATTGCCGAGCGAGCGCGCTGGATAACTCGTAGCTTTGGCCTTTGGCAACGCTCATCAGATAGTCCTTGGCCAACTGGCAGACGTCAACGTCTGTCTCGGCAGCATAGCCTTCGACGCAGGTCGTGACTGTCTGAATCGAATCCCGCAACTCATCGAGAGTGATCGTGCCATCGCGACGAGCAACCCAAGCGTTGCGAGTGTCACGGACGAACGCGACTAGCTGTCTCCAATGCGGTAACTGAATCATTTTCTGGACTCCTGCAGCTTGAGCCACTTGGCCCGGCGGACTTCGCGCTTTTTCATGGCGGCACGGATTCGTCCCGCACTCTGACGGATTTTGCGAACCGCCTCGCATCCTTCACAGAAGTGGCAAGGTTCGTCGAGCGATTCGACAGTCATCACAGAACCGTCGGCTGCGCAGATGCGAGTCGGTAGGACACGTTGGCTGGCTGGCATCAGATTGCCTCCTTGTGGCATTGACAGGCACATGGGGTGCCGCACTCTGAGTGCAGTCCCCGCTTGCAGAAGTCGGAGCTGGTCCGACCAAGAACTTCCACCTGGGTGAAGCCCCGCAGACAATGCGAGCAGAGGTATTGCCCGCCTGTGATCGACAATGGCTCACCGCATGCGGGGCAGCTCTGAGAGCTGAATATCGATCCGGACTTGCTCAGGGTAAGCATTGTGCGATGGGCAGCCATGGTTTTAGTACCTGGTGAACATTACGCGGCGGCCTGGCTTGCCCTCGGGCGTTTCGAGCTTTTCGAGCTCCAGTAGCAAATGCGCAACGACCGAGTCGGGAATGAGCCGGTTGAACTCATCGAGAGTGAGACAACCGAAGTACTGACGGTAGAGCGTCTCTCTCATGGCTTGCACTAGTTTGACTCCTTCGTTGTTGACGCAGATATTGGCTCAAAGGACCGAGCCTTTGCTCGGCACAACGCTGCAAGACCCAGGCGGCGATTCCCAGGCGTTGCACGACCGAGCTCGATGAGTGCCCGAGCAAGCTCGATTGCTTCGACTCCGCACGGGTCCTCGATGGCGAAAGCGACTGCCATCACTACTTCACTCAAGTCGTTGGGTTGGAAAGGTGGCATTGCCTCACTCATCCCCGGTCAACGACTCAAGTTCTATGACAGTGCTACCCTTGACCATGTCTTCATTCCGTTTCGCGTTCGCCCTTAGGTCGGCCGCGCAAAGCCCTGGCTGTCGGGGGTCATAGTGAGACAGTTCGCCTGGCTCAAAGGTGTATCCCGGACAATCGGTTGCGCTGCAATAGAACGTCTCCCCTGCGTCCAGTCGCCGAGCAATCTCTCTTGGGTTGGCCGTCTTCAACTTCCGGCTGATTGTGAGCGTATCGCCCTTGTTGAGCCCAATGGCATACCTGATACCGCTCGCAGTCGGAATGGGGACAGTGCACCGCTCGCCCACAGTGACGATACGGACTAGCGTGTCATCGTCGTCGCTCATGATTGGCCCTATTGCCTTTCGATCCACGCTTCGCCCTGGTTGAAGTGTTTCGGTCCGTCGTAGGCATCGAGAGCTTGTTGGCCTGCTGGTGACACCCGATAACCAAACCGCCTCTCTAGCTTGGCCTGTACTGGGGTCTGCTCCTCACTATTGACAGCGAACCCTGATGGGCGAACGCACCAGGCCTTCATCAAAAAGCCACGACGATGAAGAGCAACTGTCGAAGTGTTGCCCTTGGCGGGCACGAACCAACTGAACGAATTGGCGGTCTGAACTTCTAAGATCCTCAGAAGGGCATGGTACTCGTGGGTCGTCAGTACTGGCTTCGGGCGTTCGGGTTTCCGCTCGAATGCGTGAGCCTCCGGCAACCCGAACGTTCGACGATGCTGGTTGAGTTCCGAGTCATGCATGAACGAACTGTTCGGCCGTGAGTTGTAGGAATTACTCACGGCTCAATTCCCCAGAGCAAAGCGCCAGACTGATACACCGCCACCCGCCCGAGCTCGTCCCCCGCTTTGACGGCACCCGGATAGGAGTAATCGTCGAGCTCGTTGAATGCAGCCCAATCGGAGCAATGCGCATCGAACGTCAATGAAAGTTTAGCTGAGCTCGCGAGAGTGCCTGCCCCAAGTCGATACTCGACGAAGTGGTCTGCGCCTGCTCGAGCCGGAGTGACAAGCCCCGTAGCGACAACTGCCCCACCACATACGCTTGAGCTGCAAGCACCGACTAGTGCTGCCGATGCTGATTCTGTCGTCAGCCAATAGCGCACGACGATGCGTCCGAGCTCGAGCGGCTTGCTGCTGACGTTCTCGAGCGTAACTGTTGTCGCTATGCTACCGTCCGCAGGTGAGCCGGCTGCAGCAACGAACGAAACGCGCACGACAGACGCTACGCCCCCTGACCCGGTCTGACCGGCAACGGCGGACGAGCCTCCGATGGCTGTTGATGTGGCGGGATTGCCGCCCGTCGAAAGTGAGCCAGCAGAACCGCCACTTGCCAACGTTTGCCCGCCTGTTGCAACAGTGCCCCCCGTCGCGGTCCCACCTGTGGGGCCCTGCGTCGATTGCCCACCGGTTGCACTTGCTCCGCCAACCGCTGTCGTTCCTCCCGTGGCCGTGGCACTTGTCCCGCCGGTCATCGGCTGACCTGCTGCCGTTGACTCAACTCCGCCGGTCGAAGTGCCGCCCGTTGCATTGGTTCCGCCGGTTGACTCTACAACCGTTGCCCCGCTTGAACCTCCGCCCAGACGCGCTACCGAGCCCCCCGAAGTGGTGCCAACAGGGTTAGAGCTCGTGGCGACCATGCCGCCAGTGCCGGGCTCGCTAGTGGTGCCACCCTCCGGAGTGGTGACGGGAGCTTCGGCAGATGAGAAGTCGCCTCCGCAACCGACAAGCCAGAGAACGAATGCGCACAGGATTTGAAGACGACTGGCCATGAAACTACCCCTTTTCGAACTTGGAAATTGCATCCTCGAGGAGGACAGCAACTTCGAGCCACGCATTGCGGATTGTCGACCATGATGTGCGCTCGCCCGGATCTTCGAGTGAGCCAATGAGTTGATTGAGATCTCGAGTTACACCGTCAACCGAGCACTTCGCGGTCTGGATGCTGGCGCCCGCCTCGGCGCACGCAACGCCGCAACGGTTCATGAGTGCTTGCTGTTCTGCGGTCAGTCGCATCGTCAATACTCCTCGTCGGTTGTGCCGTTGAGCACCTGGGCTTCGGCTTGGGTAAGCTCGCCTCGGTCGTGCTTGTCGACGATAGCCTGAGCGAGCCTAATGAGTCGCGGGAGCCTGCGTAGCTCTAGTCGAGCAGCCTCGCGCATTTGCTGCCAAGTCTTTCCCTCCGGCGGCTCCCCATCCGCGACGGAATCAATCAGTTGAGCGACATCGTTTAGCCCCCACTCATCGAACGCATGGGCGACGGTGTTCTCGTTGTCGGAGTTCCGAACGATGCTCACTTCCGGAGCTCCGGAAGTGCAACACCTGGGTTCTGCGAGTCGCTGGCTTCGAGCCTACGGAAGCCGAACTCGAGCCCGCGAGCCATGCGGAGATTGCGAGCGTGAAAGCGTTCAGTGACGATGCCGAGTCGCTCGAGATCTGCTCGTTGCGTGGGGGTCATCGTGGCTCGGCGGTCCTTGGATTGCTTTGACATTTGGCACCTCGGTTTCGGGGGCCTTCCCCGTTGTCTGTCTTGCTCCTAGTGAACGGCAAACCTTCCCCCAAGGTTAGCCCAAAGTTGGGGGGAAGTCCCAATCATGTAGGTGCGTGGCACGATGTTGACCGGTTCGTGCTACCGGCGGACAATCCCAGAGTCCCGAACAGGGTCCAAATTCCTGAGGAGTTCCCATGGCCGACGCACTCGCAACAATGGACAAGCACGAACTGGTCGCAGCCGTTCATCGCTACAAGAACTACATCGTCAACGCCAAGGAGAAGCTCCAGGCGCCGATGCAGCAAGGCGCCCTGACCCTCTCGGGCTGGGGTGGTGGCATCGCCTCCGGAGTCATCCGGGCGTTCGTCCCCGAGGTGTTCGGCGTGCCTGTCGATGGCGTGGTCGGTGTGGCGATCTCCCTGTTCTCGTTGCTCGGTGCGGGTGACGGCAAGATTTGGGACGCAACCGCCGTGTTCGGCGTAGGTCTCGCGGCTCCCGCATTCTCGCGGGGAACCGAGGGTCTCATCCGCGGTTGGATGACGGCCAAGTAGTTCAACCATGTGTCCGAGAGGGCACGACCTGTTGGCTCATTTGAGCATTGTTCAGGTGCAGTATGTACTTCGGAAACGACGCAGAACAGCAACTCGCAACGATTCTGGCTAGCCAGGGTCTGGCTGCCGACTATCTAGGCCTCGACGACTTCGGCGAAGACGAAGCGCTCGAAGCGGACGTGATTGCAGCGGACATGCTCTTCGAGGCAGATCCGACGCCGGCGAACGCGCAAGCGGCCGCCATGGCCAAGATGCGTGCCTCCCGTTCGAAGGGGCGCCGAGCTGCGCCAATTCAACGGGCAGCAGTGCAGCAGGCCGCAATGCAGCACATGCAACGGCAAGCGATTGCCCGCGCAGCAGGCAAGACCCCGTTCAGCACGACTGGCGAAGACACTTCGTCTGTCAAGACTGAGATCTTGCCGATTCCGCCGACCCCGATTGGTGCTGGCGCTGCCATCACTATCCCGGTTCGTCCGATCCGGTCGATGCAAATCAACAGCATCATCTTCCCCTCGTTGCTCGCTGCTACTGCGGTGTGCCGTCTCACCAGTGTGCAGATCCTCGGTCTCGAACAACTCAACGGCCCTGGCGGCGTGCATTGCTCCGGTTTGACCGAAGTCCGCACGGCTCGCGTTCTCAAGGGTTCGACCGCTCAAGCTGGCCAAGACATCTTGGTTCAGATCACCAACACCAGCGGTTTGGCTCAGGTGATTGAAGGGTGGTTCGAGGGACCGGACATCGTCCGGGTAACGTAGCCATGTGGGTGGTTCTTGACGTACAACCAAACTTGATCGGCGGAGAGCTCGGGGTTGCCCGCGCTCTCGCTGCCACCGTGCACGCGGCAGCCGAACACAACTTGGTCTTGCTCGAGAACCACCCTCGCACTCCGACGCTCGACTCGTGCGTCAAGAGTGGCTCGATCTGGTACTTCGCAGAACCGCAAGGCTCAGCCTACGAGACGGTCCGCTCGATCCCTTTGATGATTCAATCGCATGGGGGAGACTGCGCTCACTTGTCGGCCTGGCGCCTTGCGGAACTCTGGCGAGACGACCTCCGAAACTTTGGCCAGCGCCGCTCGACTTGCAAGGTCTACTGGCGCAGCCGCTGCCCCTCTTGCAAACGTCTAATCGAAGACGGACTGCGGACGTGCCCACACTGTCGACGGTCGTTCCTACGACCAAAGAGAACCTTTCACGCGGAAGTCAGGCGAGCTGATGGCGAGGTCGAAGACTGGTCTCGCTGGACGGGAATGTAACCATGATTGCTCAAGTTATGACCGGACTCGGACTAGTCGTCGCAGGAACAGCGATTGGCGTGCATGCGTCGCATCGCCGGCCCTTGCCAGCTGACCTCGCTGCTCAAATGAAGGCAGCGCTAGGGTCAGGCTCCGACTTACCGCTCGAGCAGCTCAAGGCTGCTTGGACGACAGCACTCAATGGCAAGTGGCGCTACCAAGCAGAGATTGCCTACAAGGCATATACTGCAGGCAAAGGCGGAAAACTCCCTGCCGACATTGCCGCGCTCTATCAAGCTGCGTTGCAAAGCGCAGATCCGGCAACGATGAAACAGATCGCTACCGGGCTCAAAACCAAGCAACCACACCTCGCAGGCAACCTGAACGACGTTGCCAAGATTTTGGGGGGCTAACATGGGCGCTGTTGCCGTTATTGTGCCGATTGCACTCTTGCTCGTTGGTGGCGTTGCCGCCGGCGCTGCTGCGCAGAAAAAGAAGCAGACCGCGGCTGCAGGAGGAGCAGCACCAAGCACGCCTGCCGGCGCAGCTGCTACTACTCCCGCCGCGACAGTTCCGTCAATCCTGCCCGGGGCGCAAGCGCCGACAGTAGCAACAGTAACGGGCGTGCCAGCGGACGTGCAAGCTCTAGTCATTGCAGCAATCACGAGCCAGAACCCAGTCACCATGCGCCGAGCTGCAGATCAGCTCGAAGCCTTGTATCCGTTGCAGGCAGCAGACTTGCGCAAGACTGCCGCCACGTTCGAAGCAGCAATGACGGTTGCGCAGGGGACAACCGCCGCAACGGCGGCTGCCCAAACCGCAGCCCAGCAGATAGCCGCGGCCGCGCAAGCGGCATCGGCAGCAGCCAACGTGCCTGGTATGCCAGTCGCCGTTCCGACGACGACGAACGTGCCGACTGCAACGACAACGGCCAAGCCGCCCCTCGCGACGATGCCCACACCGACGACGACGACTGCGCCGGCTGCAGCCGATCCGAATCGCGTTCGAGCGGCGGCACTCGTCGTGCGACTGAAGACGGCGAAGAAAGGCACCGCGAGCGAACCTCGGGCGCAGGTGAAGGAATTCCAGCTGGTCGAGCGCCTATCTCGAACGGACGGATCGTACGGCTCCGAAACCGCACTCGCGCTCGCAGACAAGTATGGGATCGTGCCGCCCAAGCCGCTCTTTTGGGGCAAGGCAGGCGGAACCTATCAAACCCTCGTGAACGACAAGAACGCCTACTCGGCGCACTTGCTGAACCTCGCATCGACCGACCCACAACGCGCTGACGAATGGCGCAGCGCAGCGAAGGTGTAACATGTCCCAAAGCGACCATTTCGTTGAAGGCTTTCCGGCGCGTGACCTGCGCGATGCGATGAACCTCTATGGCCTGCCGGGCGTGGCCGATGTGGTCGCCCTCGAGGACATGCGAGGTGACGGTCAAGACGGTGCTGGCCACGTCTCGATTGCGCCTGGCAAAGGGCGCCTATTGAATGCGTTGCAGCGTTACAACTGCATTTGCGGGCAGCTCTGGCTGTGCAATCACGCGGCAGCAGCGCCGACGACGACTCTCAAAGGAGACGGGCTCGAGCGCGACACGTGCTCCGGCGACGATCTCATCAACTACATTGGCGGAGTAGCGTTGGGCATCGACATGTTCTCGCTCGACGCCGACGAGCTCGGTAACGACACCGAGCTCGATTCGGACGAGGACTTCTACCGTCTCGCAGCCGACGCATTGATCGGCGGCTGCTCGCAGCAAGAGTTGATGTCACTCGGGTGGGACCCGTTCAAGGCGGTAAAGAAGGCAGTGAAGGCCGTCACGAAAACGGTCAGCAAGGTCACCAAGCCAATCTCGAGAGTGACAAGTCTGGTGACGAAACCGCTTGGCTCTGCCATCGGCAAGGTCACGAAGAAAGTGCTGCCGGCATCGATCCGGAACTTGGGGAACAAGATCATCAAGTCAGCTATCTCGTTGACGAACCCCGTCAACATGCTGAACCCCAAGAAGCTGATAACGGACCAAATCGCAGTTGTGAAGGCAGCTTTGCCTGTGGCCAAAACCCTGGTCAAGTCGCCATTGGTCAAGTCTGTAGTTGGCGGTGCGGCAATCATCTTCCCGCCGCTCGGTGTGCCTGCTGCAGCTGCCCTCGCTACTGCATCGGCTATCGCGTCCGCAGTTGATAGCAAGTTGCCAGGCGTACGAGCGGCAGCTCAAAAAGTCGTAGGCAACACGTTCAAGGTCATAGCGGCGGGTAAGAAAGCACCGCCGAACAGCAAGGCAGCGCAGGACGCCAAAGGGGCCGAGATTGCGCTCGCCCAGATTGCGCAGGCGAAGAAAGCGCAGACGTTGACCAAGGCGGCAACACCCAGCGCGCCGGGCGCTCGTCGATTCCTCCACGAAGTCATGCCCAACGGACGCATCAACCGAGTTCTGATTTAGATGGCAACCGACTTCTATGGCAATCTTCTTTCGGGCCAGATTTGGTCGACACCCGGCGGCCAGACTGGTCTTGGTGGCGTAGGTCGGCAGATTGCGTTGGGCGAGCTCGAACTGGTGGACACGGACGTCCAGCAAGCTGTGCTGACACTCGGTCTGCAAAACCTCGAACCCGGTGTGACCCTCGGCACTGGTCGGATCTATGCGATTGTCCAGTACGGCATCGGCTCTGCAAACCAGACGGTGATTCTCGACTGGGCGCAGACGCAGTCGATCTCGTTGCCAGTGGGCAAGGTGAACGTGACCGCGATGGAAGTTGACGCCAAGGGCGCACCACTCCTACCAATGCCAGCGGGTTACGTCGTCAATCCGGCGGAGGACATTGCCGTGCGAGTCATCCTCACGACATCGCTTGCGGCGGGCGACCGTAGCTCGGTGCATGCACCGACACTGACGCAGACCATCAACCTGGCTGCAGGTGTGACTGTACCGTGGCAAGTCCCCGCTCGAGCGAAGCGCGTGCTGGTGGGCGACGTGCGAGGGCAGCTGGCCAGCGATGTTTCGGCGTTCATCATTGGATCACTCTCGGCCAACGCGTTCATCCTGGCCAACGCGTCCGACTCGATGATCCGGACGGACGGAGTCATCCTCCCCGGAATGACTGACAACGTGCAACTCAACTCGGTGGCTGGATTCAACGGCATTGCATTGTGCTGGTTACTCGACGGGTGACCCCATGACGGAACCAACGGCCTCGAACGATACCAAGCAGAAGGCGAACGGGAAGCAATACCCGAACGAAGATGCTTGGTCGACGTGGCCCGGCGCGACCAAGGCCTGCAAGATCCTCGGCGTCAGCATGAAGGCCTTGCGCGAGATGGTCGCCTACGGCGAAATCCAGGCGCACCATGGCTCTGATGGGACCATCCGCTTTCGCCGCGACTGGCTCGACGAATACATCGCGGACAAGGATGAGATCCCCGAGGACGAGGTCGCAGCCGATCTGAAGAAGAGCGACAAGGCTGCGTCACGCGAAGGCATCCCCGCCGACGCTATTCGTGCAACGGCCGAGTTGCTTCGTGCGTCGCAGTCGCAGAACCTCGAACTGCATCGCATGCTGTTGCAGGGGTTCAAAGCAGCTAGCGAAGCGCAAGACGTGACCATTCAACGGCTCCTCGAACGGCAGTCGCAATACGAGAGCATCATCACTGATTTGCTCAAGGCTCGCGAGATGTACTTCGATGCGCAGCTCGAGCGCGAAGTGATGCGCAATCAGCACGTTGCAGCCAGCAAGCGTCGAGACGAGCTCTTCGAAGTGAGCAAGGGCTGGGCGGGCGAGATCATTCAGGGTCTCAAACACAAGTACGGCCTCGACGAAGAGTCAGGTGCCAAGGTCAATGCAGCTATAGAGCTGCTCAAAGCACTGACGCCGGAACAAATCGAGGTCGGCGCCATGATGGGCTTTTTCTCAGCCGAGCAGATCGATCTCATCGAAAAGATCATCGGACGAAAAATCCCCCGTCCGAAGCCCGAGGCTTCCGAAGCTCCGCCGGCGCCGGGCGCCTCTCAGAATACCGAAAGTGCCGGCGCAGCCGAATCGTCCTCGGCTGCGCCGGCAGATCCTCAGAACCCTCCGGCGCAAGCCGGCGACAATGCTGGCGAAGCGCCAGCCACAGCAAACGAAAGTGAGTGACCCATGAAAGAAGCAACCTCTGGTAATACTCTCCCCCAGGCTCGAGCGACTATCCCCACCACCCAGACAACGACACTAGCGGCAGACTATGTTCTGGCCGTTGTCGTGCCGGGCGCTCGTCTCGGTAATGGCGTCGTCGTCTGCTCTCCCGTGGCCGCCGTGGCCCTCGTCAACCAACCCATTGGACCTGGCCTCGGTCTCTACGGCACTATCACGGCCGACGACGCGGTCGCGTTGCATGTCACAACTGGCGCTGCTGGCGCAATCCCGATAACCCCGGTTGCGGTCATCCCGGCGTTCGTCGACATAATGGTCCTACCGATCCGTCCGTAACGACCCGAAGCAACCCGCACCCACCAGAGGAAAGGACGCCGAAACCATGGGACTCTACGATCCGCAGATGCGAGTCGGTACCTCAGGCACGCAGCCTGCACTAGGCCGTAACTACGCAACGAATGCTGCCACGGTTGGACGCGTCCTCACTTCTCAGGGCGACAACCTACCGCCGTCCTGGGCTGCGCCTGCGCCCGGCGTTGCCCCGATTGCCCAAACGCTAGTCGTTGACGCGGTGAACTTCTCCGCGACACCCACCGGCACGCTTGGAGCACCATTCCAGACGTGCCAGGCAGCCATCAATGCGGCAGTAGCTCTCGGGTGGACCTTCGTGCAACTGCTAATTGCGCCGGCAACCTATGCCGATCCGATTCTGGTTCCGGCCAACTTCGATATCGTCTTCCACGGTTGGGACGAAAACGCCTCCCCGACCCTTGGCGGAGATATCACCCTCACCGGTGGGATCGGATCGTCCAATGTCACCGTCTTCACAAACTGCTTTATTACAGCGGCCAACATCATCGCAGCAGATCCGGCGACACAGGACATTGACGTAACCCTGATCTCGACGTTTAACAGTGCCGCGATAACTGGCTTCAACGTCAACCTGTTCTGTCGCTGGTCAACGCAAGGCGGAAACGTCACCGCTAATGGTGGCCTGTTCACTTCGTGGGATGGCGTCTCGTGGGCTCGCACCCTGCAAGTCGCACCGGTCATTGCTCCGCCTGGCTTCACCCGCCAATTTCTCGACGCCGGACATGACACCTACCAACGGGCATTGACGATCAACGGCCTAGCCATTGGCACGACCGGCTTCGTCACGATGGCGGTATCGACTGGCGTGTTCGTGCGTACTGAAGACCAAGCACAAGTGAAAGTGGTCGACCCGGCTGTCCAGGACTTCATTTGCGGCGTGCATGGCGTCGGGCCAGGTTCGGTCACTTGTTGGATAACGAACCTCTCGAGAGCGTCGACGAACTTCAACGAAGCGATCCAGCTTCTCATGCACCACAACGACATGATTGCCGAACCCGCGCCTTGATGGGGCTAGGAGCGAGAACAATGTCCAGGGACGAGCACGGAACATTCTCAGACCCAAGCAACCCAGAACTCTTTGACCTGCGAGGTGACGGTCTCGACGGCGACGAGCACGAAGCCGCTCGCGAAGAATTCGCGGAAGATCTCTTCGGCGCCTCGTTCTTCAAAAAACTGAAAAAAACGGTGGGCAAGGTGTCGAGGCTGCCCTCGCGAATAACCAAGCCTGTCGCTCGACTCGCTGGCAAGGTGCCGGTCATCGGAAAGCCCTTGGCTCGGGGACTGCGCGCAGGCGCCCAACTGGCGAACCCACTAGCCCTCTTGCGTCCCAAGTCCTTCGTGCGGACGCAAGCTCGGGCGATAACCTCGCCCCTGGCGGCAGCGAGAGCATTGGCAAAAAAACCAGCCGCTCGTAAACCGCCAATTGCACAACGACCGCGACCGAGCTGGGCAAAGCCAGTCGCGACGGCGAAACCAGTTGCGCGACCTGCCCCGCGGCCAGCGCCAAAGCCAGTAGTGCGCCCACCAACGCCAATAGTACGGCCGACACCGAAGCCCGTTGCGCCCCCTGCTGCTGCGCGACCAAGCTGGGCGCCGGCACCTGCAGCGTCGATTTTGCCAAAGCCCCCAATGGCGACGGAACCTCTCGAGCCCATGCTCGAGCAGCCCTTCGAGGAAGAGCCCACCGAAGAGGAGGCAGCCGGCTTCGAAGAGCCCACCGAAGAGGAAGCCACTTCCGAAGAGCCCACCGAAGAGGATGCCGGCTTCGAAGAGCCCACCGAAGAGGAAGCTACTTCCGAAGAGCCCGCCGAGGAGATCTGACATGTTGCACGCAAGACGCATTTACCGCGATGAGTTCGAGCTCCTACACCCGGGCATGCAGCGCTTTGCTGGGGTTCGTGAATGGGAGGTCATCGAACGCCCAACCGAAGCGACTCCCGACGAGCCACCAGACCCGCAACTGGTGACACTTGAAACGCTGGGCCTCGGGCGGTTGCGACCAATCGTCGAAGTGCCCGAAACGATGGCTTGCGAGACTTGCTCCAACCGCAACAACCCGGCGGGAAGCGGCCCCTGCGTGAACTGCGATCTGACCATTGATGGTCTGGATTCGAACTACAGTGCCGAGGTCGACGAATCCCTCGATGCCTTTGCAGCTCGGTCCGCAGCTGGCCTCGACGAAGACGACGAAGACGACGAAGACGCCTAGTCCATGAACCCCCGTGCCCCCTCCCGCCACGACGACGACGACCCGCCCAGCGGCGGGGGCAACGGCAATGGTGGCGACCATGACGACCTCGGGCGGTCATTGCAGCCTTGCAAGCTCGGGGATGACTGCCCCTATGCCGGCTCGATGCGATGGCTGTTCGACGAACGCCTAAAGCGCGAGCAGACCGAACAGATCATCGTCACCCGTGTGGACACGCTGGCCGATAAGTTGCAGTCAGCCATCCTGCTGGTCGAGAAGTTCGAGCGCACGTTGCTGGATCTCGAGTTCGAGTTGCGCCGTCACATCAAGACGCATCGACTGTTCGAGCTTGCCGTGCTCGCTCTGGCCGCCGGCGCCGGTGGTTTCTTTGCCCGTTGGATCGGGGGCAAGTGAATGCGCTCGGCAAGATGCTGGCGCTCGATGGCATGTTCGCGCTCGGCATGCTGGCGCTAGCGCGCTTCGCACCCGAGACGAAGAAAGCCCTGGAGCAGGAAGCGAAGGACGCTCTGGCCCAGGTCGCACCTGAAACCGCCGAGCAGCTCGAGCAGCTCGAGCAAGACGGAATGAACCAATGATCTCGGTAACCCGCGGCGCAAGTGGCCCCATCGTCCAGACCGTCGAGGAAGTGCAATTCACATTCCCCGCGAACCCTGCGGGTCAATACAACCTAGATTTTCCTGTGGACTCGCATATCCACGGTGACCCCATGGTCAGCGTCTCGTTCGACAATTTTACGTTCGAGATCCTCGTGCTGGGCCAAGGCATGGTCGCTCCCCACACCGTGAGATTGAACGTCTTTTACTTGGTCGACATTCTCGCGCCAATTCCGGTCGACCTCCACGTCCTGATTGCTGCTCATGATCTTGAACAGGTGGCTCACTCATGAGATTCCCCGCCGCACATGCCTGCAGCTGCCTGCAAGTCGTCTTCTCATGCATGTCACTCCCGCCAGTGCGGAGTGAGGACAAGCCCGACCCGGTCCATCATCGAGACGTCAAGCGCGAAGCCCGTAGACAGCAACGCGAGCAAGCCAAGCGATTGGCAAAAGCTCGGAAAGGTGTGCACTCATGAAGAAGCCGACGACAGCCGAACTGTTCTGGGGTGGACTCTTTATCGTAAGCCCATTTGCGATGGCCATATGTTGCGCCGGGCCGGCACCGCAAGTACGCCTCGAGAACCCAACCGAGCTCTGTGCCACGGCCGTGGCAATGAGCTCCGTCGTCAAGGCCCAAGCCGCGAAGCTTGGAGTCGAGCCGCTCGAGCTCGCCCGTCGCACGTGCGACGCAGCGTTCCTTGCCGCGCAAGTCGCCGAAGCGAACCTCCTGAAAGCCTCGGGGATTGCAGGTGCGACGAGCTCGTCGCTTCCGCCATCGATGGCGCTCGCCGGCGCCGCCGGATCGGCGGGATAACCCGTGGCCCTCGAACGACGCCGTCCATTGCCCGCAGGTCGATACTGGCTCGACGTGTTCCCACGGAACGCAGTCGCCTGGGCAACCTGGTCGTCCGCCATGAGCAAGATGGGCGCCGCCAAAGTTGAGGTGACCGAGCACTACGACAGCGTCGACGGGGCCCCCGAACATGACTTCGTGATCTTCTCAACCACGAGCCCCAATGCAGCGTACTACGCTGCCGGGCTGCCGTATCCGACTATTGCGGCGACGACTGTCACAACGAGCGACGACACTGCAACGAAGCCACCTCCGGAACCGGGCGTGCTCGAGCAGCTGAGCAGTGCAGCCGCCGGCGTTGGGGCGAGTGCCAAGGTGGGCCTAGGCGTTGGCGTAGCTGTGGTCGTAGTAGTCGGAGCCGTCGCACTTCTGAGGAGATGAGTTATGGGAGCATTGCCTTACATCGTTGGTGGTGGAGTGGTCCTCCTGTTGGTGGCTGCCGCCACGAAAGCCAAGGCCTCGACGGCAACCTCGACGAAGCCGAGCGGCACGACAACGCCAGTCATTGTTGGCCCGGGCGGTACGGCGCCGGAGTACTTGTCGAGCGTGCCCTACGTTATTGCCATGCGCGTGATCCAGATGTCAGATCAGTCGTTGCAACAGGCGCAAGGCGTCTGGTTGACGGACAATGGTTACCCGAAGACGGGCGAGGCCGTGCAGCAGTACTCGAGAGGCGAGATTACTGACATCCAGCTTCGGCAGATTGCGCAAGCAGAATTCAAGGCGAACGCTGCTAGCCCCACCACAACGACCAAGCCGAAGGGCACGACAGCCCCCGACACGTATGGCACCTATCTGCTCAACTCCGGCACCGACGATACCCTGTACTCGTACGCCCTGACGGCCACGAGCATCCCGTTTGTGGGGCAGGCTGCCGCTCGATTGGCAGCCGCCGGCGACACCCGAGCGATAGCGCTCACTCAACACCTGGCGGACATCAGCATCTAGGAGCGAGACCATGGCAGCGAAGAAACGATCCAGTGTCCCGACACCCGCAGAACTCAAGCGACTGGCCAAGGCGCACACTAAGGCCGAAGACAGGCTGCGCCACGCTGAGCTCAAGGTGATGACGGCCAAGAAGTCGCAAGCGAAGCGCCGATAGCATGGCAAGCCTCCCCGCCTCGCTCGATGAATGCACCGAACGGCTTGATGCTGCCCAAACGGCAGTAGCCAAGTCGCAATCGGTTGTCCGCGTGCTCGGCGGGGTTGCCCTCGTGGTCGGCATCGGCTGGGCATTTTGGGAGATCATCGGACGGAAGAAAGCGGAGCCGACCCCCGAAGGACCGCCGGAGGCCTCGACGTGAAGGACACGATCCCGGACCCGGTCGTCTCGTACCTTGCCGTCCTTGACGAGCTGCTCGCCGCTCGAGCGCGGGGAACGCTCGACGATGATAGTGAAGAACGCTTTGTTGTCGCCCTCAACGACTGGCGAGGGGAGATGACGCCCGAGCAAGAAGCCGAGCTCGAACTGCTGGTTGCCGAAAGGCTCAAGCCTGCGTGACTGCAATTGCCTTAGTCAACGGCTCGAAGTACTGGGCAGGTGCCTCGCGGCCGTTCTTCATCTCGCAGGGGACGGTCGGGTCGTACCTCCGCGGCAAGGGGTTTTCGAACATCGTCTGGCATGAGCGCTCGGAAGCTCTGCCGGCGACCGTCACCCCTCGAAGCGACCCGACGTACGACGACGATTGGGACGAGTGGGTGAGCGCGGATTACAACGGGCCGGCGGGCAGCATCTCCCCCCCCACCTCGATTCCGTGGCTCATCGTCCACTTACCGAGCGTCGCCCAGACCGCCCCGAGCACGGCGAAGCCCTCGACGACGACGGCTAGCGTGCCCTCGTGGGTCACGTCGAGCATTCAGGCAGGACAGGCGGCAGCAGCAGCAGGGGCGGCAGCTGCGGCGGCAGCTGCGGGCGTAGCGACGCCTTCTGCGGTATCCTCTGGCCCGGCAGTCCCCGCACAGCCCACACCTACCCCAAGCGCACCTCGGGACGGGCGGAAGGCGAATGCGGGGGCGGCCGTTTTGGCGACCGGCGTCCTGGTGGTGCTCGGGACCTTCGTGGCGGCTATACTGCGCCGCAAGCGCCATTAGGCGCCTAACCCGAGGTGACACCATGGCTGGTCAGAAAACCGCAGGAACGCGGATGGTCGAGAGTCTCATTGGCTCGATGCTCTCGAGCGCCATCGAAACCGCGCAGGGCGAGAACCCAATGCCTCAGCTCTCCGAAGAGGGGGAGCCAATCACTGTCCTTTCGATGGCTAAGCAAATCGAAAAGGTCTACGCCGACGAGCCGAAAACGGCGATGCGCATAGCGCTGATTCTGGGGGCCTACCTGGCCCGGCAACAGGGGGTGCGAGAAAAAGACGCTTTAGTTGCCGCGGCTTGCGCCTGGGCCCAGACCGCCGACTTGACGCCTCGCTAAGGGCATGTTTAGGTTGGGACGTCGCTCGGCTGGGTCCCCCTGCTACCCATCCCCCCCCTGGCCGAGCGGGTCTCAATTGCCCTTCGCGGCGTGCGATTCGCACCCGCACGTACCCCGGGCGGACCGAGCGAAAACTCGGCCGCACGCCGCGACGAGCAATTGCCGCGAAAATCTGACGGGCTCCGAATGTTGAACGCATGCCGGAGCCCGTCGCTATTTTGTGCCCATGAATCCGCGACGTTCCGAACTTCTGGCGAAAAGCCCAGAAGTTCGGTGCAACGAGCATACACGCCGCAAGTACCGATCTGACATCGGCATGCGCATTCGACGTTGACCCCTTCGTGCGCAACAATCCAGAGCGCAGGCTCGGCGAGTAGCTGACCTCGAGGATAGCGCTGGCCAGTAAGCAGCAAGCTTTGACCCGAGCCTGCGCATTCGACGTCGACCCTCCAAAGCTTTCCAGTCGATGGTCCCTCGACCGTCTCAAAGCTGCCTGGCAGCGGTCCAGATTTTCGACGGTTCCGCCCGGGGTTTCTGGGGTCATGCGTCCAGCATGACGCTGGCGTTGGAGCCCCCTTCGGGGGGCGTGCGTGCGCGCAGCGCACGACCAAGGGGGGCGTAGCATTCTCCGACGGCTTCGTGGCACGAACCTGTCAACCCCGGAAGCTACTTCCGGGGTTGACTGCCGCACCCACGATCCGGGCAGAACGTAGAAATACGTAAACCTACATTGACCGCCCGGCGGATCTGGGGATTCTAATGGTCGCATGCGTTCATTCTGGATAGCTGGAGCGGGACTCACGGCGCTTGGCGTGCTCGCAATTGCGCGAGGTCGGACCGTGAGGGGTCGCGCGCACTCGCCGAAGGCGTCTGCCTCGATGCATACGAACGCACGTGTGGACGCGTTGGACGCGTTCACGGACGTGGTCCATGTGCGGCCGTCGCTGAACGAGCTCCGGATCCTAGAAGCGGTCGCACTGCACGAGACAACTTTTGGGGCAGGGTGGAAAGGCGAGGGTGCGGGGTCGTTCAACATGGGAGCAATCCACGCAACGTCGGCTTGGACGGGCGACACCTTTCAAGCAACCGACACCGAACCCACGAGCACGGGAGGGGCGACAACCTACGCGCAAGCTTTCCGCAAGTACGCTTCGGCTGTCGACGGTTGGAAGGATCTAGTCCGTGAGCTCTATCTGCGGCGTTCGACCGTGCGCAAGGCAGCGGCAAGCGGCAACCCGCTGAGTGTCGCAAGAGCCATGTACGCGACGAAGTACTTCCGTGGTCAAGGGGCGACGGACGACGAACGCATTCGGGGCTACGCGCAAGCGCTGGCTGATGGGCTTTGGGAGATTGACCGCAATGGTTGATCAGAAGGAGCGCATCGCCAAAGGCCTGCTCAAGCCTCGGCTTATTGGGCTGTTCGACGCCTGGTTCGCAGCTCGGACGAACCTCGACAGCATGAGCGCAGGCAAGCTGGAATTCGTCGATTGGGTCGTCTCTCGGATCTGTGGTGTGACTGACCGAGCCGCACTCGCGGATTGGTATGTCTTACGGGCGTGCCACGTCCGAGCTCGGCTGCAGCAGGAGGGCCAGCAGCCGTGAGTCCACGAGCAAGCAACTATCGCAACCGGCCTCCGGAAGAGCGCCTCGGGCATCAAGTGACCGTCGCTCTGAACGATGGCGACAACGAAGCACTTCAATCGGAGCACTTACGGAATGGCATTGGGACAACCACGTCGACCACGTCTGGAAGTGGCATCGAGGGATCTCGCTACTCGAGCAGAAAGCATAGGAACGCATCATGGCCCACCGAACCCTTTACACCTGCGACAAGTGCCACACCGAACATGACGCTGGCAAGACGGGAGATTTCCCGATCCAATACGAGTGGTCGTTGACTCAACGGCTCGGCCTCGACGTCTTTACGCTGTGCAAAGCTTGCACAGTCGCTCTGAAAGAGTTCCTCGGTTTGCCGGAGCTCCCAGGTGTGCCTCGAACGCAGGAGCAGGCCAGCCCCGATGCCAGCTAGAGCGAAACAGCGAATGACCATTGCTGACGAAATTCGATTGGCTACCAGCCAAGACAAGTTGCACCCGCTTGTGCGCGACAACTGGGCGTCACCGCGAGGCATCTGCAATTGCTCCAAGGCGGTTGGTGTTGGGCTCGAGCTCGGAGTTGTGTTTTGCCAGCGCGACTATGGGCATGACGACGAGCACGTCAACGTGGCGCATAAGTGGCAGGCTGCCTGGCCACCGCCTGAGTTGCATGTTCGAGCGGTTCTGCAGGCCATTCAAACCGGGCGAACCGATACGCTACAACCAGAGTTCATCTGCGCCAATTGCGGATCTCAAGTCTACTTCCAACGGGAACCGGGCCCGTGTCCGCAGTGCGGCGAACAGCGACCAGCAACCGAGGGGACCTTCAATGTCAGCTAAGGTCAAAGCACAGCTAGCTTCGATTCGACGTGAAGCCGGACGCATCGAGCTCGAAAAGATGCGAGCGCACGTCAAGGCGAAGCGTCGCAAGCTCGTCGAGCTTGAGGCCGACGAACGGAACTGGACGAAGGCTCGCAAGCTTGAACGCAAGGCCCGACTCAAGGATCTCCGGAAAGCCCTTCGGGACTTGCAACTGGCAACGGCCAAGAGCCGAGCCGCCAAGGTGCGGGCCATCGCCGAACGCCGCAAGCAATTCGAAGATTGGTGGGCCGGCATCCGGAGGGAACGCGATATGCGCTTGGCCGAAATCAAGCGGATGAGAATCGAGCTCCGTGGCTGGTCGAAGGATCTCCCGAACCGCCGTCGAGCGGCCGTCGAAGAGGTGACTACGGCTGCGCAGCGCCACCTCGATACGTTCGACAAGCAAACGGCGAACGAGCTCGATTTGCTCGAGCGGGCCATCCAAGAGGCCCGGCGAGAGCTCAAGTCGGACGAATACGACCTCAAGACGTGGGGCTCGAATCGTCGTCGAGAGGTGAAAGCGATAGCCAAGCCTCCGAAGCGAGCCCGGGGCGAGAGTACCGCCGAGCTCGTTTCGAACATCGAAGCGAACCTCGAGACGGCCGAGGAATGGGCTTGGTGGCGAGCCGAGCGCAAGAGCATCCTGCGCACGGCTAAGGAAGCGGGGATCACCGAAGGCGATGCCATTGCCGAGGGCATTCGCGAGCGTGTCGAGCTCGAGCCCGAGCGAGCTATCGAGTACCTGCAGAACGATGCCGACGCATGGGTCGAGGCGGAGATCCGAAAGGCAGGGTTCGCGGCATGAAGCTGGTTGAATTGCGATTGCCGCACAAGCACGCCCACGGTCCCTTGCAAACCAAGCGGGTGGTACCGATCAGGAGCAAGCACACCCGAGAACGCATTCGCAGGGCGGCGAAGCGAATCCTGCGACGGAAGGAAGAGAGCGAATAGCATGGCGACCAAACGAGCTAGAAAACCGAAGGGCCCAACCATCGTCGATTTGGAATTCGCGACGCCGGCGGAGTTCCGGCAATTCAAGGTTTGGGCAGTTCAACTGCCCGAGCGTTACGGCATCAACCTTGCCGAGAAGGGCTGGCAGCTGCCCGAGAAGCAAGACCGATTCCTAGAAGTGCTCGCCCTACTACACGGCAAAATTCTGCCTTATCAAGGACCGAACTGGTGAACCAATGACACAAGACAACTACCACGCTGAACAGGTTGAGCTCGCACTGTACGTCGAGAACGAAGGCGACCTCTATCCGCAGAAAAAAGCAATCATCGAGAACATGAAGCGCAAGGTCGAACGGGGCGAGTACGACCCGAAGCTTGCGGTCAAGGGCTGGTTGCATTGGGTGAATGCCGGCGCCGCCAAGTACTGCAAGGAATTCCACTGTGAGGTGATTCGGACTTTCCCAATTGCCGTGCGGACGGCGGTCGCTCAGGACGTTGCCGACGAGACCTACGAAGCCATCAAGCGGGGCGAATACGGAGTACTGGCGAAAGCCAATGGGAAGAAGACTGCGAAAAAGGCTCCGGCGAAAAAGGCCAAGAAGACCACCAAGAAAGCTGCGCGCAAGCGCTGACCATCCCATGCGAACGATGATGGTCCGGATCTTGGTCGAGACTGAAGTCGACGACCGGTCGAAGGCTGAGGCAATGATCCTCGGCTTGGTTGCTCCGGCCGTGAAGGGAGTAGCGGCACGCATGTGGATTGCTGTCGACCACCCGCAACCAGACCACGCGGCAATGCTGTGGCGGTCAATTGCAGCGAACGAAGACCCCAACCGCCCAGGCCATGCGGCAATCTACCCAACCCCCACCAAGCCCCTGTAGCGAGAATCACATGAAGCAATCGGTGCGCGATGTGTTCGTCGAGTTTTCGACCAAGTTTGATTCGTGCGTCCCGTGGATGCATCTCGATCGCGAGGGCATGGTCCGAGCCGGTATCAGCTGCCTAGTTGAACCAATCGACCATGCCTTTGGCGTTCCGTGGGTTCACAAGGACGATGGGCACAAGGCGGAGATAAACGAGATCTCGAGCGATTGGGTGCGGGTGAAAAAGAACCGACTCCTGGCCCACCAAGGGCCCGCTCGAGCGCGGTTCCACACGAGCCTAGAACTGACGAAGGAGGGCGTCGACAAGCTGACCTTCGGGCGCCTCGAAGTACACGAGGCCCACCTGATTGCGCACGTCTTCCCGGCGTTCGAAGGCTATCCGGCGGACGCTCAGCTTGCCATCCTCTCGGCGGTGTGGGCGCTCGCTGATGCCACGCAGCTCAAGCCGCCGTTTGCCAAAGCCGTCCTCGAGGAGGCTTGGACGGTTGCGGCCGAAGAATGCTTCTTGAGCGAGGTCAACCTGCCCGAGCGCAAGCCGCGCAATTGGGCGAACCGCAAGTTGCTGACGATGGCCGCAACGACAGAGACTCCGGAGAAAGTGACTGGTTGGCCATGACTTCTCATTCCGACGCACGGAGCTACGCAATACAAGCTTTGCTGAAACGGTTCAATGAGAGCCCGAAAATGGGCGAGGTCAAAGCGCTCGCAGGAATCGGCTGCCTCGAAACGAGGTACGGCGATGGGTGGAAAGGCGCCGGCCTCGGGTCGAACAACATGGGTGCCGAGCAGTGCGGCAACACCTGGAAGGGCGACCGGTTCGTCTACGTCGACACCCACCCCGCTCCGGACGGCACATCGAAGCCTTACCGTGCTTGCTTCCGGAAGTACGCGAGTCCCGAAGCGGGCTGGTCCAGTCTGGTCGATATCGTCTACGTGAACCGCAAGCGCGACCGTGTTCGGCAATCCGCTCGAGCGGATGACTGGAAAGGTGTGTCGCAAGGACTCTATGCGACCGGCTACTACGAAGGCTTTGGCAAGACGTCCGCCGAGCGTATCGCGAACCACCTGCGGTCCTTGACCAAGTCGATAGCAGCTGCCGACAAAGCGGTCATACCGGTTCTGCCCATGGCGACCTTGCCCGACACTGTGCGGCGCAGTTCGCGCGGGGAGGCCGTGAAGCTCTTACAGCGCGAGCTGCAACTTGCCGCGGATGGGTTCTTCGGAGCAATCACCGAAGCGGCTTTGCTCGTCTATCAGGGTGACCATGGCTTGCTCAAGGACGCCGTCTGCGGGCCGAAGACGTGGGCCGTTCTGTTTGCCGATGAATACGTGCCGGAGGCTGCCTAACAACATTGGAGGTGCGACCGATGCCTGACAACGAGCATGACTTCGAGGGCGACCTCGAATCGGACCCTGACTTTTTCGGCTCTCCGTTCGTTCCGGACGCAGCCGACTTTGCTGTCGATGGACAGTGTCGGATCTGTGGCTGCACAGCATTCGACCCCTGCCCGGGGGGCTGCATCTGGGCGAACAGTGACGCAACACTCTGCTCGCGATGCGCGAGGGACGAATAGAGGTGCAAGCAATGAAGACGTCGAAGAAACCCGTCCGCAAGGCACGGAAGAAACCAAACAGTCCCGATCCGAGAATACTCAAGCGGCAGACGTTGCAGCAACGCATTGCCGAGCTCGATGAAGCCCTGGCAAAGGTCGAGAGCTATCACCATCAGCTGGCCGAGGCCATGCGCGCGATGACTCAGACGGCTACTGCCGCGGACTCACTTGGCAAGACCATCTCGCGGTTCGAGGCAGCCGAGTTCCGTTCGGTGGCACTCCTCTCAATATCAGTTGGTGGGCTCGAGCGCAGTCAGAAAGTCGAGCTGCTCAGAGGTCAACAAGTGCAACTCGACTTGAGGGTTGAGGCTCAAGGGCTGGCGGATATTCAACTACTCAACATAGGGAGAGAGCTTTGCTTCATGACTGAGGCGATCTACTTCGGTCGCGTATTTAGCAGAGGCAGTTTTATTCGTGCTGGCATCGAGGCATCGGAAGGCGCGGTAATCCAGGTGACGGTGCATCGACCATGACGAACGAAGAACTCATCCGACACACCGAAGGGCTCTGGGCGCTCTTCCACCAGTATGTCCAGCAGCATGGCATCGAGTGCCAGACGGCGGGCATTCTCATCGTGCGTGAGTTGACGGCCAAGCCCGACGTCCAACCGGCCTATTGCGTCATGTATGCAGGCGACCCGAAGAATGCCGCCATGACCATGACCAGGGCTGCAATGGGTGAACTTCAGAAGGCAGGGGTCCACCTGCCGGGGATGGGTGCCAAGTCATGAGCGATATCGTCTACGAGGCTCGAGCACTCGAAGCGCTCGAATTGCTCATCGACTCAGACTGCCCTCCCGGCATGGCTGCGCATGATCTGGCCCGGTCGGTCATCAATCTCGTACGGGATCAGGATGGCATGAATGCTCTCCGGATCGCCGAGCAGATAGACAACATCGCTGCCTGCATGGGGCGACCAAGGGAGCGATAACCATGGGCACCCTTGCACGTTGGCGCAACTGGTTGTGGTGGCACGTCTGGCACGAGCTCCGGCAACGCTGGTACTGCTGGCGTCATGGCGTCGTCCGGCTCGGCGAAGCGGTGCGCGTGCATTCGATTACGTTCGGCCGCAACGAGCTCTTGTTGGGTTCGCTGCCAGGAACGTCATTTGCCGAGACGGACCGGAGTGGATGCGACAGAGTCAATCTGGTGGAAGGGGAAGAAATCTCGATCGAAGTCGAGAATCTCACGAACCGGTCTGTGCCATTTCAAGGCGCAGTCTTCGCGTCAGATCGTCATGGTTCAACCGTCTACCCATTCCCGCCGACGCTACTCGGCGCGAGGCAATCCGCGCGCGTTGCGGTGCGACTCACGGGTGCCGGCAAGCTCGACAGAATCGTCATTCCCACCTACGTCAGGCGGTCCTAATGCCCAAGCGCACCAGAAAGCGACTCGAAGCCGAATTCCACTCGCCCTCGGCTCATGGCGCACATTCGGCGCCCTACAGTCTTGGGTACGACGCCGGCGCCGCCATCACCAATCTATTGAGTCAACGGCTCGACCATGTGACTTGCTCGGTCGAATGGTATCGAGGCTTCTGCCAGGGATGCGGTTCGACGCCTGACTCAAAGGTCGAAGCCCATATCGCCAGGGAAGCGCTTGCCGTCAAGCATGGGCTAGAACGCGTTGCAATCATCCTCGCCGGCATAGATGACAATCTGAACGCAGGTCCCGACAAGGCACTGATGCAAGACTCGTGGCCCGTGGAGAAACCGCGGCCATGAGCCCACCCGTCAAAGGCATCGAGCCGGGTGGCGAGATCGATGTGCGGCCGCAAGCTCACGTGCTCTGCACTTGTGGGCTTTGGGTGCTTATCGGCGAATTTGGAGACAAGGACGAACCAATCGTTTTGCATCCGTTGCCGCAATGCAAGCTGTTCGTCGGGACTGATCTGGTCACCTACATCCGAACCTTGCGGCAGCACTACGAGGGAAACTGACCATGAGTAACAGAGCAGAGGACGAAGCTATCCGCCGACTCGATTTCGCGCGGCAACTCGATAGGGGCCAAGCACAGATCGGTGCCTACGCCACGAGGCTACTCGAAGGCTTGACCGACAAGGAACGAGCCATCTTGCGCAAGCGCCTCGGAGTGATGCCGCTCGAGCCCACAGATCGGAAGACGTTGGAAGAGCTACTCGGCAACGAAGGGACGACCAATGAAACCAGCGACCATTCAAAGTTACCTGTTCAGCAAGGAACATTGGAACAAGACGCAGGCTCGGGAATGGCTCAAACAGCACCGCAAGGTCGTCGGCTTCATCGACGAAGATGGGTATCTCCACGCAAGACAGATTGAGCCGGATCTGTTCAATCGACGGTCCTTGCGGACTATTGATATCAATCTCGCCAAGGGAATCAAAGCGGTTGTAGGCCATCTGCATAGCAGCCATTTGGTGCGTGCCCGATGAAACCCCTCGAACGGTTGCTGGCTCAGCCAGTAGAGGCAATGCAGTTCGAGCGGACGGTGAAGCCGTTGCTCCAGTGTTGCTTCGCTTACGAATCCGGCCTCCCTTTGGAAGACGGCGACGAGACCCAATTCCTCGAGTTGCTTGACCAGTCGCGCTTGATTCTCTACTGGCAGACCGTGCCGGTTGCCAGGGGGGGCACCTGTTGCCTCCAACTGAACCGCGCGGCTCGAGGACTCCACTATCGTATTCGAGATGTGCAGACTAGTGGCGTGACGGTCTTTCAGGGCGTAGCGACAATGGTTTTCCTGCCCTTGTACCGCGGAGGGTCAGTCATGGTGGACGTGCATCGACTCCGACCCAAAGCCGGCGGCATGCGGCTCGGAGACATCCTCGAATGGCTGCTCGCCGAATACCTGCTCGAATTCGATGGCTACGACCGGTTGACGTTCATCGACTGGATCGTCTCGAACCTTCACCTGTCACCCGCCGAACTCGGCGGGGCCGAGGTTCTCGAAGATTGGTACCGCAAGCGGGCCCAGCACATCAGCGAACAGGGGCAAGCGGACGATGCCACGTAACGCCCGCAAAGCATCGCCAGGCTACGGGCATGAGCTCATCCGGCTAGAGAGGCCGAGGGCCGAGCTGTGCGGCTATGGCGAGCATCGGTTCTTGCGTGAGATCTTTGGAGCGAAGGACCAGGCGAAGGAACGAATCTCACACATTTGCCAATGGCGATACAAGCGCAAGGGGGCCGAGGTCGTCGTGCGTCGATGGGTCTGCCGTGGCTGTGCGGTTGCATGGGCACGCAAGCACATCTGGACCATGGCCAAGGCCAGCGGTCAGAAGACTCTGTTCACGGACGCAGAGCTGAAAGGGGCTGGGTGATGCAAGACTTCGAGAGGCACGTCGACCTGATGTTCCACCTCGTGCGGGAGTACTGCGAACGCGAAGGCATCCTGCACGAGATATCGGGATTGCTCATTTTCCGGCTTGTCGAGCCTGACACGAGCAGACCGCTTGCCATGGCGGTCATTGGCGAGCCGGCCCCCATTGCCCTGATGACTTGCCACGCTGCAATTGACCTGCTCACTACTGACGCCCTACGGGAGCACGCTACCCAACATCGGAGGGTTCCAACCGCATGACAACCACATTGCAGCGGGAACGAACCCGCAAGCGTCGAGCAGCCGCCAAGGAACGCGGTCGCAAGCTCGTCGAGGCAGCCCGTGCTCGAGCACGGAAGATTGTCGAGGCAGCTCGTGCTCGAGCGCGGGACTTGCTTGTGACGGCAAGTCGACCTCGCGTGCGTGTCGTCGTGAAGGAAGCGAAGCCAACGGCGAAGCGCAGAACGAAGGCCACATCTGCCAAGCCGAAAGGAAAGCGGAAGCCCATGACAAAAGCCACATCGACGAAGCCAACATCGAAGGTGAAGAACACACTCGAGCAAGCTGCGACCTTTCGTAAGACTCTCGGCGCCGTAAGCGCAGCGAACCCGCCAGGGGCTCTGTTGTCGGTCCGCGAAGTCCGCGCTCGAGCGGGATTGTCCAAAGCCGTCTTCGATGCCCTAGCGCTGAACTTCGCAGCCAAGAACCTGGTCACCCTGCACCACCATGACTTCCCGAGCTCGTTGTCGGCCTCCGAACGTGCCCAGCTCATCAAGGATGACAAGGGCACGTTCTACATAGGCATCGCCCTACGGCGGCCCGAGTCAGCACCTACGACCACCGAGAAGTCATTGAACCTTTCCGAGACTGCCATCCTCGAGGAGGTCGAAGCAATGGGCGGAACCAGGGAAAAGCCCGTGCGCATCCCGGCACTACGCAAACGACTTGCTTTGCTAGTAGAGCCAGCGCTTTTCGACAAGTCGCTCGGGCAACTGCAAGCCAGAGGCAAGGTCGTGCTCTATCGCGATGACAACAACGTGACCGCCGAGACCGAAGGCGCCTACTCCGTCGGCGGGCAACCCCGGCACATTCTCTACCTGCGCTGAAAGGCACCCATGCCCAAACATCGACGACCGAAGAAACCCAAGGCCTCCCCGGCTATGCCAGCGGGAGGGGACTGGCAACGCATGCAGTTTATCTTCATGAAGCAATTCTATTTGGCTGGGCAGGATGCCGCTCGGGCTGTGCTCGAAAAGGCACCTGACTGCCACCAGACTTGCACCACCAATGCACTGCTGTCGTTCTATCTCGGGGCCCTGATCCCTGTCGTCCAGAGTGAAGCCGAGTTGCAACGTCTGGCGGATCAGGTGTTGCCCCGAATCGTCGAGTCGATAGCCATCGTGTCGGGCATGACGTCGCAACCGTTCGCCACCTGTTGTCCGCCATCGCCCAATGAGTCTCTCAATTGAAAGGACTGCGAGGGAATGGCCAAGGCTCATACGACTGAATGCTTCCCTGAGAGCGCAACGCACGGCAAGTGTCGGGCCTGTGGACTGCTCATCGTCCTTGTCGAAAAGCCGATCCTCAAGGTCTGGCACAAGGAACCACAGTGCCCAGAATTCGCGGCGATGATTGCCGAGCTCAGGCCAATCAAGACTGGCCTAGGGGCTGTTTGGACGCCGGACGATTGGGAATAGCCATGCCCATATTCCAGACGTTCTTTCAGAAATGCAGGATGGTCGCTTGGCACTTCCTGCACCCCGGCTCGAACATGGTTCTAGAGCGTGTTGCGAACGATATCGACGACGAAGTTCATTCGATGTGTTGGGTTTGGGGCTTGTGCGGTTGCCCCGTCTATCGCATCGGAGTCAAGCAAGCTGCCAGCTTCGCTGCCACAACTGCTCGTCGTGAATTGGTGAACGAGGCAGTCTTCCCTTTCCCAGTCTTCGGTGTGCTGCTTGAATCCAAGTTATTCGAGGCCGCCAGCGAGTTTATTCTGGTAGCCGACTTTGCTCGTGCTGCAACGCATGCAAAGAGGCAGAGTGCTCACTGGGTTGGTTTTGCGCTCGGAACCGAATTCGATACCAACAACGTTGGCAAGATGTGTTGGCGAACAGCTGAGACGCTTGCGGATCTTGCCCGCGATGACTTCACACAGGAACCGGGCAAATACGATGGCTTCGTCTCGCCGGACAATCTGGCACCTGACAAGGTCATCAGTCGGCAGGTGACGGCTTTTTCTCGCGTTGCCGTCGGCCTCGTCTTGTCACTGGACCATTCCGGAACATCCGCCGAGAACTTCGCGACACGGCAACACAAGGGTTCCTTTGGGAGGCATCTGCCTGATTACACCGAGTTTCGCTTTACGCGTCCAATTGACTTGGACGTGCGCGGACCAATTCGGGAATGGGCTGAAACCGGCAAAGGGGCGTTGACCGTCCAAACCCTGGTTGCCGGCCATTGGAAGATGCAGGTCTGTGGCCCGCAACGAACGGAACGAAAACGAATTCATCTCGAGCCCTATTGGCGAGGTCCGCTCGATGGAGCGGTTGCCTTGCGTTGCCCGAAGGAAGCCCTCAACCCATGACGCGCAATCGCGACTTGCTGCCGCCCAACCCGCTCACTTGTGCGCACGAGCATCCGATCCCTGTTGTCGATAACAAGGGGAAGATCCTCTTTTGGAAGTGCGAGTGCGGCAAGTCATTCGAGGTGGGGCGCTTCGCCTCAAAGGAAGAGACAAAACCATGAGTGCACACACAACTCGCAACAGTAAAATACTCGCTCGATTCGACGAGGTCGGGCTTCGTCATGCGACAGAACTGCGCATCTTGCTGAGCGGTTTTGGCGGAGCATGCGCCCCTGAACAGCTCACCCCAGAAGCTAGAGAGTTTGTCAAGGCTTGGGCGCGCGGTTGGGCGAAAGGATTCGGTCTATCCGAAGAGACAGCGGCCGCAGTATTTGCGGGATGCGATACCGTGGAAACGGAAAGTTGTGGTGCTGATCCGCCGATTTCATAGGGGTGGGGCCCCACCCGGCCCGGCCGGGGAGGGGCGGGCGCAAGCCCGCTTGGAAAGATCGCAAGTATTCCTTCCGCTGTCCGAAACAGCGGAATTTCACAGGACTGAACGACTGGCCAAACAACTCCGGTGCGGCCCGAGCCGCACCTCCAAAAAAGAAACCGAACATGCATCCGAATTCCGAATCTGAAGTTGAGTCTGGCGATGAGGCCGAAGCGCTAGGAGAGCGACAGAACGACGCTGAGCAGGAGGCCACCCGCCGAGCCGCCATGATTGGGCGAGCTTGCGAGCGACGGGCTAATTGGCAACGTGAGCTTGCGGCAGAGCGCTTCGACGAATTCAAGCCTGAGATGCGCCGCCGGATTCAGGTCGAGCAGACGCTCATTGACGGGCTCGAGCAGACCAAGACTTCGACTTTCATCTTACTGAGGAACTATCAGCGAGACGCAGTCCATATGCCGGCCCAGCCGAAGACCGAGCGCGAACAGGAACGCGCGGACCTCCTAGAGCGGATCGGCAAAGCGACACAACGTCGGAAAGACTTACTTGGGACGTTGGAACTCACACCGCAACGGCAGGTATTGGAACGGAAGGAGCTACTTCGGAAGATAGCGAAGGGAGAGGAATACGTTCGAGACCTACAGGCCAAAGTGCGAGCAACCCAAGCCTAGACATGCAGGCACACGAGCCACTTTTCTTTTCTCTGAACCGTTGCCAAAAGCGCAACCGTTCGAAGGATTGGGCTCGTGAACGGGAATTGACCGAACGCCTCCGAGTCCTAAAGCGCGGCAAGGAAGTTACTGTCTGGCAATGGCTCTGCGAGGAACGCGGAATTGAGCTGCCGAAGCAGGATCCACCTCCGAACAAACAGAACGTCGCCTGCATCCAGCCCGAGCCCCGACCCTGCTGTGCGCATGGGCATCCGATGCCGCTCGACCCGGGCATTTGTGGCGATGAGTTGCTTATCGAAAGTGACAGGCTTGAGCTCAAGAAAGCGTATCGACTGCTTGACCAACTACGACCGATCTCCCGCAACCGCACGGCCCGTTGTCGGCGCTTCCGACTGAACAAGACCGTGCAGGTTATGAGCGACGGCGAACGGTCCTGGGTCGCTGGCGTCCAGACCTGTAACAACGTTTGGGGCTGCCCGGTTTGCGCGAGTCACATCCAGCAGGAACGTGCCGCCCTGATCGACTATGCGATTGACCGTTGGATCGGCTACGGACAGAACCGCAAGGGCCCAGCAAATGCGCGTGCGTACATGCTCACCTTGACTATCAAGCACGCTGTCTCGCACGAGCTCAAAAAGACTAGCAAGCTAGTCGCGGACGCTTGGACGAATATGTTCGTTGGCCGTGAGGGTCAAGAGACTAGAGAGCGGCTGGGCATGACGCATTACATTCGAGCGCTCGAGCCGACGTATGGTCTCACGAACGGCTGGCATCCCCATCTACACATTATCCTGTTGACCCCCGGCGAGATTGACGCTGATACATTGGAGTACCTTCGGGGCCGATGGGAGGAAACGGTCCGCAAAATCGGCCTCGATGCTGAGGGCTTTGAGGATGGCGACTTTGTGCCCAATGAGGCTAGAGGGGTAAAGTTGCGCGAGCTGCACCATTCTCGCGATGGCAGATACGTTGCCAAGATGTTCCTTGAACTCACCAGCTACGAGACCAAGGACGCCAAGAATGGTAACTTGACGTGGTGGCGCATTGCCGAGGCGGCTGGTGCTGGCGACAAGCACATGGTGCGTGTCTGGCAGGAAGGCCAGGATGCACTATTCGGGCGCAAGCAGCTGACCTGGTCGAAGGGGACCGCCGACTTCTTTGGCATCAAGGATTTGGTCGAAGAGGATATCGACCACCCGGACGGCGTCAAAGCAAACGACGTTCGGGAAGTCTTTCAGCTCGAGATCCCCGGACGAGTCTGGGATGAAGCCTGGAGACGGGACCGCTACTTCCTATCGACGTTGCTCCCATCGGTCACGTTGGCTGCATCAACTGGCGATTGGGGTGCCCTCCTGGCTCTGCTCTCCGCAGAGCTATCGCGGGTTGGTGGCGGGGCTGAGTGCTCGCCGGCCCCGCGCGAACTTTGCGCCTTGCCGGCGAGCCACGTAGCAAAGTGCGATTCGGTTATGTGCTCCGAGGCTGACGCCGTGCGAGCGGTGAGTAGCTGCGTCTCGTGAGGCCCTCTTGGCCAAATCCCGATGGTGCGGGGACCCATCGTCATGCGTACACCGACGGCGTCAGCATAGGGTTCGTTCCGAGCTTTCCGACCTTCCCGCTGACGGACCAGGGAAAGTGCAATGCGGTTGAAGCGTTCGAGCAGACGCATCATTTCCTGTGTGTACTCACAACCTTCTTTCAGCTCGACATCCTTGACCCAATCCCACAGAAACCACACTGCCTGCCCGCCAACCACCTTGGCGATCTCGAGTCGCATCAGGACGGCAAGGTCGGAAAACTTGGGCTCTCTCATTTGCTCTCTGCTGCTCCGGCTGGCGGTAGGTGACGGAAGGGGTGCTCGTTCGGGAAGGTGACCAGCTCGATGCTGCCACCGCACTTCTCGCATTTCGCGTGAAACGATGACTCGTCTAAGGGAAAGGTCTTCCGGCAGCCGACGCATTCCCAATGACCGTCCGTCACACTGTCGGTCGGTTCGTCGTCGACCTGAGCCGATTCGACTGGCCTCGGATGCTCGATACCGCTTGGTAGGCGGAATGCTGGATCGGTCTTCTCGTGCTCTTCGGTGGGTGCTGCATCCGTCGGGCGGTCCGAAAGTGCTGGCAAGTTCAGTTCGAGGCGAAGCCCATCGATAGCTCGCATCTGCAGCTCGGCCGTCTTGTCGGCGTCCCGCGTTGCTTCGGTGAAATCCTTCCAGAGGCCGGCCAACGATTTGCCCTGCATGTCGGCAAGCTGCTCGAGTCGGAGCACGCGAGCTCGCTCCCCCCGTCGAGCCCGCTCGAGCAGCACGACAACGAACAGCCAGATAAAAGCACCAACGGTCTGCACGTAGATTGCCATGCTCACAGCCTGACTCATCCAGCTAGGATGCATAGGGGTGACCTTCGTCTTTCTGGTCGGTCACCGCCGGCCACGGTCGCGGGTGTCGCGTCGTTGGCGGTCGTCTGGATCTCTTGCCTCTTGCACGACGAGCTTGAACTTGCCGCGGTAGCCGGCGCTCCAAGCGAGCGGCCAGCAATCGAGCACGCACGAGATTGAGTTGTCGGAGTTGAGCCAACCGGCTCCGACCTTGATCCACTTGTCCTTCGCATCCTGCGCACGGCTGTCGTTCTCGAGGGTGGCAAACACGAAGTGGGTCGGCTTCTTGGGTTCGGTTGCGCTCACGGTAGAGCTCCTTCGCTGCTGGTGTCATGCTCTTGCTCGAGCAGTGATGTCTGATTGGTGGGCGAGCTCGCCGAGGCCTTCGGGGCTCGAGTGGCCCTCTTGCGCTCGGCCTTCGGGGCCGGACTCAGTGTGTCGATGGCTCGGTTGGCTGCGTTGCTGATGTCCTGCGCAAGTTGCTGGTACACTCGGGCAAGCAGGCCGAGATCTGCCCCACACAGAGTGACTGTATCGACACCGAGCTCGGTGGCTCGAGCAGCCATCTGGAATAGGGAACTCGACACGAGGTCGACATCGGCGACAACGTCCGCAACGATGCCCAAGGCATCGGGGCGTTCGACTAGCATCGTTCCGTGTGGAGACGAATCGCTTGTTCGAATTAGGGGCGAACTGTAGTGCCAACCGCCGTCGAGGATGGTTCGCACCTGGGCGAGGAATTCGACAATTTGGGATAGCTTTTCCGTATCAGTACTGGCCAACTTGCACCTCTTCTTGTGGCGGGGGAACTATTCCCCCCCGGTTCGACGGACGATGGTAACGACCA
>Ga0256868_10000247_pt1 | contig 32528 bp, 32 predicted proteins | sample RVTome_13_FD_187341 | JGI IMG/M metagenome (GOLD analysis project Ga0256868, IMG submission 187341) | Soil microbial communities from uranium-contaminated site in the Upper Colorado River Basin, Wyoming, United States - RVT92D227 HiSeq ...
GACAGGCACGCTGAGCACGTGGAGGGTGGCCGACGCGCTCGCCGAGTGGGTGCTCGGCCTGCCCGGCAACGGTGAGGTGCTCTCGGTCAACCCGGTGGTCGGGGAGTGCAACGACGGCGACCTGTCCGACATCCGAAAGCGCCCGGTTGGCCGCGAACAGCTGCTCGCCGCGATTAGCGCCGCCGCTGGCGGCGCGGTCACGGAGGGGTGCGTGGGCGCCGGGACGGGAACCAAGTGCCTCGGGTGGAAGGGTGGCATCGGGACGGCCTCACGCAGGCTGCCTCCCTCACTCGGCGGGTGGACCGTGGGCGTGCTGGTCCAGACCAACTTCAACGGGGTCCTCACGGTAGCCGGCGTCCCGGTCGGCGTCGAGCTGGGCCGTCACGCGTTCAGGGACGAGCTGGCTGCGCCCGAGCGAGGTTCCTGCATGGTCGTGATCGCGACCGATGCCCCCCTCGACGCCCGCCAGCTAAGCCGGCTCGCGGCGCGCATGCCGATGGGCCTGGCGCGCACGGGCGCGTTCGCCAGCAACGGCAGCGGGGACTACGCCATCGCGTTCAGCACGCACCCTTCGTGTCGTGTTCCCAACGGCGCGCGCGGCGTGCGCACCGTCACGGTGCTCGCCGACAACGACCTCTCGCCGCTGTTCCTCTCGGTCGTGGAGGCAACAGAAGAGGCGGTGCTCAACTCGCTGTTTACCGCCACGACAACCCGCGGGTTCGGCGGCCACGTCGCCGAGGCGCTCCCCGTCGACCGTGTGCTCGAGATCCTCCGCAGTCACGGCGCACTCCGAGGAGAACCGCGGCCCCGGCCCTGAGAATCTTCCCGGCGCGCCCGTCCTTCCGTGTCCGGTATGGCAGGACGTGCCATTTGCGGGGGCGACCTGCGAGCAATCTCAGACCTGCTCAAACGTCGCGACGAACTGGGGCAGAACCGGGGGGCGGTAGACGAAGCGTAGGCCGCGCACCTCGTGGCGGTGCCCGTGCAGCTCGGCCATCGCCTCGGCCACGTAGTCCAGGTGGCTCTGCGTGTACACGCGGCGCGGGATTGCGAGTCGCAGGAGGTCGAGCGCCGGCCACTGCCACCGCCCGGTTGCCGGGTCCTGGCGCCCCTGCATCACGTTGCCCGTCTCCCAGCTCCGGACGCCGCTGGAGACGTACAGCGCCACCGTGAGCGACCACGCCGGAAGCTGCTCGTCCGGGAGGTGGTCGCAAAACGCACGCCCGTCCACGTAGACCGCGTGCGCGCCGAACGGCTGGAGCACCGGCACGCCGGATTCGGCGAGCTGCGTGCCGAGGCGCGAGGTCGAGGCGATGCGGTGCGCGAGATACCCCTCGTCCAGCGTCTCGTCGAGAGCCGCGGCGAGTGCCTCGAGGTCTCGACCAGCGAGACCCCCGGCCGTGGGGATCCCCTCGCTCACCAGCAACCTGACGCGAATCTTCTCCGCCCACTCGTCGCTGTTGACCGAGATCACGCCACCGGTGTTGCCGAGGCCGTCCTTCTTCAGGCTCAGGAAGACACCGTCGGTGAGCGCGAACATTCGCCTGGCGATCTCGCGCGGGCTCATCTCGGAGAACCCTGCCTCGCGCAGCTTGATGAGGTAGGCGTTCTCGGCGAAGCGTGCCGCGTCGAGCAGCAGGGGAACACCGTGCCGCCGGCAGATCTCCCCTGCCCCCGCGATGTTGGCCATGCTCACCGGCTGACCCCCGCGGGAGTTGTCGGTCACCGTGAGGATCACGAACGGAACCCTGGCTGGCCCAGCCTTTCGGATGCCGGCGTTGAGCGCCTCGAGGTCGATGTTTCCCTTGAAAGGGTGCGGGTTCGCAGCGTCCAGCGCCTCGGGGATCGGCAGGTCGTGCGCCTCGACCCCGGCCTCCTCGATGTTCGCTCGCGTCGTGGAGAAATGTGTGTTCGCGAACACCACGGAACCCGGTGTGAGGAGGGCGTGCCCGATCAGGTGCTCGGCGGCGCGGCCCTGGTGGCACGGGATCACATGGCGGTGGCCGAACAGCGACCGCGCGGCCTCCTGGAAGCGGTAGAAGCTGCGCGAGCCGGTGAACGACTCGTCGGCGCCCAGCATCCCCGACCACTGGCGCGTTGAGAGCGCAGAGGTTCCGGAGTCGGTGACGAGATCGATCATCACGTCCTCCGCCTTGAGCAGGAAAGGGTTGTACCCGGCTTCGCGGATCAAAACCTCGCGCGCCTTACGCGTCGTCACCCGGATCGGTTCGACCATCCGGATTCGAAACGGCTCGATGACGGTCTTCATCGACATTCTCCTGGGCTTGAAGCCGCGAACGCTCAGCCGGTCTCTCCGCCTCGCCTTCGACGAACGTGGATGACCTTCTCCACCTCGGCGACGACGGAGCCGTCGTCCCCAACCACCGCCGCTGTGAACACCGGTTCCACCTTTCCACCCTCGTCGGCCGCTCGCCGGATCTCTTCGATGCGCCCCGGGGGTACGTGGAACGTGGCATGGACGGTACCGCGGCCCGGGCGCTTGAACCGGATCGTCGCCTCCTTGTCCCACACGACGTACTCCGGGCCGAGCGCCGGAATCAGGATGAGCATGAAGAAGGGGTCGCACATCGCGTAGAGCGAGCCGCCGAAGTGGGTGCCGACGTAGTTGCGGTTGAAGAAGTTGAGCTTCATCCGCACCTCGAACGTTCGCCCGTCGGAGCCACGCCGCACGCGGATCCCCGCACCGAGGAACGGCGGGTACAAGTTCATCATCTTGAGAAGCCGATGCCTCAGCAGACCGCGCCGCACTGCCCCATCTCCCGCTTTCGTCTCCGTCGCCACGAACCCGATTCTCCCACCGTTTGGCCTGAGGGGTGTCGAGCCTTGACACGCTCAGCCATTGACGGCCCCGGTTCCCCTGCCCGTTGTCCATAACGCGAGCAAGGCCAAGACCGGGTCATCGTTCCGACCTCGCTTTCCCCCGGCGAGCATGCCGCGTGGTGCCCTCGCCCGACCAAACTCGTGTCCGACGTGTGACACCGATCACGTGTACCACTCCGGCAAGCTGAAAAGTACTGGTCCCGCAGGAATAAGCCCACGGAGTGATGGTGTTAGCGACTGCCGACGGCGCGAAGGTTCTCTAATGGGGCGGAGTATGGGGGAAGGAAGAGTGGCGAGCGAACGCACATCCGATGTCGAGGAGCTGGAGGAGCTGCAGACGCTTCGGGCCGTCTTGGAAAACCTCACCGACGGGCTGGTTGTGGCCAACCAGCAGGGCAGGTTTCTCTTCTTCAATCCGGAGGCCGAAAGGATCCTGGGGATAGGGGCGAGGGACACGGTCCCCAGCGAGTGGTCGGCAGTCTATGGCTGCTACCTCCCAGATCAGGTCACGCCCTACCCCCCCGAGCGGCTCCCTCTTGCACGAGCCCTTCGGGGCGAAGAGGCCCTCAACCAGCTCATCTTCATCCGCAACGCCCATCACCCCGAAGGCCTGTGGATCAACGTCAGCGGCAGGCCGCTCGGGGACAGGGGGGGCAAGCTGAGTGGCGGTCTTGTCGTCTTCCGCGATGTCACCGAGCGCCAGAACGCGCTGCGCAAGATCACCGTCGAGACGCTGGGTATCATCGGAGCCGACGCAGCCCTCAGCGAGCCGGTGCCGGGCATGGAATGCACGGGCTGCCTCGAGAGATTCGCCAAGTTCCGCGAGTGCTACGACAGGATCTACCGGGCCGTTGAGCAGACGGCCGACACGGTCGTCATTACCGACAGGCAGGGCTTGATCGAGTACGTGAACCCCGCATTCGAGAAGACCACGGGGTACACCCGCGACGAGGCCGTCGGCAGCACACCGCGCATCCTCAAGTCGGGCTACCACGACCGGGAGTTCTACAGGCAGCTCTGGATGAAGCTCCTCGCAGGCAAGCCTTTTCTCGGCACGATCGTCAACCGGAAGAAGTCCGGCGAGTACTACTGGGCCGAGCAGACGATCACCCCGGTGAAGGACGACGGCGGACGGGTCACCCACTTCGTGTCCGTACTCAAGGACGTGACCGAGCTGAGGAAGATGCAGAAGCAGGAGTTCTTCCTGGACCTAGCCCGCGAGGTCCAGAAGCGCTACTACAAGCAGCACGCGTCCGTTCCCGGCTTCGACATTGCGGCTGCTGCCTTCCCCGCCCACCAGACCGGAGGTGACTACTTCGACTTCCTTCCTCAACCCGACGGGCGCCTGGACATGGTCATCGGCGACGTCAGTGGTCACGGTTTCGGAGCCGCTCTGGTGATGGCAGAGACGCGAGCGTGCCTGCGCGCCTACTCGGGAATGGAGCCGACCATCGGTGCTCTCCTCAATCGCGTCAACGGCGTCTTGGCGAGCGACCTAGAGGGGCGGCATTCCGTGACGCTGGTGCTGGCCCGCCTGGACCCTTCGAAACGCACCCTGGAGTACGTAAACGCCGGACACGTGTCCGGCTACCTGCTGCGGTCCTCCGGAGAGGTCGGCCACGTCCTCGACAGCACCGGCCCTCCCCTGGGCATGTTCCCCGGTAGCGACTACTCATCGAGCCGGATCATCCAGCTCGAACGAGGCGACACGATGGTTCTTCTCACCGACGGCATTACGGAGGCGATGCGCGATGACCAGGACGAGTTCGGGGCTCAGCGCACCCTCAGGTTTCTGCGAGGCCATCTCGAAGAACCTGCTGCTTTGCTCGTCCAAGGCCTTCACGATGCCGCGGGGGCATTCTCGGGCGACGGGCCTCAGCAGGACGACATCGCGTTAGTCGTCTGCAAGGTCGGCGCCGCTGGCGTTCCTCTGGCTCCCCAGTTCTAGCGCTTCCCCATCGTGCGCCGCCCCTCGCGAGTTCTACCGCTCGGAGATATTCTTGAGCGCGTCCAGGGCTTCGGTCCAGAACGCCTTCATCCGGGCGACCTCATCCGCGTCGGCAAGCCGCCGGTGGTCAACGACGACCTGGCTCTTCTCGGGCCCCCTGGCGTAGAAGTTGACGTCAACCGAGCTGGTCCCTGCTCCCCACGCTATCCGCAGGGATTTTCCCTGGGTCGCCTTGCGAACCGTGAAGTTCGCGGCTTTCAGCCATTCCGTGCGTGTATTGTCGTCGGTCCACTCGTCGAACACCGTACCGACAGGGGCAGCGATCGTCTTACTGACGCTCACCTGGTACCCCTCCGGCGTCTGGTGTCTCTCGCGCAGGCCCCGCTCCTGCTCGTACGCGACAGTGATCATTTGGCGCCACCACGGACCGACCCGGTTGTGTTCGGAGAGGACGGCGACGATCCCCTTGTGCCCCAGCTCGAGGGCGCCCGCCTCGTCAAGGATGGCGAACCACTCGGACCAGCTCTTCCCGGTCCTCGCCTTTACCGTCGCATCGCTGATGCCCGCCGGCTTGCTGGCTTCCCCGTGCTCTGGCATTCCAGCCCCCTTCGCGCGCAAGGTGCACCGGTCGCTGCTTGCCCGGCCGCCTGGGTCGGCGGACCCTGCACGCGGCCGTTACCCTTCGTCCAGCACCGTGAAGACCTCGCGGTGGCCGGAGTCCACCAGGGGCTTGAACCTCTCGTACCAAGCACCCCACTCCTTGGCGACCTGTGCGTCTCCCGTGTCGCTCATGGCTGACTCCCACGCCGCCAGGCTGGCGTGTGTGCTCTCCAGCACCAGGGTGTAGAACTGCCCCGTGAGATCCACCAGCTGCCGCTGAGAGGAAAACCCCGCCTTCGCCGCGATGCGCAGACCCTCCTTCATCAGCGCTCGGGCCTCCTTTGCCTTGCCGAACTTGAGTCGGAACACGTCGCGCACCAGGATCATGGGCATCCCTCCCCTTTTCTTGTACTGGACACCAACAAGATTAAGTCTCGTTTGCTCTGGCGTCAAGGTCGGTGTGACTGGCGCGGGCGAGAGACCGTTGCGCGGGCGTCGGCCGGTCGAGAAAGCTACGCGGGGGTTGGCGGCAGGGGGGTGCCGGCACCCTCCCCACGGGAAACAACCACAGCGGCCGCGAGATCGCCCGTCACGTTGAGTGTCGTGCGGCACATGTCGAGGAAGCGGTCGACGCCCAGGATCAGACCGATCCCCTCGACCGGAATACCGACGGTGCCGAGGATCATCGCGACAACTGGGATCGACCCTGCCGGGATGCCGGCGGTGCCGATCCCGCCCAGAATGCAGATGACCATCACGATTGCCTGCTTAGAAAGCGTGAGCGTGACACCGTAGAACTGAGCCAGGAACAGCACAGTTATCCCCTCAAAGAGCGCCGTGCCGTTCTGGTTCGCCGTCGCGCCAATCGTGAGCACGAAGCGGCTGACCGACTGCGGAAGCCTCAGGTTTTCGTCCGCCACCTTGAGTGCAGTCGGCAATGTCGCGTTGCTCGACGCCGTTGAGAACGCGGTGATCATCGCCTCTTCGATCCCTCCGAAGAAACGCCGCGGGCTCATCCGACCTAGCAGACTGACCGACAGGGAGTAGACCCCGAATTGATGCAGTCCCAGCGCGAGCAGCACAACACCGACGTAGCGCGCGAGCTGGGCGATGATCTCGTAGCCGAGCTGGGCTGTGAGCGTGAACAGGAGTGCCGCCACGCCAACCGGCGCCGTGGAGATCACGAGGCCAATCAGCTTCATCGTCACGTCGTAGAGGCCCTCGAGCGCATCCTCGAATTTCCGCGCCGCGGGGGTGCGGGTGAAGGCCAGTCCCACGCCCAGCATGAGGGCGAAGAACATCACCGCCAGGTAGTCCCCCTCCACCGCCGCTGCGAGCGGGTTCTTGGGCACGATCCCGACGAGAAGCTCGAGTCCTGAACGGGGCGCCATCGCGCCGCCGACCGCAGCCGCGCGCCCCGATGCGCCCTCCATGAGCCGGGCACGCGCCTCTGGCGACATCCCGTCCCCGGGGCGCAGCACGTTCGCCAGGGTGAGGCCGATCAGAACCGCTATCGCCGACACCACGACGGTGTAGGCCAGCGTCTTGAGGCCGATTCGCCCCAGCTGGCGGAGGTCACGCAGTTGTGCGACGCCGAGGGCGAGCGCCGAGACGATCAGGGGCAACACCAGCATGAACAGCAGCCGCAGGTAGATCTGTCCGACGGGATGGGCGACGTACTTGACGAACGTTTCGAGGCCGCTGCTCTGCCCTGCGAAGATGTAGGCCGTCACGCCGGCACCGGCACCGAACGCCCCACCCAGGAGCATCTGCGTGTGGAGCGGAATGCGGCGCTTCAGTGCGGCCATCGCAAGGCCGGGTCCGCCGGCGCCATCGCAGTCAGCGCGTGCCGCACGCCCATGAGCCGGTTGATGGCCAGGTCAAGAATGGCGGGCCCCCTCTCACTGGAGACGATTGTAACCCGCCCACATGTAGGGGGCCGGCTCGCGCCCGGGCCGAAGGACCTGTCGCCTGCCGTGCTCGCGACGAGGTAGCGGGCAGCAGGATCACCGCGCGTTGCGCTCGAGAAGGAACGCGTAGCCCAGGAGTCGGTACACGAGCTTGGCGGCGAGGAAATCGGGCGCGACGTTGCCAGGAATGGGCGCGAGCTCGACCACGTCGAAGCCGACGATCCTCTTGCGGAGCGCAACCTCCCTCAGAACGGCCAGGGCGCGGTACCAGTCCAGTCCCCCGGGCTCCGGCGTCCCGGTGGCCGGCATGACCGCCGGGTCGAAGGCGTCCAGGTCCACGGTGACGTAGACATCCTCGGGCAGCGCGGAGAGGACCCGGCCAATCCAGCTTTCCACCGGCGCCCCGACGGCCTCCGGCGCGAACACCGTGCATATCCCGAGCTCGCGGATGAGCTTCCGCTCCTCGCCGGTGAGCGACCGGATCCCCACCTGGGCGAGCGCCACACCGTCGTCGATGACCCGGTGCATGACGCACGCGTGGTTGTGCGGGGAGCCTTCGAAGGAGTCGCGCAGATCTGCGTGGGCGTCGAGCTGAAGGATACCTAGGTCGGGGTGTTTTGACCGGGCGGCGCGCACCAGCGGCGCGGTCACCGAGTGCTCGCCTCCCAGCCCGACGAGGAATCGCCCGCTCGAGACGACGTCGTGCGCGACGCGTTCGATGCGGTCCAGCGTGGGCGCGGGACCAGCCGTGTCCGGAACCACCGCGGCAAGCGTCTCGATCCCGACCTCCTCCCAGGTTTCGCGGCCCAGCTCGTCGTCAAACGTCTCGAGGTGTGTGGAGGCCTCGAGGATTGCGAGCGGGCCGCGGCGGGCGCCCGGCTGGTACGAGGTTGTGAGGTCGTACGGGATCGGGAGGATGGCGGCCCGGGCCGGCCGCGTCGGTTTTGCCCCCGCCGGGACGCCCAGGAAATCCTGGTAGGGGGCGTAACGGTCGTCAGTCATTCCCTTTGCTCCCACGGGCGGCAAGATAGTCCTCCCGGAGCCGACCGAGCATCTGCTCGCGACGATCATAGAGGCGTTTGAGCGGGCGCGGCTCCCGGTTGGCGAGCGCGTAAGCGGTGAGCAGCGGCAGCGCGATGGTCGTGTCCGTGTAAACCACAACCGCGTCGGGAAGCTGATCAGGGTCGATCTTTCCCCACGACACCGCCTCGGCCGGCGTCGCCCCGGAGAGACCGCCGGTGTCGGGGCGGGCATCGGTGACCTGCAGGAAGTAGTCATGGCCCCTCTCCTCGAGCCCCAGGACCTCCTGAATTTGGGGCTCGGTTTGGAGCAAAAAGTTCTTCGGGCTACCGCCTCCGAGGATCAGGACCGCACTCTTCCCACCGGACCGTTTGGCGTCGTACACGAGGGCGGCTGTCTCGTTGACGTCGAGGTTGGGGTCGATGGTGAGCCTCGAGCCGGTCAGCGCCAGCGCCGCCACGTTCATGCCGATTGAGGAGTCGCCCGGCGATGACGTGTAAACGGGGACGGCTGCCCTGTGGCACGCTGCAAGCAGGGAGCTCCCCTCGATCTTGAGGACCTTTTCGCGCTCGGTCACGTAGCGACCGAGAACGTTGTGGAATTCGGCGGAGGACATCGGGCGCTGGAACTCCGGGGCCTGGATCACCTCACGCACGAACGCATCGGTGTCCAGCAGGACCTTGTAGTCGAAGAAGACGTCGTAGATGCGGATCACTCCGGCCTTACGCAGCTCCACGTCGGAGACGAACGGTGAGCCATGGTGGAGCCGCATCCCCAAGCCGAAGTGGAGGTCGTGGTAGAGGTTCGCTCCGGTGGAGACGATCCAGTCGACAAACCCGGCCTCGACCAGGGGGATCAGGCACGAGATCCCGTAACCTCCCGGGGTCAGGGCGCCCGTGAGCGAAGCCGCAACGGTTGTGTCGGGCGCGAGCATCTTGGTCGCGAGCAGTCGTGCCGCCTCGCGCAGTCGCGCGGCGTTGTATGCGGTGAACACCCCATCGACAAGTTGCGCTGCCGTCATCTCGCCGCGCACGCGCTGCGGCAGGATCCGCGCGCCACCCAGGAACCGCGTCTTGGGGTCGGCCATGGCTCCGCCTAGTCGAACAGCATCATCGCGGCGGCGACCACGGTGGTCCACTTCCCGGATCGGCCGACCACGGCGGACTGCGTGACGTTGCGGGTGGTCACGATCTTGTTCGAGATCTTCCAGATCTGGCGCTTCTCGTCCCACGACTGGTTCTCGTCGAACTCCACGCCCAGAGTGGAGGCGAGCATCGACGCCGCCAGGTCCTCGGCGTAGTCCCCCGCCTCCTTGCCCGTCTGTCCGAACGAGTGGTGCTCCGAGAGGTAGCCGTACATGCGGCGGTCCGCCGGCACGGCCACGCCGATCGAGGCTGCGATCATCCGGTGAGGCTCGTTGGACTCGGACCGGCTCATCACCACGAAACCGATCTGCCCCGGCTCCAGGTACTCCTCGCCCCTGGCGCGTGTGACGATCCTGCAGCCGGGCGGGTAGATGGACGATACCGAAACCAGGTTGAGGTACGCGAGCCCGGCGTCCCTGAGCGCGAGCTCGAACGACTGGAGCTTCTCCGCGTGAACGCCGACACCGTTCGTGAGGTAGAGCCTCTTCGGCACGAGGTGTGTTGGCATTCGGCCCTCCCTGTCGATCCCCCGCGTCGCGGGAGATGCGGAGCGTAGTCGGAAACCTCGGCGACATCAAGCACCGACCGAGTCGCACTCAGGATCGGCGCGGTGTTTGTTGTTGTCAACCCGCCGGGCAGTCGCCTTTCCCGGTCCGCGCCAATCGTGAGAGGATAGCCGGGTGATCGGCAAGATCATCGACATCACCCGGCCCCTCGGGCCGACCACTGCCGCGTGGCCAGGCGACGTGGCGTTCTCGAAGCGCTGGACGCAGGCGCACGGCACCGTGACGGCCGCCGTGTCCTGCCTGCAGTTCTCCCCCCACCTCGGAACCCACCTCGACGCCCCCCTGCACCTCGACCCCCACGGCCGCGATGTGGCGGGCGTTCCTCTCTCGGTTTGCGTTGGACCGTGCGAGGTCCTCGGACTCCCGGGTCACGATCGTGCGATCTCCGAAAACGACCTCCCGAGCGGGTGGAAGCCTGCCACCCCTCGCGTGCTCTTCGCCACCTGGACCTGGGCTCTCGAAGCACCGATCCCGGCGACCTTTGCGAGTCTGGCCCCCCGCCTCGTTGACTTCCTCGTCCGTTCGGGCGCGATTCTCGTTGGCATCGACACGCCCTCGGTGGATGACCCCACGGCGGTCGACCTCCCGTCCCACCGGCGTTGCGTCGCACAGTCGATCGCGATCCTGGAGGGGTTGGACTTCAGCGGCGTCATCCCGGGCACCTATACCCTGGTCGCCGCCCCGCTGCGGCTGCCCAACGTGGAGGCCTCTCCGGTGCGGGCGTTCCTGCTGCCGGCGACTACCGTCCCGGCGGGTGCGGTCGAGCGAGTGGGCCCGATCCGCACGCCGGGGGCATGAGGGTCGACCCAATTGGGCGACAACGATTCGGGTAGTGTGCCGTGACCCCATTTGAAGGGATCGAGCTAGTGAGTGGCCCTGCGTGGATACACGATCGGACCGACCATGAGGCCGACGGCCTCCTGCGGGGCCTGCTCACGCCACTGCCCGAGTACCTCCTGGACGTCGGCGACGACGTGCAGGCCGAGGCGCTCCGAAAGGTCGGCGGGAAGCCCGGTTTTCGCCAGAACGCGGAAGGCGCCGGTCTTCTCGATCAGGCGCAGCGCGGTGTGACCGTACTGCACGTAGCCACCCGCGAGACGCGCCACGATCGCCGACACTCTTGGGTCTGCGAGGAACGGCTCGATGTCGGGGGATCCGGGCCCGCCGTGGCACTCCGCGACGAACAACACCTCGGCGTCGGGTGCCGCAAAACGGCACGCCGCGTCGAGTGCCTTGTGCGCCTGGATCAGCGTGTGGTCCGTGGGGTAGCCGCCCGCGGTCACGATCACCCGGCGAAACGGCCCGCCCTCCACCTCGAACCACGCGCGAGCCCGAGCGCAGGCGCTCGGGAACGTCGCGGAGAGGGTTCCGCCCGCCGACCAGGCCGGGCGCCCGTCCTCGCCGCCCACCAGCAGCAGCGCGAAGTCGGGAGGCCGCAGATTCGCGGCCAGGGCAATCTCTTCGGCGACAGGGTTGCCGTCCAGCATGCCGGGCTCGCAGCGCGGGTGGCGGCCGGGCGGGTCCGTGGTCAGGTCGATGACCCTGGCGTGATTCGCCTGGGTCTCCTCGTACCCGGCAACCCCGGGGAAGACAAGCTTGGGACCTCCCCCGAACCCGGCGAAGTAGTGGTGCTGGACCGATGACACCGCAACCAGCAGGTCTGCCTCCAGCGCCGCGCGGTTAAGCCTGATCGCAAGCCCCGAGGGAACTGTGCCCACGCTCACGAGCGAGGCCGTATCACGGGCGTCGTGCTGGATCACGCGAATCTCGTTGGGAATCGGGCCGAGCAGGCTCGCGAGCGATTCCGCATCCCCTGAAGGATGGGTCCCACACGCCACCAGCACCGTGATTCCTCGGGCCTCGACGCCGGCATGGCTAAGGCGCTCGAAGACCAGTGGCAGGATCTCCGGCAACGGCACCTTTCGGGTCGCATCGGGGACGAGCACCGTGACGCGGTGAACACCTCGGGCAAGCTCCGTAATGGACGGCCCTTCGGCAGGGTGGTCGAGCGCCTCCGCGGCCAGGTCCCTTACGGGGGCGACGCGTCGTGGTGTGGCCGGTCGCAGCTCGTGACAGTGCAGGCCGCGGAGGTCCGCGGTGATCGTCCCGCGCCCGTAGGGCAGGCGGAGAATCATGGCGCACGTTGCGAGAGGGTCACTTCGGCCTCGGTATGCCTCGGGATCCTTCCCCCTCGCTCTGCTCAGGGTCAGGATGACCGCAGCCCGCGCGAGCGCGTGCGGCGGTCATTTCACTCCGGTGCCTGGCGGCACGTCGGCGTCTACCGAGAGCAAGTACGGAGCGCCCTCCACCGAAGCAGCGAGCAGCATCCCCCGCGACTCGACGCCCATCAGGACTGCCGGCTTGAGGTTTGCCACCACAACGATCCGGCGGCCGATGAGCCTCTCAGGCTCGTACTGGGCGCCGATCCCCGCCACGAGCTGCCGCAGGCTCCCCTCGCCCAGGTCCACCTCCAAGCGAACGAGCTTCTTGGACTTGGGGACGCGCTCGGCGACCATCACCTGCCCGACCACCAGCTTCATTCGGGCGAATTCCTCGATGCCGAGCAGATCGCCCTCGGCCGTCGCCGGGGCCGTAGCTCCATCGGGTTTCGACTCGTCCACGTTGACCTCCGCGAAAAAGGCCTCGACATCAGCACGGGGGAACAGCGCCCCCTCCTCGCCGAGCATCCGGTTTACTGCCAGGCCGCCCCAGCGCAGTGCGTCCTCGGTGGCGACCGCCGGCGTGATGCCGAGCTGCGCCAGTAGGCGCGCGGCCGTGCTCGGCATCACGGGACCCACCATCACGGCCGCCAGGCGCAGCGCCTCGAGGCAGTTGTAAAGTACGCGGCCCACCCGCAGCGAGGTGACGCCCTCGGCCTTGACGATCGCCCACGGCGCCTTCTCGTTGACGTAGCCGTCCACGGCCGTCAGCAGCTCCCAAATGCCCTCGAGGGCGCGCTGGAACTCGTAGTCGTCCATCGCCTCGATGTAGCGGCGCACGGCGCCCTCGGCCACGTCCCGCAGGGGGCTCTCCTCGCACGGCTCGGGCGGGGTCTTCCCGTCGAAGTAGCGGCGCGCCATCGCAAGCACCCGCGACGATGCGTTGCCCAGGCCGTTGGCCAGGTCGGCGTTGTACCGACCCAGGAAACCCTCGTCGGAAAAGCTGGCATCCTGCCCGAACGTCATCTCACGCAACAGAAAGTAGCGAAGGGCGTCCGGCCCGAAGCGCTCGATGAGGTAGTCCGGGCGCACGACGTTCCCGAGTGATTTCGACATCTTGCGCTCGTCCCGCAGCCACCAGCCGTGGCCGAAGACCTGCTCGGGGAGGGGAAGGTCGGCAGACATCAGGAACGCGGGCCAGTACACGCAGTGGAAGCGCAGGATGTCCTTGCCCACGAAGTGCAGGGTCGCAGGCCAGTAGCGCCGGTAGAGCGTCTGGTCCGCCGAGCCGAAGCCGAGGGCCGTGATGTAGTTCGCCAGGGCGTCCAGCCATACATACACCACGTGCTCGGGGTCACCCGGCCACGGGATCCCCCACTTCAGCGAGACGCGTGAGATCGAGAGGTCCTTGAGGCCCATCTCGACGAAGCGCACCACCTCGTTGTAGCGGGAGGCCGGGCGGATGCACTCAGGGTTTTCCCGGTAGAAGCGCAGTAGGGGCTCCTGGTAGGCCGAAAGCCGAAAGAAGTACGATTCCTCCTTGAGCATCTCGACGGGGTGGCCCTGGTCCGGGCACTTGCCGTCCACCAGCTGCGATTCGGGGAAGAACGCCTCGCACCCTGCGCAGTACCACCCTTCGTAGGACCCCTTGTAGATGTCGCCTTTCGCCTTTAGCAGCGCTATGAGCGCGTGGACGCCCGCGTGATGCCGCGGCTCCGTGGTGCGGATGAAGTCATCGTTGGTGATCGAGAGTGTTCGCCACAGCTCGTGGTACCGGCTCACCACGCGGTCCGCCAGTGCTTTCGGGGGCAGGCCCTGCTGCTTCGCGGTGCGGTCCATCTTCTGGCCGTGCTCGTCGGTCCCGGTGAGGAAACGCACGTCGAAGCCGCGCATCCGCTTGTACCGCGCCACGGTATCCGCCACGACAGTCGTGTAGATGTGCCCGATGTGGGGTAGGTCGTTCACGTAGTAGATCGGTGTCGTGATGTAGAAGGTGTCGCGCGCCACGGCCTCTCCTTCATCCCTCAGGACGCAAAGGATAGCACCGCGACGTGAAGCGCAACGGAACCGCCGCGCGCGTTGCGTTCGCTTCGTGGGTTGTGAGAGGAGTGAGCGTGCGGCAACCTTACGCGCCGCCGAGCCGCTCCTGGAGGGTCCGCAGCCGAATCTCGAGGGTGGTCTTCTCCATCGCGAGCCCGGCTTCGAGCATGAGGACCTCGACGGCGTCGATCGGCCCGATTGGATTGCCGGCCGGAAGGTTGTCTCCGTAGAGCAGCGCGACCACGCTGCCGTTCACGATCATCGGGATAACCACCACTTCCGGCGGTGTCATCCCCCCGAGCTGGATCGCCAGGTACTCGTTCCACGGACCCCTCGGCAGCTCCCCCTGGTAGCTTCCCCGGGTCTCCACCACGCGGGTGAACACCGACGTCTCGTTGGCGGGGACCCTCACGTTGGAGATCTCTCCGGCGCCGCCGCCCTCGGAGTCGAGGCCGACCTGGCCCATGCCCCGGATCCAGTCGCGCGAATACGAGAAGAGAATGCATCGCTTCATGATGCCGGCGGCATGGCGAAGCAACCAGACCGTGATCTCCCCGCCGAAAGTGGGGGCACGCAGCTCCGCCATGACCTCCTTGAGCGTGGTCAGGGTCGCGGATGCCACCCCTTCGCTCTGGACGGCGGCCGTGGACCCCTCCGGCATCTCCGTTCGAGCCGGCCCGCGAACGGGGGCGACCGCTTTGGCTGAACTGTGCGAGAGGAGCTCGGCGTCAAGGCCCTCGTCCATTACCAGGTCCCTGGCGTCGACGCCCAACTCGCGCCCGGCGATCGTAAGCGGCTCGAACGTGAAGTAGCCCTCATGCCAGCCCAGCAGCTCCCGGATGATGCCCACCGTCTGCTCGCGCAGCACGTTCTCGAGGTCCTCCTGCGAGATGGCGCCCGTCTCGACCAGGATCGTCCCGAGCCGTTTCTGCTGCCCGGAGGCGTGTTGCTGCTCGAGCGCTTGCATGAGAGCACTGTCGTCGATGAGTTCGTGGCGGATCAGGATGTTTCCGAACGCCTCGCGTGCCGAGTTGGAGGCGGCGTAGACGATGTTCCCGTCCTGGAGCACCACCAGCCCGTGAGCGTCCCGGGTCGCGAGCGACAGCTTGCCGCTCCGGCGCTTGGCGGACAGCATCTGCAGGAGCCCTGAAAGGGTCCCCTCTTCGAGCTTTCCGGTAAGCTTGGCGCTGGACACGTCGCCGGGCGTTGTGGGTTTTCTGTCCAACTCGCTCGCCTCCTGCGTCGAGACCCGCGCCAGGAGCGGTGGCCCGGCAGGCCCCCAGGCCAACCCCTACGTGGCTGGGCACGAAGAGCATACACGCTTTCCCGTGTTCCTGCATCACGGCGTGCGCCCCGACTGGGCGCTCAGGTGACGGGCAGAACGCCCCGCTGGCGGAGCGACGTGAAGCCGCCGCTCGCCACCACGAGGTGGTCCAGCACCGCGATGCCGAGCAGCCGGCCGGCATCCGCCAGACGGCGGGTCAGCGCCTCGTCGTCACCGCTTGGAGTCGGGTCGCCGGACGGGTGCGTGTGCCACACGATCACGGCGTGGGCGTTGTCCACGATTGCGCTGTTGAAGACCTCGGCGGGCTCGATGTCCGCGTGAGAGCGCGCGCCGCGGTGCAGTTCATGGATGCGCAGAAGTCGGTGCCGCACGTCGAGGGTGAGCGTGCCAAACACCTCGACGCGCTCGTGGCCGTACTGGCGCCTCAGGTAGTCCGCGGCAGCCTCCGGCCGATCGAGGAGCCGCTGCCCGACGAGTCGCCTCCTGGCGAGCCGCCTGCCCAGCTCCAGCGCCGCCGCCACGACTGCGCCCTTGGCGAGCCCCACGCCCTTCCGGCGCATGATCTCGCGTGTGTCAGCCCGTGCCAGGCTCTCGAGACCTCCAGCCTCGTCCAGCCAGTGCTGGGCCATCGCCAGCACGTCCGTGCCGGAGACGCCGGTGCGCAACAGCACCGCGAGCAACTCGGCGTCCGAGAGTGCCTCGGGGCCTTTCTCGAGCAGCTTCTCCCGAGGCCGCTCCGCTGGCGAGAGTTCCGAGACGCGCACCGTCACGCCACCTCAAGTCGTGCGTCCACCAACGGCAGAAGCTGCCCGGCGGGACCGCGCAGGGCGACATCCGCGAAGTGCGCCATGCTGCTCGCCTCGGGGTTGACCTCGATGACCTTCGCCCCGGCGGCTGCCGCGATTTCCACGAAACCCGCCGCAGGGTAGACAACAGCCGAGGTGCCAACCACCACTAACACCTGGCACCGCTCGATGGCCGCGAACGCTGCCGCCATGACCGTCTCGGGGAGGAACTCTCCGAACCATACGACTGCCGGGCGCACCATCGCCCCGCACTCGGGGCAGAGCGGCGGCACCTGAGACAGCGGCACCGTGCGCTCCTCACGCTCGCGCCCGCAGCCGAGACAGCGCACGCGCCAGATCGAGCCGTGCAACTCGAGCACCCCGCGTGCACCGGCCGCCTGATGCAGCCCATCAACGTTCTGCGTCACGACGGCATACTGCGGGAAGCGCTCCTGCCACCCCGCCAGCACGTGGTGCGCCGGGTTGGGCCTCACGCCAGCCAGGTTTCGCCGCCGCTCCTCGTAGAAGCGCCACACCTTCACGGGGTCGGCGTAGAAGCCGCGCGGACTCGCGAGCTCCTCTACCGCTTGCCCTTCCCAGAGCCCACCGGCGCCGCGGAAAGTCGGCACGCCACTCTCAGCCGAAACGCCGGCGCCGGTGAAGGCAACAACCCTCTCTGCCGAGCGAAGGAGCTCGGCCGCTCGGGCAACCTCTTGCTCGTGCATCGGCTCATTCTAGCCCCGCGCGACGCGACCGGCACGCGAAGTAGAAGGCGTACCTCCCTGGGGGGTCAGCGCGGAAGGAGCAGGACCCAGGCCACGTATGTCGCCACCGAGAGCACCGTGGTGACGAGCACGCACGAGCTCGAGAGCTCCACGTCGCCGCCCAGCTCGGCCGCGACCGAGTGGCTCGCCACAGCGGTGGGCGCCGCCAGCATCAGCACACCGACGGCGGTCTCGAGCGGTGTCGCTCCGAGCAGCTTCAGGAGCCACCATCCACCCAGGGGCATGATCAGGAGCTTGATGGCTGCAGCGACCCCAAGGCTCCGCCACATGCGCCGCCACTGTGCCACCTCGAGCTGGGCACCAAGCGCCAGCAGCGCCCCGGGAAAGGCCAGATCGGCAAGCGCGTTGAGCGTGATCCCGAGCCAACCCCAGGGACGCCAGTGCACGATCGCGAGAACGAGGGCCGCGAGCGCACCGATCACGATCGGGTTGGCGACCACCCGGACCACGATGTGGCGGTCGCGCACACCCGGTGGCCGGTACAGCTCGAGCGCCCCGACCGCGAGCAGGTTCATCATGGGGACCAGCACCGTGGAACTCACCGCTGCGAGCCTCAGCCCGTCGTCACCGTGGAGTGTGAGGATGAGCGGGAACGTGAAGTAGACGATGTTTCCCCGCATGGCTCCCTGGGCCAGGGCGCCACGTTGCGAAGGAGGGAGATGCGCGGCGCGTGCGTACCACAGGCCCAAGCCTGTCGCCACCGCGACGATGGCGACCGTAACGAGTATCACCCGCGGCGAGAAGGCTGATTCGAGGGGCGCCGTTCCAACCTTGGCGATGAACAGGGCCGGAAGGGCGAAGTAGACCACCAGGCGATTGAGCCCCGTTGCCGAGGCCTCGTCGAGCAGGCCGATCCGGCGTGCGAACACCCCGAGCCCGAGCAGCAGGAAAACCGGCACGAGCCCGGCAAGCATGGCCACGGTGGCGCAGTGTAAAGCAGTGGGCGCGTTTTCGCAGCAGCCGATTCAACGCTTGAGGTTGCGCGTGCCGGACCGTATCCTGGGATCGCGGCGGAGGGGTGGCCGAGCGGTCTAAGGCACCAGTCTTGAAAACTGGCACGGCGCAAGCCGTCAGGAGTTCGAATCTCCTCCCCTCCGCCATGTGTTCCCCGGCTTCGGGCGAGGTCGAAAGCTGAGCCGCGCACTTCGACGCGCGTTCCTACCGTGTTAACGTAAAAACACGATGCGCGCGACAAGGAAGCAGGCGACCCCGGCCCAGCAGGCGCTGGTGATCGGCGGGGTGTTCTTCGTCGCCTACCTGCTCACGCGGACGCGCGACCTCGGAGGTGACGACACCGTCTTCGCGATGGCGGTGGACAGCCTCCTCTCGGGGGGCGGGCCCTCCCGCGAGGTGTTCCATCCCCATCACGCGCTCTTCAACCCCCTGGTGGCGGCGGTGTGCTGGGTGCTGCGTCTCGCCGGCCTCCACCCCTTCGTCGCGGACGTCGGGGCGGCGTGCGCCGCTCTCTTCGCGGCGGCCGTCGCAGGCGGGCTGGTGCCTGTGCTTCGGCGCGCGGGTGTGGGCGAGGGACCGGCGCTGCTTGCAGCAGCGGTCGCGGGAGCCAGTGGGGGCCTCTGGCAGTACGGCACATGCATGGAGGTCTACGCCCTGGCCGCCGCCACCGTGCTTCTTTGGCTTGCGGTTGTTGGGCGCGCCCGCCCTGAACCGTTGCCCGTGGGTGTTTCGCTTGCCGCCTCGATGCTGAGTCACCTCGCGACGGGTCTCCTGCTCGTGCCGACCGCGGCTCGCTTCCGAAAGCGGCCGGCCGCGCTGGCGACCGCGCTTGCCGTCGGTGTGGGCCTGGCCGCCATCTTGCTCATCGCGATGTTTGTCCTAGTCCATCACGCCTACGCGCCGCGCCAGTGGCTGCAGGTGGTGGCGCCGGGGCACGGTGAGGACTACCTGCGGTCGCCCAGCCCGGCGGCGATGGCGCGCGCTCTCGGCGGTCTTGCGGTTTGGGACTGGTACCACGGCGTTCCGGTATTCTCCGCCGCGACCTCGAACTCGCTTGATCTCGCGGGTGGGCTTGCGGTCGTGCTGCTGCTCGTTGCGCTGGCGGCCGGGGTGATCGCCGCCGCGCGGGATCGCCACCCCCTTGCGGTGACCGCATCGCTCGGCCTCGCAGCGTACGTCCCGCTCTGGTTGGTTTGGGATGTTGGAAACCCTGAGCATGCGGTCGCGGCCACACCCCTATTCGCGACCCTCGTCGCGTTTGGCGCCGCCAAGCTGCCGCGGCGCACCGGAGAGATCGCCCTGGGTCTGGTCCTCGCCCTGCTCCTGGTTGTCAATGGGCTTGCGTCGGCGGTGCCGCAGTCGCGCGTCGAAAACAGCCGCGAATGCGTGATCGCCTCATTCGTCTCCGCCACTTTGCCAGAAGATGCGGTGCTGCTCGCGGTAGGCGTCGACCCCACGCTGCGCCTGTCGCTCCCCTACCTGTCGGGGCGGCGCGTCGTGACGCTGACGCTGGACGTGGAAAGCGCGCGCACCCAGGGCCTGCCGCCGCTGGAAGGTCTCGCCTACTGGCTGCGTGCCGGCCGTGCGGCCCACTCCGTCTGGGTGACACCGGATGTCCTGGACTCGAGGACCGCGACGTGGATGCAGCAGCTCGACATCCAACCAGGGACCTGGACCCGGTTCGTGGCGGCTATCCGGCCGGGGCAGCAGCGTGCGCTCCCTCTTGACGGCGTTGTGATCCGGGAGCCGTTCGTCCTTACCGAGATTACACTGGCTGACTGAGCTAACGGACCGGGCCCGCACCGGAAGCCTCAGGTCCGGTGCCTTGCCAGCCTCCAGGCGACGGCCACTCCAGCCACGGCGAGGCTGCCGAGCACCACCGCCCACTCCGCACGCACGTCGGCCTCACCCTTTACGATGTCGTGCAGAGCGGCCCAGTTGAGTGCACCGAGGAGCAACACCGATCCGACCACGACGAAGCGCTTCATCAGGCTCTCACCTTACACGTGCGCGCAAACACCTCGCCGGTGTCCCTCCAGGGAGGCCTCCGCGGTTGGGAGCTGGCGCGGCCAGTGCGGCCGCCCTCTCACCTGAGCGCGTTGTACAGGAACAGGACGACGATTGCCCCGATGATTGAGAGGATCAGTCCGGCGGGGTGGAACTTCGCGCCCTCCTTGGGTTTCGAAATGACGCCGCCGATGAGCCCCCCGACCACGGAGCCGACGACCCCGAGCACGGTCGTCATGACGATGCCCATTGCGTCCACGCCGGGCACGATTAGCCGCGCGATGAGGCCGACGACGAAGCCCGTGATGAGATACCAGATGAGGTTTAGGATTCCCATTCTCGTCTCCTCCTCCGATTGAAGTGCGAGCCGATTCTAGCCTGCCGCAACCGACTTGTGGAAGTGCACGATGACCCAGCGCCCCTCCCGCTTCTCCAAAACCCAGGTGCACCTCACGGGCAGAGCCAGGGGCTTGCCCCCCATGACGGCCTTGAAGTCCCAGAGACATGTCGCCCACGCCCAGGTGCCCGATGGCGCGAACCTCACCGAGACGTCCCTGGCAGAGATCTTCGTCTCGGAGAGCGCCTCGTTCTGGTCCCCGATGACAGCCTTGAGCGCGTCCCACCCCACGATGGGAGCGCCGGTGGTGCCGTAGTTGACCATCCCCACATCGTGAACCATGACCTTTGTGTACAGCTCCAGGTCCTCCTTCTCGACGCTTGCGATGTAATCCTCCAGGACCCCCTTCACTGCGGTCGTCTCGGCTGTCACGTCCACCTGCCGTTGGCACCCCACGGCGAGCACTACGGTCGAGGCGACAAGCAAAACCACAAGCCTCTTCATTCCGGGCCTCCTTCCCTCTGCACAAAGCGGTTCGGGTTCGCGCGACGGTTCAGGTGGCGCGACCATTCATACCGAGATGCGGTGTGCCGCCAGGTTCCCGCCACCAACGTCGCGACCGCATCCCACTACTTCTCGCCGAAAGCCCGGCGGACGGGCTCAGTGGTTCGCGGCGCCCTGCGGCGGCGGGGGCAGGTGGCCGAGCTGGGCCAAGGCGGCCATGTTGTCCCACGCCACCCAGGTCTCGACGATCTTGCCGTTCTCCAGTCGGTGGATCCCCACGGCCTTGCAGTCCATCACCTTCCCGCTAGGCGGGAATGGCCCCATGGGACCGGTCTGAGTTCCGCGCACCGTGATGTAGGCGGCAACGAAGTCTCCTTCACCGATACCGAACTCGATGGCCTCGTGGTAGTCGGGGAACGTCGCATGCCACTCCCTGTAGAGCGCCTTCATCGCCTCGCGCCCGTGAATGTCCGGGCCAGTGGCCTGGCAGTGCCGGACGTAGTTTTCCGCGAGCACCTCGTCGATGACCGCCAGGTTTCCCTTGTTCCCGACCTCTTCCGAATACCGCCGAGCGACCGCCTTGTTGGCATCCAGACGTGCGGCTGCACTCGGGCGGCACGCCACCGTAAGACCAAGGAGCACGGCGCTCACTGCCAGCAACCGGAATGCTCGATGCATGGTCCAACCTCTCCTCTCGTCGCGGGCCGTCTCGGCCCTCCGCACGCGGACCGTGCGCGCGCTGCCTCATGCGAGCGCGCCGGCACACGCGTGGCAAATGGATTTGTTGCGTCTGCCGGAAAGCTAGGCTTTGGCTATCTGCCTGTCAAGGGCTTCTCAGCACGCCAGCGGCGATCCCTTACTGCTCGTCAGGCCTTGGGCGGGGCGACCGCGTCCACCTCGACCTCGACCAGCCAGTCCGGGTCCACGAAGCGCGAGACCTGGACGAACGTGCTTGCCGGCCTGACCCCCCGGAAGAACTCGCCGTGGACCTCGGCCACCGCTTTCCAGTCCTCAATCCGGGTCAGGAAGACCCTGGTGCGTATGACATCGTCCAGGCTCGCCCCGAGCTTCTCCAGCGCCTGCTTCGAGATCTCAAAGCAGCGCCGCGCCTGCGCTGTGGGGTCGCCCACGCCAACCGTCTTGCCGTCCTGACCGATCGGCGCCGTGCCCGAGACCGCGATGGCCTGACCTATCCTGACCGCCCGCGAGATGCCGATCACCGGCTCGTACGGGCTGCCCGACGACACGCTCTGACGTTTGGGTTTGGTCATTCAGGATCGCTCCCCTTTCAACTCCCGACCCCGCTCACAACCTGCGGGGCACCGTTCCTTACCGGGCCAGGTGGCTGAGGTAGTAGAGAGCGCCCAGCAGCATGAGGATCACAATGGCCGCGATCACCACTCTCAGCGTTGAATTCGCGGCACCTCCGCCGACCTCGATCGGCGCCATCGAAAGCTGCTGGGCGGCCATGCCATCCCCAGGCCCTCGCAGCGCGGGTGCCGATGCGTGGGCTTTGCCAACACCGAACTCGACGCTTCCATGTGCGTCGACCGTTGCCATCGCGGCGTTGTAGAGCGTTCGGATCGCCTCGGGCATCTCGTCCAGGCTCGCGTACTCACGACCGTTGAAGATGACCCTCGTCTGCGGACCGGCAGCGTTGATGCCGTAACCCTCGCGGCTTCCGCTGGCCATTGCCTGCTCGTAGGCGTGGCGGACGTCGTCCGGCATCTCCTCGAGGCCGGCGTACTCCTTGCCGTTGACGATGATCCTCCTCTTGATGTTGATGTTCCCCTTGACGTTGAACTTGAGCGTCATCATCGCCCCCTCTGGCCTCACCGCTGGCTGCGGGGTACCGAGGTCGTTCGGCCGCCGGCGCACGAGCGAGCACTTCTCGGCCCATGATAAACGGTCCGATTGGCGGATTCGGGCCTCACGGCCACCTGAGCCGCCCGGTGGTGACGTGGGGCGGCCTCGCTCCACGAGCACCTGGGAAACGGCTGGCCGCTCACGAAGCGAGGAGGCCAGCACCGGCGTGGTCGTCAAGAGGTCGGGTTCCCCAAGGCGACGGGGTACAGCCAGCTCACCAGGGCGCCGTACAGGCCGAACTCGAGCATGCCTGCGAGGAACCAGGTGCAGGCAAGGGTCCCGGGGATCGGGTACAGCACGTACTGGTTCACGTCCACGAGAAGCCCGGCCACGGCGGCGAAGAACGCCCCGTACACGATCCCCTCGCCTACCGTTCCCCTGCGGGCAAACCGGCTGTACCCGAGGACGAACAGCAAGGCGAAGCCCACGCTGGCGACGACGGACATCCACATCTTTCCCGCCAGGTCGGGACGCATCAGGTGCGCGATGGCGGCGTTGGCCTCGCGCAAGAGAACGAGATGCACGAGCCCGCCCCACACCATTCCGACGGTGAAAACCGCCAGCGATGCAAGAAGAAAGCGCTTGACATTCATCGAGTGCCTCCAGGCGCGCGAGACGTTGCGGGGGAACGGACAGCGGGATCCCAATCTCGTGGACAGGGTAGTGCCGTGCCAGACGCTTCGCCAGGTCCTCCTCCTGCCAACTCCCAACGGTCAGGGAAGGTCTGCAGCTGAGCCTGACCGAGCCACAGGAGGCACGACGCGGGGGAGGGAGGGCGCCCGCCCCGCGCTCAGCTCTTCGCAGGTGGCGCCGGGACGCGGGGAAAGTGGCGACGTATCGCGTCACTCAGATCCTGCGGCTCGAAGGGTTTCTGCAGGTACTCCTGGACCTGATACTTCTGCCTCGCCTCCGACTCCCAGCGGCGGCCCTTGTAAACGGCCGTCACTATGAACACAACGGGCTTGTAGTCGGGAGCAGCGGCCCGCACCTTATCGATGACCTCGAAACCGGAGAGCAGCGGCATGAGTCCATCGAGGATCGCGAGCTGGGGGCGCTCGGCAAGCATGATCTCCATCGCCTGGCGCCCGGTTGAGGCCTCCAAGACCTCTAGGCCGTGCTCCCGCAGAACGTCGGTTACGAACACGCGGAAGACGTGGCTGTCGTCGGCGATCAAGACTCGCTTAAGACTCATGATCCTCCTCCCCACTGCAAGCGCCGCACTCCGGGAGCTCCCGAGGACCGAAAGCCAGTGGCATGCCTCTGACGGGAGCCGGGGCCCCGAATAAACCTGCCGGTCACTCTAGCACATCCGCGGCGCCATCCGAATCCCGGTTCGCCGGCCGGTTTGCCGACTCCGGCACCGGCGCAACGCCGGGAACGCACCGTCCCGCGAATCGTCACGCCTTGCTGGGCGACCCAGAAACCTCGGGAAAGTGGCGTGCGATCGCGGCCAAGAGGTCCTCCGGCTCGAGCGGCTTCTGCAGGTACTCCTCGACCTGATACTGTCTCCTGGCGTCCGCCTCGTATCCGCGGCTCTTGTAGACCGCCGTGACGATGAATATCACCGGCTTGTAGTTGGGAGCGGCCAAGCGCGCCTGCTGGATGACGTCGAACCCCGAGAGCAGCGGCATGAGTCCATCGAGGATCGCCAGTTGAGGGCGCTTGTCGAGCAGAAGGGCGAGCGCCTCACGCCCATTGGCGGCCTCGAAGACTTCGATGCCGCGCTCCAGCAGCACCTCGCTCATCAAGATCCGGAAGATTCGACTGTCGTCGGCGATCAACACCTGCTTGAGAGCCATCCGCCTCCTCGCTGGCACCGCCTCGTCACGCCGCGCGCCGCTGATGTCCGGAGGTTCCGTACTCCCCTGTTGAGGCCTGCGGCGCGCCGACGCCCGGGCTCGCCCGCCCGGCGCAAATCCAGCGCAACGCAACCCGCGCGACCGGGACGCCCGACTTCCCTGCCCAATGGTAACACCCCCAGGACGTCCGGAGCGCCGGACAGAGCTGTGGGGGACGTGATCCCCCAGCCGATCGGCTCGGATCGAAGCACGGCTCGGCGAACATACCTAGAGCAGGGGCCATTCGGACCAACCCTCACTCAAGTTGAGGCTCGGCCGGTGCCGTCTTCCGGAGGCTCAAGGTGAAATCGCTCGAGCACGATGTGGAACACGGGAGCCAGCATCACGCCCGCCAGCACCAGGAAGACCACGCCGGCGAACAGCGCGTAGCAGCCCGCCAGAAGTTTGCCCGCCGTTGTGTGGAGCGGGTCAACCGGTCCCATCCCGCCGAGAAGCATCGCCGCGTTGAGGAAAGCGTCCGGCCAGCGCAGTCCCTCGACCCAGTGGTAGATCGCCATCCCAAGCCCCAGCGTGGCCACCGCCAGCGGCAACAGCGCCATGGCCCGCGAGACCATGTGGCCGGCAAGATGCCAGGGTCGTGGTGCAAGGTGCGCGGAGTATCGTTTCACGTTGGCCTCCCGTTTCACAGCCAGTTCGAGGCAACTCACGGTTAACCCCGCCAGGTGTGCCGACCACCGGCGCAGTGGTCATGCCGCTCGGCCGTCCGTCCTTCCGGCAAGCCGGTCGTGCAGCACCGTCCACGGCACCACATACCGAAAGATGCCGCACAACGTGTCGGCGGCCGAAGGCTCTTGGTGGAGGGCGCTACTCGCCATCCACCCGGCGGAACTCAACCACCCACACCCACGGGTTGCGGTCCCAGGTGGTGCCACGGTTGGCATTGACCGCGCTCCACCACTGCGCAAAACCCTCGCGGTCGGCCTCCGGACTCGGAGCGGGGGCGCCCTCCCGCCACACCCCACCCTCGGACCTCAAGTCCTCGAGGCTGATCTCGTGAACCTGCTCGAGGCGAACGCCGGTGATCTCGAGGGTGAGGCGTGAGGCCCACTGTGGCATCTCCATCGCAGGGTGGAACTCGCCGGCGGCGACCGGTCGGCTCCCTGGATGGGTCACCGGGAGCTCTTCGTCCGCAAGGTAGCGCAGGTGCCGCCGCGCATGACCCGGATCCAGCGCCCAGTCCGTGCCGGCGGGCAACACCCACGGCTCCCGAACCCAGAGTCGGTCTCCCGGCTCGCCCAGAGGGCACGGCTCGGCACGCACGGTGCGCCCCCCCTCGGTCCAGGTCAACCGGCCTTCGAGGTCGATGCCGGCGATCGCCGCGCCTTCGGGCGGCTGGGGGTCGAGCACCTGGCGGAGCTGCGTTTTGCGACCGGCTAGGATCGCCCGCACGCACCTGGTCGTCACGGTCTTCGGGCGGAGAGCCGTGTCGGTCACGCGTCCCTCATGGCCTGCAAACAGCGAGGCTCAGAAAAACGGCCACTTGGCGCACCGCTGATCCCCCCGTTCTCAGTTTGTCTCAGTATGCCCGTACCTAGGGGTCGTCTGCAACTAACGCGGCGCGCCCGCCCACCGGGCAAGCGTGAAGAGAACACCGCCCGCGTAGAGGGTGCCGAAGATGAGCTTGTTGTGGCGGGCGAGCCATTCGGGGAGGTAGATGTCGAAGTTGTCGCGGCGGTTTTCTGTGTAGCGCGCCGCGAGCGGTGTGAGCGGGCACCGCATGTGGTTGAGGGTCAGCACGACGACCTCGGCGAGGACGATGCCGATGAACCACGCCGCACGGGTGTAGTCGCCGCGCCAGGCGAAGATCGGAATCGCCAGGATGCAGAACGCGAAAAACGCCCACACGATCGTGTGTATCACTTTGATCGCCCGCAGCGCGCCGGCATGAGGGAGCGGGGACATGCGCTCGGGCACCTTCACGTCCACAGGCAGGCGGCGCTCGGACGCAGAATTCTGAGGCGAAGACATTTCCTGAACCGCCGACATACGTGCGCGGTCGCTGCCGCGTGAGAAACGTCCGAGCCGATCGGCGCACCGACAAACCGTGATTGGCCCATGAGCGCTACACCCCGTACGGGTGGACCTTCAGGTAGACGATCACGACGAGACAGACGGTGAGCTGCAGGAGCGTTCTGAGAATCGCAAAGCGGGGAAACCAAAGGACCAGGGCAAGGCAGAGGCACGCGAGAGCGCCTACCAGCCACTTCATGCGAGACGGAGCGCCACTCAGGACCACGAAGTAAAGAGGGAGGCCAATGGACCCGAGCAGGAGGACTAGCCCGTAGGGCACGCAGCCCTTCCCGCCCCCCGCCTGACATCGATGAGGCGTACCCGCGGGAATGGCGAAGGCAACCGACACGAGGGGCCTCGCCTCCTCTCGACCTGGCCGATTGGGTCCTTCACGCTGTCATCATGATACCGCGCGCGGCAAACCGATGAGACGCGGCAGTTCCGGCGAACGCGTCGAGAGACTGATAGACACGATGGGTACCGCGTGCGCGGGGATGACAGAGGGCGGACGCGGGCGAGCCCCGCCCCTACGAAGACAGTGAGGGTCAGTGGAAGTCTCGCGAGGGTGAGGCGGGGGTGGCGGCGGGCAGCGGGCGGCAGCGGCCGGCGAGCACGGTTACGACGCCGTCCCGCGCCTGCGCGCGGCCCTCGACCTCGAGTAGGGCGCTGGTGGTGATGACGGCGCGTTGCAGGTCGAAGTTGTTCGGCATGACCGCGATGTTGGCGAAGCCAGTCTCGTCCTCCAGAGTCATGAAGCACATCCCCTTGGCGGTGTACGGGCGCTGGCGGACGATCACGACGCCGGCGACGCGCACGAGCTGACCGTCACGCACACGGGCAAGCTGCGCCGCGGAGAGGATGCCGCGCCCGGCCAGCTCCATGCGGCGCAGCGCCAGCGGGTGGCGTCCGACTGTCACCCCCGAGCCCAGGTAGTCCGCGACGTACCGCTCGCGCAGCGTCATCTCGGGGAGCTGGCTCGGCGGCGGGTCGGGCTGCATTGCCTGTGCAAGCGGAGGCCGGCGGCCGTCCAGGGCCGAGACCTGCCAAAGCGCCGAGCGGCGGGTCTGGCCGAGGGAGGCGAAGGCGCCGATCTCGGCGAGGGCGGCCAGCTCGTCGTTGCGCAGGGAGCAGCGCGCTGCCACCTCGCGCACCGAAACGAACGGCCCTTTGGCCGCCTCCTCCTCGATGCGCTTCGCGGCTTCCTCGCGCAGGCCCTTGACGAAGCGTAGGCCGAGCCGCACCGCAAGACCGGGGACCGTGGCGCGATCCGGGTGTCGGATGGCCGGCACAGGGTTGTCATTCTGAGGCCGCGCAGCGGCCGAAGAATCCCACCTCACTTCAGCGGAACAGGGCGCGCTCCAGGCGCGGTGGGATCCTTCGCCCGCCCCGCCTCCGCGGGACGGGCTCAGGATGACAGCAGGGGAAACCTCGACCCGGCACGCGACACCCGAGGTGTTCACATCGATAGGGAGGACGCGCACGCCGTGCCGTTTCGCGTCCTGGACGAGAGTGGCCGGGTGGTAGAACCCCATCGGCCAGGCGTTGAGGAGCGCGGCGAGGAAGCAGGCCGGGTGGTGGGCACGCAGGTAGGCGGAGGCGTAGGCGATCAGCGCGAAGCTGGCGGCGTGGGACTCGGGGAAGCCGTAGAGCGCAAACGAGGTGATCCCCTGCACGATGCCGTCCGCGGCCGGGCCCTCGATGCCGCGCTCTGCCATCCCTTCGCGCAGCTGACGTTCCAGCTTCGCCATGCGCTCCACCGAGCGCTTGGCGCCCATGGCGCGGCGCAGCTCCTCGGCCTGACCGCCGGAGAACCCCGCCGCCACCATCGCCACTCGCATCAGCTGCTCCTGGAACAGCGGCACACCCAGCGTGCGCTTGAGGATCGGTTCCAGGTCCGGGTGCGGGTAGATCACCCTCTCGCACCCGGCGCGCCGGTTGAGGTAGGGGTGCACCATCTTGCCGACGATCGGCCCGGGGCGGATGATCGCCACCTCCACCACGAGGTCGTAGAAGCGCTGCGGCTTCATGCGCGGCAGCGTGGCCATCTGCGCCCGGCTCTCGATCTGGAAGACACCGACGGTGTCGGCGCGGCACAGCATGTCGTAGACCCCGGGGTCGTCGGGGGGCAGGTGGGCGAGGTCGATCGCCACCCCCTCGTGCTCCTTGATGAGCGGCACCGCGTCCTGGAGCACCTGAAGCATGCCGAGGCCCAGAAGGTCAACCTTGATGATGCCGAGGTCGGCGCAGTCGTCCTTGTCCCACTGGATCACCACGCGCCCCGGCATGCTGGCGGGCTCGAGCGGTACCACGTCGTCCAGGCGCCCGGCCGCCAGCACCATGCCGCCGGAGTGCTGGCCAAGGTGGCGCGGCAGGTGCATGACGCGCGCCACAAGCTCGACCAACAGGCGGGCGCGGCGCTCCTCAGGGGCGAGTCCCGCGATCCGGAGGTGCTCGGGCAGCTCCTCCCGCACGTGGGCCGCGAACTCCCAGCTCCCGGATAGCGCCGAGAGCCGGTCGAGGTGTTCCGCGGAGAACCCCAGCACCTTCCCCACCTCGCGGATCGCGCTGCGCCTCTTGTAGGTGATCACGTTGGCGGTCATCGCGGCGCCGCGCTCGCCGTAGGTGCGGTAGACGTGCTGGATCACCTCCTCGCGCAGGTCCCCGGAGGGCAGGTCGATGTCGATGTCCGGCCACTCACCCCGCTCCTCCGAGAGGAAGCGCTCGAACAGCAGCTCCATCGCGACCGGGTCCACCGCGGTGATGGAGAGCGCGTAGCACACCGCCGAGTTGGCCGCCGAGCCCCGCCCCTGGGCGAGGATGCTGCGGGCGCGGCAGAAGCGCACGATGTCGTGGACCACCAGGAAGTACCCGGCGAGGCCGAGCTTCCCGATGAGCGAGAGCTCGCGCTCGAGTTGCAACCGCACCTTGGGGGTGACGGTGAAGTAGCGCTCGCGCGCCCCCTCCTCGACCCGCACCCGCAGCTCCTCCGCCTCGTCGCGGCCCTCCTCCAGGCGGGCCGAGGGGAAGCGGTACGGGAGCTGGTGCAGGCGGAACGGGCAGGCGTCCGCGACGCGGCAGGTTGCCGCGACCGCATCCGGGAGGTCGGCGAACAGCCGCGCCATCTCTCCGGGCGAGCGCAGGTGGCGTGCGCGGTTGGGCTCGAGGAGGCGTCCCGCGGTGTCCAGGGTGTGGTGCTCGCGGATGCAGGCCAGCGCGTCGGCCAGCGGGCCGTCGGCCGGCGCGGCGTGAAGCGCGTCCTGGGTCGCCACCACCGGCACCCCCACCGCCTGCGCCAGGCGCACGAGGGCGGCGTTGCGTGTCTCCTCGCCCCGGCGCTGGTGGCGCTGCACCTCCACCGCCACACGGGCCGCACCGAAGATCTCGACCAACCGGTGCAGCACACCGGCGGCAGGCTGTTCACCGCCTCCCTTCAAGGCTCGAACCAGCGGGCCGCTCTCACCGCCGGTAAGGGCGAACAGGCCGCCGGCGTGCTGCTCGAGCAGCTCCCAGCTCACCACGGCCTCGCCCTTGGGACGTCCGAGCGCCCCCGAGGTGAGCATCCGGCACAGGTTGGAGTAGCCGCGCGCGTCCTGGACGAGGAGCGGCAGCCTCGAGCCATCGGGGAGCACCGCCTCGGCGCCCACGATCGCCTCCACGCCGGCTTCCCGGGCCGCCGTGTGGAAGCGCGGGATACCGTACACCCCGCCGCGGTCGGCCACCGCCACCGCGGGGAGGCCGAGCCGAGCCGCGCGCTCCGCCAGGTCCTCGGGTGCCGACGCCCCCTCCAGGAACGAGAACGCGGTGTGCGCGTGCAGCTCGCAATACCGATCAGTCATAGATCCCGTCTGCGAACCACCGGTGCTCGAGGCGGTCGAAGTAGACACGCAACAGCGAGCCATCCTCGGTGGCGACGTCGAACTCCTGCCGCGCGCACGGCTCGTCCCCCCACCAGTCGCCGACGAACCGGTACGGGCCGGCCCACCCCACCACCAGCCCCCCCGTTCCGTCCTTCCGCACCACCACGGGCCGGCCGCCGACCGCGACAACCTCCACCCGGCGCGGCGGCCGGAACGCCCGCAAGACAGGGGTCAGCGCGCAGGGTGCGGGGCGCAGTTCCCCCACCCACCGAGCCGAGTCGTGCACTTGCCTTTCTGTGGCCCGCTCCTCTACGGGAGCGAACGGCGCGAGGTCCCAGGCGCCGGGACGGTGGGTGTCTGGGACGGCCGGCGCGCCCACCCGGTCCGGCCCCACCAGTGCCGCCAGGCGGGCCAGCGCGGTCGAGAGCTTCCCGGGCGCCGGCGTGGCGGGGCCGAACAGCGAACCCTGCGCCAGCCGCACCCGGCCCGGCGTGACCAGCGCCGCCACCCCCTCCACCGGAGCTCCCGGAGGGCTCGCCTCGAGTTGCAGCCGCGCCAGTGCCAGCACCGCCGGCACCTCCCGCGTGGGCGCCACCAGCTTGAGGCGGCACTCCCGGTGCCCTCCCCCTTCCAGGTGCAACTCCAGCAGGACCTCGGAAAACCCCTCCCCGCGCAACTCCAGGCGCCGCTCCAAGCGCGAGAGGATGCCGCTCGCCAGGAACAGGAACGGCTCCAACACCCCGAGGGGGAAGTCCAGCTCCACCCCCTCCCGCAGCACCTCCCGCAGCGGGTCGGGAACGAAGGCGGCCGTCTCCTCCCCGCACGCGAGCCGGTGGAGCGCCACCCCATCCTGCCCGAGCCGGAGCGCGACCTCCTGGCGCGGGAGCCGGGCCAGCTCGCTGGCGGTGGCGAGCCCCCAACGCGCCAGCATCGCCGCGAGGTCGGGCGGCGGTTCCAGCAGCACCAGCGGCAGCGGGGCCATGAAGGTGCACTCTTCCCCAAGTCGGACCACGACCGCATCGCCACGACGGGCGGGGGCAAGCCCCGCCCCTACACTCGATTGAGCACACCTCGCTGCAGCTCTGGCCACACCGACGCTGGCGGCGATGCCGACTCTGGCTTCCAACCCGACCCGCCGGCAGGCACGCAAGAGCTCGTGCGCAATGCTTTCTTCGCGGGGGGTCCCGCGCCGCTCCCTGCCACCGCCCGGCGCTCTAGACCCCCCGTGCCCCCCGCGCTCGCGGGAAGTGAATTCCCGCTCGCTTGGCTCGCTGCCGAAGCGGGGGACGAGGCCCCCCACGTCGAGCAGGACCTCGCCCAGCGCGTGGCGCCGGACCCGCGGCGAGAAGCCGCCGGCCACGTCGGCGAGCGCCTCGTCCGCCGCCGCCGCTGCCGCCTCCGGGGTCACCCGCACCAGCGCCGCGGGCGCCACCTGCCGCGCCTGCGCCGCGGTCATGCCGGCCCGCACGCCGAGCTCCGCAGCCTCCGCCGAGACACACACAATCAGGTCGCGGGGGGTTGCTGCGACGCTCCCCCCACCCATTCCGTCGCAGATGACCCCCCGAGCCCCCCCCGCTTGCGGGGAGTGAATCCCCACTCGCTCAATCAAATCGCGGGGCAACGGGCCGGCAGCCACGGCGAGCGGCGCCTCGGCGAGCTCGGGGGTGCTGCGGCGCAGCGCCTGCAGGGGGAAGTCGGGGACCCACAGGGACGCGATCCGCATCACGCATCACCCGGCCGCTACACCTGATGCGGGGAGGCCGGCGGCCCCCCACACACCCTCCGCCGCCTCGTGCCCCCCCGTGCCCCCCTCGCTCGCGGGAAGTGAATTCCCGTCACCTGATGCGGGGAGGCCGGCGGCCCCCCACACACCCTCCGCCGCCTCGTGCCCCCCCGTGCCCCCCTCGCTCGCGGGAAGTGAATTCCCGCTCGCGACGCTTACCCTCAGCCATACGTTTGGATCGTGTCGTACACCGCCGCGCTCCACCTGCGCCCTCAGGGCGATGCCGGCCAACCACGGGGGTCCCCCCCCCCTAACCCCCCCCCCGCG
>Ga0256868_10000248_pt1 | contig 32431 bp, 29 predicted proteins | sample RVTome_13_FD_187341 | JGI IMG/M metagenome (GOLD analysis project Ga0256868, IMG submission 187341) | Soil microbial communities from uranium-contaminated site in the Upper Colorado River Basin, Wyoming, United States - RVT92D227 HiSeq ...
TATGGGCGAGAGTGGTTTTTCCCAGTCCTGGTGGGGAATGAAAAAGAATATGGTCCAGAGGTTCTCCACGTTTTTTGGCTGCCTGGATGGCAATTTCCAATGTCTCCACCACCTGTTTTTGGCCGATGTATTCAGAAAGGTTACGCGGCCTCAGATCGAGGTAATCCTCAACTTCTGGTTTCATCCCTTCAGCTTCCACTTTTGGATCAGATCTTTTTTCCTCTTCGGATTGCTTCATCTTCTTCTCTTCATGTAAGTACGACATAATTGTGTCATTAGATTCTTACACATTGAAGTCTGAGAATTTATCTCTAACATTTATAAGTCCCCCCTCACCCTTCTCCTCTGAGGGGAGAGGGGAAGGGTGAGGGGTAATTTCAAATATTTTTGGTTAGGTCATTAGTTATCGAATGACTTAATTATACAGTGACTCAATAACTAAGAAGATGTTGAAATCTCCTTTTGCCCTCGATACACCTCTTCAAACAATTCTTCTGGGGATGAAATATTTGGGTTTCGGAGCATCGCCTCTTTAACCAGTCTCTGTGCTTCGCTCAACCTGTGGCCAAGGTCCTTTACTAAAACTTCTTCTACTTGTTTTTTAAAGTCGGTTACCTCAACATCGATCGGAATTTGATCCTCGATCATCAAAGCAAATTTTCCAACCTTTCCCTGCAATGTAGCGATCATCTTATCTGCTGTCCTTCTCCCAATTCCCTTCAGGCTTTCGAGGGTTTTCGCATCCCTTTCCTCTATCGCCTTGGCGATCTTTGGGATGGGCATCATCAATGCCTTCACCGCCGTGGGGGGACCGATGTCTTCCACGGTAATGAATTTCTCAAAGAATTCTTTCTCCGGTTCGAAATTAAAGCCGATGAGAAGAGGTTTGGGTTGACGTTCGGTCTGGTGGTAATAAATATAAAGTCTGACGATCTCTCCATCCTCCCCAGCTCTCTTTGGACTGAAGGTCTGTCGAACAATGGCAGGAAGGAGGACTTCGTACCCCACCCCATTCGCCAAGACGACAATCCTATCTTCTTCCTTCTTGAGCAACTTTCCTTCAATATAGCGAATCATCTCATTCCTACTTCTCAAATCCCCCCTCGCCACCCCCTTAGAAAAGGGGGGTTGGGGGGGATTTGAGGTTACCAATGAAAGTTTTTATTTCGGGAAAGGCCGGTCAAGGCCAGGGCCAGGGCATCCCCTGCATGGCTCGAGTTCAGGGGATTCTCGATCCTTAGAATTTGGCGAATCGCCTTCTTCATCTGTTCTTTATCTGCCCGACCGCTTCCGGTCAACGCACTTTTCACCTCCGTCGGTCTCAGTTCGACCACAGGAATGTCCATCTCTTGAGCGGCCAAATAGATGACCCCTCTCACCTCCCCCAATTGAATGGCTGCCTTGGGAAATTGTTTCAAGACAAAGACCTCTTCCAGGGCAAGAAGGTCGGGGTTCCATTTTGCAAGAAGTCCTTTGAGTTCGTCATAGATGGTTTTCAAACGGAGAGGAATAGGACAATTCGATTCGGTTCGAATGGCTCCCCAATCACAGGCTTTTCCCCCCCGAGGAAGAGTCTCTACCACCCCAAAACCCGTCATGGCCAAACCCGGATCGATTCCAATCGCCTTCACTAAAAAGTTTCTCCACCCTTCGGTTTTTCCCCGACCTTCGGTCAGGGGATTGCTCAGGGTTGACCTTGAGCGCGCCTTTGTACGAGTTCTGAAGAGTAGGATTGGGCGCGGTCGAAAGGTCCAAATGTGAAAAAGCCACCCAATCACTTTCCTTTAGAAGGGGGTGGCTAATCATCTAACCAACACAGGAATGTTTAGGCACTGAGCCGTTCCATCTCCTCTTCGGCAATATCGAAATTGGCATAAACCTTCTGGACATCATCAGAATCTTCGAGGCTTTCCATTATCTTAAGCATTTGTTCGGCCTCTTTTCCCGTCAAACGAACAGTGCTTTGAGGAACCATAGTCACTTCAGCATAGTTGGACTTAAAACCAACCTCATCGACGGCTTTTTTCACCTCTTCGAAATTTGAAGGATCGGTCGTCACGTCAAACTCTTTACCCGTGTCCTTGACATCGAGGGCACCCGCATCCAGAGCCACTTCGATCAAGCGGTCTTCGTCGACACCGCTCTTGTTTATCGAAATTAATCCCTTTTTTGCAAACATCCACGAAACACAACCTCCCTCCCCAAGGCTTCCATTATATTTTGACAACACGTGTCTCACATCCGCTACGGTCCGATTCTTATTATCTGTCAACACCTCCAACATCATAGCCACTCCGCCCGGTCCATAGCCTTCATAGGTCAACTCTTCGTAGTTAACCCCTTCCAGTTCTCCTGTTCCTTTCTTAATCGCCCTATCAATATTATCCCTCGGCATGTTCTCGGCTTTGGCTTCGCTTACTGCTGTTCGAAGCCTCGGATTGGTACTGATGTCCCCTCCGCCGAAACGTGCTGCTACCATGATCTCTTTGATAATCTTGGTGAAGAGCTTTCCCCGTTTGGCATCTGCTGCCCCTTTTTTTCGCTTAATCGTACTCCACTTCGAATGTCCAGACATTTATTTTTCCTATCGAGTGGTAAAATACAACTCTATAAATTTAAAGCTATTTAATAAAATTTTCTAAAAAGAAAATATAACATTTACCAATGAAAAGCAAGGGAAATTTTAGGTCTTAATAATTCTCTCTTTCTTCTCTTCAATTCCTTTCCATTAATTGATAACTCCGGAATTCCTGATGGTCAAATCTATACAGAATAGTTCCTTTTCCACAATTCCAAAAAACCAAAAAAAGGTTTATATATAAACAATTAGTGGTGGCATGGCATGAGTATTTCGGCAAATGAAATAGATATTCCAAGCGCTGAAAACGTAACGATAACTGAGGATACCTTGAGTGTTGACCTAAGCGATGGGCGAATGATATCGGTTCTCTTAACATGGTTTCCCCGGCTTTTACAATCTACCCCAGAGGAGAGGAATAACTGGAGATTGATTGGTAAGGGACACGGTATCCATTGGGGAAATATCGATGAAGATATTAGCGTGGAAGGCCTTTTAGCAGGGAGACTCTCAGGTGAGAGTCAATCCTCCTTTAAGAAATGGCAAGATAGTCGGATTTCTCGTTAGCAATGTTAGGCATAGAAAGAATATCCTATGAAATTTACTAAATATTTTCTTTATATCAGGCAACGACCTGATCGTGCAAAATAAAAATGGAGTGGATTGAAGATACTATAAAGAATCCGAATCACACGGAGGTTCAATCAGACGGAAGGATAAGAAGGTGGAAAAAGATAGGAGAGGGCAAATTTCTTCGGGTAATCCTGCTTCCTGATGGGGAAACCGTTCATAATGCATTCTTTGATAGGAGGTTTAAGGGAGGTAAAAAATGAAAGTAAAATATTTTGCGGATACCGATACCGCATTAGTGGAGTTTTCTGATCGTAAAGTTTCCGAAACGAAGGAGATAAATGAAAATATTTACATCGACTTAGACTCGGCGGGTAATTTGGTGGCTATGACTATTGAGCATGCCAGGAAACAAGCAAGTCTCCCTTTTTTGTCTTATGAGCAGATAGAGAAGGAGTTGCCCAAGACGCTGCATCGAGCAGCAAGAACCCGTCACCGACCTTCATCGTTAGGCACAACATAAACTGAACAGGTAGATCAAACAAAGGGATATGGGTTACAGACCCGATGGCCAAGAGACAAAAGATATGGGTATACAGCTCACCTAAACCAACAAAGCCTAAAGTGCCAGATAGTTTAAAGGAAAAAGTATCATCGAAGGCGGCAGGACTTGTAAACACCTATCTGAAACCAACCCATATTAACCCCCCACGAAAGAATGCACGATGGAATGACATCGTTGACATTTATACTATAGTGAACGACTTAAATAAATTGACATAATTCACCCTCCCCTGTATCCCCTCCTCTCAAGGGAGGGGAAATAAAAAGAGTCCCCTCTCCCCTTGTGGGAGAGGGTTAGGGTGAGAGGTATGCAAACTTATTTTTGACGTTTACTATAATTGGCATCGCAATTACTTCTACTTCTGTACCAAGTACGCCAGCCCAAGTCCAAATGCCATATCGCCATTCTTTGAGACAAGATTTGCCCGTATGGAGTTTAAAGAATATAAAGAAGCACATGGCCGATTTAATCTATCGTATATGCGACACACGGGCAAGTGGTTGGAGATATATCGCGATTTATCACTCGACCAGTATTTAGAATTTATCAAAGACGGTGGCCTATTTATCCCGTGAAGTTCAAGTGAGAAAAGGGGACAACAGTCCCTTTTTTCCTAAGCTCGCTCCACCAAGTACTTCCTGAAATCACTAACCGGATATTTTAACGAGACATGCTCGATTTGTATTGGTAATCCTCAAGGGTCTTGCTCTTGACAAACAACTTCTGTTTTAATACATTCAAGTCATCCCAAAGCAAGTTCTTATCATTTATCATTTTTCTGGATACCTTCGATCATAGCGTGCGTGTGTATGTAGGGGGATTAAATTTTGACCCCAAACCCAAACACAGTTCAATTAAGACGATTTTACCCAAAGAATTAAGAGTTCAATCAGCATATGATTAGGCAGGTAAGAACAACAAAGGAGGGAGACTGAATTATGTGGAAAAAGAGAGAGGAGAAGAAAGAGGAGAAAGAGGAAAGTTTGTTGAAGGAGTTATGTGGAGAGGATGCAAAATTATATGATTTTCTCAGTAATTATCTGTGTGAAAATCCGTTAGCGGCCATATCCAAAAAGGATCTCGATATCCTCACCGAGGAGGCGGAAAAAAGCGGGGACTTTAGACCGGCAGTGGATAAGGCCATTTTCGAGGCCGCTCAAAACCCGGGGGAAAGGGAAAGATACATCAAAGTTATCCAAAACCTCGCTTCGAAGTCCATACACGCGACGGAGCAAGAAAAAGAAAAGGTAGAGAGGGAAGGACTCACCGACCGGGCTGCTTCCCTTGGGAGAAGAATTGAATATCAGAAATTTATGAGCGAAAGACCCGAAGATATAATAAACGTAGCATCCAAGTTCTACAATGAGAAATTGGTGGAACTGGGAGAAAACGAGAGAAGAGAAGCGAGAGGAGAAGAGAGAAAAGAAGCTGAAAGGGAAGAATGGAGAACAGGGGAGGTGGAAAAGGCGGGGCGAGAAACAAGAAAAAAAGGAAGAAGAGAGATGGGAAGAGAAGAGAAAAGGGAAGCTAAGAAACAAGATAAAAGAGAAGAGCTGGCAGCAGAGGAAAGGAAAGAGGCGAGAGGAGAAGAGAGAAAAGAAGCTGAAAGGGAAGAAAGGAGAATAGGGGAGTTGGAAAAGGCGGGGCGAGAAACAAGGAAAAAAGAAAGAAGGGGGAATTAAATTTTAGTCCCAAACCCAAACGCATTGAGTTCTCGGTAAGATTCTTATACTTAAAGAAATAGCATTGGAAACAGTAATGGATGAGATAAACGAAATCAAGAAGGTCGCTTCTAAAATTAGAACACAGGACAGAAAAGCTGAGAAACTCTACACAAGAGAACTGACAGGATATCTAAGACGTCCTTTTACAGATATCAAACTGGAACAAAGCTTAGGAAAAGGTACCGATGTGGGGAACCCTCGATTGGGAAGTGACAGCACTCCAAAACATTTTCGGGACGGGCCGAACAAGAGCGCTTGGCTGTAAAAGAACTAAGGAAAGAAATAAAAGCATTTATAAAAAAACAGCTAAAAGTCTCTGTAGCTGGCATAGCACCCTCTTGGATCTCCTTGCTTTGCTCGGATAAGCTTGTGCCAAGCAACTGAGTTCTGATGCTCGGGATTGGAAGAGTGGCTGCCGCCACTAAACTGAGAGGAATTTATCCGTAATCTTCTTTCACCTGACAATACAAAAGTTTCGGGATTATTTAATTCAAGTGCTATTTCTATTATCATTTTTGTGATAGCCTGCGTAGCGGTTCCCATCGGGAATAATATGCTCCAGGAAAAACTCGTAACTGACTGGGAGGTGAAAGAAGATGAAATTAAGTGCACGAAATATTATCAAAGGGAAGGTGAAGAAGGCCAATCACGGAGTCGTCAACGCGGAAGTGATTGTTGGGTTACCAAATGAATTAGAGATTGTTTCCATCGTCACGAAGGCTGCCGTCGAGAATCTCGGCCTTAAAGAAGGCAAGGAGGTATATGCAGTTATCAATGCGAACGACGTGATTTTGGCCACGGATTATTGAGGTTACGGCTGTCCAGGAAGGAATTTTATTGTGAATTCCGTTTAGGGGTTAGTTTTACTTATTTCTTTGTTGCCTGGAAGAAAGGATGAAAATATGGTCGAGGAGACAATTACCCAGATTGAAGCGAGGATCAAAAAGACCAAGTCTTTAAATGACGAAAGAAAGAAGGAATTACTAGATCTGCTTTCCACTTTGAAGACCGAAGTTTCCCAACTCTCTAAGACCGACGCCGAGGATGCCCAGAGTATTATCGCTTTTACCGAAGTCTCAATTCACGAAGCAATACGTGAGGAGAAGAATCCGCAACTTTTTAAACTATCCTTGGAGGGGCTTTCTACCTCTGTGAAAAGGTTCGAGAATTCCCATCCTAAGCTCGTGGGGGTTGTCAATTCGATCTGCAATACCTTATCGAACATTGGAATATGAAAGAGGCGACAGGGACTGCCAGAATTGAGAATTAGTAATCACTTCATCTAAAGATCCTCAAAAAATAAAAAATGCGACGGTTCTATTTTAGGAATGCCTGCAACGGACGGCTAACATGGTGCAAAAGACAAACGTTAAAACACTTAGCGCTTCTTTTGCACCAAGAACATTATACTACATTTCGAATAAGCGTCAATCCGAAGTTGTGATAAAGGTGGCAACCATGTGAATTCACGGTATCAATTTAATTTTGGATTGACGCATGAAGAACAGAGCCGCGGCGCGAATAAAAAAGATTATCCCATGGGGTTTCAATCGGGGAACTTCCCTTACAAGTTGTCAAAACTTAGCAATGCAAATACTTTAACACCAAATTGAACGGGTATCAATTAAAAAAACGGTGCTTCGCACCAACCTTTGTTTCTACCGCGCAGCGGCTTAGTTCTTCCAGCGTCATTCTGCAACTTCGCTACAGAATGACGCTTATTCGCAGTACGCATAAGAGAAGCTCATCACATTCTTGAATTTTCATTGACAAAAAGTAGTTGAATGGATAGGATTCTTACAAATAACAAATTGCAGTATAATAATTGTTAGACCGTGAGAAAGGAATATCCATGGTAGAGAATCCCTATGAGCGATTTCAACGCGAAGAATTGATCCTGCGCGATGAACTCGCTATTGACCGGACTATCTTGGCAAACGAGCGAACGGTCTTGGCATATTTTCGCAGTGCGTTGACTCTTGTTATTGTTGGGATCACGTTCCTTCAATTTTTCGAGAAGGGTATACTTCCCTACGTCGGGATCGTTTTCATCCCTTGTGGACTCGCCGTGGGGGTCTTTGGATTCATGAGATACCGGAAGATGGATACGTCCATTCGCATCATCCGTAGATCTCTCAGCCGAAACACAGAAGACAACAATAGGTCAAACAACCGAGTCGAGGCAATACGGTGACCCACGCGCCTCACCCAGAGCGTTATCGATTCTTTCAATCCATAATCACCAACTACCAGACCAGAATGCTATTGACGATAAGTAGCTGGATTTATTGAAGGACGGTAGACTTTTTGCGTGCGACCTTAATGGTGGTTCCCTTTATCCGTCCTCTTGAATCCCTCTATAAAACAGACATTTCTGTGCAGGCTCTATTATTCCTGATCGTTGCCCTCTATCCTTTCTACAAGTCAAAATCTCCGTTGTAAGATTCCCCCAAATTTCTGGTTCCATTCGTTTATTAAAACTTGAAATCATCTAAAATGGACTCGGACATACCCCAATGACCAGAAAGGAGGCATTCCTATGACCTTAAAAGAAGCCATTACCTTATTCGGTTATCAACAATGATCCAACCTGAGAGCCAGGACTGTCCGAAGCTACCAACCTCTACTCCAAAGATTTGAAGCCCAGTTCGGGGACCGCTCCTTCGATTCTATTGGATCAGATGAGGTATTCCAATTCTTGGAGACATTCACAGGAAATCATTCCAGATCCACACGGCGTCTCCGATATGCCCAACTGAAAGCCTTTTTCAACTTCCTTATTGACAAGTGTAATTTGAATATGAAAAACCCCTGTGATGGTCCTCTCCTGTCTAAAGCCTTTAAGACCCCCAAGCCGATGGCCCGAAGAATTTTGGACAGGGAGATTGTGGAAGAGCTGACCTACAATACTCAGACTCTCCGAGACAGGCTGATTTTAGAGCTCCAGGCTCGTTGTGGACTAAGAATCGGAGAAACGTTGAAGATCAAGGTTTCTGATGCTGTGGACCGGAAGCTGATTCTGAAAGAACCTAAATCAGGGAAAGAATCAGAAGTGGCTTTCATGCCGGAACAGATTGCCAAACGGCTGCATGATTATATCCAGCAGGAAAACTTCTCCCCTGGGGATCGGATCTTTCCTATTTGTTATTCCACAGCCAGGGCCCTGATTAAGAACTTGGGAGGGAGGTTAAATGTTGTTCTCACTCCCCATGACCTCCGAAGATATTCGGCCACCTATGCAAGTCGGAACGGGGTGCCGTTGGAGATAGTCTCCAAGGTGATTCTCCGGCACCAGGACCTAAAGACCACTCAGGCATATCTTGGGAGGGTGACTGAGTCGGAAGCCATCCGATGGATGGATGTATTACATGGAAGATAGAACCTATGACCCAATTAATTATCAATAGAAATCATCAGTCTTTGGGGTATGTTCCAATATAGCTGAACCGGTTTGACTGCCTATTTCTTAGGCAGTCAAAGAGGTGATGATGCAATGTTATTTCCTGAAAGAGTGATTTTCGAATTTCACCGAACAATGCAATGTTTCGATTGATAATTGATAAATAAATCCCCCCAAAAGAATCTTGTTGTAAAACAAATGAGAGGAAATGGGCTCCGAAATACAGTCTTTTCCTCTTCAACTAATTTGTTGAAACTATCTCAGAGCCCCAACCCTAGTGTGTTTCATCATCCATTTTAATGTTTCCGTGGGCTGGTAATAATGGGCCATAGTATAAAAACACGTTGATAGGCAACGGTCATTGCATCTCTTCTTCACGTCTGCTAATTCCTCCTGATCAAACTTCGGATCCCAGATCGTTCCCCAATCATGATCAAACGTGATCAAATCAAAGCATGGCGAAAGCGTGCCATCAGGCCGAATCAACATACCATTATGTCCTGCCCGACAACTCCATTGCACCGGTTTGTGCCGCATCAAATCCTTCATTGCCTCTAAATGCGAAATAGAATTCACCATCGTGTACCCTTGGCGGTTTTTCTGAATAATCCAATCCAGCAATGCATCAACTTCTTCATATTGCTCCGGCCTGATATACAACCCATCGGCTTTATGTTTATAATGGTTGATGCCAACAATTGATTGGGGCGACTCATTAATATGATAATCCGTTCCGATCCCATTGTCATGGGCAATCTCTGTCAGCAGCTTCACATCTTTGATGTTTTGGCTCGTGATGTTCATATTAAAAAACAGAATGTACCCATATTTTTCCTGCTGCTGGACTAAATACCGAAACTGGGGTTCTATTGGCATCAATGCCTTTGGCAACCCTGGTTTGGGTCCAATACAGTCAACTGCAAGATTGATGGCGGCCACGTTAGCCTTGCCAATCTCGTCACTAAACTCTTTCGTCAGCAGATACCCATTAGTGGGAAGATACATAAAAAACCCCTGGCTGCTTCCATAGCGAATCACTTCCAGAATAAAATCCTTACTGATCAGCGGTTCGCCACCCATGATTGGAATCACCCGACAACCGAGTGTTTTGAGCCAGTCAACCGAACTTTTGGCGGTCTCAAGCGACATTCGTTCGCCTTTATTATCAAATTGATAACAATAATGGCAATCGATATTGCACCTCCAATCTGTAAAAAGATAGGAAATCACCGGTCGCAGTTTAGAACTGTACACCTGCGACTGGACATACGGAATAATCCATTTATTAAACGCCCTTACCCCATTTTTAACTTTGTATTTCGCCAATAATGATCTGCTCATAATTTTGCAAACCCTCCTTCAGCGTCCTACTCGTGATGGAAACCGCTGCACTAATCTCCGTCAGGGGTGTATAGTTCTCCTAACAGTAATCATTATCTCATAAGAATATCTTAAAGTGAAGAGTTGTGCTATACGTAACAAAAAGGTGATTGAAAGTTAAGCTTATCAGGTTCATCATCTATCTGTATTTCCTATTGATTCAAAGGAAAGGAGATAGAGATGGACCAGAGGACTATAGAATTTTGCAGTGTCATTCCAACGAATGAATCCCTGACGGAATTTGGAAGTATTGATCGACGGGAGGGGATTCACCCATCCATTTTTTTATCCAAGACCCATAGAGGAAAATCAGAGAGGCCGTTTTGTCCTGAGATCGAGGCGAAGACAAGAGCGTTTCAATGGGCACTGAATCGGCTTGCAGGCTGGCGCTTACCAGGAAAAGAGCATGTTGAGGACTATTTGCGGGACATGTATAGGCGGGGCCTCAGACCAAAAACGTACTCCAGTAACCTGACTGCCATCTATATTTTTCTCACGATTATCAGAGGGGCCGCAAAGACCCGTTTGGAGGAGATCACCAAGGATGATCTGGAGGCTTTTATTGAACATGAGCAGGATCGGGGGTTAATGATATCGACGGTGCGGACAAGGCTTCACTGTGTCAATGCTTTTTTAGGCTATCTGATTGAAGCAGGTGTGATTCGTGGGGATGTTCTGGCAAGGAGGATTCGTCTGAGGAAACCCGAAACCTTACCGAGAGCCATAGACCCAGAGGATGTGAAAGCCTTACTTTCTGTTATCAATCATCCCAGAGACCGGGCCATGGTGATGGTGCTTTTACGGACGGGGATGAGAATTGGTGAATTGCTGAGCACCAGGATGCAGGATCTTCATCTGAAGGATCGAAGAGTGGATATCTACGAGGGAGAAAAGAACCGCATCGGAAGAGTGGTTTACCTCAGTGAAGATGCCATGAAGGCTTTGAAAGCCTGGATCAAGGTGAAGGATTCTCACAAAGTATTTCTCTTTTATGCGACGGCTAAGAATGCCATGTCCTACACGAGTGCATACCTCATGTTCAAAGGCTACCTAACGAAAGCCGGTCTTGCCCATAAGGGGTATTGCCTCCATGCCCTAAGACATACGTTTGCCAGTGAGCTTTTAAATGCCTGGATGCGCCTCGAATGCCTCCAGCCGCTGATGGGGCATACCTCTGTGGATGTGACGCGGCGCTATGCGCGGCTCACGGATAAGACCAGAGAGGAAGAGTACTTCAGAGCCATGACAATTATTGAAAGGGGGGAGATCCATGGATCTTACCGACTCGATCCTCAGGTACAGGCGTTTCTTGAAGAGAAGGAACGTCTCACCGAATACCGTTAAGCACTATTTAAACAGCCTGAAACTCTTTGTTCTCTGGCTGGATGAGCCGATCGAAAAGGTCACCTACACAAAGATTGGCGAGTATATGGATGACCTGCTTGGAAAACGGTTAAGACCTAAGACCGTCAACTGTTATCTCAACAGCATCTGTCAGTTTTACCACTACCTCTGCGAAGAAGAGGGAATCCGGATCGTCAACCCTGTGAAGAAGCCCAATATCATGAAGCTTCCCAGAGGGCTTCCCAAACATCTGAGAGACGAGCACATAGAGATCCTCTTCAAGAATCTGAAAGGGCGAAGGGATCAGGCCATGTTCACGCTCATGCTCCGATGCGGATTACGGGTAGAAGAAGTGGCTCATCTTTCTCTCAGCCATATTGATCTGAAACGCAGAATGCTGCTCATCCAGGATGGCAAGGGTGCGAAGGATCGGATGGTCTATCTCAGCAACGATGCCCTTCATGCTCTCCTGGAATATCTAAGGGTGCGACCCGCGAATAAAGTAAGGAAGGTTTTTCTTGTAGAGAAAGGGCCTCTCAGCGGGCAACCTTTATCCATCCGCGGCATCCAGAAACGGATGGAATATTATGCCCGCAAAACAAACTTGAGAATCTCCTGTCACCATCTTCGTCATACGATGGCAACGCAGATGTTGAATGCAGATGCTGATCTCTCTACCATCCAGGATCTTTTGGGGCATAACTCTATCAGGACAACCCAACGCTACTGCCGGGTATCAAACCTCAAGGTACAGAGAGATTACTACAAAGCCATGGAGGTGATCATGCAACGAACGGCTGGCAACCCAAATAATCCTTGACATGAGAAAGAAATTATGAAAACTTAAACACTACGCAACATCATAATACCAATAGTAAATACAGATTATGTTACGTATAGGTAGGTGTACTCCTCAATTTTAAAATTTACCCTACCAAACATTTCCGTTGACTTTTCCCATCCAAATCAGTAAGCCTTTACCGATACTAGAAACAACTAAAAAAGGGTGCCTTAATTCTGATACTTTGATTTCCCCTGGTCGATTTCTTAACAAATCTAAACCAACTTTATGTAATTCTATAAAATTGTCATGACATTTTAATAGCCATATGGAAATTAAACCAATGCGATATCTGGTCCCTGAAATTACTTGGTTTTTTGATGAAGAGGCTAAAATGGCCTTCGTGGATCCAAATTTGTGATATTTTATTAATGGGCTCTACCCGAGGTGTGCGGTGCAGTATGTGCGTAAGCCGGAGGGGTTTAATAACGTTTACACCTCAAAGGATATTATTCTTACTTCCGCAATTCATTTTCTCTCCATCATTTAGGTAGGATACCCAAATAAAAGGGGGCAGCCAACCTTTTGAAAAGCAGACTGTCCCCTTTTTATCTAAGAATGGTGGGCGCTACTGGATTTGAACCAGTGACTTCCTGCGTGTGAAGCAGGCGTTCTCCCCCTGAACTAAGCGCCCCTGTAATCAGAACCTCAAAATCCAAAAATCAAACTCCCTACCTGTTGCTGGCAGACCAAGGGAAATTTTGAAGTTTGAAGTTTGAGCCTTGAAGTTCCTCTATTTTAGTCTATTTTATAAGACCTTTCCAAAAAGTCAACCCTATTTAATCAAATCCCCTCATTTTTTTCAATCCTGCCCCAGTAAGTGTGATGTCTCAATGGCAGATTTACAATAATCTGAGAGGTGTCATTCCCGCCCCGATTTTCACCGGGATAAACTCCAGTGGGAATCCAGATTGAAAAGACTGGATTCCGGATCAAGTCCGGAATGACAAAATGTGTAGAGTCATTTCTGAGGAACCTTGCTGGGTTGGATGAATTCCTTTACCATCAGGAAGGGGTAACTCTCCGAGGTGTCAAGCTCAAGTTTTTCTTACCTTTTTATGTTGAAATAGCCTTGGCTTTTTGTTAGAAACTTTAAGAAAGGAAACGGGAAAATACGATATGGTTGAGACATTAGCTTTTCTTTTCGATCAAACAGCTCTTCGTCTGGGCAAAAAGGAGGCAATCCTTTTTCTAAAGAAAGGAAGATTGGAAAGTCGTACTACCTATTCCTGTCTTCAGCAAATTTCAAACCGGGTTGCCTGTGGTTTGATGGAAATGGGCCTGAAAAAGGGGGAGAGGGTCATTCTTTTTATGCCCAAGAGTGTTGAACAAGTCGTTCTCCACCTCGGAATCCAGAAGGTGGGGGCGATCTCCGTCATTCTCAATCCAGGCTTTAAAAAAGATGAGATGGACTATTTTTTAAAAGATACCGATGCCAAGATCGTTTTCGTTGGGAAGAAAGAAGAGGCTTTGATTCGCCTGATCGATAAGAAAAGGCTCGTCCTCCCCATTGATACAGAAACCCTTTTTACTGAGGAGAAGTTATTCCAAGAATATTCTCCTCAAACAATCACTTTCGAAGCAAACTTACAAGATCCTGCCCTTCTCATTTATACATCCGGCACGACAGGACAGCCAAAAGGATCAATCCTCACTCAACAAAACCTCATCCAAGACGCAAAGAACATCATCCATATCTGGGAGATTACCGAAAATGATGTTCTCTGTCATGCCCTTCCACTTTTCCACGCCCACGGTCTATGTTTTGCCCTCCATACCTCGCTGATTGCTGGAGCAAAGATTGTGATGTGCGATGAATTCTCTCCTGAAATTTTAACCGATATTCTCTCCCGTCAAAAAGGGGATTTAGCCTGCACCCTATTTATGGGGGTTCCCACAATATATTTGAAAATGATCGAAAGGATGGAGGAGGAAAAACGAGATTTCACCCACCTCCGACTCTTAGCTTCTGGTTCCGCTCCTCTCCTTCCAAAAGATTTTGAGAGGATCAAAAATGTCTTTGGCAAAGAGCCTGTGGAAAGAGAGGGGATGTCCGAAACCGGAATGAATTTTTCGAATCCCCTCAGGGGTGTGAAAAAACCTGGCTCCATTGGCCTTCCACTTCCCAATGTGGAGGCAAGAATTGTAAATCCAGTAACTTTCCAAGATTTGGAATTGGGTGAGGTGGGAGAGATTTGGTTGAAAGGACCGAATGTCACTCCGGGTTACTGGAAAAAACCCAAAGAGACAGAGGCTGTATTTGTGAATGGATGGTTTCGGACAGGCGATCTGGGTAAAAAAGATAAGGACGGATATTACTACATCACAGATCGTTTGAAGCACATCATCATCTCTGGAGGTGAAAATATTTCACCCAAGGAGATTGAATCCGTCATTAACCGTCACCAAAAAGTTTTGGAGTCCTGTGTCATAGGAATCCCTGATGAGAAGTGGGGAGAGAAGGTGGCGGCGGCTGTGGTATTGAAACCTGATGTCACTCTTACGGCAAGAGAAATGATCGATTATTGTAAGGATTACCTCTTAGACTGGAAATGTCCCAAAGAGGTCATCTTCTTAAAAGAACTCCCTCGAAATAAAATGGGAAAAATTTTGAAGGATGAAATCGTAAAACACGTCCTCAACCCTTCTCCACCTCACACAGCAACGCTTTAAATACCGGAAAGCCGGAGATGGGATCCCGATTCTCCATATCGGTCAACTCATTGACATTGGCCTCCTTCCATTCTTTCGGCTGAAGAGGCCCTCCACCGCCCATATTGGCTTCGATCACGCCTTTGACAATCCTCTCCGTCACCTTCGCATAGAAAGGAACCCCTCCCCTCTTCGTCTTCACCCAGACCCTGTCTCCATGCTGAATCCCCCTCTTCTGCGCATCCTCTGGATGGATAAGAATATTAGGCTTGTCTTGGAGTTTTAGAAGACCTGGAATATTGAGGTGCTGACTTCTGAAGGCAGATTGAATCCGGGTGCCGGTTGTAAGAACAAGAGGAAAATCCTTTGCCAGATCAGGAGATCCAATCGGGCCTTCAGGGGGTTCTTGATAGACAGGAAGAGGATCATAGTCATACTTTTTCAATAACTGAGAAGATATCTCGAATTTTCTGGAGGGTGTCTCAAAGCCCGGATTTCCATCCTTGCGCAGAAGTCCCACCTTATATTTCTCATAGATCATCTGCGGAGATGAGAGAGACATTCCCTCGGGTTTCGATCTCAATTCCTCAAGTGAAAAGGAGGCCTTCTTGAATACAAATTCTAACATCTCCTCTTCTGACTGGGGATAACGATCCCCATAGCCTAACGCTTTTGCCAATTCCGCCAGGATGAGGTAGTCATTCTTTGCCTCTCCAACAGGAGGAACGACCTGTTCTCGAAAAGAGACATGTCCTGGATAACGCTTATAGGAGGTGATTTCAAACATCGTTGTGGCAGGTAAAAGGACATCGGCATAAGAGGCCTCGTTCGTGGGAAAACGGTCGATGACCACCAAACAATCAAGGGCCTCAAAAGAGCGCTTCCATCGTTCCGGATTGGGAAAGGAAGTGAGAACGGAGCCTCCAACAACGACCAACCCTTTTACAGGGTAAGGATCTCCCCTAAGAATCGCTCTCGGTAACTCCAAAAAATGCCCACTTTTATTCAGGTCACAATAGAGAGGATGCCGATCCGAGCCAACCGCTGGTCTCCCTTGAGGTGGTGCAATCCGATTTCTCCGAAGCAAAGTAGGCTGAGCCATCCGGAAGACCAACCCCCCGGGTCGATCGAAGTTCCCTGAGAGGGCCCACAGGATAAGGATGGCGCGAATATTTTGGACTCCGCTATTCGTATATTCCAGACCGGTGTGGAGAAGTATGGAGGTTTTTTCCCTCGACAAATCCTCAGCCAATCTTTCAATCCTTTCTGCTTTCACCCAGGTGATCTTCTCCACTTTCTTGGGTGAAAATTCTCTCACGTATTCTCTGAACTCTCTCAGGCCATCTGTCCAATCGTCGGCAAAGGCCATGTCGTACAACCCTTTCTCCATCATGACATTGGCCATTCCCAAAGCCAAGGCTCCATCGGTCCCGGGTCTGATCCCGATCCATTCGTCGGCCTTCTCTGCCGTAAAACTTTTAAGAGGATCAATGACCAGCACCTTCGTTCCTCGATCTTTCGCTGCCAAGATTTCCCTCAATTTGATCGGCGGGGAATCGGTGGCAGGGTTTGCCCCCCAGATAACAATCTGATCGCTCCTCTCAAAATCTGGAAAGAGGTGGTCGTAGGACGTCCCAAATGTGGCCACGGGTGCGATGACCCTGTGGGAATTGTTACAGAGGGAGCTGCAACTGAAGGTATTTGGAGACCCCAGTGGGAAAAGGACGTTTGAACAAATATGGTCTTGGCCGCCTGTCGGGAATAGATCGAGTAGCGACTGCTCAAAACCTCCCCTCCCTGAATAGATCGTCATGGCCTCTGGTCCGTATTTCTCCACCACCTCTTTGATAAGCCGGGCCGAAATCTCAAAGGCCTCCTCCCAGGAAACCCTCTTCCATTTCCCAGCCCCTCGATCACCGATCCGTTTCATCGGGAATTTGATTCGATTGGGTGAATAGATGACTTCCTCCGAATGAACCCCTCGAGTACACACAATCCCTAAGGGATGGCCTTTCATCGGTTTTATCCCATGGAGTCTGTCTCCATCCATCATGATATCGATACCACAACCTGAAGGACAGGTCCCGCACAACCCCTTTTTCACTCTCTTTTCCTCCATCCTTTTGCCCTTAATCGGAAAAATTTAATTTCTTATAACCGATTATTTTTCAAAAGACCACTCTGGAATGCCCCACTCTACCATGGGAATTTGCCGAGATCCGGCAGGAATGCCGGAGAAAAACTAATAGCGGCAACATCAGCTTGTCCCTGGACTGAAACAATAACCCAACCTTGCAAGGACTGCGCTACTGATGGCGAATGTTACTCCGGCCCTCAAAGGTCTAGACCATCCGCTTTATGAGGTTTTCGGAGACATTCCTGCTGGATCATCCCTGCCGGTGGTAGGCAGGAGATTTCATCCACGCTTCAGTGAGTCACCACGCCACATCGCAAAAAAAGATTGACAATGCAGACTTTAGGAATATAATACTTACTCGCTATCATATTAAGTTTCAAAGAATTTTAATATCAATCAGGAGCCTTTCGTAGAATCAAACCCTCAGAAAGATAATCCTTCATGGATATAAGGCGTAACTATTATGAGGACATTAAACTTTTTAAAAGCAACACCATCCTCGTTTGGTCCATCCTATTTCTTATCTTCTTAGGAATCTTGCCTTTTCTCATTAAGAAGTATCATCTTTTAGGGATGTCCCTCTATCTCGTTAATCTCATCACCATCCATGCCATTGTGGCCATTGGTCTGAATATCCTGGTCGGATATACGGGTCAGATATCAATGGGGCACGCTGGATTCTTTGCTATTGGAGCCTTCACAACGGTTATTCTCGTATTAAATTGGAGCTTCCCTCTTTGGATTGCCCTTCCCATTGCAGGGTTCGTCTCATCTGGCTTTGGATTTATTTTGGGACTTCCAGCCCTTCGCTTGAAGGGCCCCTATCTCGCTATCGCCACCCTTGGTTTCGGGATGACCATTACCACCATTATTAAACATATGGAATTTTTTGGAGGAAGGATGGGACTTCAAGCCCCAAAGCTCTATCTTTTTGGAATGCCGATGAAGGACATCCATTACTATTACGTGATCATGATCGTCGCTGTTCTGATGGTTATCGGGGCACTGAAGTTGACCAAGACAAAAGTGGGACGGGCCTTCATTGCCATTCGGGATAGCGATATCTCGGCGGAGGCCATGGGTGTGAATCTTACCTATTACAAGACTCTTGCTTTTGCCGTAAGTGCCTTTTACACAGGGGTGGGAGGAGGACTCTTTGCTTTTATCCTTGGATTCATCAATCCTGAGAGTTTTCACCTCATCATGTCGATCACCTTTCTTACCATGGTTGTCGTAGGAGGATTGGGATCCGTCATGGGCTCCATTGCCGGGGCTGCCCTCATGACCTATTTAGATATTAAACTTCAGGCTATTCAGGACATTCCAGCAATAGGACCTGCATTGGTCATCTTTTCGCAGAAGTATATGAGCGTATCGGGGATTTCTAATGTCGCTGTCATTGTTTATGGATTGATCATGATTTCGATCGTTCTTTTCGAACCCCTGGGAATATTCGGGTTCTGGATTCGAACCAAACGTTACTGGAAGACATGGCCCTTTTAAAACCGAAGTAATGAGTTCGGAGTTTAGAGTTCGGAGTAAGAAATAAATGGCAAATCGTAAATCGAAAATAAATCATTTCTCTGGACTCCGAACTAAATACTCGGAACTGGAGGTGAGATGTTTGGTCAGCTAATTGTGAGCGGTTTGGCAGTAGGAGCCTGTTACGCCCTGCTGGCTCTTGCTATGGTCATTATCTATAAGACTTCTGAAGTCCTCAACTTCGCTCAGGGAGAAATGGCCATGATCACCACATTTGTGACCTTCTCCCTTCTTGAGAGTTATCATCTGCCTTTCCAATGGGCTGTTGTCCTCACGTTTCTATTTGCTATCTTTTTGGGCATCTTCTTTGAAATGGTCTTTTTAAGACGGGCCAAAGACTCTACATTAATAGGGCTTATTATCATCACACTTGGTTTCGAAATGATTCTGATGGGATTTGCCGGATGGAAATGGGGACCTGATCAAAGGTCCTTCCCTTTTCCGGTTTCAAATATAGAAGCCTACAATTTTTATGGGCTATTCATCAGCAAGATTAATTTCTGGACGATTCTGATCTCACTGGTTTTAATGCTCATCCTCTTCCTCTTTTTCCGCTATACCAAATTGGGAATTGCTATGAGAGCCACTCAACAGAATCAATTAGCTGCTCGAGTCATGGGCATCCGGACCAAGTGGATTCTCTCCTTCACCTGGGCGATTAGTTCTCTGGTGGGGGCAGTGGCTGGAATGCTCATTGCAGCCCTTGGCATACTCGATCCCCCGATGATGATGGATCCTCTTCTAAAGGGGTTTGCCTCTGGAGTCTTAGGAGGAATGACAAGTCTGCCAGGGACGGCTGTTGGGGGTGCGATGTTAGGGATCATTGAAAATTTGTTTGGGGGATATGTTTCTTTAGCCTTCAAATCTGTTGTGGCTTTTGTCATCATTGTGTTGATGTTGTGCGTCAAGCCGAGCGGACTCTTGGCCAGGCATTATGTGAAAAAGGTATGAGTTTAGAGTTATGAATTATGAGTTATAAGGTATGAGTTATGAGTTAATAATATTTCTTTAAAATCTTAGAAAGGGAGAGAAAATGATGAAAAGAAATTTATTTTTATTAGGCCTATTGATTTTGGTGATTTTAATAGCAAACCCAACCTTCGCTCAAAAGGTCCGCGGTGTGACAGATACCGAGATCCTTGTCGGACAGGTGGGACCACAAACCGGACCTGCTGCAGCTTGGGGGGCTGTCGCTCGAGGAACAGATCTATATTTCAAGATCATTAATGAAGAAGGTGGAATCCACGGGAGAAAGTTTAAATATTTTCTCCGTGATGATTCTTATCAGCCTGCAAAGACCAAAGCCATTGCTAAGGAGTTCGTAGAGGAAATCGGTGTATTTGCCGTAATAGGAGGGATTGGGGTGGCAACGGGAATGACGGCGCGGGATTACTTGATGGAGAACCAAGTTTTTTGGCTTTGTCCAATGAGCGGGGTTTATAACTGGATTAAGCCTTTTCAGAAATACCTGTTCGCTGGGTATCCTCTTTATGATGATGAAGCATATAACCTGACGGAATATCTTTATGAAAAATTGGGTTATAAAAAGATTGCCATGTTTTATCAGAATGACGACTACGGCAAGCAAGGGTTGATGGGTGTAGAACGGTATCTAAAAGATAAGAAGATTGATCTCGTCGCTAAGGTCTCAGCGGAAATGACGGATAGGGATTTGAGCACCCATGCATTGAAACTTAAAGACTCTGGAGCCCAAGCAGTCATAATGTGGGCAATGCCGATGCATGCAACCTTGATTTTAAATGAAACAGCTAAAATTGGTTTTAAGACCCAGTGGGCAACCAGTAACACACTCTCTGATGCCCCACAGATGCTTCAAATGACAAAAGGGCTATGGGCCGGAATGATCAATTCTTTTGTCCTTGAAATGCCAGATTCCAACCATCCCTTAATGGTGAAGTATCGGGAGTGGCATAAGAAATTGGCACCCCATGAGAGATGGGGGGTCTTCTACTATGCAGGGATCTATATTACCGAGCCTTTCGTGGAAGGAGTGAGGAGGGCAGGAAAGAATTTAAACAATGAGACTCTTATAAAGGCCCTTGAGGGAATAAAAGATTTTAAAGGTATCGGTGCCCCCATCAATTTTAGTCCCACCGAGAGACAGGGAGTCAAACATGTATTTTATGGAAAGGTCAAACCTGATGGGAACATTGAGAGGCTCACAGATTGGGTAAGGATCACGAAGTAGATTGTCAGTAAATCGCATAGCGCATAGGGCATGGCGCATAGCGTCAATGAGTTGACTGTAATTATAATTACTCTTCTTATGGTATGGGGAGGTTAAAGTCTCCCCTACCCCAATTGAATTCTTTTCGAAATTATGCACCCAATTCTCAAAATAGAAAATCTGACCATCTCTTTTGGGGGCATTAGAGCCCTGAATCAAGTTAGCTTTGCAGTGCAGAGAGGATCCATTTATTCCATCATCGGACCTAATGGAGCCGGGAAAACCACTATCTTCAATTGTATCAGTGGAATTTATCAACCTATCTCAGGGAAGATCTTTTATAAAGGACAGGATATTACTAACTTGAAACCCCACCAGGTGGCTAAAAAAGGGATTGCCCGGACATTTCAGAACATTGAACTCTTTTCTCATATGAGCACCATGGATAATCTCATGTTGGGTCGTCACCTTCACATGAAAACAGGGGTCTGGAGTGGTGCGACTTTCATTTACAAGGGTTCTAAGGCTGCCAAAGAGGAGATGAAGAACAGAGAGAAAGTAGAAGAGGTCATCGATTTTCTCGAATTACAGGCTGCGAGAAATCAGTTTGTAATCAACCTTCCTTATGGAACTCGAAAGCTTGTGGAACTCGGGCGGGCCCTTGCTTTGGAACCCGAACTCATCTTGTTGGATGAACCTTCTGCTGGAATGAATATAGAAGAAAAAGGGGATATGATGTTCTCAATTCTGGATATTCGGGACGACCTTGGGATCACCGTTCTTCTTGTGGAACATGATATGAACTTGATCATGGACATTTCTGACCGCATCTTAGCCTTGAATTATGGAGAGAGAATCGCAGAGGGATTACCAGAAGAGATTCAGAAACACCCTGAAGTGCTTAAAGCCTATCTGGGCGAGGAGGAAAGGGTTGCTTAGAAAATAAAAGTCGATAGTCCAAAGGTAACGGTAAAGATGCTCGTTTCGTTAAATGGTCACGTTACTCGTCTTCAAGATTTTTTAACCGTAACCCTTTGACGACATACGAAACGGGTTTCGTAACCTTAACCCATAAACGCGTTTTTATTTTACGTTCGTAGGTGCGGGATTGCTTAAAGTAAAAAATATCGAGACCCTATACGGTTTAATTATGGCGATCAGAGGAATTTCTCTCGAAGTCCAGGAGGACCAGATTGTCGCCATCTTAGGGGCCAATGGGGCAGGAAAAACCACGATCCTGAAAACCATCATGGGTCTTCTCAAGGACCAACCGGATAAGGGGACCATCGAATTTCTTGGGAAGAGAATTGATCAAAAGGATGCAGAGGGAATCGTTCATTTAGGAATTTCCTATGTACCTGAAGGAAGAGAAGTCTTTCCTGAATTGAGTGTAGATGAAAACTTAAAGATGGGAGCCTATATTCGGGGAGATAAGAAAGGGGTGAAGGAAGATCATGATCGTGTGATCGGTCATTTCCCCGTTCTGGCTGAGAGAAAAACCCAGTGGGCAGGGACCTTGAGTGGCGGGGAACAACAGATGCTCGCCATCGGCAGAGCATTGATGACGAGACCCAAACTTCTGATGATGGATGAACCTTCATTGGGACTCTCACCCCTTCTCGTTCGGGAAATTTTCAGAATCATTAAGACGATCAATGGTGAGGGGACGACAATTCTTCTTGTTGAGCAAAATGCAAAAATGGCATTGAAGATCTCGGATTACGGATTCGTGTTGGAAAATGGAAGGATTGTCGCCGCCAATACCCCTAATATCCTTTTGGAAGATGAAGATGTGAAGGAGTTCTACCTGGGTATTCGGTCAGAGGAATCGGTGAAAGGATACCAGAGGTGGAAGAAAAAGAAACGATGGCGTTGACCAGGATCGCAAAGGGCATGGAGCAAAGCACATAGCGAAATGATAATTAAATTTCAAAAAAACCTATGCTCTATGCGCTCTGCGCTATGCTGTTCATCCTGACCGATACATTTTCTCAATAATATCTTTAAAGGCTTCGTTGATGAATTTCCGTTTTACTTTCATGGTAGGTGTGACTTCACCATCTTCCTCATAAAGTTTTTTTGGAATAATTGTAAATTTCTTAACTTGCTCCACCTGAGCGAGCGTCTTATTCACCCTATCCACTTCCTTTTGGATCAGTTGTTTGATCATTGGATCCTGGGTGAGGCTCGAATAAGTGCTGAATTGGATCTTGTTATCCTGTGCGTATTTGATAACATTTTCTTCATCAATGGCAATTAAAGAGATGAGATACTTTCGACGATCTCCGATTACCACCGCATCATTAATATAAGGACTGAATTTAAGCTGATTCTCAATATTTTGAGGAGCAATATTTTTACCCCCTGCGGTAATGATCAGATCCTTCTTCCGATCAGTAATTTTTAGGAACCCATCCTCATCCAACTCTCCAACATCTCCGGAGTAGAGCCATCCTTCTTTAAGTGTTACGGCTGTGGCTTCTGGGTTTTTAAAATAACCATTAAATACATTAGATCCCTTGACAAGTATCTCACCATCAGGAGCAATTTTCACCTCCACTCCAGGCAGGGGCTGACCGACCTTCCCTATTCTAATATTCTCTTTACGAGTGCAAGTGGTAACACCTGTGCCTTCTGTCTGCCCATATCCCTCAATCATAGGAAGACCGATAGCGTGAAAGAATTTCAGTACATCGGGTGAGATAGGTGCCGCTCCAGAAATAGCGAGTTTTACTCGATCAAAACCCAGTCTCTCCTTGAGTTTCCGGAAGACGACGAGGTAAGCTATTCTGTAGGCAATTTTTAGGATCGGAGGAATGGGCTTACCATTCAGTTTTAACCCGGTATGTTTCATTCCAATTCCCATACAGGCTTTGAAGACTTGACGCTTAAACCAAGTCGCATCTGCCATCCGAATCATAATGCCAGAGGCATATTTTTCCCATATCCGGGGGACACCATAAACGAGCGTTGGAGAAACCTCCTTCATATTATCCATGGTCGTATCAGTATTTTCGATGAAATTGACAACTGTGCCATGCCGAGTGTTGATCATTACTGTAAAGAGTTGTTCAAAGACATGACAAAGGGGAAGGAAGGAAAGGGTCTCATCAGCATCAAGAATAGGGACGGCAGAAAGCAGTGCCTCACTCATAAAGAGGAGGTTCTTATGAGTGAGCATCGCTCCCTTTGGAGGACCGGTCGTGCCCGAAGTATAGATAAGAACGGCCAGGTCATCGACTTTCACTTGGTTCAACCTTTGCTCATAGAGACCAAGATTTTTTGCATCGAAGTCTTTACCCAATCTCAACAGATCATCGAAGCTCATCAATAAAGGATCTTTGTAGCGTTTCAATCCCTCCATATCCATAACGATGACCTTTTCCAAATGGGGATTGTTTTTCCTAAATTTCAGGGTCTTATCGAATTGCTCCTCGTTCTCTGCAATATAGAATCTCGACTCGGAGTTATGGACGATGTAACCGCATTGCTCCGCTGAATTTGTCGAATAGATTCCTGCGGTCACCCCTCCTGCAGACATGATTCCGAAATCGGCATAGACCCACTCCGGCCGGTTCTCACCGATCACGGAGACACATTCCCCTTTTTTGAGGCCGAGGCTGATCAGCCCCATGGCCACCTCCCTCACCTTTTCTCCGTATTGAGCCCAGTTGATGTCGTGCCAGATCCCATACTTTTTATGTCTCAATGCCACTCCATGAGGTTTTTCTTCAAGATGTCTTTGGAAATGGGTTAGAAGGGTCTCGCTACTCATTACTCGCTCTCCTGTAAAAAAGGACTCTCCTCTCTTTATTGGGGCTATTCTCTTGCTTGGTTTCTAATCAAAATTAATAGCCCATGGAGCAAAGCGTGTCAATAAAATGTTTATAGATAAATAATGCCTGAGAAAGTGTGAAAAAATGATTCAAGTTGAGAGGGCGGGCAGGGATAGTGGTTACTTTAAAGGTTAGAAACATCTTGACAGGCATAACAAAGTATGGTTAGTTTTCAAAAGCGTGATGCCTGCTTAAAGAAATTAGAATCAGAAGAACATGACTCTGTGAATTTCGCTTCTTCTGATAATTTCACCTCATTCAAGAAGGAAAAATACATGAACGATGTTTTAATTGTAAGTGCAGTAAGACTTCCCATTGGAAGATTTGGCGGAGCTTTAAAAGAGGTGAGCGATTGGGACCTTGGAACGATCGTCATAGCAGAGGCTATAAAGAGAGCAGGATTAAAAGGCGATGAAATTGATGAGGTCATCATGGCCCATGGTTTTAGAACGGGCGATCTTCCTGCTAATTCCTCGAGGGCTGTAGCGCTCAGGGCCGGGATTTCAATTGAAACCCCACAGTTTACAATCAATAAGGCATGCGGTGGAAGTCTCAGGGCTGTTAGTTTAGCTGCTCAGATCATTAAAGCCGGAGAATGTGATATTATCGTTGCTGGAGGATTGGAAAGTATGAGTAGGGCCGCTTTCCTGCTGACTAAGGCCAGATGGGGCTATCGACTTGGACATATTCAGCTCATTGACCAACTCGTCCTATTCGATCCTATTTCTAGGTATTCATTGGGAGAGACTGGAGAAAATGTGGCTGAGCTCTATAAAATTTCCCGTGAGGATCAGGATCGGTTTGCTTTTCTGAGTCAACAGAAAGCTGAAAATGCTATTAAGTCAAATAAGTTTAAGGAAGAAATAGTGCCTGTCCCAGTTCATCAAAAAAGCGGAGCTCCATTGATCTTTGATACAGATGAGCACCCAAGGTTCGGGACAACGTTAGAGGCGTTATCCAAACTGGAACCTGTATTCAAAAAAGACGGGACCGTCACTGCTGGGAATGCGAGTGGCTTAAATGATGGGGCCTCTGCTGTAGTGGTCATGTCACGGAGAAAAGCAAAAGAGATGGGTATTCATCCGCTCGTATCGATACAGTCCTACGCATCCATAGGAGTGAAGCCTGAAATTATGGGTATCGGTCCTATTCTTGCTACCCCAAAAGCCTTACAAAAAGCTGGGTTAGAACTTAAGGATATCGATTTGATCGAGTTAAACGAGGCCTTTGCAGCTCAGTCCATAGCCGTGATAAGAGAACTGGATATGGACATAGAGAAAGTAAACGTGAATGGCGGAGCGATAGCCCTTGGCCATCCTATCTCAGCAACAGGCTGCGTCCTTTTAACTAAGATCATCTATGAAATGAAGAGACGGCATACTCAGTTCGGATTGGTGACGATGTGCATTGCAGGAGGTCAAGGTATTGCAATGATCGTTAAAAATGAATAGATATAGATGAGATTGAAGGTTAGATCAGGGTAATGTCAAAAAAGTAGAAAAAATGTATCACTTTAGCGTTTTGAAAATCCCTCCCGACCTCCCTTTTCCAAAGGGAGGAGATAATAGTTTCCCCCTTTGAAAAAGGGGGATCAAGGGGGATTTTATGATGATTCTTTTGATTTCTTGGGTTTTAAAACTCATTTTTTCAAAAGGCTAAAGTGTTACGAAAAAATAAGTTTTGACAATACTCAGACCTGCTGAAGGAGGAAGGAATGACTATCGAAAAAGTATTGATCGTCGGATCCGGTTTAATGGGAGCTGGCATTGCACAAGTTTGTGCTCGGGTTGGCATCCAAATTTTCCTGACTGATGTCAGCCAAGAGATCCTCGATCAGGCCCTGAAGAATATTGCCTGGTCACTGGGCAAATTCATTGAAAAAGGAAAGATTACAGAGAACTTAGAGACGATCATACGTCGAATTCGGATCGGCACTGACTGGGCAACCGTCCCCCAGGTGGATCTGGCGATTGAGGCTGTCTTTGAAAAGTTGGAGCTAAAACAGGAGATTTTTAAGAAGTTGGATGAAGTTTGTGGAGCAGAAACAATCATCGCTACTAACACCTCAGCCATCCCTATTACCGAAATCGCAGCCGTTATCAAACGGCCGGAAAAAGTTCTTGGACTCCATTTTTTCAATCCTGTACAAATGATGGAGGTTGTGGAGGTTATCAAGGGGATTAGGACTTCAGAAGAGACCATGCAGGCAGGTGTAAATTTTATTAGAAGCATAGGCAAGGAACCCATTCGGGTGGAAAGTGACGTACCAGGTTTTTTGCTCAATCGCATCAACCTCGTGGGTTATGTGGAAGCTATTCGTTTGTTAGAGCAAGGCATAGGAACCGTGGAGGATATTGATAAGGGGGTACGTCTGGCTTTCGGTAGAAGAATGGGACCTTTTGAGACAGGAGATCTGGTTGGGTTGGATGTATCCTTTGGGGCACTCACAGCCATCTATAAAGAAAGCAAGGATGTGCGATATTATCCCCCACAGCTTTTGAGACGAAAGGTTAAGGCTGGAGAGCTTGGACGGAAAACCGGCCGTGGATGGTATGAATATAATCGGGATGGAAGCCGGCCAAATGGAAATCGTAAGGAGAAGTAGATGGAACAGAAATTGGCTTATTATGAAATAAAAGGGCAGACGGCTATTGTAACGATCGATCATCCTCCAATGAATGCTTTGGATGTGGCCACGAAGGAGGCTATTGGCGAGGTATTTGTGGATCTGGATGATCGGAGACAGGAAATCAGAGCAGTCATCTTACACGGGGCAGGAGAGAAAGCCTTTGCCGCTGGGGCTGATATCAAGAAATTTTTAGAACTAAAACCTGATACAGCAAAAAGACGTCTCTTGCGGAGTCACGAGATTTATACCATGGTTGAAAATTTTGAATGGCCTGTGATTGCTGCGATCCACGGTTTTTGCTTAGGGGGTGGCCTTGAATTGGCTCTCTGCTGCGATATCCGTTATGCAGAAGAAACTGCCAAGTTTGGTTTCCCTGAGGTCAATCTGTCTGTTTTTCCAGGGAATGGGGGGATTTGGCGTTCATTATATTATCTCTCTTTCGGTAAACTGAAAGAACTCGTTTTCACTGGAGAGATGATTGGCGCAACAGAGGCATTCAGACTTGGATTGATAGAGAAAGTTGTTCCGCCAGGACAGGTGATGGCGGCCGCTCTCGAGCTTGCAACCAAGATAATTGAAAAAGGCCCTTTGGGAGTGGCTGCAGGGAAAAAGGTGATCAATCGGGCAAGAGACCTTTCTCTCCATCAAGGATTGGAACTGGAATCCGACCTTTGGGCCAATCTTACATCTACAGAAGATATGAAAGAAGGTGCTCAGGCGTTTATTGAGAAAAGAAAACCACAATATAGAGGTCGATAAGGAGAAGAACATTGAGAGACGCAATCATTATCAGTGCTGTTCGTACCCCAGTGGGTAGGTACATGGGGGCTTTGAAAGAGGTACCAGCCTATGATCTGGCAGCTCTCGTTCTGAATGAGGTTGTGAAGAGAGGAAAAATCGATCCAGCAGATGTCGATGAGGTCATATTAGGCCAGTCCTATCAAAACGGTGAGTATGTCAATGTTGCACGCATGGCTCTATTGAAGGCTGGTTGGCCTGATTCCATTCCTGGGATTGTTCTGGATCGACGCTGCTGCACGGGTCTCGATGCCATCTGTTTTGCCGCTATGAAGATCCAAACCGGAAATGCAAATATAATTGTGGCCGGTGGTGTTGAGAGTATGAGCACAGCCGAATTCTATATCCCCGGAGAGATCAAATGGGGGATTGGAGGCAAAAAGGGTATGCCCAAAGGCCATGGAGACCTCTCTATTTGGGGCATCCCTTTTTATGATCGTATCCAAAGGGCTCGTGTCATGTCTCAACCTGAAAAGAGATACGGAATTCTTCCCTCTATGATGTCGTGGGCTGAGACCGCTGCAAAGGAAGAGGGGCTTTCAAGAGAGGAGTGTGACCAATGGTCTTTATCAAGCCACCAAAAAGCATGCGCAGCGATGAAGATGGGGAAATTCAAGGAGGAGATTGTTCCAGTGATGATCCCAGGGGGAAAAGGCGATGCGGTGATCGTCGATCAAGACGAGGGCCCGAGAGTAGACACCACCTTGGAAAAACTAACTCAACTCCCACCTGTGTTAGGGGGAGTCTGCACAGCAGGGAATTCATCATCCGAGAATGATGGAGCAGCCGCAGTGGTGATCACCTCGGGCGAAATGGCCCAAGAGCTTAAGATCGAACCGCTTGGTAAATTAATATCCTTTGCTGTGATCGGAGACGATCCTACACGGACCTATAAAACTATACCCAAAGCAGTCAACAAAGCGCTTGAAAAGGCTGATCTTACCCTTGACCAGATGGATCTCATTGAAATTCAAGAGGCATTTGCTGCACAAGTATTAGCTGATTTAAAAAAGATGGGGATCACTAAAAAGGATTACCATAAGATCAATGTAAATGGCTCAGGCATCTCCTTAGGTCATCCCATTGCCTGCACAGGGACCAGGGTGTTGGTCACTTTGATGAACGAGATGAAGAGAAGAAGGGCGCGATATGGCTTGGAATGTATATGTGGCGGAGGTGGACTGGGGATAGCAGCTATCTTCGAAAGAAGTCAGCAATAAAGAGAGCATTAAAAAAATACTTTCCGCTCTCTTTATTAAAGATTTCTGAACTTTTTCAGAAATCTCATAAAAGGAGAAGATAATGAAATACGAAAATATTGAATTGATCAGAGATGAAGGAATCGCTACGATCTATCTGAATAGGCCCAAAGCCCTAAATGCTCTGAATGAACCGATGAAGGTTGAGCTGATTCATGCGCTCAAAGAAACTGAAGAAGACGATAGCATTCGAGTCATGATTCTAACTGGGCGGGGTCGAGGTTTTTGTGCCGGTGCGGATCTTAATAGGTTTATAGAGGCTCAAAAACATGGTAAGGATCAAAAAGAGAAATTAAGATTCGGATCACTTGATCTGCCGAGAGCCTTTATACAGTACCCCAAACCTATTATTGCAGCGATCAATGGACCATCTTATGGTTTTGGTTTTACGGTAACCCTAACTTGTGACATTCGCCTTGCCTCTGAAAGAGCAACATTTAGCTGTGCCTTTGTCCGGTTAGGAGTAACCCCAGAATTTTGTAGCTCCTATTTTCTTCCCAGACTCATAGGATATAGTAAAGCCGCAGAGCTTATTTTCACTGCCAGGCCCTTTAATGCTTCTGAAGCATTGGAAATAGGGGCGGTCAACCAGATATTTCCTCATCACCGACTCATCCCTGAAGCAAAAAAGATGGCCAAACAAATTGCCTCCATGTCGCCAATTGCCGTACAAAAGTCAAAAGAGATTCTGCGTCACGGGATGCAATCCACTCTGGATCAAGTCATACATCATGAATTAATGGTCTTTCTCGATTGTATGAAAACGGAAGAACATCAATTGGCCCTTAGCAAATTATTAGCCCAGATGAAATTTAGAAACGAAAAGACCCGACGATAAAATCTCTCTATTCTCTACTCTCTTTGGATAACTCCTCAGACCAGTTCCATCACACATTTTTAGTACAAGACTTAATTTTATAAAATTATAAATAGTATCACTAAATGCTATGCATAAAAGTCATTAATAATAAAATAGTTATAAACTTATATCTTGACAAATATATCTTTATTCAATATAAAGTCGGAGTGATGCAGGTTTGGAGGATTCTTGAAAATTCGAGAGCTGGTTAAGCATACCGGGATTTCTAAGGAGACAATTCATTATTATATTCGGGAAGGACTCCTTCCCAAGCCCCGCAAACAGGGAAGGAACATTGCGGAATATGATGAAAGCTATGTAGAGCGCATCCGCCTTATCAAAGAACTCCAGGATCGTTATTTTTTCCCCCTCGGAGTGATCAAAAATATTCTGAAAAATCAGAGAAAATCTCCAGAGTTGCAATCTTTCCTCAATCTCCGAAAAGAGTACTTCAGGCCGGTAGACCAATTCTTGCCGAACGAGATCGCTGGTGAAGAACCTTTTCGGAACGAAACAGGTTTGGGAAGAAAATGGTTGGCGAAGATGGAGGAATGGAAGATTATCAACCCCGAAGCACGCGATGGTCTAAAGGTCTATTCCCAGGACGATATTACTCTCGGTAAATTAGTCGTGAAGATGGATAGCATCGGTTTGGGTCCTAAAGACGGGTTCGACCCAGAAGCCCTGAAGCACTACCTGGATAAGTTCCAGGAGATCGCCGTGATGTCCCAGAAATATTACATCGAGACTGCCCTGGGAAATCTTTCCCCGGAGGAGTTTTCAAAAAGGATTGCTCAGGGAAGAGAAATCATGAGCTTGTTCTTCTACCATCTCTACCGCAAACTCTCGAGGGAGAGATACAGGAGCATCCTTGCGCTGTTGGAATCGCGGGCTAAGGACTCAGAGGAAGGGGACTTTGATCAGGGAGATCATCCTGACCAGTAATAGTCGCTTCGAGATTCCATAGGGACAACAGAATTATCGGTGTTCCATGATCGGGGATATCCCTAAGAGGCATTTGAGCCGAGCCAGAGGAGAGAAAAAGGTGAGAACAAAACAGCAATACATCGAAGGGTTGCGGAAGATGCGCCGCAATATCTATGTGAATGGCGATAAGATCGCACGCGATGATGAGGTGCAGATGCCGACGATTAACACCATCGGGTTGACTTTTAATTACGCCACCGACCCGAAATATGAAGGCCTATGCACGGCCACCTCCCACCTTACCGGCCAGAAGATCAACCGGTTCTGTCATATCCATCAGGGCAAGGAGGACTTGCATAAGAAACAGGATATGACCCGAGTCCTTTGTCAGGTGGCCGGAGGTTGCATCCAGCGGTGCATGGGAATCGACGCTGCTAATGCAATCTTTAATGTGTCTTATGAGACTGATAAGCAGAACAACGGAGCCACCCAATACCATAAGAACTTCGTGAAATGGCTGGATAGATTTCAAAAAGAAGACCTCGTCGGCTGTTGTGCCCAGACAGATGTGAAAGGTGACCGGATGAAACGGCCCAGTCAGCAGAAAGACCCTGATATGTATGTCCATGTGGTGGAGAAGAAGAGCGATGGGATTGTGGTCCGGGGGTCCAAGATCCATATCACGGATGCTTCTGTGGCGGACGAAATCCTGGTCATGCCCACTCGCGCTCTTCTACCAGAGGAGAAGGACTGGGCTGTAGCCTTTGCTATTCCCGCTGACTGGGAAGGGATGAAGCAGGTGGTGTCCGTCCATAATCTACGGGATCGGCAATACTTCAAGAGGGGATTTGCTCCCAGCCACACCGACTCTTATGTCATCTTCGACAATTGCTTCATTCCATGGGAGCGGATCTTCCTTTGTGGAGAAACGATTCATGGTGGGACATGCGCCCTTCTGTTCGCCCTTTTCCACCGCCATAGCTACTCCGGTTGTAAACCTGCTTTGGGAGATTTAATGCTCGGAGCAGTAGCCTTAGCAGCAGAATATAATGGCATTGCGAAAGCGCCACATGTACGGGATAAATTGGCTGAGATCATTCAGGTATCCGAGCTTGGCTATGCGGCTGGGTTTACTGCCTCCGAATTGGGGAAACCCGAGTTATATATCCCTGGAGTTGGGTTTATGCCTTATGGGCCGGGAA
>Ga0256868_10000250_pt1 | contig 32376 bp, 27 predicted proteins | sample RVTome_13_FD_187341 | JGI IMG/M metagenome (GOLD analysis project Ga0256868, IMG submission 187341) | Soil microbial communities from uranium-contaminated site in the Upper Colorado River Basin, Wyoming, United States - RVT92D227 HiSeq ...
CTGAGCAAGAATCCTGGCAATCAGATGGCCGTCTTGAACAGCAGGTTCCTCTATCCTCAACGCCCTGTCAGCGCCCATGGCCAGACACCTCGTCAACACCTCTTTGGACTCTTCGGGCCCGACGGTGATGACCGTTACCTCCCCCCCGTATTTCTCCTTCAAAAGGGCTGCCTCTCTGACCGCATAGGCGTCCCAATCGTTGAGGGTGAAGACCAGATGATCTTTCTTAATGTCTGTACCATCCTTCTCGATAAAAATATCCGCCTCGGCCGTCTTTGGAATCCTTTTAATACAAACGGCGATGTTCATGAGCTCCTCCTAATTATATCGCTAGGATCGTTTTGAACGTCTAACGTAATGAATCATATGTCCCTTCCTTTATTTGTCATTCCGGGCTTGACTAAGCCTGCCCCGTACTTGATACGGGGGAATCCAGTACGTTAAATACTGGTTCCCTGCTTTCGCAGGGACGACGTCTGGATTCCTGCTTTCGCAGGAATGACGGCCTTCGCTGCGATTAATGTCGCTATGTATAGATATTTTGGGTGATTAGTCATTGACCATTATTTGGAGTTTGGGATTTGGTGATTGGAATTTCCATCCATAGCTTCAACCACCAGCTCCGAAATATCTTTTACTATAATCTGATCTGCCAGTCCAGATATCTTAACCGCATCTTCGAGGGTTAAAAGGCAGAAAGGACAAGCTGTGGCCATGACTTTTGCGCCCAAACCAACGGCTTCCTTGATTCGAATCTCCCCGTTTCGGGTCCCCTCTGTTCCTCCTTCAGCCCACATCCTGCCCCCTCCTCCTTCACAGCATAGACTCCTTTGCTTTGATCTTTCCATCTCGGCGAATTTCAATCCGGGAATAGAAGTCAAAATTTTTCTCGGTTCATCGAAGACCAGATTTTGTTTTCCGAGAAAACAGGGATCCTGGTAGGTGACCGGAAGATCCACGGCTTTAGACATTTTTAATTTCCCCGTCTCGATCAGATCTGCAATGACCTGCGTATAGTGCTGGACAGGGATAGCGAGGTCCGGATACTCATTTTTGAAAGCGTTGAAGCAATGCGGTGAGATGGTGATGATTCTTTTAATTCCGGACTTTTTAAAGAGGTTCGTATTGTCCTTGGCCAGTTTTTTGAAAAGGGCCTGCTCGCCCATCCTTTTGATCTCGTTTCCGCAACAGGATTCCTTCTTCCCGAGTATCCCAAAATCGAGGCCTGCTTTTTGAAAGATCTTCACGAGGGCCGTTGAGACATTCTGAATCCTTGGGTCATAAGAAGGGGCGCAGCCCACATAGAGCAGTGTCTCTGTGGTGGCTTCTCCAAGAATCTTTACTCCGAGATCTTTTGCCCAATCCGCCCTCCGATCACGGAATCGTCCCCATGGATTTCCCTGCAGGAGGGTATTTTCGAGGGCATCCCTGATGGTGGAGGGGACCTCGCCTTGGTTGGCAAGAAAATTTCGTATCCCCATGATCAGCTCAACGTTTTTTACTCCGGCAGGGCAGCGAAGGCTACAGGTGCTGCAAGTGGTGCAGGCCCATAATTCAGGCCTTTTGAAAAGAGAGGAGGGGTTATCTGTATAGGCTGTTTGTCTAACAAGCCTCCGTATATTCAAGGGGGACCGGAATTTGACCGGGCACGCGCCTGTGCAGGTCCCACACTGGATGCAAAGATTAAGATGATAGTCCTGGATAAAATCCTTCGGGTCTATTTTCATTTGTTGTGATTTTTTATGATTCTTTGATCTTCGATCAGAATTTTTTCATTTTGCATTCCGCAATCCGCATTCCGAAATCTAAGTTACCAGTCCTTCCATTTCTGATAATACTTGATCTTGTGTGAAATGGTTCTGTCTGGCTGCCTTATTAGGACAGATTGCCGTGCAGGCGCCGCAACCCTTACACAGAGCTTCGTTGACCGATGAGATCCCTTTGATATCAAGAAAATCGATTGCCGAATAAGGACAGATCTCGATGCATAATTTGCAACCCGCACAGAGGGCAGGGTCGATCACGGCTGTCGTGGGTTCGACTTCGATCTGTCCTTGGGTCCCCAGAACGACCGCCTCGGCTGCCGCTGCAGAGGCGTGGGCCACTGTATCAGGAATATCCTTCGGTCCCTGACAGCATCCTGCCAAGAAAATTCCATCTACATTCGTACTCACGGGTTTCAGTTTAGGATGGGCTTCCATAAAGAATCCATCTGCGCTCTGGCTGATTCCAAATATCTGAGCCACTCTCTCGGCCCCGCGGCGGGTCGTCAGACCTGTCCCCAGGACGACCATATCCACAGGTATCTCCAAAGGGGTTCCGAGAAGGGTATCTTCTGCGGCGACGACAAGACGGCCATCCCGTTTAAAAATTTCAGAACCTTTTCCGCGAATAAAGTAGATTCCCTCTTCACGGACCCTCTTGTAGAATTCCTGATACCCTTTTCCAAAGGCATTGATGTCAATGTAGAATTCGTAGATGTCAGCGCCGGTCTTTTCTTTTGCAAGATGGGCTTGTTTCATCGAAGCCATACAGCAGACCCTGGAGCAGTAGAGGTTGGTATTTTCGTCACGACTCCCGATGCAGTGTAGAAAGGCAATTCCCTTTGGGACCGTTCCGTCCTTGATCAACACTTCTCCGCTGGTCGGTCCGGAAGGGCTTGCGAGCCTTTCAAACTGGAGGTTGGTGATGACATTTTCATAAACTCCATACCCGTACTGGGGAAGGAGATGGGGGTCGAATACATCGTACCCGGTGGCAATGATGATGGACCCCACTTCTTTCTCGATCACTTCCTCTTTCTGGTCGAAATGAATGGCTTCTGCCTTGCAGGCTTCCACACAGGTCTTTTTACATTTTCCTTTGCTTAGTAAGAGACAACTCTCTTTATCCACCACTGCCTTCAAAGGAACGGCTTGTGGGAATGCGATATAGATGGCTCTTCGCGTGGTCATCCCCTCTTCAAACTCTGAAGGCACCCCTTTTTTCAAAACGCAGGCCTCTGTGCAATCCCCACAACCGGTGCACCGGTTGTGATCGACATAGATAGGATGTTTCTTGATCGTCACGGTAAAATTTCCAACATAACCTTTTACATCGACAACCTCTGAACAGACAAAGAGTTCAATATTTCTATTTCGAGCCACCTCAACGGTTTTAGGTGTGAAGATACAGGAGGCGCAATCCAGGGTGGGGAAGGTCTTATCCAGTTGGGCCATGTGGCCTCCGATATAGGGGGCCTTTTCAACAAGATGGACTTTCATTCCTTCATTGGCAATGGTTAAGGCGGCCTGAATTCCAGCAATTCCGGCTCCAACGACTAAAACGGAAGGTTTGATCTCTACCTTTCTTGGGGTGAGCCCTTCTTGACGGAGAACCCTTGCCACGGCTGCCCGAAGAAGTTGCTTGGCCTTCTCTGTAGCTTCTTCCCTATCTCTATGAACCCAGGAGCACTGTTCACGGATATTGGCAATATTGAGATAATAAGGATTGAGCCCTTCCGAGGAGATGGCATTTCGAAAGGTCATCTCGTGCATTCGGGGAGAACAGGCAGCGACCACCACCCGATCGATAGAGAGTTCGCGGATATCCTTTTTGATCAAATCCTGTCCGGGGTCAGAGCAGAGATAACGGTAATCCCGGGCTGCCTTCACTCCGGGAAGGGTGCCGGCGAAACTGGAAAGCTCATGACAATCAACTGTGGTAGCGATATTGGTACCACAGTGACAGATATAGACACCAATCTTTTTCATAAATAGAAATAAAGGGGTTCCAGGGGTCTAGGGTTCTAGGGGTTAAGCGAAAAGAAACATTTCTCGAAATTCTTGAACCCTTGAATCCTTGACCCCTATTTCTTAATTGAGGCCCAGGATGCGACGGCCAATGGCCATCTTCTGGATTTCCTTTGTTCCCTCGTAGATCTCAAGGAGCTTGGCGGCACGGTAGAAACGTTCGATGGGGTAATCATCCAAGTATCCATATCCACCATGAAGCTGAAGTGCCTCATCCACGACCCTGACGGCTACCTGGCAAGCCCACCATTTTGCCATGGCTGACAGTTGGGAATCGACATTTCCCCGGTCGAGATTCGAGCAAGCCTTATAGGTTATGGACCTGGCCGTTTCGATGAGCGTTGCCATCTCGGCAATCTTAAATTGAGTAACCTGAAAAGAGGCGATCGTCTTCCCAAATTGTTTTCTCTTTTTTACATAATTAATCGCTTGTTCCATCGCACCCTGGGCAAGGCCGACTCCATCACCCGCTATCATCACCCTTGAATAGTCGAGAAACTTCATCAATTGGATGAATCCGTTGCCTTCACCACCCACCAAGTTTTCCTGCGGGACCCTTACATTATTGAAATAGACATTCGCCGTATCGGATGCATGCAGCCCCATTTTTCCATGAATTTTATCCGCCTTGTATCCAGGTCGATCTGTCTCCACCAGGAGAATGCTGTGTCGGCTTGATTTTGAGGTCTCTTCAGGATGGGTCAAACAGTAGACCAAAAGAAACTTGGCTTCCGTGCCATTGCTGATCATTACTTTATTACCGTTGAGGACGTATTCCTCTTCGACTCTTACCGCTGTCGCGGTCGCAGAAGCCGCATCGCTCCCGGCCTCCGGCTCAGTGATGGCAAAACCCATGACCCAATCCCCTTTGACTAAAGGGGGAAGATACTTTTTCTTCTGATCCTCAGAGCCATAGAGTAACAATTCCTGGGCACCAAAAGTCGTCTGAGAAAACACTTGACCAAGCCCGGGTTCGGCCCTCCAGAATTCCTCCAGGATGATGCTGTGCTCAAGAGAACCCAGGCCAAAGCCGCCATACTCTTTCTTGATATAGACACCGACGAAACCCAACTGTGCCGCTTTCTTGATGATGTCTCTTGGATATTCTCCTCTCTCCTCGCACTCTTTGCCGATGGGCGCCAGTTCGCCTTCAGCGAATTCTCGGGCAGCTAAACGGATCTGTTTTTGCCGGTTGGTCAGTTCAAAATCCATGATTCCTCCTCAAAGGACAGATCTGGGATAAGGGAAGTACTTTGGCGTTTTAGATTGGAGTGTAATTTGCCCCTTGGTTTCCGCCAAGGCCGGGACTTCCAAAGTTTTAGAATACGGTCCTTCATATTGTACCGCTTTGGAACGAAAAGAGTAAGCGAAACGCTGCCATGCCATTGGAGCCACCTGAATGACACCACAAAAGGTTTCCGCTCTAAAACTTCTCCAGTCCCGTCCTTAGCGGGAACCGATGTCACATGGGCCCATTTTTCAAAGCGATAAAGTGTCTTGAGAAGAATATCTTTGTTGCCTGATCAGTATTTTCCCAGCAGCTCTCGGGCTATAATTGTTTTTTCAACCTCTTTGGTTCCTTCGTAGATTTCAACCACCTTGCAATCCCGATAAAACCGCTCGATATTGTAGTCTCCAATAAACCCGTATCCTCCGTGGAGTTGGAGAGCCTCCTCAGCAACCCTCACTGCCGTCTCTCCTGTGTACCACTTCGCCATGGAGATGAGGCGGGGTTGCACTCTTCCTTGGTCGAGAAGCCAGGCAGCTTTCTGGTAGAGATTTCGGCCCGCTTCGATTCGGGTGGCCATTTCAGCAATCTTGAACTGCGTGACCTGGAAGGAGGCGAGGGGTTTTCCAAATTGTTGTCGCTTTCGAACATGCTGAATGGCCTGTTCCATGGCTCCCTGGGCCAGCCCAACAGCCTCGGCACAGACATGGAGACGAGTATGATCAAAGAACACCATAAACTGTTGAAATCCTCTTCCTGCGGTTCCGATAAGATTCTCTTTGGGGACCCTGACATCGCTGAAAGAGATTTCGGCAGTATCGGAGGCACGGAGACCGAGTTTGTTTTTCAGCTTACTCGCTTCAAAACCTTTGCGATCCGTCTCGACCGTGATGACACTGAACCGGTCATGCCGGGACTTGACATGCGGTTCTGTCACGCAAAGGACCTGGAGGAAATTGGCGAGGGTCCCGCCGGTGATGAACGTCTTCGTACCATTGATGACATATTCGTTACCATCCAGAATCGCAGTGGTTCTAACAGAGGAGACGTCACTTCCCGCGTCTGGCTCGGTGATGGCTGCTCCGGTGATGGCCTTCGCCTTCACCAGGGGAGGGACCCATTTCTTTTTTTGCTCCTCCGTGCCAAAAAGAAGAATTATTTCCGAGCCAAAAGTGCCTGCCAAGATAAAATGTGCAATCCCGGGATCAACCCGCCAGAACTCTTCGTTGATGAGACAATGCTCCAGATACCCTAATCCTGCCCCGCCGTAAGTCTCTGGTATGAAGACCCCTACAAAACCAAGCTCGCAGGCCTTTTCCCAGAGATGCCTCGGGGATTTCTCCTCACGGTCGCACTCCTGGGCGAGATCCGGGAACTCTTTCTCAGCAAATTCTCTTGCGGCCTTGATGATGTCCTGTTGTTCATGCGTCAGATCGAAGTCCATGATGATCCTTCCTTGAGCAACCGATTCCTTGCTTTCGTCTTCGCGAACTCCCCTGCAGCTAAACGGATATGCTTCTGTCGGTTGGCATTTCTAAATCTATAGATTTGCTCCCTCTATAACGCTCCAATTATAAAATGAGGCGTTGGTGTTTACAATTATCCGTCTTTTCTTGATTTCTGAGTCATATGGATTTTGACGAGAATCTGAGTTTTTCAAGGCAGGTATCAAGAGCCTCCGCTAACAAGGTGGTGTTGGACACCGAATCTCCTCCGGGGGGTATTGCCACTAAGATTCATTTCTTTATTGAATCCGGTCCCAACAGGATTTCAGCGATCACGTCTTTCTGTTCTTCCTCTGTTCCAAGTGCCGCTCCGATTGCCCAGGCGTCCCGGAAGTAGTGTTCGATGGCTTGTTCTGCCATATAACCATACCCGCCAAATATCTGGAGGGCCTCATCGACCACCCTCACCAATCTCCTCCCGACCTCAAGCTGGGTGACGGAGAGGAATCCAGGATCGATTTTTCCCTGGTCATAATCCGTAGCAGACTTATAAGCGAGCCAACGGGCCACCTCAATGCTTACAGCCATATCGGCCAGTTTATGTCGAATGGCCTGAAACTGTGAAAGTGTTCTGCCAAACTGCTCCCTCTGTTTGGCATGTTGCGTCGCCCGATCCAAGGCCCCCTGAGCGGTACCCAGTGCCTGAGCAGCGCTTCTCAGTCCCATCGCCTGATGGCAATGGTTCACGTGCGCCATGCCTTCCCCTTCACCTCCTACCCGGTTTGCAAGAGAGACCCGGGCCCCATTGAAAAGAAGATCGCCAAAAGATATCATCTTCAGTCCCATCTTTTCAATCGGATGGACTTCGATACCATCCCTTGCCCGCTCTACGATTAATGTGATCCACCCTTCTTTGGGTTCTTTACAAAGTGTGATGAAGGAATCCGCCAGGGAGGCATTGAGCACGAACCGTTTTTTCCCTCGGAGGGAATATTCCTCCCCCTTCCTCTCCGAAACCGTGGAGATGGAAGAGAAATCTTTTTCATCTTCCGACTCGGCAAAGGCAACGCCCAGCCGTTTCTCCCCTTTGGCCAGGGGAATAAGGAATTGCTTCTTCTGCTCCTGGGAACCAAATTTCAGAATGACCTCTGAGCCCAAATCTACCGTGCTCAGGGCGCTCCCAATTCCGGAGTCAACCCTGCAAAAAGCTTCAATGACCAGGAGATTTTCAAAGAGGCCCAACCCCTGCCCCCCAAGCTCTTCGGGGTAATGAATGCCAATGAATCCTAACTGGGCGGCTTTCTTCCAAAGCGATTCAGGGAATTTTCCACTCTCATCCAGTTCCAAGGCCAAATCAGGATCAAACTCTCCTTGCGCGAACTCCCTGGCCGCCTTCTGCACGTCTTTTTGCTCATCCGATAGTCTAAAATCCATTCTCTTCCCTCCTATAGCCCCAATCCGCCGGCGATCACTAAATGCTGAACTTCAGAGGTTCCTTCTGGAATCTTATTCAGTCTCCCATCACGGAAAAATCTCTGAACCGGATTGTCCATCATCAACCCGGCATTCTTTTGAATGGTCATCGCTTTCTGAACGATGCTCTGAACGGTTTCACTGCAGAAGAGCTTCACGATGGAAGCGTCTTTCATCGTGGCAAGCCCTTGATCAAACAGCCAAGCGCCACGATAAGTCATGTAGCGGATGGCCTCCAGCGACATCGCCATCTCCGCCAAGATGAATCGAATCGCCTGTGATTTGGCGAGAGGTTGGCCATGTCTCTGGGTTCTCTTGACATAAGAGAGAATGGCCTCAAAGGCCGCCTGTCCCACTCCAGTGCTTCTGGCCCCATAGGTCAGCCTTCCTGATTTAAGGGTTTCTTCCAACTGCTCCAATCCCCCTCCCTCCTGTTCTCCGAGCATCCTCTCTTTCGGAACATAACAATCGTCAAAGGCCAGCTCAGCCGTATCCGCAGAATGATTTCCGAGTTTTCTCAATTTCTTAATCACAGAAAACCCTGGATCTTCGTGCTCCACGACAAAAAGATTGATGCCTCTCCCTCGCTTGGAAGGATCGGTGTAAGCAGCAACGGTTGCAAAATCGCAGATCGATCCGTTGGTGATGAAGGTCTTTGGACCGTTGAGCCGATAACCCTTCCCTTGCTTTACAGCCGTCGTTCGGATTCCGGAGGCATCCGATCCGGCGTTTGGTTCTGTCAGGGCAAAGGCGCCGATCTTCTCCCCCCGCGCTGCCGGAGTAAGATATTTTTCTTTAAGGTCTTCGGAACCGAAATGGAGAATGGGATCTGTGGCCAGACCGCCCTGAACCATGATGCTCGCGCCGATGCCCACACAGATCCGATTCATTTCCTCCACGGTAATGCACTCAGAAATCTTGTCCAGACCCGGCCCGCCATATTTCTTAGGACACCGCAGGCAGAGAAGATGCTCCGCGCCCAGGGTCCGGAAGAGTTGAACCGGAAAGGCCTCTTTTCGCTCATATTCCTCGACCAGGGGGCTGACCTCCCTCTCGTAAATTTCGCGGACCTTTTTCCGGAATGCCTTCTGCTCGTCGTTCAGTTCATAAAACATGGTCACTGTGTCCTCCTTTAAAGCTGGCCAAACATAATTTGGAATTTTCCCCTCACCCCCTCCCTCTCCCCAGCGGGGAGAGGGGAAGGGTGAGGGGGCCGGAATGTTGGAAGAAAATTCTCAGACTTAAACTTCTTAAGACCTAATGATTCTCAAAGGTCGGCTTTCTCTTCTCTAAAAAAGCAGTGACTCCTTCTTTAAAATCCTTGGTTTTGTAAACTTCTCCGTAGAGCTCTGTATCCTTCTTCAAGGAGTCCAAATAGGAATGTCGAGAAGCCTCGAACATCGCCTTTTTTGCAAAATGGATAGCCGCCGGTCCACTGGCAATCTGTCTCGCTAATACCATGGCTTCATCCATCAATTTTTCATGGGGGACGACTCGATTCACGAGTCCGATCCTTTCTGCCTCCTGTGCATTCACAATCCTTCCCGTATAAATCATCTCCTTTGCACGGCCTGAGCCGATGAGGCGCATCAGGCGGACATTCCCGCCGTACCCTGGCATAATCCCCACCCGTACCTCTGTCTGGCCGATCTGAGCCTTCTCGCTGGCGATCCGGATATCGCAGGCCAATGCGATCTCACAACCCCCTCCCAAGGCCCAACCATTGATGGCGGCAATGATCGGTTTTTCCATCGATTCCATGAAGACGAGGATCTCATTGGCCTTCTTTGATGCATTGATCGCATCTTGAGGGGTTCGATCCTTGAGCATATGAATATCCGCTCCTGCGATGAATGCCTCATCGCCCACACCGGTGATAATGCCCACCCTGAGATGGGGTTCTCCATGTAATTGCTTCAGTATGTCTTCCAACTCCATCCAGGTTTCCCAATTCAAGGCGTTCCTCACCTCAGGCCGGTTCATCTTGATGATGCCGATTCTGTCATGGCTTTCGAAAATCAAATTTTTATAGGACATCGGAGTCCTCCCGCTTCACTTTTTCTTTGGGGTCCCGTCCGGGTTATACTCATACCAGCCCCGGCCCGTCTTACGGCCAAGGTGTCCCGCCTTGATCTTACGCCTGAGGATCATGGGAGGGAACCAACGGGGGTCACCCGTTTCATGATACATAGACATCAAAGCGTTATAGGTCACGTCCAGACCGACCATGTCTCCCGTCTCAAAAATGCCCATCCTTCTGCCCGAGGCCAGACGAAGTCCCTTGTCAATGTCCTCAACCGTGCCAACGCCCTCTTCAACCATGCGCATCGCCTCAATCGCCGAAGGATAATTGATGCGATTGATTAAGAAACCTGCTACATCCCGATTGACCATGATGGGTTCCTTACCGATCTTTAGCACAAATTCCTTACTCATTGAAATGGTTTCATCCGTCGTTAATGCTCCTTTGATTACCTCCACCGCCTCCATCATGGGGACCGGACTGAAAAAATGCAGCCCAAGAACCTTTTCCGGGCGCTTGGTTACGGTGGCAATCTCAGTGATGGGAATGGCAGAGGTATTACTCGCAAGAAGCGCTTCAGGGCGACAGACTTCGTCCAGCTTCCTGAAGATCTCCTGCTTCAGATCCAACTTCTCAAAGACAGCTTCAATGGCCAGGTCCGCCTGGGCTGCAGCGGTGAAGTCAGTGCCGGTCTTGATTCGGCCCATGATCGTTTCCAGGTTTTCCTTCACCTTCCCCTTCTCAATGAATTTCCCCACCGACCAGGAGATATTTTTCAGGGCACGATTGAGGATCTCCTGACTGACGTCATTGATGAAAACCTGAATTCCGGACTGAGCACAGGTCTGGGCAATACCGCCCCCCATTAATCCAGATCCAACGACAAATACTTTTTCGATGGGCATCCCTTCCTCCAGTCTTAGGCAAGAGCGATTGCCGTTAAATAAAAAAACGCAATGAGCGTTTTTGAAATGTCTTTAACCTATTTTTCAAGTCAATACAAGGTATTTTCCACCCATGATTGAGGCTTATCGTTACATAATACATTCAGAACTTCAGACAGAATTGCTCAGAAAATAGTTTTCGTCCCTCGGTAAGGGTAAGGATGCCCGCATTACTTAAGAACGATGAACTTTATTATCTTTCTTGTTCATTGTTCATCGTCCGAAACGGGCTTCGTAGCCGTAACCGTAACCCCCCTTCATCCCCCCTTAAATTAAGGGGGGACAGAGGGGGGTTATCTATTTTTATGATTCGAGGGTGACGAACCTGTCATGATAAATTGTTCTGAAAAGATTCATTTAATCTTGGTAAGGCGGGTTAGGTCTGTAGAACAACAGGGATGTCTCAAAGAGGGGTTTGAGGAGGAGACGGCCGTATTCTTTTCCGATCAAGCCGCACCTTTCATTTGTCCTTGCTCATGCAGAGGGTGAATCTTTTAGAAGCCGCCGTAATATTTTGCCGGAAGCACTACGGGGAATCATTTCCGTAAACACCACCTTGGCCAACCGTTTGTACTTGGCCAACCCCTGGGCCGCATATTCGATGATCGCCTCAGGTGAAAGGCTGGCTTTATTCCGGAGCACTACATAGGCTATAGGAACCTCGCCATATTCCGGATGGGATTCCCCAACGACCGCCGCATCCTTTACATCCGGATGCCCGACCAATATATGCTCGATCTCGGCAGGGGCCACTTGGAATCCCTTGCATTTGATCACCTCTTTCAGGCGATCGACAATGAAAACATATCCTTCCTCGTCCTTCCATGCCAGATCACCGGTGCGAAGCCAGCCATTCACTAATGCCTGGGCAGTCGCTTCCGGATTGTTGAAATATCCCTTCATTACCTGCGGTCCCCGGACCCAGAGTTCTCCGATTTCCCGGGGTCGCAATTCCATCCCCGTTTCTGGGTCAACGATTCTATCTTCGGTTAAAGATAATGGAGGCCCAATGGATCCCACCTTGATCTTACCAATGGGAGTAACGTGGGTGGTGGGTGAAGATTCGGTTAGACCATATCCGATCATCACGGGGACCCCGGTGATCTGGGTAAACCTCTCCTGCACCTCGGGGGAGAGGATCGCTCCACCTGCATTGACGTAACGGAGACGGCTCCAGTCCATGGTCGGAACCTTTGGATGGTGGCAGAATTCCTGGACGATCAAGGGAACAGTGAAGAAGAGAGACGGCCGATAGGTTTCGAAGAGAGATAGGAATTCGTCCACGGGTTGGAATCGACTTGCCAGAACCTGAGTTGCGCCAGCCATAATGGATGTTCCCATCAGAACGGTCATCCCATAGATATGAAAGAAAGGGAGCTGGTTAATCATGACATCCGTTTCCAAAATTTCATGGACCTGAACAACCTGGTAAAGATCGCTAAGGAGATTATAGTGAGTAAGCATGACTCCTTTGGGAAGGCCGGTTGTCCCGCTGGAAAAAGGCAGAACGGCAATCGTTTCATAAGGGTTTATCCCAATAGAACGGTCCAGACGATCCGATCCTCTAAGGAGTGACGAAAAAGGGATCGTGCCCACAGAAAGGTCTCCTTGTCCTTCCAGCACTATGAACTGTAACCCCTGAAGCTCTGAGAAAAGTTTCTTCCATTGGGCATAAAGATTGTCCGTCGCGATCATGCCCACGGCTTCTGTCACTCTTAATTGGTGGAGAACCTCCCGTTCTCCGTAATGGGTGCTTACTGGAACAACGATACCGCCTGCTTTCAAAATCCCATAAAAAGAGAGGATGTATTCCAGGCTGTTCTTCATCCAGAGGGCTATCCGGTCACCCGGTTTAACTCCCTTAGCGGCCAGGGAAGCAGCAAGAATCGAAGAATTTTCCTGTAGCCACCGATAGGAATACTCCTTCCCACCTTTCTCTGGCTCGATCACAGCCACTTTTTCGGGGTATTCCTGTGCTGCTCTTCGAAGAGGGAAGGTCAAAGATTCTGAAGGGACGGTAATGGGAGGGGGATTCAAATTCATCTCTCTCCTTTCCTCCTTATTTGTAACACTTTAGTTCTTTGTAAAATCACCTCAATAGGCCACCAGTCAGGAGTGCTGCAAAAAGCTTTAGAGTGGAAACCTTTTACTGAATCATTTAGATGATTTCATAGATAATCCGGAGTTTACTAAACTCACACCTTTCAATGGCATAAAATAAGAAATCCCGCATTCTAAAGCTTTGGAAGCATTTCTGACTGGGGGACTCCTTCTATTCCATTTCAAAAGAGCTAAAGTGTTATGCTTATTTCTTTCTCATCCACTTACCCAGCAAGCCGACTGGTGCCCAGACGATGACGATAGCCAACAGTAGCCCGAAGAAGAGCTTATGTCCAGTCTCGAAGAACCTCTTAAAGAGAAACTCATCCAACCCGGTGATGACCAATGCCCCTATGCTGGGACCGATCAACGTCCCAATGCCTCCAAACAGCGATCCGACAATCGGCATGACGGACCAGTATCCATCGAAGGCCGAATCCGGACTAAGGAAATGGATATAGTGGGTATAAAAGGCTCCCATTAAAGCGGTACAAAATGCTGAGACAGTGAGCGCTGTGACCTTGGTTCGGAAAACCGGCACGCCGATCCCGGCGGCGGTTTCTTCGTCTCCGTGTACTGCGGACATGGCCAGTCCCGTATTCGAATGTCGAAAAAAATAGATGATCAGATAGATGGCAAACATCAAGGCAGCGGCGAAATAATAATTGGTCGTCCTCGAAATGTAGAATTCAAAAGTCATTCCACCTAATGTGATCGAGGGTAAAGAGGAAATGTTGAAGATCCCTTTAGAGCCTTCTGTCAAACTGGTGAGATTTAAGGTCAGGAGCTTCATCACCTCAGCGAAACCGAGGATGGATAAGGCGAAGTAGGGCCCGCGCAATCGAAAGGCAGGAATCCCAATGATCAATGCCCCGATCACTCCGATCACTGCAGCGACAACCATGGCCAGGAAAGGATTCCACCCCGCCTTCATCACCAGGAGGGCCGAAGCATAAGCGCCAATCCCGAAAAAGGCTGCGTGTCCGAAGGATACCTGTCCGCATCCTCCTGCGAGCAAGTTCCAGGCCAACGAAACAGACCCGAGGATCAGGGCTGAAATGAAGATGCTCAAGTAGTAGGGGTTGAATGAAAGAGCGAAGGGGAGAGCTAAAACCACAGCAAATGTGATGATGGCAACCAATTTCTCAGAGGACCGGAATGAATGGTAGAATTTCATTTAGATCCTCTTTCCAAATAGCCCGGAAGGACGGACGAGAAGAATAAATAGGAAAAGCACGAATCCAAACAATTCTCTGTAGGAAGAGCTGACAAAGGTTACCGTCATTGCCTCTCCGACACCAAGGATTATTCCTGCTGCAACTAATCCTGGAATGGAGCCTACTCCGGCCAGGACCGTAAGGATGAAGGCCTTGACGGTGATGTGAATACCCGTTACTGGACTTACAAATGACAGCATCCCGAGTAAAGGACCTCCCAGACCCGCAAGCAACCCACCGATGCTAAAGGCGAGAAGGTCAATTTTTTCGACATTGATTCCTGCCAAGGCCGCGGCATCGCGATCGATAGCCGTTATCCTAATGGCTTTTCCCATCTTGGTACGGCGTAGAAAGAAGTGGAGCGTGAGGACGCCTAAAAAGGAGACCATAAAGGTTATAATTTCTCCTAAGCTGATATAAATTCCGGCAAGCTTCAACGGATTCTCCATCCAGTGCACACCGATACTGCGGAGGTCCGCTGTCCAAAGCTGGAGAAAAAGGTTGGAAAAAAAGATCCCGATCCCGAACGTCAGGATGAGGGTATTGAGTTCTGCAGTCGTGCGGATCCTCTGTAGAAAAACGCGGTAACTCAAGAAAGAGGCTCCAGCGGCAAACGCCGCCGCCAACGGAAGAGAGAGAAGGGGGTTAAGCCCCCATTTGACGAGCAGCCAATAAGCGATATAGCCCCCCAACACCAAGAACTCTCCATGGGCCATATTGATAATCCGCATGATACCGAATACGAAAGCGAGTCCTAAGCAGAAAAGGGCATAATTAACCCCCTCCAGCATACCGGACAGGATGGATTGGATGATTGTCGTCGTGGAGATCAATTCTCTCTTCCTATTGGCCTTGAGCCTCTTTCTCTATGAGGGCTAATAATTTGGTTTTTTGAAAACCGGCTTCTAAAATCCCTCCCGACCTCCCTTTACCTGCCTCCGGCAGGTAAAGGGAGGAGAGATCTTTTAATTTATGTCAAAACAAATTCAAAATTTCCCCCTTTGGAAAAGGGGGGATTTAACAGTGTTCCAAAGAGCTAAAGTGTTACTATTGGGCTATTTCCCACCCCAGGGTACGGCTGGGTACTGAATCGTCCCGATGGCCCGATCTTTGGGATAGACAACGACCTGATTCCCTTTTATTGTCTGGAACAAGATCGCTGTAAAATACTTTGGATCCCCTTTCTCGTCGAAGGCCACGCGTCCCAAAGGACCCACCGTATCCATTCCCCTCAGTGCAGTCCTTGTTTTTTCCGGGCCGTAATTTCCCGATGTTCCCCCTCCTTTGACAATCGCCTCGAGCATGTACTTTGCTTGGAGGTAGCCGAGCATGGCGATATAAGAAGGGTCTTCCTTATATTTGGCCTTATAGACGGCAACAAACTCTGCCTCCTCTGGCTTCGCCTCTTTTGGGGCGGTCCCCATTTCCCAGATCGACGTGCCATAGACGTATTCACTCATGGGCCCCAACTCTCTGACAAATTCTGGAGTGCCGATACCCCATGCGCCTACATAAGCCTTTACCGGAAGATTTAGGATCTTTGCGTCCTTGATTGTGCCTACGTAGTCAGTAAAATATCCTTCCACCACAAGGACTTCACAGCCGGCATCCTTCACCTTCAGCAGGATCGGCTTGTAATTGGTCGTCCCTTTTTCAAACTTCTCAAAGACCGGGACCTCAATACCTACTTTCAACAATTGCTCCTTTACCATCTCGGCAATCTCAGTGGTAGCGGACAAGCTGTTATAAAGGATTCCGACCTTCTTGGCTCCCATGAGGTCTTTGATGGCTCCTGACTGGGCGGGTGCATATCCCGGCATATTATTCAGCCGAAAGAAGTTCTTGAATTTTTTCGCTGTCAGCTTGGTATCGACCGCACCCGTCGTCAAATAAGGTGTATCGTATCGCTCCGCTGCCTCCGAGGCTGGTCCTACCAAGTTGGACCCATATCCGCCAACGATGGCGTTCACTTTGTCCACGCCCGCCAGCTTTTCTACTGCTGATACTGCCTTCTGAGCATCGCTTTCATCATCATAGACACGTAAATCGACCTTGATTTTAGACTTCTTCTCAAACTCTTCTACTCCCACCCGGGTTCCTTTGATCTGTTCAATTCCATGTTTGGCCAAGCTTCCCGTTTGTGGGGCATGAGCACCCAATTTAATGACGGGTGCGGCCCAGCCCGTTCCCAGCCAAAATCCAATGACCAAACCTACACACCAAACCTTACTCATCATCCATCGTTTCATTTTTTTCTCCTTTCTCATTTGATAAACTTGGGGTTTTCATCCTCGTCCTAAAGGCCAAGATAGGCATGCTTGATGTGGGATGTCTCTCGCAGAAAAGTCGCCTCCCCCTCCAATACGATCGTCCCCCTTTCCAGCACATATCCGTAATGGGATGCCGAAAGTGCTACGTGAGTGTTCTGCTCCACCAGCAAAATGGTAGTCCCAGACACGACAATTTTTTTGATCGCCCCGAACATTTCGCGGACGACCAGTGGCGCGAGTCCGAGGGAAGGCTCATCCATCAACAGCAATTTTGGCAAAGCCATTAACCCGCGGCCAATGGAGACCATCTGCTGCTCTCCTCCTGAAAGCGTTCCGCAGAGCTGATGCTTGCGGTCAGCAAGGTGGGGGAATAATGAAAATACCCAAGCCAACCGTTCTTCGACCGTTGTCCTTTCGGAAACCCTATAGGCCCCCATTTCTAAGTTTTCTCGGACAGAAAGCGGCGGCCATAGGCGCCGGCCTTCCGGGATCATGGTCATTCCCAGACCCACGATCTGATAGGCCTTCTTCCTTTGGGTTTCTTTACCCAGGAACCATATCTTGCCAGATCTGGGAGGCAGGAGCCCAATAATCGAACGCAGGAGGGTAGTTTTTCCCGCACCATTTGGACCCAATATGCAGGTCATGTCCCCTTGACGGACTTGAAAGGAGACATTTTCAAGGACGTGGGCATCTCCGTATCCCACCGATAGGCCCTCCACCTTAAGCATCTTCTTTCTCCCCTAAGTAGGCGCGGATAACTTCCGGGTTCTCCACGGTGGCTTCCGGAGTACCGTCAAAGATGAGCTGTCCGAAATTGAGTACCAAGATTCGACGACAAATTCCCATAATGGCTCGGAGGTTATGCTCCACCATGAGGATGCTGATCTTTCTTTCTGTATTGAGAGAACGAATAAAGGGAATGGCTTCATCAACTTCTCGAGGGTTCAGTCCTGCAAGAACCTCATCCAGGAGAAGGAGGGTGGGATGGGTGGCCAGAGTTCTCGCGACTTCCAGCCGCTTCCGCTCCGGCAGGCTCAGGGAATGGGAAAGGTGATGGGTGAGAGGGGAGAGTCCGGTACCCTCAAGGATCTTGTCTACCTCCCGATTCGTTTCTGCAGCAGAACGCTGGCTCGGCTTTCCGAAGACCGCGGCGGCCTTGACGTTTTCAAAAACCGTCATCTCGAGGAACGGACGGACCACCTGGAACGTGCGGGCTATTCCGAGATGACACAACCTGTCCGGCCGCATTCCAGCAATCGGCGTTTCCATGAATACTATCTCTCCGTGAGAAGGGGGGAGGAAACCACTGAGAAGCGCAAAGAGGGTTGTCTTCCCCGCACCGTTCGGTCCGATCACGCCGACAATCTCTCCCGGCATCATATCAAACGACACCCTGCCGAGAGCCTGCAACCCCCCGAAGTTGCGGGAAAGATTCTTTACTCGAAGCAGCAGTGGCTTAAGGAGAGTAGAGTTGTCAGACAGAGCGACATCCACAAGTTAACCTTCCTCTGATTTCAATGGTCCCAAAATGATTCCTTCAGGCGGGCTTTTAAGTTGGTCAACAATAAACATACTTTAGTGTGCCTGTCAAGATATTTCTTATCTTTCTATCGAACAAAAAATCAGGGAACTCCGGATAAAGATTGAGTTGACAAAAGGTCTGCGGTCAATTATGAAGTACAAGTATCCGCAAAAAATTGTTCTGTCACGAAGATCTGCAGAAATCGCTGAATCATTGCGCGAAAAACTTGGGTAAAAAGGAATCATCCGTAAGACATCCAAGTTGGAAGAAAGGAGAGTACCTTGAAGAAAGTCGTTATCATTAGTGGAGTGAGGACACCTGTTGGAAGATACATGGGGGCTTTAAAAGAGATCCCTGCCTATGACTTAGGGGCTCTTGTCTTGAATGAAGCTGTGAAGAGGGGGGGAGTCGATCCAGCCCAGGTCGACGAGGTCATTTTGGGCCAATCCTACCAGAACGGTGAATATGTCAATATCGCCCGTATGTCACTTCTCAAGGCGGGCTGGCCCGAAACGATTCCCGGAATCACCCTGGACCGACGCTGCTGTACCGGACTGGATGTGATCTGTTTTGCAGCGATGAAGATCCAATCTGATAATGCCGACGTCATCGTGGCAGGCGGTACGGAAAGTATGAGCACCAGCGAATTTTACGTGCCGGGAGATATCAAATGGGGAATCGGCGGCAAGAAGGGGATGCCCCGCGGACATGGAGACCTTTCTATATGGGGAATTCCTTTTTATGATCGAATCCAGCGGGCCAGGGTGATGTCCCAGCCTGAGGAGAGGTACGGGATACTGCCGTCCATGATGTCCTGGGCGGAAACAGCTGCCAAAGAAGAGGGTGTTCGACGTGAGGACTGTGACCGATGGGCCATCGAGAGTCATCAGAAGGCCTGCGCAGCCATCGAAGCGGGAAAATTCAGGGAGGAGATTGTGCCCATCCGTGTGCCAGGTTCCAAGGGAAGTGAGACGGTCATTGACCGGGATGAGAATCCGAGAGCGGATACTGCCTTGGAACAGCTTGCCAAGCTCAAACCTGTGCTTGGAGGCGTTTGTACGGCTGGGAATTCGTCCACTGAAAACGATGGGGCTGCGGCCTGCGTCATCACTTCAGAAGAGACCGCGAAGAAGCTTGGAGCGAAGCCAATGGCGTATGTAAAGGCCTTTGCCGTTGCAGGTGCGGATCCTACGCGCACTTATCTCACGGTGCCGAAGGCAGTGGAGAAGGCTTTTAAGAAATCCGGTTTGGAACTTGGCCAGATCGATCTGATCGAGATCCAGGAGGCCTTTGCCGCCCAGGTTCTCGCAGATATGAAGATGATGGGCCTCACGGAAAAAGATTATCCGAGGGTCAATGTCAACGGATCGGGCATCTCCCTCGGGCATCCCATCGCCTGTACAGGCACGAGGGTGCTGGTTACACTTCTTCACGAGATGAGACGACGCAACAGCCGTTACGGGTTGGAATGTATCTGCGGAGGAGGCGGTTTGGGCATTGCCGCCATTTTCGAACGGATATAAACTTTTATGTTACCCAGAAGATAAAGGTTTCATCTGTCGGCAACGGTAATGATGCCCGCCCTGTACCATGCTAGGTACAGGGCCCGTATCGTCCAACGGTTAGGTTGTTCGTCTTAAGAACTTGACGTAACCCTCTGACGCTAAACGAAACGGGCCTCGTAGCCGTAACCGTAGCCCCCCTTCATCCCCCCAATCTAACGCCCCCTCCACTCTCCCCCTCTTAAATTAAGAGGGGGAAGGGGGAGTTATAAAGGGGGGAATAGGGGGGGGTTATCGATTTTCATCCTTCATGGGTGACGAACCCGTCATGAAAGATCGAATTGAAAAGGTAGTTGGGGGGTTTTCCTCTGGCTTGATCGAAGATGGCCTTCAAGATGTCTTCCAGGGCTTCATCCATTGTGAACCTTTTTTCTTAATTTCTCGGTAAGTTCGGAGACCGTTTCATATTCGATTCGATTCAGTGGTTTCATCGTCTCCGGAAGAGGGAAGCCTTTTCTATAAATAATGATCGTCTCTTTCCCCATGCCCAGGGCCGCACCAAGTTCAAGAAGAGTATTGGTTTTTTCAGGCGTCGAAAGATCATAAATTCCAAGCTTGGCGCGTTTGATCTGATTGATTCGCAGATGGACGGATTTTTCTTTTCGAGAGGCTTCCGTACTTAGGATTGGGCTCTGTCCGCTTCCTTCAAAGGCGCTTTTGATGGCTTGAATTAAATCGGGCTCCTCGATTCCGGAAGAGACAAAATATTCTCCCTGAAGGGTAAACTCCACGGTCTTTGGGGTGGTCTGGATATTTTTAAAGAGGGTTCGATCCAGAGTCAATTCTTTGATGGCTGATTGAAGGATATTTTTTAGATTCTCGAGATCCTTTTTATAGCGGGCGGCATTGATCTTATCGATTTCAGCCGAAGCAAATGCCTTAACGCTCATCTCACGAAATCGAAGGGCCAGGAAATTTTGATAGTGGATCGATTTAGAGCCGAAGACTTTCTCTAAAATCGTTTTGGTTTCGGACTGCCAGTGTTTAAAATTTTCATGATCAGCATGAAGACCTGCCATTTCGTCCGTTCTGTTTAACTGTTCTCTGATCAATTCGATCGGATCTCGTTCTGGCATTTTACATCCTCCCGTCATCCCTATCAAAGCCGAAGATATCAGTGGTTGGATTGAATGTCAACCCTCTCCCATTTTTTGAAGATGTCACTCTTTGCGCACCATGTGAGTCATCTCTTATTTAATGAAATTCTCCTTTTATTCTAAGGCATTAGATTTTTATATAACATGTGAAACTTTTCTTCTTGACAAACCATTCTTATGTTGATATTCGATATATGGTCTTTTAATGAATTCTAAGAACAGTTTTAATCCTTAATTATAAATAAGAATCCAATCACCGATTAGAGATTTCAAAAAAATTTTGAAATCTCTAATCGGAAGCGCATAGTCGTTTTTTGGAGCTATCTTTGTAGGAGGGCGAGGTGGAGCCCCAGGACTGAAATGGGGCTCCTGCTTTTTGAAAGGATTTTGGGAATTTTTTAGGGACGGCACACCCATATCGGGTGTAGTCTTTTGGAGGGTAAAAAAAAGAAAGGAGGAAGTACAAATGACTAGGTTCAGCAAAGGAGTGTTCATCTCAGTGGTAGTTTTTTTATTCGCGGTGTCGCCCTGGACAGTTGTTTTTGGGCAGGGGGAGATTAAGATCGGCGTGATAGGCCCGATGAAATTTGTGCAGGGCATAGGCCATTGGAACGGGGCGACCATGGCCGCCGAGGAGATTAACGCCAAAGGGGGCATACAGGTTGGCTACTGGAAGAGTAAAGTCAAGCTTGTTCAGGCAGATTCCAACGAATTCCTCAACGTTACAGATGCCACCAATGCCATGGAGCGTTTAATGACCCAAGACAAGGTGGATTTCGTTATCGGCGGTTTCCGGACCGAGGCTGTCCTGCCCATGCAGGACATTGCCATGGAGCACAAAAAGATTTTTATCGGCTGTGGGGCTGCCCATGATGAGATCTGTCTGCGGGTAGCCAAGAACTACAAGACCTACAAATATTTTTTCCGGGGCACCCCTTATAATTCAACATTTCTTGTTAGAGCAGCCTTCGTTCATTTGGGCACTGTCGCAGCCGTAGTGAAACAAACTTTGAACATACCTAAAATAAGGGTCGCTGTTGTCATGGAAAAGGCCGCATGGGCGGATCCGATGGTCCCAGCATGCGAGGCTGCCATCCCAAAGATGGGTATGGAGATAGCAGGGGTTTGGAGACCCTCTGCAGTGGCCACAGATACCACCGCAGAACTCTCTGCCATCCAGCGATCAGACGCCCATATCATATTCGCGATCTTTTCCTCTTCGGTGGGGATTCCGTTTGCCAGACAGGCAGGCGAGCTCAAGATCCCGGCCATTCAGGTTGGCATCAATGTAGAGGCCCAGAAGGATGGCTTCTGGCAGGCCACCCAGGGGATGGGCAACTATGTAATTACTTCAAATACCTATGCCCGTAATGTTGAGCAAAACGAACTCACAAAGCCCTTTCTTGATACTTATATAAAAAGATTCGGCGAGACGCCGCCTTACACTGCGGCAACTTACGACGCTATTATCTACGCGCTTGCGCCGGCCATTGAGCAGGCCGGAAGCCTCAATGCTGACAAGATTGTGGCCATCCAGGAGGAGCGCGTGTTCAAGGTCCCCAGCGGCGTAGTTAAATACATGAAGGATGCCCAGGGAAAACATCTCCATGACTTAACATTTGGACCTGGGTTCCTGACCGGTCTTGCCACTCAATGGCAGGATGGCAAAATGATGGGCGTCTGGCCCAACAAGTGGAAGGCGACCCCAGAGGCACCTGAGGTTACATACAAGGGGATGGTCCCCATCAAGCTACCGCCCTGGATGATCGAGAAGTATAAGAAATAATTAATCTGCTATGGCGCGCCCGCCCCTTCGAACTTAAGAGAGAAGGGGCGGGCCGTTTCCATTTTCAGATTTCAGATTTCAAATTGCAGATTGAATAAAGAAACTGCTCAATGTTTCTTCGCAGGGAGCAGAGCGTTGTTCTTGAGAAAGGCCTAATTCAGTTATTGTTGATTGACATTTCAAAGCGCCTTGATCCCGCCATCCGACCTCTTGCCTTCTTAGAGATTCCAAGCAGCACGAGCTCCTTCTTCTGTGGCCTCGATAATTCTGCGGGGCTGAAAGGCATCGCCGATGATAAAATGGCGGATCTTTCTGGCCTGTAAGATCTCTTTGAGGTCCTTGCGGGATTCAAGCCCAACCGCGATGATGACTTGGTCGACTGGGGAAAGGAGTTGTTCTCTGCCCTCGATGAGGACGGTAACAGAAGACTCTTCAATCTTCTTTACAACGGTGTTGAAAAGCAGCCGGCATCCGGCTTGTTTGAGCCGGGAATGCAACATGTAGCCGTGGGAGGTGATTTTGAGAACAGGCGAGCGTTTGAGGACTTCAACTAAAGTGACCTGCGTTCCTTTCTGGCACAAGGTATCGGCTGTTTCCATGCCAATCAACCCGCCGCCAATCACTACCGCATGTTCCCCGGGAGGAACCGCTCCGTCCAGAACCTGCCAGGCATTATGGACCAAGGGAAGATCAATCCCGGGAATGTCAGGTCTGACCTGTTTCCCTCCGCTGGCCAAAATGACCGCGTCCGGATTCCCTTCGGAAAGCATACTTTCCGTCACCTCAGTACCCGTGTGCAGGATGACCCCCATCTTCTCGACCTGAGCGGTAAGCCAGGAGGCCCAAGCCCCATAGTGATCTTTAAAGGGTGCCTTACTGGCAAAGCGCAGCTGTCCGCCTGTTTCGTCCCCCTTTTCGAAGAGGGTGACCTGATGCCCGAGGCGGGCTGCCTCAAACGCTGCGGTAAGACCACCCGGGCCAGCTCCCACGACCCAAACGTTGCGACGGACCCCAGCTGGCCGTTGGGGATAAATGATTTCCTGGCCGGTCTCGGGATTAAGGGCGCAGCGGATTTTGCCTTCGCCAAGAATCAAACGTTCTATGCATCCCTGATTGCAGGCGATACATTTGCGGATATCTTCGGGCCGGCCTTCCCGGGCTTTGATTAGAAAATCCGGATCAGCAAGATACTGCCGGCCGAAGGCAACGAGGTCTGCTTCCCCGCGAGCGATCACTTCGTCCGCCAAGGAAGGATCTGTGAATCGCCCGACGGCAATCACCGGAATATCCACTACCTCTTTCAACCTTTTGGCCCGCCAGACATTAAACCCAGGTTGATACTCGGGGGGGGCGCTGGTAATTCCGCCCGGGGTTCCGTGCGTGCCCAGAGATGCATGGAGAATGTCGGCCCCGGCCGTCACCAAATTTGGGAGGATCGTCTGGATATCTTCGACAGTATAACCATCCTTAATGCATTCCTCAACAGAAAGGCGCATGGAGATGGGGAAATCTGGGCCCACTGTTTTGCGGACCTCCTGCAACACTTCGATCATGAAACGACTGCGGTTGCTCAGACTGCCCCCGTATTCATCGTCACGCTTGTTGGAGAGGGCAGATAAGAACTGGGTCAACAAGTATCCATGGGCACCGTGCACTTCCACGGCATCGAAGCCGGCCTCTATTCCACGGCGGGCAGCGGCGCCAAAAGCGATGATGATCTCTTGAATCTCGTCGCGGGTAATTTCCCGCGGGGTCAGGCCGAAAACCAAAGAGGGGATTGCGGAAGGAGCAATGGCTTTTCCCTGCTGCAAAAGATAAGGGCTTTCCCGCCCGGCATGATGGAGCTGCAAAGCCACCTTGCTGCCGGAGGCATGGACGGCATCGGCAATCTCTTTCAGGCCAGGGATAAACCGATCATCATAGACCCCCAATTCGTTCGCGATGGCCGAACCGCTGGGATGAACGGAGGCAATTTCAGTGATGATCAGGCCAGCCCCTCCTCTGGCCCTGCGCCTTATATAAGCAAGATTAGCTTCACTCACCGTTCCGTCGGGATTCCCCAGATTGGTCCCCATGGGGGGCATGACTGCCCGATTGACCAGCTGCAACGATTTTATCTTGATAGGGGAAAAAAGGGATGGTAAGAGATTCATGGCTTCTCCTTTTCTGCGAGACGCTTTGCAGCCTCACTGCTGATGGCCAGGAGAATCTGCGCTCCTTTTCGGAATATCCATTCTGCAACACCGCCCAAACCATAACGGGTAAGAAGGATATTGTCAATAATCCTTGATGAGCTTCACAGGATCATCCCTTTGAGGTGAATAAGCAGCATAACCAAATATATTGTGGCTCTTCCGGCTTTCGCGTGGGTGGCATCCCCCTCTTGTAACCCCCCTCTATTCCACCCTTGTAACTCCCCCTTCCCCCTCTTATTTTAAGAGGGGGAGAGTGGAGGGGGCGTTAGAAAGGGGGGATGAAGCGGGTTAAGGGGCTTTGAGCTTCAATTCTCTATTGAGAACCGGTTCTTTTTGTGGTATAGAAACCCTGTAGTTGAATTAAAATGGACGGAAATCAATTGTACGCTTGAGTCTGCTTGAAGAGGCCTTAAATTTAGGATATTAATGTTCGGACAACGACAGGGTAAATAACCATGCTAAAAGGGAAAAAGATTGTTTTAGGGGTCACAGGCGGGATTGCTGCTTATAAGGCAGCGGAGTTTGTCAGGCTTTTAGTCAAGGGAGAGGTGAGTGTCCATGTGGTCATGACACAAAACGCCCAGAGATTTATCACCCCGCTCACCTTTCATACTCTTTCCGGAAATCCGGTAGTGACCGATCCTTTTGCTTTGCTTGAAGGTGCAGAAATCGGTCATATTGCATTGGCTGATCTGGCAGAATTGATTGTCATCCTTCCCGCCACGGCGAACATCATTGGAAAGATCGCCCATGGGATTGCTGATGATTTTCTCTCCACCATGGTGATGGCCACCCAAGCACCCGTTCTCTTCGTTCCCTCAATGAATGTCAATATGTGGGAAAATAAAGCCCTCCAGAAAAATATTCAGACTCTACTTGAGATAGGCTACCATCTCATGGATCCCGGGGAAGGGGAGTTGGCTTGTCACTGGTATGGGAAGGGAAGGCTGCCTGAATTGAATGAGGTGGTGGAGAAGATGGAAGATCTTCTATCCCCAAAAGATTTAAAAGGGGAGAAAATCCTGATTACGGGGGGGCCCACTCAAGAGCCAATTGATCCTGTTCGGTTCATCACCAATCGTTCCTCCGGGAAGATGGGATACGCCCTGGCAAAGATGGCCAAGCGCAGAGGCGCGGAGGTTATTCTCATCACAGGCCCGGTCTCTCTTCCTCCCCCACAGACTGATATAAAATGGGTCCCTGTTCAGTCGGCGGAGGAGATGAGAAAGGCTGTTTTTGCCCATTTGGAGGAATCCTCCGTTGTGATCAAGGCAGCAGCTGTCTCAGATTATCGTCCTAAGGTGATCAGCCAGAAGAAAATAAAAAAGGGAGATTCCGAAACGACCTTGGCGCTGGAGAGGACAAGAGACATCCTTGAAGAGCTTGGGAAAAAGAAAGGAAATCGAATTCTTGTTGGATTTGCCGCTGAGACAGACGATTTGATCGCCAATGCCAAGAAGAAACTGCAGGAGAAGAACCTTGATTTGATTGTGGTGAATGATGTGACCAAACGAGGAGCTGGTTTTGGTTCGGACACCAATCAGGTGAAGATCTTATATCCATCTGGCCAAGTAAGAGATTTTCCTTTAATCGAAAAGGAAGAGGTGTCGCAATTTATCCTCGATGATGTGGTGAGATTGCTGGAAAAAAGAAAAGGTTTTCGAAGAACGTAGATCTAAAGTTTGAATTCCCTGCCTCTGAGTATCGGTTGGGGTAACGTTTTACTTAATCCGCTTTTTTCTCTGCCCTTTTTTCTTCCGCTTTTCCACTTTGTCCTTTTTCCGTCCCGTCTTTCTCTGCCTTTTTCCCTTCCTTTCGACTTTTTGAGGGATAATCATTCACGTAGAAACCGGACCCTTTCAGGACAAAGTTGGTTGCTGAAATCATTTTTTTCGCTGGCCCCAGGCATTTAGGACAGGTTACTTTGCAATCGTCATCTATTTTGTGAAAGATCTCAAAGACCTCATGACACTCGTGGCATTGATATTCATAAATAGGCATGCTGAAACCCTCCCCATTAGGCTTGCAGTTCTGATCTGGTGCTAAATTCTCTCTTTAACTTTCTTAATGCTTCACTTTCAATCTGTCTCACCCGCTCCCTTGATAGTTTGAGGTGATCCCCAATTTGCTGAAGGGTGAGGGGCTCTTCAGCCATGATTCTATTTTTGATCACATAGACTTCTTTCTCGTTTAAACGTTTCATCGCATTCTGAACCTCGTGTTCCCGAATCCTTTTTTCTTCTTCCTGTGCGAAGGCCTCTTCTTGGTTTGGAGACTTTTCTTTAAGAAGGTCGAGGTGGGTGAGTTCCTGGCCTTCGTCAAAAGGAGTATCGAGAGAGAGGTCTCTTGAGGACATTCTCTGTTCCATTTCAACGATATCCTCTTTGGCCACGTCTAAATCGCGAGCCAGAAGTTCGTATTTCTTTTCGTTCTCTCCATTGGATTCCAAAGCCTTTCTTACCTTTCCAATCTTATAGAAAAGCTTCTTTTGGGCTTGGGTCGTCCCGATCTTAACCAGGCTCCAGGTTTTTATGATAAAATTTTGAATATAAGCCCTGATCCACCAGATGGCATAGGATATAAACCGATACCCTTTGTGCGGATCAAACTTTTTAACCGCCATCATCAGACCAATATTTCCCTCCTGGATGAGGTCTTGGAGTTTAGCCCCGTAGGACTTATATTCAAGAGCAACCTTGACAACAAATCTTAAATTTGATGTAATTAACTTATGCGCAGCCTCAATGCCCTTAATATCGTTGGGGTTTTCATGATATTTTTCGGCAAGTTCAGATTCTTCTTCATGATTTAAGAGTGGAAATTGATTGATTTGAACGAGATAGGTTTCTAATGAATTTTTGACAACCGGAAGACGTGGAATTGGCATTTAAACCACCCATTAGTTTAATTAGCACTCTTTTTCTTAGAGTGCTAAAAATAGAATATAATAAGGATGGTTGAAAAGTCAAGTATTTTTTATATACTATTGATTTTATTAAATAATTCTATATAAAAAACTTACTAAAACAGACTTGACTTTTTAGGAGGCTGCCATGGAAAATGATAAAAAAGACGAAGAACAAGAAAAGGGTTTTGTCGTAAAGGATAAAAGGTTTAGCGCCAAGAAGGAAGAGAAGGAGGAATCCAAGATCAATGAAGAGGCAAAGTCTGAAGAAACTTCCAGGGATGATATTTCTGCTCAGGAGGCACTCCTCCCTGAAATTGATTTTACTCATTTTATCTTGTCCTTAAGTTCATCAGTTCTCATCCAGTTGGGAGAGATTCAAGATCCATTCACTCAGAAATCAGCAAAGAACCTCCCCTCAGCCAAACAGACGATAGACCTCATCGGGATGTTGAAGGAAAAGACAAAGGGAAATCTTACCCCTGAAGAGGAAAAGGTAATCGACTATGTCCTCTATGACCTGAGGATGAGGTATGTCAAAGCAGCGGGGTAAATAATCAGGGTTGTTTTTTGAAAGAATGGTAAAAAGTGTTTCCCCTCCGATGAAGGCGGAAAACAATCCCTTTTTCTAAGCTGAGATCCTTGATTGCTTTTTCAAAATCCTTGGTCGTTTCGATCTTTTTTCGGTTGATCTCCAGGATGACATCCCCTTCCTGAAGGCCCATATCATCGGCAGGGCTGCCCTCTTCAATGCCGATGACGACAACACCGCGCTTTATCTCGCTTGAGATTCGATATCGAGCAGATAGTTGAGGAGTCAATTCTTGAACTCTTGCTCCTAATTTTTCTTCTATCTCTTTTTCTTTCACGGCCTCTGGTTTATCTGGCATCGTGGTAGTGGTGATCTCAATGGTCATGGGCTTTCCATCCCTGGCCACGTTGAGCTTTACTTTTTGGCCCACCTTTTTCTTTTGGATTTCTTTAATGAGTTCATTGGTGTTCTTAATGGCTTTATCATCCACCGATTTGATGACGTCCCCTGAAGCGAGCCCTGCTTTTTCGGCGCCGGTTCCTTGATGGACTTGTGCAACCAGAACCCCTTCCTTCTCTTTTACTTGAAATTGTTCCGCCATCTCGGGGGTGAGGTCTTGTACACTGATTCCCAGCCACGGTCGCACCACCTTGCCCTGTTTGATGAGATCGTTCAAGATCTGTTTGGCCGTATTAATGGGAATGGCAAACCCAATCCCTGTGCCCGGCTGGATGATCATGGCATTGATTCCAACCACCTCCCCATCGATGTTGATCAGGGGACCTCCGGAATTGCCTGGATTGATGGAAGCATCCGTCTGGATGAAATCTTCATAATTTCCCGTCCCCAACCCCGACCGGCCTTTTGCGCTGATCACTCCCACCGTCACCGTATGATCCAGGCCAAAGGGGCTTCCAATGGCAATGGCCCATTCTCCAACCTCCAGTTTATCTGAATCGCCCAGTGTGGCTACGGGAAGATCTTTGGCTTTGATATTGAGGACGGCAAGATCTGTTCTTGAATCTTGACCTTTGAGCGTTGCCGTAAACTCTCTTCCGTCATTGAGGCGCACTTTGATCTTATCGGTGTCTTCCACTACGTGATTGTTGGTCAAAATATAACCTTCTTTATCAACGATGACTCCCGACCCTCCGCTTTTCTGTTTATGCCGGTATTCCTTTCCTTTTTCTCGGGGTGAAAAACCGAAACCTTTGAAAAAATCTTCGAAGGGACTTCCCTTGAAGAAGTCTTCTCCATATCTGTCCCAAGGTCTCATGGTAACGGTTTTCTCTGTCGTAATATTGACCACGGCGGGTTGGACTTTTTTGGCCACTTCCACAAAGGCCCTGCCGAGGGACTTCGCCGTTGTGATTTTTTCCTTGTCATCTTTGGTGTTGCTGAGGGAATTGGCCCGGTCGTTATTCATACAGAAGAAGAGGCCAAAGAGAAGAGCAACAAAAGCGAGACCCATCCCCAAACTTTTAGCCATTTTCTTAACCATCGTTTGCTCCTTAAAATTAATTGTATCCATAATCTATCTTTTTTTACTTGGATTGTCAAATGACGTTGGAAGACGGATGAAGGAGAGGGGATGGTCAAAAAAAGAAAGCTATTCCTTTATCAATTTTCGGCCTTCTGTAAATCCCTTTGCAAATATTTTCAGACTGACTTCTCGAAACTTTTGAGGTGTTACCTGTTCTATCGCGTCTTTGAGTTTGTTATGGGGAAAGGGAAACCTGGGATGGGCTGTGGCAAAACCGATGAGGGCGATATTGGCTGATTGAATCGATCCCATTTCCCGTGCTAATTGATCCGCCCCGAACACATAAGTGTCGATTCCCTTTTCCTTCAGGGTGGTCTTGATTTCCGGGTTCATATCGTGCCGATCTGAGGCATTGATAAAACAAAGGCCGCCGTCTCGACCATTTGAAGATGGCTTGAGGTAGCAAAGGGTTTTATAGGCTTCATTTTTTTCAAGAGATAGGAGAATGTTAGCCCTCCCCTTTTGTACAAGGGGACTATCGAAATTTCCAATTTTCAAATGGGTCATCACGGACCCTCCCCGCTGGCTCATCCCGTGATCTTCTGAACCAATCAGGGGATATTCTTCCCGAAGGGCAAAGGCCACAAAGATCCGTGTCACCAGGAGAACACCCTGTCCGCCCACCCCGGAAATAATCATCTGAATATTCATTACGAGTCCTAATTAGAGTCTGTCCACAAATTATGGTTTTCATAAGAAGTCGTCATTCCGGCGAAAGCCGGAATCCAGTCTTTTCAAGACATTCTGGATGCCGGATCCAGTCCGGCATGACGGAATAACGGACTTTATAACCAGACTCTAATTCATTTCAAATGTCAAAGTTCGCACGATATGACGAACCAAAGGTGAATCAATTTCAAATCCAAAACCCAGACGAGATGCCGAAACAAGTTCTGCATGACAAGAATATCATTCTGAACCTTGCCCTGAAACCAGTTCAGGGTGTTTGATTTCAGAATCTGATTTTGAACTTTGACATTGATTTGGCATTTTCATCCTTTTAAGCTACCTGATAAATTGCTTCCTGGCCACAGACCTGCACGCAGAGGCCACAATCCACGCAGGTCAATCGATCAATCTTCATACGGCCGTCCTCTCCTTTAATCAAAGAAGGGCACTCGAACCGTTTGAGACAGTACCCGCAACCAATACAGGCACCCACCGCCGGCATATCGATCGCTGAGGCAGGACACTCCTGGACACAAACGCGACAGCCTGTACATTTGTTGTAATCAATGACATAACCGTCCTCGGTCTTGGAAATCGCCCCCTCAGGACACTGGATCACACATGTATCGCATTGACAACAAGCCCCCTCTTGAAACACAGGCAAGAGGGATTTGTCCATCTCCCCGCTTTTCACCCGTGGAAGACCCTTTTCCGGTGGAGGCGTATGACGGATTTCCACCTTGACGGGATTCACCTTAAGCTGCTCTTTTTGAAAGATGATGCAGGGATAACGAGCAATGAGAACAGCCATTCCACCCTCTCGTTGCTGAGTATATTGGTGCGCTTTTTGGGCTTCCCGGATCATCCCTTTGATGTCGTAAGGATTGATCACCCGGATATATTTAACACCGCACCCCTTCACTAATTTTTCAATGGAGAGGGAGTTCCCGGGATGACCGTCCGCTGTGATTCCGGATTCTGGAGTGGGTTGCATACCCGTCATGGCTGTAATGGAATTGTCGAGGATCACGAGAATGAAACGGGAACCATTATAAACAGCATTCAGGAGTCCCGGAGCGCCCGAATGATAGAAGGTTGAATCTCCAATGGTGGCGATGATGGGAATGTCTTGATGATCTTGGTGATAGGCTTGAAAAAGGCCACTCGCAAAGGTAATGGCAGCGCCCATGTCGTGGCAAGTATCGACACTATCCATATTCATTCCCAGGGTGTAACAACCAATATCGCTGGGAAAGATTCCGTTTGGGAAGGCCCTCTTAAGGGCATAAAAAGAAGCTCGATGAGGACATCCCGAACAAAGGGTTGGACGACGAATGGGCAAGCCCAGCCCAGCCACCAACCTCTCAAGAGGACCCGTAGAAGAAACTTCCCTTACAGGAATAGAGGACTTTTTGCACAAATCAGAGATCACCTGGGTAATCACTTCAGGAAGCATCTCTCCTTCATTGGGTATCATGCCATCCAAGCGTCCATAGATTTTTGATTTGTCTCGGATCTGAAACTCGATGACCGGTTCGGTTTCTTCAAGAATCAGGACATGATCGCATTTCCGGATGAATGCCTCCACCACCTCGGTGGGAAAGGGGAAGGGAGTCCCTATTTTGAGGATGGGGATATCTTTCTGCATGCTCAGTTCCGCAAGAATATCCCGAGCGATGGCATAACCAATTCCGCCCGAGATGATTCCTAAAGCCGCTTTTTCCCGATCATTCTCAATGAAATTGAGAGAGGGCATGGCATTGAGCTCTTCTGCGATTTTTTGGAGCTTGAGGTTGAGCTGTTTATGAAGCATGAATCGATATCGGGGCGTTGCACTCCATCGCTGTGGGTTGTGTGGGAAATTGGCCTTCCTTTCCATTTTGGGAATGGGATTGAAGGTAATGGTTTGCTGAGCATGAGAAACCCTTAATACGGGACGGAGAATGACAGGAATCTCGTATTTTTCCGAAAGATCGAAGGCAATGGGTAACATCTGTTGGGCTTCTTTGGGATTGGCCGGATCGAAAACCGGGACCTTTGCAAACATAGCCATAAAGCGAGTATCCTGCTC
>Ga0256868_10000251_pt1 | contig 32313 bp, 34 predicted proteins | sample RVTome_13_FD_187341 | JGI IMG/M metagenome (GOLD analysis project Ga0256868, IMG submission 187341) | Soil microbial communities from uranium-contaminated site in the Upper Colorado River Basin, Wyoming, United States - RVT92D227 HiSeq ...
GATTTTTCACATATTCAACGTGATGTGTTAGACAATAGTGATTTTTCATGTCCAATAGAAACGATGGAAATGATTTCAGCATATATCAAAAAAGAACTAAATTCAAATTGAAGGTGTATTTAAAATATCCAGATATGTGAAGAACGATTTCTTGTTTTCTGCTAATGAACTGAACAAGAGATACAAGGATCGTAAGCCCTTATAAGCATCTCGCATTTGAATTTGATTTCTTCAATGGTTGCGTCAGGCATGGTTCCTATCAACTCATGCATATCTTTTTCAATATTGTATGCGTTATGTGATGTTGGTGGAACAATATCTGCTTTTTTAACAATTCCATTGTTATCAAGTGTGTAAGAATGATAAAGACTACCACGTGGTGCTTCGGTAATCGCAGCACCAAACCCTGATTTGCATGTAATGCCTCTTTGTTCCTCTTTGAGTGCAAGACGATCTATGATTTCTATCGATTCGTCAATATCATGAACCAATTCTATGGCTCGTGCTAAATGGGAAACAAACGGGTTATAGTTTGGAAATTTCACGCCACTGCGTTTCGCTGCATTTTTTGCATCTGATGAGAGTTGGTCAAAATTAAGATTTACCCGTGGCAGTGGACCTACCATAAACGAACCCTGATCTTTTAAATATGAATGAAGCGCTGTAGAATACGGTTTTTGTTTTTCATAAATATGTTCACGGTAGTTCATTTCATCGATATCAAGTCCTTCAGAGGATTTCAACCGACCTTCATTAATTGCATAATATTTAGAATCGGAAATTGCAACATGTTCACATTTACGAACAAAATCAGGAATTCCAATATTTGCAAATAAATCAACAGTTTCATGTGCTTCTTTTTTTAAATTAACTAATCTTTTTTTAACAGCCTGAAGTTTATTTTTACTTGGAAGTGAACTAAACCCATTAACAAGCATTGTAACAGGATGCACTGATCGTCCACCAATAATCTGAGTTATATCATTGCCTAGTTTTTTTAGCTCTAAAGCTCTTTTAACAATATCCATATGATCTTTTGCCATTGCGATTGCGCTTTCGTATCCCATAAGATCTGGTAAACTCAAGAAATACATACTCAAAACATTACTTTGGATATGAGCACTAATTGCCATAAGTTTTCTAAGATCTTTTGTCTGATCACACGGATCAATTCCCATCACATTTTCGATAGCACGAAGTGCAGTTATCTGATGAGCAACTGGACAAATTCCGCAAATACGACTGGTGAGTTCCATTACTTCATCGTATTTTCTACCAATTAAGAATGACTCGAAGAATCTAGGTGGCTCAAAAATTTTAAATTGTAAGTTTTCAATCTTCCCGTCTTTATTAATATTTATATTGATTGCACCTTGGCCTTCGACTCGCGCAATGTAATCTACATGAATTGTTTTCTCAGTCATCAGTGACCCGCCTCCAATCTGAACTCTGGGCTCATACCAGCATATTTTCTGAATTTACGTTTCACATCTTCGTCAGTTAGATTGATATCTCTGAAAATATCTGCAAGAGCTGCAGCATTTGGATTGCTCATCGGACCGAAACAACCCTCGCATTCCCGACCGAGCGTTGGACAAAGAGCACCGCAACCAGCACTAATGACGGGGCCCATACACGGTATTTTTTTACTCGTGATTAAACAGGGATTTTCGTTGAATTTGCATTCAACACAAACAGGATGTTGTCTGAGTCGTGGTTTAATTTTTAATAGAGCGGATTTAAGTAATTCAATAATTGTATCTCGATGAGGTGGGCACCCTTTTAGTTCTGCATCAACTTTTATATACTCGCCAATTCCCATGACTTTAGTAGAACAAATTTTTGATGGATCAGGGTATACTGTTTCTTCGCTTTCCATCTGTGGAATCCAATTTCGAATACTTGTGATACAACCGCTGATAGCGCAGTCGCCAAAAGCCACTAAAAATTTTGTTTTTTTTCTGATGCATTTGATTTCTTCAATTTCCCATGGTGTCGATATTCCACCCTCAACTAACGCAATATCTAAACCTTCATCATCATTATCTCTCTTAATCATTTTCCAGTAGCTAATATCAAATAATTTTAATAAATCTAGAAACTCATTCTCCATACGAAATATTTCCATCTGACAACCTGCACAACCTGTGAATTTGAATACGCCAATCTTTGGTTTTTTAGTCATAGTGTATCTTTCACCTCATAGTGGACGAATAAATGGTTTTATGTCAGCATAATTAAACACAGGGCCATCTTTACAAACATAATTTACACCAATTTGGCAATGGCCACATTTTCCGATACCACATTTCATACGTCGCTCAAGTGACAAATAGATTTGTTTATCTGCAAACCCAATGGTTTCAAGACATTTTGCTGCATATCGCATCATTATTTCAGGGCCACAAACCAGCGCAACAGCATTTCTGTGATGGATGTTCATCATGGGGAAACAAGACGTAACAAGACCTGTTCGACATTCAAAAGGATTTTTCCCGGGTATCTCATCAGCAGTTAGGTGGAGTGTGCTATTCTTTATTTTCCTCCATACATCAAACTCATACTTAAAAATCATGTCATCAGGCGTTCGAGCACCATAAATAATTTCAAAATAATCGTACTCTTTTCTATGGTTCATAATATAATGTATTACACCTCTCAGTGATGCCATTCCCATTCCACCAGCAATGAGTAGAATATCCTTACCTTTAATTTCTTTAAGTGGCCAACCGGTGCCATAGGGGCCACGCATGCCAAAAATATCATCTTTTTTAAAAGAAAACAATGAATTGGTAACGTTACCAACATTTCTAATGGTAACACTAATGAGATTATCATTATCAACATCAGAAATAGAAATAGCTGACTCACCAACACCAAGGACGCTTAGCATCATAAACTGTCCAGGGGTCCATGAGAAATCGTTTGTAAGTGTACTATCGAAGAAATCTAAAGCAAATGTGTTTGTATTATAAGTTTCCTTTTTGATTTCTTTGATTATGGCGAGAGAGGGATAATATTCATTCAACATTTTATTTTCTTCTCCTTAATTCTTTTGCTACTTTAGTGATATCAATTTTGGATGGGCAAACCCGGATACATCGTCCACAGCCTACGCAACTAGAATTTTTATCACCGGCAGCAGCGCCAAATTTACAAAACATCCAATGTCGGATTCTTTCTTTCCGTTCTTTTCGAAAGTTTCCTCCTAAAGCAACTTCTCCATATTCAAGGAGCTGACAGGAGTCAAGTTCTCGTATTCTACTTCCATGTTTTAATGACAAATCTAGAGTATCATAAATATCATAACAATAGCAAGTGGGACAAACAAGGCTACAGGATCCACAGGACAAACAAGAAAAAGAACCAGCAACTCCTCCGCGTTCTCCTAAATCGACCCATATTTCATGATCAAGATTTTCCTCAGCCAATGTGGGAAGCCAGAAGGGATCCAGAATTTTCTTAATTTTTTTATCTGATAATTTACATTTTTTTTCTTTTTCTGCAACATCGCGATTAGAAGCAACTGATAGTTCTAAATCCTCTATGAGTTTTTTCCCTTTATTCGATCCAATTTCAAGTAGATATTTTGTACCGATATCTGTAAGTAGTATATCGTATCCCTCTTTAAGGAAAGGACCGGCATTCATAGATTTACAAAAGGAGTGCTCACCCGGCTGATTGCAATTTAATGCTACAATAATTGAATTTTTTCTCCTATTTTGGTAATAGTTGTCTTTGAATTCTCCGGAGAAGAACTTATCGAGCTTTAAAATGGCGTGAACATCGCATGGATGAACACCAAATAAAATGAATTTTTCATCATTTTTACTCTCTTGAATAATATGTTTTTTTTTCTGAATTGTAAATTTAAACAATGTTTGCTTTGGAGGGTGAAAAAATTTTTTAGGAGGGAGAACAGTTGACTTATAATCTAGATGCAGGTCAGTACTGGATTTAATTTCATCAAACGTTGAATCTAACCCTGATTTTGTTGGGCCATAGACTTTAAACTTTTTTAAGAATTGGTCAAGAAGAATTTCTAGATAGTTTTTCTCAATCGTGTATGCTTTCATAGTCGTCAGCTACATTTAGGGACGAACCCTAATATTCTTTGCTTTTATTAATTTAATTGCTAACCATATGAATCGTATAAATATAGTATAATTATAGAAATAACTATATTAAAATGTAATAGAATAATTGATTATTCAAAATTAGGAGGAGAAAAAGTATGAGCTTTGACTTTAACGAACCTTTGGTCTTTATCTCATTCTTGAATTTCCGCTTCATTTTCTCTCAATTCATTATATTTTATCAAAAAACTCATTTTTCTCTAAAAAAGATGAATCAGTATACAAAAAGTTAAGTAGGGTAAAATTCTTATCAGTAAGGGAGGTGATTGGTACAAATGGTAGTATATAAGATTGTAGATATTGTTGGTACCTCGAATAAAAGTTTTTCAGATGCAGCGAAAAATGCGGTCGTTGAAGCAGCAAAAACCGTAAGAAATATTCGACGAGCAGAAGTCACAAAATTTGATGTAAAAATAGAAAATGATAAAGTAATGCTGTACCGCGCTGAAATGAAAATATCTTTTGAAATAGAACGATAATATCCCTGTATCTTTATTATTCCGGTTTTTTATATAGTGACATCCCGTGTGCATCCATAGCAACGATGAGGGGACCGAAGTCTTTGACGGTGAAGATCCAAACTGCCTCTGGCATTCCGAATTCATCTAGCCAGTATACCGCTGGAGTATTTTCTATACGTTCTGCTGCTAAAGCCCCTGCGCCACCAGTGTACGCGGTGTAGACAGCACCGTGTCTTTGTAATGCCTCCTTGGTTTTTTCTCCCATGCCACCCTTCCCGATAATAATGTTTACCCCAAATTTTTCGATGAACTTGTCTTCGAAGAGTTCCATCCTCCCGCTTGTTGTCGGCCCAGCAGAGACCACTTGCCATCCGTTCTTTATTTTTTTCATAAGTGGTCCACAATGAAAGAGCGCCATCTGTGAGGGATTGAAAGGAAGACTGTTTTTTTCTTTCTGAAGCATCACCTTATGGGCTTCGTCTCTTGCGGTAAAAATATTCCCCGTGATGTAGATGATGTCCCCTACGTGTAATTTTTTTATCATTTCAAGTGAGATAGGTATGGTGAGATGATATTCCATTTATTGCACCTCCCAGGTTCCATCAGCATGAATGACCATAGTTGAACGTCGATCAGCCCAGCATTGTACCGCAATTCCAACTGGGAGACTTGCTGGGTGTCGATGTGCTTTTTCGATGTGAACATCAAGAACCGTGGTTTTCCCTCCAAGCCCCATAGGGCCAATACCGCTTTTATTAATCATCTCAAGTATTTTTTGTTCCATTGCTGCGATATACTTCTCTCGGTGTCGTTCTCCGACTGGTCTAAGTAACGCTTTCTTTGCTATCTTCATCACAATATCAGCACCACCACCAATTCCCACACCTACCACAGTAGGTGGGCATGGACTACCCCCTGCTTTAATCATCTCGTCAACGATAAATTCCGTGATTCCTTCTATGCCAACACCAGGTTTCAACATTCCAAGTTTACTCATATTTTCACTGCCACCACCTTTTGGTAACGCAGTTATCATTACCTTATCACCGCCAACAAATTCCCAAGTAATATACGGAATATATTCACCAACATTATCACCATGGTTTTTACCCGAAAAGGGATCAACAGTATTTGGTCGTAATGGCACTTCTTTTGTTGCTCGTTGAACTCCTCTTATAATCCAACTCTCTAGATTATTAATTTTGGGAAAAGCAGTACCAACTTGAACAAAAAACGTCTGAATACCAGTATCCTGACACATGGGACGTTGTGATACTTTGGCCAATTTTACATTTTTGAGAATAGTTTCAATCTGAGTTTTTGCAACACCTGTTTCAACATCACAGGCTTTCCTGAGGGCTTTAATAACATCTTTTGGTAATTCTGTTTCTGCTTTTTTTATCAGAGAAACAATACCTCTTTCGATACTTGTTTCATCCATGAAGACACACCTTCTATTTCAAAGTGATATAAAATTGTATCTTTAGTACTTTCTTATGATTTTTGAGATAAATATTCTTATTAATATTTATAATCTTACTTAGGAACAGTAGTTCCGAAAGTAGATTTATCACTTGCTGAATCCGATTAAAAACGATGTCATCGACCCACCAGACAGACTATTTTTACAATCAAAACGAGCGATCTTGCGTGAATGGGTAATAATGTAGGTAATAATACTGATGAAAAACAAGATCCAATTCTATTCAACAATAATCAATAAGAAGAAAAAAACAAGAAAACCTAGCATTATTCATCCTCCTGGGTCAATCATATATAATACAGTCCCAAAGTACTTCGACGTCAACAAGTGATCTTCTTTTACAATTCCAAACAGAGCAATCCAGATAAGAATATCTGCAAGAATCCAAAGATTATAGAGCAATACGGAGAACATGAAGTAAAACAATCTGATGAGATAGTTCTTTGAGGTTGTCTTTGGAAGATAGGATTGTTTTTTTACTTTGTAGCTTGACTCTATGCCCCAACGCTTACCATAAAGAAGGAATAAACGTTCTGTCAAGTTTACATCATTTTCATCGAACACTTCATTGGTGGCAAATGCATATTTCAATGTCTCTCCATTATCGTTTGTCTCTTGGAGTATCACCATATTGAATGTTATATCGGCCATGACAAAATCAGTAACAACAGCTGGCGCAGGAGTAATCTCTAATATGTGTTTTACTGTAGAGATATGTGTGCAGGGCATCAGATATTTTAAATGATGGCGATGGAAGAGTTTAATAGATCCAGAATCAAAGAATCCACGATCAACATAGACTCGATGAATCTTAATGCGTTCTTGAGTATACTGAAGCAAATTCTCTAGAACTTTGTTCTTATCGTCGAAGGGTCCAACAGGCAATGCCAATAATGTAAATCGTTTACCTGGTTCCACGATGTTGATGGTAGCAAATTTGTAGCATTTGGTTGTCCCCCGCTCTGGTTTCTTTCCCACAACCATTGGAGCACTACGCTCTCCGTAGAAGTACCATTCTGTAAAATCAACAGCGACATCATATCGTTTCCTTATATCGAAAAGGTTTGCGGTTCTGGTCATCTCCCAGATGATCTCAAATAAGGTGGTAAACATTCGATGGAGGTTTTTGTAGTTCTTATAGTTTTTAAGATGATACAATAAAGTGTCTGCATCGGGATTATTCTTGCCTCGTAACTCTTTGTATGTTTTGCTTCCATTTTCAGCGAAGTCTTTGGTCATCCCCATGTGGATCATGAGATCGATAAATTGTGTTTTCTTGTAGATGGTATTGTTTTTCAGATTAAGATTAATGAACGGTGAGAATCGTTTCTTGAAGAGTCGGCAGATTTCCTTGGTTTTGTCATTCTTCTTTAAGTACCGGTTTCGTTTTTTGGTTTCTTTACGTGGTTTCTCAGGTTCTAAGGTTCTTATATCAAGGATGATACCAAACTTTTCTGAGATTTCCTCAATCTTCAATGCGATAAAATCAATGATCTCTTTTGTCTTATTATCGAGAATATGGTTAACAAAATATCCGATGCTTGTGCGATCTGGTGTTTTGGTAAATCCCAATTTGAATTTATCTGAAGGATTTCGGTTCAGATATTTCGTTAGCTTCGTATGGAATTTTATGCCTTTTAATTTTTGGAATAGAATAAGCTTAAAAAGTGATTCATAGGAGAATTTGATTTTCCTGTATTTCTGTTGTTCAAATACTGATATATTGAAAATTTTGAGATAGTCAGCTATATAGACATTCTTTTTTTCTTTGAATTGTTCGAATGTTTTATAAATCTCCAGTTCTATATTTTTTCTGGAGATGTTTGGACTGCTTGACCGCATTCAATATCTCCAGCCCAAAGGGAGCCACAAACTCCCTTTAGGCACTTATACCCTTATACACCTATATATCTTATAGGCATATAAACTTTGCCCTTAAGGGTAAAAGTATATAAGCCCCCATTTTGATTAACTCCTGATAAACATGGGAGCAATCAAAGTAATTTTACCAGATGAATTAGAAGAACAATTCCGTAATGAAGTCTTTAAAAGTAAGGGTATGAAGAAGGGTAACATCACTATTGCAATAGAGGAAGCTATAGGCATGTGGATAGAAAAACAGCAAGAAAAAAGAAGCAACGCTGCAAAAAAAGCTTGGAAAACGAGAAAAAATGAATAATTAGTTTGTATGTCGTTATGAGTGTTGACAAACAAATATCTGAAAGAGTTATTTCAAATAGAGCTAAAATTCTAGATTTTGAAATTAAAAATAGAGATAAATTTACCTACCGATTATGTGGTAAATATGTGCAGACAAAATTAGAATACATTAGAAAATATCTCTATATTTATACAAAAATTGTTAGTTCTCATTTTCCTGAGATATGGTATATTGAACCCGAATCAGGACCAGGATGTTGCCAAATAGAAAAATCTGGAAGACTATTACTTGGATCACCATTGTTAGCATTAACCAACGAACCTTTTTTCCAACACTATAGATTTATTGAAAAAGATCCAGAAAATGCTAAAAGTCTAGTACAAAGAATAGAAACATATTTTCCAGACAAAGATACAAAAGTTATTTGTGGAGATTGCAATATTCTACTGGAAGAAATCTTAGAAGAAATTCCTGAAAAGAACCCGTTCCTATCTTTCATAGATCCTAAAGGATTAGAATTTAAAATGTCTACATTAAAATTAATTTCTGAAAAGGAAAAAGCAGAATTTTATATAAACTATCCATATCACATGGCGGTCCAAAGATGCATATCTCCAGAAGGATATGAAGCGACTCACCAAACCGTTACAGAATATTTTGGTGGCGAAGAATGGATACCAATTCGTGATGATTTGTACAATGAAAAAATAACACAAGACGAAGCAGCAGAAAGATTCCTAACTTTATATGCTTCAAAGATAAGTGAATTAGGATTTGAAAATATCTCTTATTCAAATGTTATTTTGAATGATACACATCATCCATTGTATTACTTAATTCATGCATCACATGTACCCGTAGCAAAAAGAACCATGAAGCAAGTAATGAAAGTGGGAAAAGAGTACAAACAAAGTCAAAAGAGACTTTTTGAATTATAGCATGCAATTACATTGTATTTTATTGTAATCCAGATTTAATTTTTTCCAAATGTCTATCGTTTCCTTACAAAGTGCTATTTTATTATAATCATATTTAGTTTTTAAAGTATTAATGATTGCAGAATACATTGCAAGACGATGCTCCGTATCCACTTTTTTCCCCCAGTTACTTGTTTCGGTCAGATATTTAGTCCATGACATATCCTTGGAATTGTTAATTGTTGATTGTAGACCTCGGAGAGAACCAAGTGTTATTCTTTCTGGATTAAAATATTCAAATATTTCATCTACAAGTGATGTGTATTCTTTTCGCCAGTTTTCTATCGGGACCATTGGGTCTATTCTGACTCTAACTTTGTAACCTGTGTCGTAGAGTTTCTTAGCTGCTTTTATTCTATCTTTTACTTTAGGTGCTTTTTCCCATCGTTCTGCTACCTTATATGAGTTCAAACTAAAACTGGTGATCACATGATCGATTGCATTTATTTTAAGAAGATTATCTACATGAGTTGACTTTGTTAATATCAGCAATTTATGTTTATCCTGACTTATAATCTTAGGTATAATCTTTTTTGTTAATGGTGCTCCATCATTTTCGAACAGCAACGAATCTGAAAGCTCACCGCTATTTAACAGAAAATTTCCATCGACATCTTTGAGAAAATAATCAAGATGATCTAGAATTGTATCAATATTTTTTAAGCGGGGTTTTTTCCCTTCAGGGAGAAATCGATATGTTCCATTAAGATAGCACCAGGCACAATTAAAGTCGCAGCCATTTGCCCATTTCAGTTCATAAAAATGTGGGCAAACAACATCAGTTGGTTTTTCTGGATTTGGAGTCTTATCAAATAATTTGATTATAGAGCCGTCTTTGATTTTATTAATAGGAAAAATCCTCTTAGCGCCTTTTAAAAAAGGAAATGAAAGAGGATTATCTAAACGAGGCAGATGGGAGCATTCTTTTTTGTATTCTAATTCTAGCTCACCCACAGACATCCTTTTCACCACCTCGCATCCATTTCTGCCACGTTTTCATATTTTATAAACTTTTTTAATGGATCTCTGTAACTAAGGAACAACAACATACACCTCCTTTCCAATCAAATCTTTAGGTAAATTTATCTTTCCACTTGTATCATTATTTTTTATAACTCTTTTTTTGAAAGCATCTTCAAATTCAATTTGTTCAATAATTAGCAAACCTTTCTTCTTCTTCATTTTCATATCTATACCAATAGTCTATTAATAGACTACTAATAGACTATTAGTTTAAATATTTTTTCCTGGACGGAGCGTTGTCTTAAAAGCAAGGAAAAACACTGACTTAGGTCAGATGAGGCTTTGTGTATTAAGTGGCACTTGTGTAAAAAGTAAGGATTCTGTGTAAAAAGTCATTTCACGAAAGAGATGACCGCTATTATTATTGCTATAGCCATTAGTATGGCTAAGGATAAGTTATATCTTTTTTGTGATTCAATTGCTCTCGCTTGATTTATTGCATTGACCATATTCATCTTGTCATAGAAATGGTTTGGAAAACCTCTTTTTTCAGGATAGAAAAAACTGCATTTTTCTACTTTTGAGTATTTACATTTCTTACCAAAAATTATGCAACCAATATTTTCATTATATGCAAAACAATCTTCTTTTTTCATATTTTCCCTCTAATTATATTAAGAGGAGATGTCCATGTCGACAAAAACCTTTGGTGTAAGATTATGTCGATTCATTAAACTGGACATCCCCATATGAGTTTATATGAATGCTTGGTTATAATTTAACTATACTTTCACTTCTTTTTCAAATTTATCAATTTCTTCTATAAACTTTTTTTGAGCTTTCAAATCAGTTATTACAGGAATTTCCCAAGTTTCTAATTTAGTTTGATTAAGATTATCCTGTGTTCTATGTAGTCTTTTATTTGAAATTTTCTCTCTTTCTGAAATTAAGATATAATATAAATAATCTGATAAAACAATCGTTTCATCAGGAATTAATGCACAAATTGCTTGATTAAGTGTTGATTTTGTCTTTAGAATACCCATCGTTCCCAAAGATGCAAAAATAGAAAACAATATGGTTCCTTCCTCAAAAATCCTTAAATTCTTACTTTGTCTACCTTTCTCAGTTATTTTCTCTTCTGTTTCATAAATATATTTACTATTCATATCCCCTATTTTTAACCAATTAATTGTTCCATCTTCCCAGTATTCGCTATTCCTTCTAAGAGGGGTTTTCCCTGTTTGTATTGGTTCTATCAAAACACTTTTTATTGGTCTTTTTTCAATTTTAGTCTTTTTGGCATATTCTTTCAGCAATTCTTCAACTTTTTCTTTTACTTTTTGTTCTTTAAATTTTTTAATGGCTTTTTTAACATTCCCTGATACTTTATTTTTTCTAATCTCATATTTATTGACGTTTATAATCTTCGAGCAATTAACATCAGTAAAATCAATAATTTCATTTAGATTTAAATAATATAAATTTGGAATATTCTTTATTTCGATTTGAGTATCTTCAAAATTATTTAAGATATAATAATTTACTTTTTTTTCATCTTTCAAGTCAGTTGGGTTATATAAATTTCCACCGAGCTTTGAGATATATATTCCTTCATAACCTCGTCTATTTGAAAATTCATAACCCAATATCTTTTTTTCTTCATTTATATCATCTAAAGGAATGTTATAGAGAATTAATTTTTTGTTAAAAGTCAGAATAAAATAAAGCAATTTATTGCTTTCTCGTCCTCTTATAAATTCATTAATTTTCTTAATTTTATTCTGTTTGTTAAATTCCTCAATATAAGAGCGATAAACCTTTACCTTGTTTAATTTTTTATCTTGAATGTTTTCATTGGTGAAGAATCTCAGATAAGTATTGAAAGAAATTTTATAAGTTAATTTGAGATACTTGGTGATTGGTTTTTCAATTTTATTGATAGCTAAATCTTTCTTTTGTTCTACTGATTTATTAATATAAAAGAGCGTATTTTCATTGTTATTCTTAATTTTCTTTAAAAATAATATTATGGCAGTGGTAGTTGTAGCCATAAATGTATTTTTTCCAAGTTTAACTATGCCTTTAATCTCAAAATTACTAAAAATTAATTCTCGGACTTTAGAATAAATTTTTTCCCCTTCCAAAATGCTTGTTGGTAATATGATTCCAGCTACGCCACCCTCCTTTAACAACTGTTTGGCTCTTTCAACAAACAAGCATTCTATCTCATTTGATTTTTCAGTAAATTCAGAAAATAAATCAAAGCTTTCTTTTCCATATTTTAGTGTTGTTTTGAACCCAGAAACAGAATACGGTGGGTTTGCTATAACTATATCAAATACTTCATTATCTTTTTTATTATTGTTAATTTTTAGTTTAAATCTGTAATCTTTACTATTACAAAAATTATCTAAACCATCTCCACATATAATTATTGCCCCTCCATCCCCATTAAGAAATGTAGCAATTTTAGTTGTTTTAGCCAATCTATAATCTTTATCAATACCATAAATATATTTTTCTGCAAACTTGAAATTATGTTTATATATATCATATTCTTTTTTTGCTCTCCCGTTTTTAATGAAATCATTATCAATTTCATTGTCAATATAATAATTTATTTCTTCCATTATCTCAGTTAAAAAATGTCCTGCGCCAGAAGCATAATCAATACAATATGGTAAAAAATAAATTTCTTCGTTGTTGTTTTTTTCTTTTATTATATTACAAATAGGTAAAGATTTACAAATAAATTGAGCAATCGGGACTGGAGTGAAATATTGTCCCTTTTCTTGTTTTATTCCAGTATTGAGCAACTGCTCAAAGAAATCTCCAAGGAACTGTTGTTTTGTTTCGTATTTTATTTTATATTTCTCCAATAATTTAATAACTTCTTTTACTACAACACAATTCAGGTCAAAGGTGTTCTTATCAAAAACCTCTTTAAATGCGAAATCATTGCTTGTATAGAGTTTCTGCTCTATGAACAGTTTTCGTATTTTTTCTCTATCTTGTTCTGTTCTTAAATTTCTTAGTTGTTCCTCTATTTCTTCTATATCAACTGCGGAAATTTGTAAATCAAGGTATTCTCTCATCCCTTGTTTGTAAAGTCCGTTTAATCGTAATAAAACATCCTCGTTGTTTTCTCCCCCTTCCCATTGAAACTTTAATTTCTCAGTTTCGTTCCTTTCGTATTCATCAACGATTTTACATAAAAATAAGTTGAATATTTTGTTATAGGCGTTTGTTTTATCAGAAACAACATTCTTTCTCAATATCTCCGCAAAACGATTGAAAATATCTCCACCATCATCTTTTGTTAAAGGCTTCAAATCGCTTTTTCTCAATCCTACAAATTTTATGGTATATGCAGTAGCTTCATCCTCGAATATCCCTTTCTCCTCAAAAACTTGTGGTTTCCATTTTTCAAAGCATTCTGAAACGCTTATGCCCGTCCGTATTTCATCTGTCACTTTAATAATCGAGTTTTCATAGATTATGTGGTCAACATCAAAAACAGAGGAGTATAAACATAAATATTGAGTGTTTTTATCTTGATTGAAATAGGTGAATAAAAGTCCACCAGTATCGAACATGCTATTTTTTTCTTTTTTGTATTCCTTATCCCATGTTTTGCATTCAATCATTAAAAAACTTTTATCATTTTCACTTAAAACCTGTATGTCTAAATATCCCTTGTTTTTATGTCCGAGAGGAAACTTTTTTTCTAATACTAACTTTTCTGGGGAATACCCTTTTTCCAATAATCTATTTACGCATTCCAATACAACAAAATTTTCTGGTTGAGAAAAATTGCATGTCGTTTCTCTGTCTTTTTTGATTTTATCTCCATACTCTATAATGGATTTTTTAAGATTTTTTGTGTTTATCTTTATTTGTATTTCATAATTATTATGTTTCTTATATTTTTTAGAATAAGTAAGCTCTTCACCGCTTTTTAAATGAAAACCTAATGATGACAAAAATGAGAAAATGTTATCCTTATCTATTTCAGTCATCTATCTCTCCGTCATATCTAATATGTATATCACACACCTCTTATTGAATTTTTCATTGTTTTTTAGTCTCTCTGACAATAACTATCAGGACACTCTTTCCAGCATATTTTAGAAGCCCACCAACCTTCCCATCCTTAGTTACTGTTTTTTCGAGGACTTCCTGTACATCGTCAATCTCAAGCGTTCTCATAAGCCGTAATAGTATATTGTGGATGCCCTAATAAGGTTTTCTATAATACTTTAAATGACCCATATAAGACCTTTAAATACTATCGAAGACATAGAATATATTGGTGTAAGATTATGTTGAATGAAGAACAAACATTAGTTCGTAAAGAACGAGGTTTACAGATAGCAAAAACCTCAAGAATTATTCAAATTAAAGACGGTTGGAAAGTCCCAAGTCAAACAAGTGGTGGATACTATCTTGTTAAGAATGACGGCTCAGAGGCGACATGCACATGTTTAGACCACGAAACCCGTCATTGTAAATGTAAACACATTTTTGCCGTGGAATATATCGTAACGGGACAAACGAATAATGATGGGACGGTAACGATAATCCAAACGATACGAAAGACCTACAAACAGAACTGGAAAGCCTACGATGAGGCGACAACGCACCAGAAAGCCATATTTATGAGGCTCTTGAAAGATATTACAGAAAATATAGAACAACCCACGTATGAATTTGGCAGACCATCATTACCAATAGCGGACATGGTTTATGGCTCTGTTATGAAGGTTTTTACCACATTCTCCCTTCGGAGATTCATGGGTGACATGCAGATAGCTAAAGAAAAGAATTACGTCGACTGTGTTCCCTGTTATGCCTCTGTTGGTCATTTCTTGCAGAGGAAGGACATCACACCTTTGTTGGTAAAACTTGTTGTTTTTACGAGCCTTCCATTGACTACGGTTGAGAAAAATTTCGCCATTGACAGCACAGGATATGGGACGAATGTTTTCCAGCGATGGTTCTCGTTCAAATATGGAAAAGAAATCAATTCACGAAGATGGGTGAAATGCCATTTTATGACGGGAGTGAAAACCAACATCATTACGGGTGTCAAGATTACCTCTGAGTTTGATAATGACTGCCCTGAACTTCCCGACTTGGTGAATATCACTGCTGAACATTTCGACATGAACAATGTTATTTGCGATAAAGCATATTTGAGCAGGGATAATCTTGAATTGATAGACGGTCACGGTGCGACACCATATATTCCTTTCAAATCAAACTCGAAAGCACGAGGCAACGGTTCAGTGTGGAAAAAAATGTATTATCTGTTCATGTTGAAAAATGATGAATTTTTGGAACATTACCACAAGCGGAGCAATGCAGAAAGCACCGTCCAAATGGTAAAATCAAAATTTGGAGATACCGTCAGAAGCAAAACATGGACGGCACAGGTGAACGAGGTTCTCTGTAAAATCATCTGCCACAACATCTGCGTAGTCATTCAGGAAATGCACGAATTAGGGATAACTCCAGACTTTGGTAGTTTTTTATAAGATTTTGCAATCCGAACGCTCAACAATATTATTTTAAGAAAAATAATTTAAATAGTGAGGTATTATGATTAATTATGGAAGGAATATTTATTTCATGGATTATCTTAGTTCTTGGAGTTTTGGTATTAATTTTCAGTCCAAAATGTATATATAAAAAATTAAGAAGTTTGGCAAATCCGACAAATGCTGAAAGAGATGAAAAATTAACAGATAGGAAAATGTTATTTTACTATTATGCGATAGCAGGAATAACGATAACAATTATAGGATTTCTTTTAGTTCTTATCTTTAGTAAAATATTAACTTTCCCAAAATTTTGATTGGGTTTTAAAATTTTTCATTTTGCGGGAAATAATAGTGTGAGGATGAATGTTAAGAAGATTAATCCCCAGACAATTGAATAAATAAATGGCAATGTTCTCCCCATGATTTTTCTTGTATATGATTCAAAAATTTTTCTATTTGGTTCTTGGCTTTTATCATAATTTTTTAATATTCTTTCCCTGTCTATTATTGTTGTGTTATTTTGCCAATCTTTAAAGGCTCGAAATGGTTTATGTTTTTCATCAGGTTTTAGAGGTATCTCCTCTTCTAATTTTTCTAATTGCATATGAAAGTATGATACATCAAGACTACGTGAATATGTAATCTTTTTCCAATAATGAATTATAAAAATTCCGATTATCAATTGAAAAACAAACGTTAAATTTTGGGGGTATTTTGAAAAGGCAACTATTAATGATGCTATTGAAACTATAATTGTTTGAGATGCAATAAATATATTTCTATAAGTTTGAAGTAAATTATCTTGGTAATTTGCCATTTCAAGTAAAAACGTTCTAAGATTAGAATCATTCATGGTTTTATCAATATCTATAATTAATAACTATGATTTAACAATTGGGATTCTACCTCCCGCATTCATCATCCGAAACAATCACCATCCGATACCCTGATAAATTGCTATTGTTCTGATTCTGTGTAGAAAGTAACTAGAGTGTGTATAAAGTAAAGAGTTTTTCCTACTTTTTACACAAAGCCGTAAATGGAGCAAAGCTTATTACATATGAAGAAATAATAATTTATGTGCAAATTCATATTCTGCACATAAATACCCCTATTTGTGTGCAAAGCCCACTGAACGAACTCCTTGTAAAACAAGGTTTTCAACATCTTTTTATATACCTTCTAAGACTCGTTAATGATGAAAACAAGTTCAAAGCATCTTTCTCCTGTAAAAAAAGCATGGATAACCCGTAAAATTAAAAGTGGAAAGTCCAAGTATCAGACGGCTAAAGAGCTTAATATTTCTAAGGTATCTGTGTATTATTGGACAAAAGACGTTCACAGATAAAATGAATTAGTAATCATACCTAATGTTTAATAGTATGGACTTGGGGACCTTATACGAATTTCTTTTGGTACTGACTCTTCGCTTTTTACTTCAAATTCATTAATAGCTTTTACAGTAATTTGTTTTTGTACTCCAAACCATCTAAAGAAATATGGCTTATTTTGTATCCAAGTGTGAGAAGCCTCACAAGTTTCATTAGACTTATATGGTCCTAACCTAGTGATATTTCCGTCGCCCCAGTTCCATTCGTAATAAAGGTTATCATCCTTAAAAGCAGCTTCTGCATGAGTAGTATAGGTGTATTTTTCCAATGAATATACCCCCCAAGGGCCTGTAGGTTTTGTTGGCGTTCCTGGTTTACCAAAAGGATTCATCAATGGATACTTATCAAAATTATTCCTATCATCGGGAGTAATATTAACACGTTTATCACCGATACCAGTATCGTCGATTTCCTTACCTTTATAGTTCAACCAGTAATTTCCACTTTTAAGGGTTTCATTGAACCATTGGTTTAGACCATAATTTTCATCATATGCATTATTCCAAAAATTATTAAAATAAATTTTATTATCGGTACATTTGGGTAAATTAGATATAAAAATAGCTTCTCCATTTATAGTTCTGAACACGTTTTTTGTAATATTATTATTGTTTGAATTTTCAATATTAAGTCCAATGCTAAAATTTTTGAAAAAATTTTTTTGTATTTCATTATTGGAAGAGTTACTGAGAAAGATACCATATGTTGTAAAATTAGTACCACCATATCTACGTATTATAGTATTTTTAATAAATAAGTTTTTGTATGAATCCGATGAATAGATTCCATTACGATAATTTAAAAAAATATTGTTACCTAATATTTTATTATTTGATGAATTTTTTATTATGATACCATCATATTTATTTTTCGATATGTTGTTCTCTATTATATTATTACAGTGTGATAGATTAAGTATAATACCTTCTCTAGAGTTTGATAATATTTCGTTCTTTTCTATTGTATTGTCTGATACATTGGCGGATAAATAGATACCAATATTATTTTGTGTGATATTATTATTTATTATATTGATATTATTGCCATTAATTATTATTCCTGTACAATACACATTTTCACTACTGTCTCTAATGCAGAAATTACGAATTTCTACTCCATCAGCTTCTATAACAATGACATTTCCATTATAACCACCGTCAATGATGGTATTGAATTTATCTTCACCTATCAGATTTATTTTCTTTTCGATTTTAAGACAACAGTTTTTATCTGGATAAAAATTATTATATACCCCATTATAAACAAAAACCATATCTCCAATAAAAGCATTGTTTACTCCTTCCTGAATCGTCTTTACATGTGTCGCATCATACCATTTTGGATATTGATTATTATCAACACATATTGTGTGATAATATGTAATATTAAGAGGTTTACCCATATTAAGTGGAATTTCACAACATTCTTCTTGGTATACCCATTTGACAAATTCTGATGCATTAGTAAAATCAGGGTTTATAGTTATAGACCAAGATGAATTAGTTGGCAGTCCACCTAGTATTCCACCATCAGATCCATTATTTAATTTCCAACATACCTCATTATTATTTGTTAGATTAAATTCACCAAGATCGTCGCTTAGTGCTATATATGCTCCATTAGGTATCTCTGAAAATTTGAATTTAATTTGTGGACTTTTACTATATCTTTCAGATTCTTTACCATGATGTATTATTAAACTAAGCTCTAATGATAAGCTATCTATATAAAAATAGATCTCACTTGAATTAGCTTCCATGAATGGTGTATGACCACTTTTAGTATCAATATCATAATCATAAAATTTAACAGGATTTATATATTGATAGATTGGTTTTACATACCAAGTATGACCATCTTGAGAAATTTGGTACGATGGAGCATTTCCAATATCGGAGGATTTATTTTCCCCAAAAAGTTGGCCGTAACTATTTATACTGAGTATAACACTACTTATAATTAGTAAACTCAATATTATAATAATATTATTTTTATTAAAATATTTTCTATTTTTAATTATAAACATTCTTTCTTATCCTCCACTCTAATTATAAAATTTAATTTTTGAATATAATACATCTTTAAAAATATATCGAAAAAAAATAAATTTCAATATATAGAAAATGATATTTATTTAAATTTAATTAATCTTATTGCTAACCAATGTTAAATAAAATATTTATAGTTATTTAGATATGACTTTTAAAAGAATCGCTTAAAAACATAGTGTTTTAACCTTAAATCATTGAAAAATTCACTAATTATAGTCCAATTGTATATCTCAATATCCGAAGTATATATGGATGAGCTTCTAGTAATCGCATGATTAAGTTAGTTGATGTGTTACAAATAGTTTTTGTTTTAGCACGTACAAAATCTCCTCCTCCAGAAATACTTGTTTCATTTAAATAATATGGGTTGGAACTAACATAACTTAAACCAATCGTATAAGTATATTTATCTCCAGGATTAATAGATACATCTTTTATTTCAAGTTTACCTATTTTATTTGAATCTGTAGAAATAGATACAGTTGGTAAATAATCACCATTTATTGCAACTAATAATGTTATTGCGGCCTCATCATTTTCTCCCATACGATCTATTGTATAATTAACAACGAAGGTTTTTTCACAGGCTGATATACGATCTTTATTTTCAGGAACAAAATTTAGAGTACTACTTTTTCCATGTCCTACAATACTTACACTTCCAAGAAATACGAAATTACTTGATTCATTAGAAGTTGCCTTTAATATTGTCGCATTTGATATAGTAGTTGATGCTAATATCAACAAAATTGAAAATATATATATTACTTTATTTAATTTACTTATTTTCTTCATTTATTTTTTTCCTCCTTTTTTTGATATTTTCCTCTTCCTCCTTATATATATAACCAAAGATATTCCATTTTAAATATAAACATCGAACGTGAGTGTTATCTATTATTATTATTTAATTTTTTCCATTTTCAAATTTCAAATTTTATTAATTTTATTTACAGACTTTTAATGAAACATATGTAATAATAATATAAATAAAAAATAACTAGATTAATCTTATCTCCAAACTTTAAATCTGGTTTACCATTGAAGTAAATTACAATTTTAACATTTTTTATCCGATATTGAATTTTATACCAATGATAGATCCTGCAATACCTATTGCTATAAGATTTGAATAAAAAGTAACAGGGGGAACTCCATGGGTAGATGTAAAAAGATCATCATAAGCAAATAACATTATTCCAATAAATCCAGCAAGAAAATAAACCAAGGGTTCTAAAAGTACTGGATGATAAATTGGTTTAGGTTTAAACCAATCATAGCAAAAAACAACTCCAACTACGATAAGACCAACAGAAAAAATATTACCAGTAAGTCTTTGATATGTTGGCATTCTTCTAAAACCTAAACTTCCACCAAACCCTACACCTGCAATAAATATTGGAGAATAATTTGCCATAAAATTTTCATTTGTATTTTCAATTTTATTAAGAGAAGTTTTATTTTCAAATTTATCTACATCTATGATTTCATCTAAAGATAATTCATCTGAGACAAGCTTATATTCTTTTAAAATCTCAAGTTTTTCCTTAAAAATCTCTTTTGGATTTAAATTTGATGTATTAATTTGCATCAATTTTTTCATCATTTCATTTTTATCATAAGACGTCATCTTTTTTGTTGTAATTTTAACATCACCCTTCTTCCAAGATTGGATAACATTTATATCAATTATTTCAGAATTTTTTACATTATCTTTAGATTTTATTTGATAATTTGTTGAATTTTTAACAATTATATCTGTTGATTGAGAGTTAAATGTTGGAAAAGATGTTATGACAAGTAATAAAATGATTCCAAAACTAATAATCCCTCTTTTTCTATTCATTTTTTTCTTCCCTCAATATTAAAAATCCAAAAATAAATATTAAAAAATTATATTTAAAAGTTTCTAAGTCTTATAAACCATATTTTTCCCCAACAAATTATATATAATATGACTAATTAGCTTTTGTTCCTTAGTCAATAAATCTTTACTAATTAATCTGATGCTAATATGCAAAGCCTCAGTTTTCAAATATCTTTTTATACACCTTTTTTCACTACTTGATGATGACACAAAATCCAGTTCATATTTCTCCTGCAACGAAAGCATGGATTAGACGTAAAATTAACAATGGAGAAACCAAGTATCAGATAGCAAAAGAGCTTCATATATCCACATCAACTGTGTATTATTGGACAAAAGATGTCCAGAGTAAAAATATTGGATGGCCAGGTATCCGAGGTAAAACACTTGATATGCTTCAGGAGTTGCTCACTAAAGGATACGTTTTTGCTAAATGTGGTGATCCCCAGGGCCGCTATATTCATTTGCATAAGTATTTTCCAACAATCCATAGAATAATGATACACAAACAGCACATACTATATCTGGAGGGAAAGGAGGATGTTGCTGCAAGAGCATTTATCGATAAACTACATGGCAAGAAGATTATAAGTTTTCAGGAATTGAAACAAATAACGAAGGTTTTTGGTACAGAACTTAGTAGAAAGGAGAAAGAGGATTTCATTCTCAGAAAAGGTGGGAAGCGAAGAGTTAAAATCAAAGGACTTTAAAAGGAGAGTTTTCTTCCTATGGATTCTGATTCTTTCTCATATTTTTGCATTCGGAAGTACTTAGGAAAAATTGATTTTATGATAAAAATTTAAATTTGTTTCAATTTTGTTGTAGAAAGACGTTAAAAGACTGTCGTGTTTACCTATTAAATGATTGACTTGAGGTGATATAATTACACTAACTTCAATTAATCCGACCACAGGAAAAATTATTGAAAAATTTGACGAGTGGACCAAAGAAAAAATTGACAAGCAATTAGCTAAAAGTTTACAAGCGTTTGAGAATTGGAGGAAAACAAACTACAAAGAACGAAAAAATCTTTTAAAGAATACTGCTCATCTGCTTTGTACTAAAAAATCATTATATGCGTGCTTAATCTCAACAGAGATGGGAAAAACAATACGACAGGCTGATATTGAAAAATGTGCTTGGGTTTGTGAGTTTTATGCAAAGAATGGTGAAGTTTTTCTGAAAAATGAGCTTGTTAAAACTGATGCGGAGAAAAGTTTTATCCAATTCACACCACTTGGCATCATTCTTGGGATTATGCCTTGGAATTATCCATTTTGGCAAGTGTTCCGTTGGGCTGCACCATCATTAATGGCTGGCAATGTGGTTGTTGCTTAAGCATTCCTCGAATGTACCGCAATGTGCATCGGTTATCCAAGAAATATTTGTTGACGCTGGTATGCAAGATGATATCTTCAAAAATATTCCAATTGGTTCTCCGAAGGTTGCAGAGTTAATTAAGGATGAAAGAGTTGCGGCTATATCTTTCACCGGTAGTAGTGCTGCTGGCTGTAGTACTGCTGAATTAGCAGGCTCCTGTTTAAAGAAAACTGTGTTAGAGCTCGGTGGTAGCGATTCTTTTATTGTATTCGATGATGCAGATCTGAAATACACTACGGATCTCGCGGTGAAAGCGAGAATGATTAATAATGGACAAAGCTACATTGCTGCAAAAAGATTCATAATAACAAAAGATGTTTTTGAAGAATTCGAAGAAAAAATTACCCATATAGTTGAACGATTAGTCGTTGGCAATCCATTAGATATGTCAACCGATATCGGCCCTCTTGCTCGTTTAGACATTGTTAAACAGTTGGATGAACAGGTCAAAAAATCAATTGATAAAGGAGCAATTGTCTTAACTGGTGGGAAAAGACCAGAGGATAATCCTGGGTTTTTTTATATGCCAACAGTGATTTCAATGGTTAAAAAAGGAATGCCGGTTTACGATGAAGAAACATTTGGACCAGTTGCAGCTTTAATAAAAGTGAATGATGAGAAAGAAGCAATACGTGTGGCGAACGATACATGTTATGGTCTTGGTGCAAGTGGCGAACGATACATGTTATGGTCTTGGTGCAAGTATTTGGACAAACAATGTAGAAAAGGCAGAACAATGGTCAAAACATTTGCAGGCAGGTAATGTATTTATAAATGAGATGATAAAATCTGATCCAAGGCTGCCCTTTGGTGGTATTAAAAAATCAGGTTACGGTCGAGAATTATCTCAGTATGGTATCAAAGAATTTGTAAACATACAGATGGTCTATGTAAAGAAGCCGTCGTGAAACTACCTATTTGTAAGGTAGAAACTCGTTCCCAAGCAGTTCTCGAGCAATGATGATCCGCATAATATTCATGGTTCCTTCTGCACCAATAGAATAGGAACGTACGCCGCGGATACCCATTTCAATGGGATATTCTTTTGTGTACCCTGTTGCACCAAGCCAATCAGCCACTTCATTCATAACTTCAAACGCATACACAGGCGCCTTTAATTTGCTCATCGCGGCAGCAAGAGCAATATCATGATGAGAATATTTTCCTTCACGATACATGTTATCCATAATCCAAGCAGCACGATAGGTTAATAGCTTCACTGCCTCAATATTGGAATAATGTTCAGCAAGAGGAAATTGAATCCCTTCAAAACTACCAATAGGACGGCTGAACGATTTTCGAGTTTTTATATGCTCTATTCCCATTTCAAGTGCTGCCTCGGCAGCACCGACGCATGTTGCGCCGATAAGAGTTCGAGCGGCGGAAAAACCTTCCATTGCATAATAAAAACCACGGTTATATTCACCGATAAGGTTTTCCCCAGGCAGTTTGACGTTGTTCATCGTAAATCCACCGGTAGAAATACCCATTCGGCCCATATCCTCCAAAACAGTAGTTTCAATATTCTTGTTATTTTTTAGGGGTACTGCAAAAAAAGAAAAACCCCTGTGTTCTGCTTTTGGATCTGTACGAGCAAGGGTGAGATGAATTCCTCCCCATCTACTCGATTCAGTAACTCCACTGATAAACATTTTTTCTCCATTTAATAGCCAGGCGTTGCCTTGTTTAACAGCTTTTGTTTTCGCAGTGCCAACAATATCAGAACCACCCGCAGGTTCTGTAACTGCGATGCCGCAGAATGCTTTGCCAGATGTGATTTGAGGAAGGTATTCTTTTTTTATTTCCTTTGATCCGTATTGGCTCAAAATAAATCCCCATGCGGCTTCTACCAGATATAACACGGGAATGGCTAGAGAAATATCTGCTCTACCAAGTTCCTCTGCAGCAATTGCTGTCATCGTCCAACTAAGATCAGCACCGCCGTATTCCTTTGAAACAGTGGGTGCAAGTAATCCTAATTGTCCCATTTCTGTAACGATTTCCTCAGGGATTTTTCTACTAGAATCAATTTCTCTTATATGTGGTTTTATTTTTTTCTGCCCGAAATCTCTTACGGTTTTTCGCCATAATTCTTGTTCTTCATTCCAACTAAAATCCATTTACTTACCCCCAATTAGAGGAACTGTGAGACTCCCAGATGGCATAACGACGGTTTTTGGTTTCTTACCTTTTTTCTTCATAATTTTGACCGCGTCATCTATCGCAGATTGAATAGTTGCATAAGGTTTCAATTGCGACTTTTTGATAATTTCATCATCAAGATCAGTAACAGCCCACATATCTGCTCGTATTCCAATTTGTGCCATTTTTGCTGCTTTGTGGTATCCTAGTTTGTATTCTTCACCAAGTATGTCCATTATTTTTTTAGGACAATCAGCTTTTCCTAAGAGCTCAAGAAAAGCATCTTCCCCTACCCCGTCACGACATTTAGATACAAGTATTATAACACCATCATCTTCAAGAGCTAATTTCCCATTGTCAAGTGCCTTTTGCGATTGATACAGATCAATATCCATAGGGTATGGCGCAGCGGTAACAACTATGTTCCCCTTTTCTTTTAAAGGAACACAAAAAACTTGGTTAGATAGTTCTATCGCCGCATTAAAAGATTGATGCAAGTCACCGGCAGTAACCGCGTACAACTTGTGATCACCGGTTAGTACAGTTTGAATAGAAAAAACATTGAGATCTTTCAGGACATGCATAGCGTCAACCATATCTTCATGTACAGGATTTCCCTGAAGAGCAAGAGAGCATGCTTTATCACTTAATGCAAGTTTATGATTCATTTCAATAGTTTTATATGAAGCAACTCCAGGCAAGAATGATTTTCTTCCACCTGTATAACCTGCAAAATAATGTGGCTCAACACTACCAATAACAAGAATATTTTTATATTCTGAAACTAGCTTGTTAATATACATTTCAGTTCCATTCTTTGACTCGCCGAGGTAAGTCATATCCTCGTTTTTTCTCGCGTCATGCGCATAAACTTTTCTTCTGAAAACCTCGTAGGTATCCCCAAAAATAAATCGATATTCATCTTCAGTAGGTGCTCGATGAACGCCAGTAGCAACAAGAAACTTCACGTCAGGATGAGATGAAAGAACCGGTAGAAGGTATTCTAAAATTTTAGAAGTAGGGGTGGGTCTTGTAGCATCATTAACTATTACAAGCAATCTATCAGCATTTTCAGCAAACTCATCATATGAGTCAAATCCCAGAGGTTTTTCCAAACATTTTCTATCAATATGTCTTGATCTTTTATTGATACTTTGTTAGGAACTAATATATGGCAAGGTTCAGGAATTTTAACGGTAATGTGTTGCTTTCCGTATGGAATATCTACATTCATTTATCTCCCTCAAATCGTTAGATTACTAACTATGGCGAATGGTTAATCACCTAATATATTTATATCACTCTTGGCATTCAGCGAATCAGATGAAAAACTTCCAAGTTGCTATTGTTGGTGGGGGGGTTATTGGCTCTGCGATTGCTTGGGAGTTGTCAAAACATGCAGTTGATGTTGTTGTTTTTGAAAAAGGAAGCGATGTTGCATCTGGCGCTAGTAAAGCAAATAGTGGGGTTATCCATAGTGGAATAAATTCTGCTCATTTGTCGCTAAAAGCCCGTTTTTGTGTTGAAGGAAATCAACTGTTTCAATCATTAGCTGATGATTTGGGTTTTCAAGTGCACTGGATTGGAAAATATGTTATCGCAAAAAAAGAGGATGAGATCAAAGAACTTGAAAGTCTTCAAAAAGTTGGGAGGAAAAATAAGGTCCTTCATCTAAAAATAACAAATGGAGCATCTGTAAAATCAAAAGAGCCTAATGTCGCATGTCATGCAGCATTATGGGTTCCTACTGCAGGTATTACTGAACCTTATGAGTTTACTATTGTCCTTGCTGAAAATGCTGCAGAGAATAAGGTAAAATTTTTACTTGAAACAAAAGTTGTAGATTTGAAAAAGCAAAAAGATTGTTTTATAATAAAGACAAACAAAGGTGACTTTCAGGCGCAACTTGTAGTGAATGCAGCGGGATTGAATTGTAGAGAAATTGTTTCAATGCTTGAAGAACCGAACTTTCACGTGTATCCTTGTCGTGGAGAATATTTAGTGTTGGATAAGAACTATCGTTCGTTGATAAAATCAATGATCTATCCTGTTCCAGAGAAAGACAGCGGAGTTTTAGGCGTTCACCTCACCCCCACTATCGAAGGCAATATTCTTGTAGGTCCAAGCGCTGAGTTCATCGATGATCTTGACGATAAAAGAACGACGAAGGAAACCATGAAGACATTATTCAACAAGGCAAAAGAAATTATCCCAACATTACCGAATAACGCAGTAATCAACGCCTATGCTGGCATCCGTTGTAAACTTGCATCTTCAAAAGAAGGTGGATGGGCAGATTATCGTATTGAAGAAAGTAAAACAACATCAGGTTTAATCAATCTTTTAGGAATTGAATCGCCTGGTCTTACCGCAGCCCCTGCTATTGCAAAAGAAATAACGCAAATGATAGCTCAACATATTGATCTTAAATTTAAAGAAACATTTAAACCAAGAAAAAAGAAGGGAAAACGTTTCTCAGAACTATCAGGACAAGAGCAAGCGACATTGATCAAGAAAGACGAAAGATGGGGGCGAATTGTTTGTAGATGCGAGCAGGTCACTGAGATGGAAATCATTCAGGCTCTTTCCAATCCACTTGGTGCAAAAACCATATCCTCGGTTAAATATCGTTGTCGTGCAGGAATGGGCAGATGCCAGGGAGGTTTTTGTACGCAACATATTCTGAAAATTATGGAAAAGCAGTTTGGCATGAATATTAACGATATCAAACTGCGATCACCTGATTCTAATCTATTTTATGGTCGAACAAGAGGGGTGAAAGATGAGTAATTGGGATGTAGATGTCGCTGTTATTGGTGGTGGACCTGCGGGGTTATCTGCAGCGATATCTGCAAAGGAGCATGGTGCTGAACATGTCGTCGTTATAGATAGAAGCAGCTGGTTTGGCGGTATTCTCCCCCAGTGTATCCATGATGGTTTTGGTGTGGAGGAAATGGGAACATCAATGACTGGCCCTGAATACGCAGAGAGTTACATCAAAACAGCGGAGAAAAAAGACATACCTCTCATGAATGAAACAATGGTTTTACAATTTAATAATAAGAAAGTAATAACCGCTGTAAACAGAAAAGGATTACACAAGATAAAGGCCAACGCTATTGTTCTTGCAATGGGTTGCCGAGAAAAAACAAGATGGAATGCTATGATTCCAGGTGATAGACCTAGTGGTATTTACACTGCTGGTGTAGCACAGGCTTTCATCAATCTCTACAATATAATGGTTGGAAAGAACGTAGTTGTTCTTGGATCTGGCGATGTAGGATTAATCATGGCACGTCGTTTAAAATTTGAAGGCGCCAACGTATTAGCTGTTGTAGAATTTTTACCTTATGCAAGTGGTCTTCCAAGAAATGTTGTCCAATGCCTTGATGATTATGATATACCGCTTTTTTTTAACCATACTGTTACATATATCAAAGGAAGAGAGCGACTAGAAAGTGTTACTATTGCACAAATCGATGAAAAAATGAACAAGATTCCTGGAACTGAAAAGGAAATTAAATGCGATACTCTTCTTCTTTCACTTGGTTTGACACCTGAAAATGAATTATCTAAAAATGTTGGAATTGAAATTGATGAAGTAACCGGTGGCCCAGTCGTCAATCAATTTTTTGAAACTTCATTAACAGGAGTATTTGCTTGTGGTAACTGTCTTCAAGTTTATGATACCGTTGATACTCTATCAATAGATGCTAAGAATGCAGGTCAGCATGCTGCAAAACATGCAGTTTCACAAAAAAAGAAAAGGCATGATTATACCAAAGGCATCAGAATCATTCGAGGCAAAGGAATTAGATACGTAATTCCTCAAAGAGTTACCAAATCGGGAAAAGTGCATTTTACATTAAGAGTTGAAAAACCTGCAGAGAAATCAACATTATGCATTACTAGCAGAGATAAAGAAATTTTTAAGAAAAAATTACAATGGATAAATCCTGCCAACATCGTTGAATTTAATGTTGACATACCTACGGACTTAATAATATCACCGGGAAAATTGGAGGTCAAACTTGATGGATGAAAAGAAAATCACTTGCATAGTCTGTCCAATTGGTTGCAAGATGTTGATAAAAACAGATGGAACATCGTTTGAAGTCAGAGATGGAAACAAGTGTAAGAGAGGGATTGAATATGCAAGAAACGAATCTCTTGACCCAAGGAGAATGTTGACGACCTCGATTTTAGTAAAGGGTGGTGAATGGCCTCTGGTGAGTGTGAAAAGCACTCAGCCCATTCCGAGGGATAGACTGTTCCCTATCCTAAGAGAAATAAAGCAAATTACCATCAACGCTCCTGTGATATCAGGGCAGATGATCATCAAAAGCGTGTTGAATAGCGGTATTGATATTGTGGCAACAAAAACAGTAAAGGCACTAAAACACCAAGAAGATCTATCGACTGCTTAAATTGAAACACTATAAAAAAAAGATGAATTTTTTGCCTATCTACATGTTCGCATAAATGTACTTTCTAGGGAGTATTTTTGATTTTTTTACAAAAACTACTTATAGTATAAATACTAATACGGATTAAATCAATTTATAGGGAAATTTGGAGGAAACATTTTATGATAATAATTGTGAGATTATCCCCGAAAAGCGATCTGAATAAAATATGGGATTATGTTGAAAATCATATAATCGAAGAAGAAGCAACTAAATATGTTACACCATTGTATGCAACGCAGGCAGAAGGAATGATGAGTGTAGGAGTTATTTTTGATGTGAAAGATCCAGACAACATCGCGCATTTCATCACAGAAAATCTCGCTAAATGCGAAGAATGCCATCACACTAGTACAATTTCGTTGATGAAACCAATATTTTTTCCAATTTCCAAAAATAGACCACAAAAAATTCAACGATATATTATTCGTATCTATACTCACCCTAGATATTATAAGAATATATATGAATATTTGATCAACTACAAGTATCCAAATAACCTGTTCCCAATTTATATCTCCTATTCTCTTGGAGATGAAGATATTGTGATGAACATTGCTGCGGATAGCCAGCAAACCGCAAGTAAGTTTGTCCAGGAGAAGATACGAAATCTTGAAGGAGCAAATACGGTTCTACTTTATCCTGTAGTTAAAGCGAAACGATTTGCACCTCTGGAAAAATTAATCGAAGAAAAGCAAAAGCATCTTAGCGAAAGTGCAAAGAAGATGACTGAGGGCAAAATCGATAAGGATTTCGACTGGGTAGAAGATTTCGAAGAGTACGCGTTGTTAACTGGGGCGTTTCCTAGAGATCTCTAGGATATATCCATGAAACAGGAAATCTATTTCTTCTTAGGATATTGCAGAGATTAGTTTTCCTACTTTGATGTCAATTTTCAAACCACATTGTTGCCATACTAGTTGATACAAAAAAGTGAATCGATTTTTTCAGGTTTGAAAAGACGATTCAGAACAGTTGAGATGTGGTTGCAGACTATTTTGTTGGAATTTGATGATTTATCTGAGGTGATAATTATACAAAGCATGTACAATCAAAAGACACATAAACAGGTACTGAGTTTCACCTGAGACAAAACAAAAGATTAATTCTTCATTGAACAGGTTAATAGATGCATTGAAAAAAATTAGTATAACATAAAACTGTTGATACATTACCTAATTCAATCGTATTTATAGATCACCGATCATAAATGTAGGTGGTGCACCAATGGTAATATATTTCACTTTTTTACTACCCATATTTCTAGATCGATGTTTCAAATTTGATTTATGCCAAAGAATATCTCCTTTACTCAGTTTGTATGTATTTTCACCAACCATATACTCCATTTTTCCTTCAAGAACAAGATGGATTTCTTCCCCTGTATGTTGATACCATCGTGATTCTACTTTTGGTTCAAGTTCTGCGACAATAGCTTCTATTTTTTCTGATTTGATTTTTAGTCGATATATTCTACCAGGTTTAGTGATCCCACTTTTTTGATCCCCACTCTTAATAAAAATTGCTTCATCGTTCATTTTTTTAACCAACATGAAAAGATACAGTGATTTAATAAATATTTCCAATTATCGGTACAGTTAGACTCCCAAAGGCACCACAACAATTCGAAGTTTTTTTCTTTTTTTTATAATTATTAAAACTAGCAGGTTTTTGAAGAATGAAATCTGAGGATCAGATACTTGGTATAAGAAATCCAGAGCCCACTTAAAGAGGAAATAATGAGAAGGGTTATGCAACCACGTTTGGGTGATGGTGTAAACGATATAGGTCAGGGTGGAACATCCAAAGAAATCTTAGAGGAGTTACGGGCTGTAAGGATGAAGCTTGAAAAAAGATTAGGAATAATAAAAGAGAGAAAAAATTGCAGATAGAACTTATTTTTCTTTTACCAATTTAAGTAGAGTAATAATCTTTTTTTCATCTATTTCTTTTGAGGAATAAATCTTAATGTGTTTCATTGTTTTACCGCTACCCTCAAAAAGTGCTATCTCTTCCTTTGATAAACTTTTTAACGAGAAACCTAAATTAACATGGTCCTTAAGTGCAGCGATATAATATTTCCCACAAAGGTCATCTTTTGTATGGCCATAGCAAGGAACTCCTACTTTCATTTCTTCATTGATTTTGGGAATTGTTTTTAGAATAATCTCTCTTAATTTTTGACAAATTTCTTTTTGTGGTGATTTTTGTTTTTTTATGTATTCATCAACTTTTTCATCAATAGTATTGATTAAATGGTTGCCTCATTTAAGATTTACGAAAGAAACAAAAGTCGTATATTAGTTAATTATTATACCTCGGAGGTTTTTTCAACAGATAAAACCAATCTAAATACTGCAATTTTTATAATACCTTTTTTAAGCGTGTCTGCGAAAAATTCTAATTTATTTTCCAATCTCTTACTTTCTCATCAAATATAAATTTATACATCTAACCAAGGATTAAAAGTATTTATTATAAAAGATCCTATTTTGATGCCTATTAGGTTTTATATATTAATCAGTTATTTCTTTTGATTATAGTGATTTATAATGGAATTTGAAAGTGTAATCAAAGCTAGAGAGAGTATTAGATCGTATTCAAATAAAAATGTTGAAGATGAAAAGATAACTTTTGTGCTTGAATCCGCACGACTTGCACCTTCATGGAGAAATAGACAATGTTGGCAGTTTGTAGTAGTAAAGGATAAAAAAATTATAAAAGATTTATCAAAAACCAGTATCATAAATCACTGGTTAAAAAAGGTTCCAGTAATTATTGTGGCATGTGGTGACCCAAAACAAAGTGGTTTTAGAAATGGTATAAATTATTTTATTGTGGATGTTTCTATTGCATTAGAAAATATTGTTCTAGCAGCAACAGATAAAGGACTTGGTACTTGTTGGATTGGAGGATTTAATGAAAAAAAAGTAAAAGAAATCCTTGGAATCCCAGAGCATATACGGGTTGTTGCTTTAACACCTCTTGGTTATCCTGCAGATAAAAAACATTTTTTTGAAAATTTAGCTAAGATTGTTACACAGAGTAAAAAAAGAAAAAGTCTTGATAAAATAATTCATGATGATAAATGGTAATAATATCGGTTCGAATAGTTTTGAAATGAAATATGTGAAAAACCTATAAAAATGTTAATTCTTTGATAGAAAGAGGTCAGCCATGTGAAGTTAATAAGATAGATGGCCCGTGTTCTATAAGATTTTGTCCATTTTGATGTAGTGTTTGCGTGACACTAAGCAGGATCTCGTAATTTCTTGCACCTTGTTCTGAT
>Ga0256868_10000252_pt1 | contig 32300 bp, 29 predicted proteins | sample RVTome_13_FD_187341 | JGI IMG/M metagenome (GOLD analysis project Ga0256868, IMG submission 187341) | Soil microbial communities from uranium-contaminated site in the Upper Colorado River Basin, Wyoming, United States - RVT92D227 HiSeq ...
GCGGGATTTTTCACATATTCAACGTGATGTGTTAGACAATAGTGATTTTTCATGTCCAATAGAAACGATGGAAATGATTTCAGCATATATCAAAAAAGAACTAAATTCAAATTGAAGGTGTACTTAAGTTGTCCTCTATTAAAATTTAAAAATAGGTAATTATCAACTGTTTTGATTCCTACGTTTTCTAAATTATTTCTCATAATCTCAATGAACTGGTCTCTTTTATCTATGGGACTCATACCTGTTCCAAAAATAGCTACTTTTTTTCCCTTAATATTTTCTGCTTTGTTTATGAAAATTTTTATAAAAGGTGAAGGTCTTCCTCCCCATGTTGGAGAACCCATTATTAAAATATCATATTTTCCCATATTAAAATCAGTGTTTTTTATTGGTAATTCCAGTTGTTTCATTGTTGCTCGGCCAGCTGTAAAAAAACCAGGTTTTTTTACATGTTCAATTTCGATAAGATCAATTTCAGTGTTTTTTTCTTTAAATTTTTCTTCTAAAATTTTTGCTATTTTTTTTGTGTTACCTGTTCTTGAATAATAAACCATTCCTATTTTCATAAATCCACCAACTCAAGCATGCTAAATATACATTGTTTATAATTTTTTTCTAATTTAGATATAGAACATTGGGATACAAATAATAAAATTTTAAAACCACCAAAATAGACCAAATGGTGGGGGGGGTGGGATTGGTGGAATTACACCATACCATTCCATTTTTATATCATCTCCTTTCCTTTTTTATTTATATTTTTTTTCTCCCTACAAAAAAAACAAATTATTAATAAGATACTAGTATTTAAGAATTATTTGGCATATAACGATAATTCTATTATAACATTTGTTACAAAAATAAAAAATAAAGAAAAGATATGTTTATAAGAAATTAATTGTTTTATGATTTGTGGTCAACCAATGGCAAGAGTTGTCTACCTGGAAAATGGAAAGGAGAGAATAATCTGGGGGGATGTTCACACAGATGGAGAGTTTATTAGAGTAGTGGGAACTTATGGATTCGGAACAGCATTTGACATTAAAATACATATAACGAATGTGGTGAGTATTAAAACATAAAAAATAGGGAAAAGTACAAAATATCAAAAAATACTAAAAAAGGAAAAGCATAACTTAAAAAAATTAAGTTAAAGGGATGTTAAAAAATGGATGCACAAACTATAGAAGAAATAAGAAAATTAAATAAAAAAATAGACGACCTTCATTTAAATAGAAACAGCATGACAACTGTAAAATTTTTAGAAGAGAAAAATAAAACAATGAGAGAGATAGAAAAATTATTAGCTAAATAAAAAAAAATAATTTTGTTGTATTTACAGACGACAAAAAACGTGCTACGTTACACGTTTTTTTAAAAAGTAAATTTAACCAATAAAGTTGTCGTGTACGGTATCCAACTCCTTATAAGGTAGTTTTATATTATTGCCGCTAAGGGTAATAATTAAAACAAGAGGATATCCTTTATTTCCCCTTTGGGGTTGGGGGAATTACATTATTAATGTCAAAATAACATATAAGGTCTATCATTCATTCATTTATTCATTAAATGTATTGATTGTATATTTCCTAGAATTTTTTTAGTTAAATGACAATTATATTATAAACAATTATTAAGCTGGATTTTAAACAATTTGTTATTTTTATATATTTTATTATTAATTTTGTTGTATATAAGATTTATAGAATTAGAAACCTTTAAATTTGATTATTATATATCAAATTTTTATTTGAGGGAGGAAACAAAAATATGGAGAAGTATATTAAACTAATTTTTAATGACACATTTGGAGAAAATTTATGCAGATTAATAGATACACCGGAGGGTAGCTTTATGGAATTAGTCACTACAAAAGAACGGCTAAAAGAGGCCATAAAAAACTACCTAGAAAAATGAACTTGGTAATTGAATAGATGTATTGAATAATTTTGTAACCTGTGAAGATTGCAGTTGATATTTTTTAGATTGAGGGGTACTGAAGTCGATTTTTTAGATGTTGTCTAGTTAGCGACTTGTAGCATTCTTGTTTATAGCGTTTTTTAGCGTTGTTCTAGAATATCGTTTAATACAAATGAATATCTTATTTTAATTGGTTTATGAATTTGTTTTTAACAATTTTACCTAAATTTTTTACATCATCTATTGTTTGTATATCAAGTACTTTAGGAGATTTATTGTATAATTCATCTGCTTCTGCTTTGAATTTATCTAACATTTCTGCTTTATTTAGACTTAAGGCACCAAATGGTGAAGTTATTGCTACAGGTGAAGGATATAGTTCTAAAGCAGCTTGTATGAATGGAATTGAAAGCGTAAAGAAAAACGCTCCGAAAGCGAAGATAGAAAAAGTTTAATAATAAGATAAAATGGTTTAAAAGAGTTTAAAAAAAATAAATTACCTCTTTTTTTATTTTTTACAGTATTAAATTCTAGTAAATAATAAATATAAATAGTTAAATAAGGGAATATAGGAGAGATTATGTTTGATATTGAAATAAAAAAATTTAAAGATATGAATTTAGAAGGAGGAACGATAATAGAAGGTTCCCCTGGTGTAGGTCTTGTAAGTAGTATTGCTGCAACTTATCTTATAGATTTTCTCAAATTAGATCAAATCTGTGCTTTTGATTCAGAAGCTTTTCCACCTACATCGATGGTTTATGCTTTTAAACCAAAGTTTCCTGCACGTATCTATGCAAGTAATAAGTATAAAATCGGTGTTTTTCTTACAGAGTTTTCACCATTACCTAGTATGGCTAAATCTATTGCTATGAAGTTGATGGAATGGTGTAAGGAACAAAAAATTAGGAGAATTGTTTCATTGGAAGGACTTCCTTTAGATATTAAATTTATGCCTGGGGAGTCAATGGATAAAATTAAGACAAATGTTTTTGGTATTGGTAGTACTGATAGGGCACGAAAAGAACTAAAGGATGTAAAAATAGAGCCGCTTGAATCAGGAATTATTTATGGTGTTTCTGGAGTGCTTTTGAATGAAGGTAGATGGAAAAACTATGATGTTGTAACAATATTAGCAGAGGCTTACCTTAATTTACCTGATTCATTGGCTGCTGCAAAAATCCTTGAAGCATTAGATAAACTTATACCTGAATTAAAAATACAAACCCAACCATTATATGAGGAATCTAAGAAATTAGAAAACTATTTGAAAACATTAAGAAAACAAGCAGAGATGCCTCAACCAGAATCTACGTCATATAAAACTATGTATTCATAATTCAACTAGAGATATATCAATACATAATCTTCAAGTAAATGATATAATAATCTATTATTCACTTGATAATACGAAGAATATTGTATTATTTCTTCTTTTGATTAAGATGTAATAAAATGACTATGAACAAACTTTACAGGTTTTTTTATATGCCAATCATCTTTGTTATCCAAGTTTTTTTTCTTCTTTTTTTGTTTTTCTTCTTATTTTTATTTTTTTGTTGGTTTTCTTCTTTTTTCTTTGGTTTTACTGGTTTTTCTTTTATTTCTTTTTTAACGACTACTTTATCTTCTTTAATATCTTTTTTGACATTTTCTTGTATATCAACTTGTATATCTTTTACTTTATTTTTCGTCTTATAAAGTTTTTTATCTTGCAAAGCGTAAACTTTACTAACTGTTTTTTTCATCTCTTCTATATCATTATTTATGGTTTCAAAAAGATCTTCATATGGGCATGTTTGACAGATTAGATTTTTACTTGTGTCTAATTTTTCTACTGGTTTCCACTTAATTAATTCTTCCTTTTCTTCTTTTGTTTTTTGTTCTATTGTTACTGGAGAAATAGTTGCTAAATATGAAAACATTTGGTTCTTTAAATTATGTTTTATAATATATTTTTCCCCCACCACTTGAATTAAATTTTTATGTGTATTTTTGTTGCGAATATGTAAAACCGTTTTATATAACTTACCTATTTTTTTAATATATAATATTAATAATTAATTTTAAAATATATATTTATATTAGGTTAATATTTTCTGAGAAAAAATTTTTTAAAATTAAAGTTTTGGGAACAATGATATAAATTTTATTGGAATTTTAATGAAGATTGAATTCTTTTAATAAATGTTTTAATTTTTCATTTTTTATTTGCACTGACTCTAGATTATCTAATTAGATAATTAGTTTTTATATTATGAATATTCATGTGTATCTTCATCTACGAAAAATGTTTTTATATATACTATTTTATTTTATTTATTGTAGGGGTGCTTGAGAATATTTTAGAATCGGTCAGTAGTAAATTTGATATTTTGTTTGTTGGAAGTATTAATATTTTTATTTATTTTTTAAGCTGTTTTGTTATTTTGTCATTTTGTAGTTTTTATAGGATATTTTTAAATACTTTTACTGAGAAATTGTAACATGCTATTATCTATCATGTGGTGGTTGTAGGAGAAAGGAGAGAAAAGATGATATCGGTAGCCAATAGGCTGCATTTGAATGTTTATACTTTTGATTTAATTAAAAGAGGTGCATAATATGATTTGGTGTAGAAAATTAAAAGCAATTTTTCTTTTTGCATCAATTATTAGTATCATTGTTTTTGGAGCAATCATCGTAGTTGGAGATGGTGAAGCAACTCTAGTTAGTATTAATCCAGTTACTCAATCAGTTAATACAGGTGAGACTTTTAATGTGAATGTTTCTTGTGTCCCGGGTCAACCTATTAAATCTTTTGAATTTAAATTGTCTTTTAATGCAACGCTTTTGCAGGCAAATTCTGTAAGTGAAGGAGATATCTTTGAAGGTTATACCACTTTCTTTAATAATGGTACAATAAACAATACAGTTGGAACTATAATTAATATTTATGATTTGATTGTTGGTGTAGGAAATGTTTCTGATTCAGGAACATTAGTTACAATTTCGTTTACAGCCTTAGATACGACTGGTATTTCATATCTAAATCTTATTGATGTTGGAGTGACAAATGAAAATGAATATCTACTGTTAAATGTATCTAATGGAACTGTATCGATTGAAGAGTATTATACTCTTACAGTTAATATTGTTGGTAGTGGATCAGTTACGAAGAATCCTGATAAAACCACCTACAACTACAACGAAATAGTAACACTAACCGCAAATGCAAACACAGGATGGACATTCAGCTCATGGAGCGGAGACCTAACCGGCAGCACAAACCCCACAACAATCACCATGAACAACAACAAAGCCGTCACAGCAACCTTCACACAAAACACCTACACCCTAACAATAAACACAGCAGGAAGCGGAACAGTAACCAAGAACCCTGATAAAACCACCTACAACTACAACGAAATAGTAACACTAACCGCAAATGCAAACACAGGATGGACATTCAGCTCATGGAGCGGAGACCTAACCGGCAGCACAAACCCCACAACAATCACCATGAACAACAACAAAGCCGTCACAGCAACCTTTATTGATTCTGCTGCTCCAGAAATAAACGATGTTGTTGTTACAACTTCTGCTCCACTGGATACTGATCCAGCGTTTGGTTGGGTGAATATAACTGTTGATGTAACAGATAACATAGAAGTTAATGTTGTTCAACTTCGTATAAAAAATCCTAGCGAAACATGGAACAATGTTTCTATGTATACAGTTGATGTAGATAGCTATTATTATAATTCTAGTTTGTCGTTTTCTTCATATGGGAATTATAGCTATTCTATTTGGGCTGAGGATATCAGCGAAAATGATAACTTCTCTGTTAATTCTAATTTTTCTATGGCTCCAAACTATGATGTTAACTATGATGGTTACCAAAACCTTTTAGACCTTGTAGCTGTTTCCAATTTGTATAATCAAAATGGGAATTTGGGATGGACTCGAGAAGATGTTGATAACAATGGTATAATCCAAGTATTTGACCTTGTATTAATATCAAATCATTATAATCAAAAATGGTGGATCTAGGATGGGATGTAGTTTAAAAGTAAAAAACACTTATTATTATTTACTGAGTATTATATTAATTTCTTTTTTATTGATTGGATTTGTTTCAACAGTTAGAGGTGATGAGGTTACACAAATTGGTTTTAGTCCATCTCAGAAGTTTGTTCTATTTGGTTCAGATTTTTCTTTTGCTATAATGTGTACACCTACTCAACCTATTAAAGCCTATGAGTTTCAACTACAGTTTAATCCAAGTTATTTAGAAGTGTTATCTGTATCTGAAGGAGATATATTCGAAGGTTATCCTACTTTTTTTAACTCGGGCATTATTGATAACAACGAGGGTGTTATTACTAATATTTATGGATTAATTTTAGGGATAGGAAATGTTTCTGATCAGGGGAGTCTTGTATCAGTTTCTTTTCATACAAAATCTAACATAGGTGTTTCAACACTATCATTATTTAATGTTGGTGTAACTAATGAAGTAGGATATTTATCAATTGAAACACAAAATGGAGAAATTATTATTTATGATCCTGCGAGTCCTCATGTTATCTTACCGCTTAACCCTGTAAATAAATCGCAAAATGTTGCGATAGGTATTTCAGAATTAAGTGTTGCAATCTATGATTTGGAGAGTGATACTTTTGATTGGATGATTTATACCTCTCCAAATATTGGTAGCAACTCTGGTAATAATTCTTTGAATGGAACAAGAACATGTAGTATTTCAGGTTTAGCATATTCAACTACTTATAATTGGTATGTTCATTGTAAGGATCTTAGTACTGGGGGATGGACTAATAAATCATTTTGGTTTAGAACAGTTGATAAAGGATATGTTCCACCTGGTGGTAATGGAGGTAATAATGGTGTTGAGGGAGGGGTTGATGAAAATAATCCACCGAGTCAGCCGACTAGACCAGTAGGTCAAACTAGCATAAAAATAGGGAATGTTTTTAGTTACTCTAGTTCTGCTATGGATACTGATGAGGATTTAATTAGATTAAAATTTGACTGGGGTGATGGAAGTCAAAGCGATTGGAGTGATTATGTTTCATCTAATATAACAGTTGAAATGAATCACTATTGGGATATTGTCTCTAACTACAATATAAGAGTTTTAGCACAAGATCAAAATGGTGAAAATAGTACTTGGTCTGAACCGTTAGAGGTGATAGTTTCCCAGATAAACACAACAGTTTTTGATATACCACCTGAGGACATTCCTCGTATAGTAGAGTTTGTGAATATAAGTAATATAACTTATTCTCTTATTGATTTGGATAATGATGGTAAAATAGATCTTTTTTATAACCAGATGACAGAGATTAACTCTTCTTTTAGTTATTTAGATGATAATAGTATTCTTATAGATTTAGATGGGGATGGTAGTTGGGATTATATATATGATTTTGAACAAAAGATACTTAGTATTTACTCTTTGGTATCAGAGGATTCCAAGTCTGAGATATCAATTATAAATCCATGGTTTTTAATCCTTATTTCTTTAGTTGTTTTATTTGGATTGATTGTATTATTTAGAGATAAGATTTCTTTGTTTATTTTTAAGTTAAGATTATCGATTTTACAATCAAAGTCATCGTCTTTGAGTCATAATAAAAGATTGATTTTCAATGCGCGTAGTATTCATTTCTTTTCAAATCCAGTGGATAAAAAACAGCATTTATATAAAGATTTTAAAAAATTAGATGAAAATAAAAAATTGAAAACAAAAATATATAGTTTCGAAGAAATTTTACCTTTAAATGAATCTTTTAAAACCTTAAAAATTGGTACTGATAATTATGATAGTTATTCAAGGATGAACCCTAATCCGGTATCATTATTAATCAAAAAAATTGATGATATAGATTTGTTGCATGATAATATTCTTTCTAAAATTGATCCAATTCTTGATGCATATGATGAAGGTTTAAGTAATGTTGGGATTTCTGATATAGAAAGGGAGGTTGATAGGTTATTGATTGATAGGTTACTATTTGAAAGAAACTTAATTTTGCATTAATTAAAGTTTTTTTCTACATGGATTTTATTAATTAAATAGATAGTTTTTTAAAAGAATAATTGCTGTAAAATTGTGATGGGGCTCCATATAGGACATCGTAGTGGTGAATTTGATTATTGTAATTATTTGAATAAATATAACCCTATTGATAAGCAAATTTTGAAACTTGTTAAAAAAGGTGAACTTTCGATAGGTTATGTTTTGCTTGCTGATTAAGATATATTATTTCTGTGTTTTTGGTATCTATCATTATGAGTAATATTGTTGGGATGAAGAAATAGATAAAATATTTTTTTAGTCTGTTGCACTAGTAGATCGTTTTATTATGCCAGGTAGTACGTTTAATAGTCCTACTAAAAATAAAATGATACCGATGATTGATAGAATACTTGCTATAATAATATTAAATATATTTAATAAGTTTGTTTGAGTATATGTTTGTAAAGTTAAGATTCCTATGAGAGATCCAATTATTGTGCATATGAATCCAGGCAGTGTTAGTAATACTAAAGGTTTTCTTTCTGCTAAAAGCCAAATTATATAGGCTAGTACAGAAAGGCCGTGTGAGATTGGTGATTTTGTAGATGTGTTTAGATTTTCATATCTACATGAGATACGTTCGCTATCTATTTTTAAACCTGTTTCATGGGCTCTAATTAATTGTTCGCTTTCAACACAAAACGAGCGGCCTTTTAATCTTGGGAGAATATTTTCTACTGCTTTTTTATTAAAAGCACGGAAACCACATTGGCTGTCGGTGACAAATCCACCGTTTCCAAAACTTATGGTATAATCAAGGACACGTTTACCAAATTTTCTCCATATTGGCATCTCTGTATTATTCCCATATCTTATCCCTAGGGTGACATCGTGTCCATTGTTTTTTAGATTGTTTAATAGTAGTGGTATTTCAGATGGGTTATGTTGGGCATCACCATCTAATGTTATTATATAATCATAATTGTTGTCTAGTGCATATCTAAATCCTGTTTTTATGCTTGCACTTTTACCGTTATTGGTTTTATGTGTGATGACTGTTGCTCCTAGTTCTTTTGCTATGCTTGTTGTTTTGTCTTTGCTTCCGTCATCTATTATTAACACTTCGTTTACGAAATTTTTGGCTTTAACAATTATGCTACCTATAGTTGCTTCTTCATTATAGCATGGGATAATTGCAATGCTACGTCCATCAGTGTTTATCATTTGCTGTTTTATTTCCTCCCTCGTCTGAATAATATGTATATTTTTGTTGTAATTAATTAAGGTAAACGATTATTTAGTTATTTAAATCTTTCTACTTTTATTTTTATAATTCTAGTTTATAATAGTATATATGAGGTAATCTATATAAATATTATATATTTAATGTTAAAACCTAATTATAATATTTTTTATGATTAATTTGAATATAATGCAAAAATATTTAATTCATTTGTTATTCCCTTTTAAACTATATCTATAGATTGTTTAGATAAGGTATATTATGAAAAATAAAAAAGTTATAGTAACTGGTGGTGCTGGTTTTATTGGTTCCAATCTTGCTAAAAAATTAGCTACTAATAATAAAACAATTGTGATCGATGATCTTTCAGCAGGTTATATTGAAAATATTCAGGATGAAGTTGATAAAAAACATATTGATTTTATTAAAGGGAGTATCACTGATCTTGATTTATTAAAAGAAGTATTTAAAAATATTGATTATGTTTTTCATCAAGCTGCGATTTCATCTGTTCCCAGGAGTGTAAAAGATCCTGTTCGTTCTAATAAAGTGAATGTTAACGGTACACTTAATGTGCTTGTTGCTGCACATTATAATAATGTAAAAAAAGTGGTTTATGCTTCGTCTAGTAGTGTTTATGGTGATACTCCAACGCTACCTAAAAAAGAGAAAATGACGCCCTGCCCATTATCACCATATGCGGTTAGTAAACTTACCGGTGAGTATTATTGTAATGTTTTTACAGGAGTTTATGATCTAAAAACTGTTGCTTTGCGTTATTTCAATGTTTATGGTCCAAGGCAGGATCCCGCTGGTGAATATGCAGCGGTTATACCTAAATTTATTATGAAGATTCTTGATGATAAACCACCTGTTATCTTTGGTGATGGAAAACAAACTAGAGATTTCTCGTTTATAGATGATGTAGTAAAAGTAAATATACTTGCTGCAGAGAGCAAAGCTTGTGGTGTTTTTAATATTGCTAGTGGGGAAAGAATTACAATAAATGCTCTTGCTGATTCAATTATGAAGATAATTGGTAAGAAAATTGATGTTGAATATATGGATCCTCGTCCTGGTGATATTATCCATTCACTTGCTGATATTTCTAAGGCTAGGGATAGTTTTAATTTTAAACCCGGTTTTAGTATAGATAAGGGTTTGAAGGAGACTGTTAAATGGTTTCAAAAATAAAAGATAGAGTAATATGTATTGTTGGGTTGGGATATGTTGGTTACCCGTTGTTGACTGAGTTTATGAAACATTATAATGTTGTAGGTTTTGATGTTAATAAAAAAAAGGTTGAAAAATACTCTGCTATACATAAGGATGTGGAAATAACCTCTAATCCCGCCAGTATTAGAAAGGCTGATATTGTAATTATCGCGGTTCCAACACCGGTTACGAAGACAAAGCAGCCTGATCTTTTTTTTATAGAGTCTGCTACTAAAATTGTTGGTCAGAATCTTAAGAGGGGGGCTATAGTTGTTTTGGAATCTACGGTTTATCCTGGTGTCACTGAGGAGATAATGGGTCCTATTTTGGAGAAGGAATCAGGATTGGTTATTGGAAGAGATTTTAAAATTGGTTATTCCCCTGAGAGGGTTAACCCTGGTGACATTGAACATACTATTGATAAAATCATTAAAATTGTTTCTGGTATGGATAAAGAAACAACAGATGTTTTAGCAGAAGTATATGGGTCTATTACCACTGTTTATAAGGCTGAGGATATCAGGACAGCTGAGGCTGCGAAAGTAATTGAAAACATTCAAAGGGATCTAAATATTGCATTGATGAATGAGCTTTCTATTATTTTTCATAGGCTTGGTTTGAACACTAAAGCGGTTTTAAATGCTGCTTCTACGAAGTGGAATTTTAATCGTTATAACCCTGGTTTGGTTGGTGGTCATTGTATCCCTGTTGATCCTTATTATCTGGTTTATAAAATTCAGGAGACTGGTTATCATCCACAGGTTATACTTGCTGGTAGGGCTGTTAATGATTCTATGCCTAAATATGTTGCTGATTTGACTATTAAAGCCTTAAATGAGGCAGGTAGCGTGATTAAAGGCTCTAAGATACTTATTATGGGTCTGACGTTTAAAGAGAACGTGGATGATACAAGGGAGGCTCCTACTGCTGAGATTATTAAAGAATTGAAAGAGTTTAAATGTGATGTTTATGGTTATGATCCTTTGTTAAGTAGAGAAGAGATTAAGGGTTTTAATGTTGAACCAGTTGATAGTTTAGATGGTCTCAAAGTTAATTGTGTTATTATTACAGTTATGCATAATGCTTTCAAAAAGATTGATCTGAATCAGATTAAAAAAATGATGAATGATCCACCTATCCTTATTGATGTTCGGGGAGGTTTTAGGCAGGCTGCTGATAAAGGTTTTATTTATAGAAGTCTTTAAAGATATATCCAAAGTTAGATATTTATAAAAAATTGAGTATTGGATCAACCTATATCTTATAGGATAAAGAGGGGCTATACTTATCTTTATACAATTTTAAGTCTTAGATGGATTTCTCTATAAGCGGTGGTATGGTCACTGTTGACTTTTTCATCAGCTATCTCTATATAATCGGTATCTCTACTGTATGAAGGTGTTGAACTCGTATATAGTAGAAAAACTAACCTGAAGTCGCCTAAATGAGAGATATTAAATGTATAAGGATATTCCCATTGTTTTGTCCAATTTTCTACAAGATTTATTGGTTTATGTTCAAGTGTAACATTGATTTTATCCATGAACCATAAATTGTTATAAACGGTTTCATTTTTGTTTAATGTTTGGTTATATATTGTTGTCTGGTTTACTAGCCATACTTCAACAGTGTAATTAATGGTTTTGTATTCGTGATTTGCTATACCAATGATTATACTTGTGTTATTACGAGCACCAATTTCACGAGGATATTCGTTTCCTATCCCACCTGAAGCAGTGTAATAGAATTCAGTGAATTTTTCTACTTCTTTTGGGATTATAGCTGCATATACTACTAGGATTAATGCAATAATTACTGTCATAGCAAGGATAATTGTAAGTGTTTTATCGAGTCTGTTTTCATGTTTGGGAAGAGCTATATTAATTGTAATTGTAAATCTGTTTGAGGGTGGCGTTTGGTACCATCTGATTACGGCTATACTACCTATAATTAGAATAAACGTTTCTAGAGCGAGAATGATTGGCCTCAGTTCAAATTTCCAAGGTGTGTAATTTAAAATAATCCCAAAAATAGGTACAATGGCTAAGGAAAGACCTAAGCTTAAGGCAATTCTCTCGGTGAAGTCTATTCCTTTGTCTGTTTTTTTTATGGGGAATAACACACAGATTAATACATGCCCGGGTATGAAAATTATAATTGGTATGCTTAAGATGATTCTAATAAGGTTGTTAACATCTAATATTATGAAAAAATATGCGATAACACTCCAGATTATGCAGAAGAGTAATGTAATTGGGTTTTTGTCAAAGGTTAGATGCATAATTTCAGGTTAGATATTTACTAAGCTTATTATTCTTTTTGTAACAGCTATTACGAAGATGATGAAAAAAATTGAGAGGAATAAGTTTATTCTAATTATAAGGGATTCTGGTAGGTATTCATCTATCATTATTTTAATTATAAGTATTCCAGGGAATATAAGTAATAAAAATAAATCTATATCTGTTCCTGTTATAAAAAATAAGAATATTAAATATACAATAATAATAAAAGTTATTTTAATAGAGAAGTTTTGTTCTTTTTTTATTATATTAAGCTGTAATATTGCCGCTATTAAAAGGAGGGTTAGACTTAGTTTAGTAGTTAAAGGATTTTGTATGAAAAGTAGTAGTGCAATGCTGGTTAGAGTTAGTATAAATCCTATTATCATTACATTAAAATTTATTTGAGATAACCAGCTTTTAAGAATATTTGATTTTTCGTATTTTTTTTCTGGTTTTTCAAGTGGTATTTTAAAAACGTTTTTTTGTTCGCAGTTTGGACAGGAAATAACTGTGTCTTTCATAAAATTGTTTTCCGTTACGATAATATATTGACATTTAGGGCATTTAAATGGTTTTAGGTTTGTATCTAATGTTTGTTTTTTTCTTAACGTTTTTATTTTTATTCTAAACATTTTTTGTTCAATTTTTTCACCTATATCTTTTATATTTATAAGTATATTGTTAATTTTTTTAGTACCTAATAATTTTTCATTTTATAAAGTTAATTTAGATTTTAACGAGTAATAAATTTATAAAAAAACATACTTTTAAAAATCTTGCTGGGATTATTATTATAGATTTATACTAATGTCGACAAAGAAAAAAATTGGATAATTATTTGAAGTTTAAATAAAATATAATAAAGAACTTCTCTAGGAATTTTTCTTTGGTTTATATTTAAATAATTAATCCAAAATTGGTAATATTATTAAAATCTTTTAGATAACCATTTTGCAATAGCAAACAATTTTATGATTGTGTGATTATTACTAAGAAGAGAAGTATGCCTGTTGATTTCCTTGATTTGATAAAACTAGTGATTGGGATAGTTGTTATTGTTTTTCCAGGGTATCTTTGGAGTTATCTATTTTCTAAATTAATAACTAGATTAGAGCGAATTGTTTTTGGTTTTATCTTAGGAATAATATTGTTTTCTGCTGGCCCTTATGTCTTGAATGTTTTTTTTAATGTCTATCTATCCAGGAATCTCATACTTCTTGTCTATCTTCTGTATACTATATCTGCGGTGTTAATATTTTCCTATATATGGTATAAATCAGGTAAATTTAGTCTAGAAATTCCACGATTTTTTACTAGAAAAAACCTGCTTTTACTTGGTCTTTTGAGTTTCGTCATATTTATGACGTTTCTCCCGCATCTTTCAAATAGCTACTATCTTCCGTTTCATGTTGATGAATGGGCTCATTGGTCATACTCTCGAGCACTCATGGACGCTGGTTCAACCAGTTTCCCTAATCCCTATACTGGAAAGGCTCTTGAAAATCCTGAAATAGGGTTTCATACCTTTACCGCCTCTGTCTCTTGGTTAACCACGAGTTCTCTGCTTACGCTTTTTCTCTTTTTGCCTTCTGTCCTTGCATTGTTTCTTGGTTTTACCGCTTTTGCGATTGGTGAACGAGCAGAGAAGAAATTTGGGCTTGAAGCCTGTCTACTTATCTCCTTTATTCCAACTACCACGCGCTATCTCGGGCCATCCTTTTATGTCGCAGTTACTATAGGGTTGCTCCTTGTCCTTTTTTTAGTGTGGCTCATCCAGCAAAAACAGTTTGCATTTACCCTTCTCATAGCACCTGTTATTTGGTGTCTCGTCCTCATCCATGCGACTACTGTATTTGCAGGAATTATCGTAGTTACTATCTATTGTATCATGCTTGTTGTTGAGAAACATTATAAGATGGCACTCAGTATAGGGTTAAACATCGCTCTAAGCTTGCTTCCAATAATCATCCTTATTATCATCTCTTCTCGATGGAAATATGCGATTGACATTTTCCTTAATAGCCTCGCTGGGAAGCAATATGATCTCATTTACTCTGCTATCTATGTGAACTTCAGCGACCTTGGGATTATCACCTGGGTGCTCTTTATAATCGGTAGCTACTACGTTATCACGAAAGGAAAATCATTGCATTTCACTTTTTGCTTTTCATCTCTTGCATTTATCGCTATCATAGGATTGTTTAGTATCTTTGGTTTTGCGCCCCCCACGCTTTATGAACGTTCATTTCTGTATCTCTTTCTCTTTGTTCCCTTGGTTGCTGCGATAGGGTTTCGTGAAATCAGAGACGCTCTCTCAACCCTCTTGAATAGATATCTTCCTCGTCAGACCCCACGATATGCAAAGCACTTAACACATACGATCATTCCTCTCGTGATTATTATTCTGCTACTTCTCACTACAGTTCCCACTCATCTTAATACCCCGTATTATAAAATGATTAGTGAAAAAGATTATGAATCATTCACTTGGATACGGAACAACATCGACACCTATCGAGATGCAAATCATACCTATATGACGGCTGCGGTTAAACCCTATATAGCATCACCCTTTTCAGCGATCACTGGTCTCTATATTCTTACTTCAAGCATGCATCCTGTTATACGAGATTGGTTTTGGGGTGACATGGAATCATTCCTTGCTAATCGATGTAGAGATACCACGTTCTTAACTAGAAATGGTATTACGGTTATCTATGGATCGTGTGATAACAGCAATCTCACCATGATTTATCCTCAGGTGTATCTCTTTCAAAATCCTGTTCCTACTTAGGATGATTTTTATCGTATATCAAAAATCAAATAGTCAAGGCAGATAAAAAATATGTTTTACGTTGGAAATGAAAAAAGAGGGGAACCATCACACATACTTCTGTTTATGAAATGCAGTTGATAAAGAAAAAAAGGAAAAGGAATATTTTATTGATTACGAGCAGTGCTAGCTTTCGTTGTAACTAACGAGCAAGTTGAATATTGGCTCTCCTTCATCCCAGGCAGGGCTATTTGCTTTGACGTCTGAGTCTAGTGGATGGTCAATCATCCAGTCATCAGCGTCGTCAATGACGTCATCAATGCCGTTTGGTACACAGCCATTGAGGATATTGAGTTTTGCAGCGACAAGATGCTCAAACATATTGTGTGTTTTATCTCCAGCAGTTGGCTCTTGCATAAATGCGATGGCACTTGCCATTGAATAGGTAACGCCACCGATTGTGATTGAACTAACCGGCCAGGCCTCAGGATGGTTTTTCCAGAATCCTGGTGTACATGGATCACACCCGTACCCATAACCATAACCGGTATTGACTGTAGAAATCGTTTTATTTTTACCAAGGGCTGGAGTGAGTACTGAGAGCATCGAGATAAGAACAACTGCTGAAAAAATTATTCCTAATATTTTTCTACGTTTTGAGATTTTCATATTAATCAACCTTATTTACTCCCCTACTATATTTAATATAAGTATTTTCCTATATTTAAATGTTTGTTTCTAATAAACAAATTAATATAATATTAAAAAAATATTATAATCAATTTTACAATCCCTCCATATTTTATTATAAACGCAGGGACATTTTTCTCTATAAAATTAGCACAAAAATGATGAATACATTTCTATGAAATAAATATTTAGTCGGTTATATGTTCTAGTTAGAGGAAATCTGTTTACTTAATTTTCTTTCTAGTTTATTCCAGATAAAATAGTTTATTCAACTTTATCTCAAAAAAAATACATTGGTTTTATTTTTATATGCCTTCAAAATATGATGTTAACAATAATGCTTACCAAAACCTTTTAGACCGATTAACTGCTTACATTTTGTACAATCAAAATGAGAAATATCCGATGCACTCAAGAAGCTAATTATATACTAAGGAAATTTAATATAACTATCTAATATTTATATTTCCATCATAATTTAGGTAAAATTTATGAAAATTTCGATTATTGTAGGAACTCGTCCTGAAATAATAAAAATGTCTCCAATTATCAAAGAATGCGAACGTCTTCACTTAAATTATTTTATTTTGCATACTGGTCAACATTATTCATATAAAATGGATAAGGTTTTTTTTGAACAAATCCAGTTGCCTGAGCCACGATATAATCTTAATATCGGTTCTGGTTCTCATGCAGAGCAGACTGGAAAGATCCTTATTGAGATGGAAAAGATTTTAATAAAAGAAAAACCACATGTTGTTTTAGTTCTAGGTGATACAAATACGGTTCTCGCCGGTGCTCTTACTGCTACGAAATTATGTATCAAGGTAGGGCATATAGAAGCAGGTTTGCGTAGCTATGATCGAACTATGCCAGAAGAAATCAATAGAGTACTTACAGATCATTGTTCTGATTTTTTATTTGTCCCAACGAAAAAATCAAAGCGGATACTATTAGGAGAAGGTATTCCAAATGAAAAAATTTTTATTACCGGAAATACTATTGTCGATGCCGTCCATCAGAATTTAAAACTCGCACTTAAAAAAGGAAATATTTTCCATGATTTAGGATTAAAAAAGGATGAATATTTTTTAGTTACCACGCATAGACAAGAAAATGTTGATAATCCAAAGCGTTTTTCTGATATTATTAAAGGACTAAAACAAATTCATACAAAGTATAGTAAACCGATCATATATCCTATTCACCCTAGATCCCGTAAAAAATTACAGAAATTTCAAATAAATGTTGATGGTGTTACCCTTCTTGATCCAATTGATTATCTAAGTTTTTTACAGTTAGAGAAGTATGCAAAAGTGGTTCTAACTGATTCTGGAGGGATACAGGAGGAAGCTTGTATTCTTGGTACACCATGTGTAACGATACGAGATAACACAGAACGACCAGAGACAATAGATGTTGGGTCTAATGTTCTTGCTGGTACAAATCCAAAAAAGATTTTAGAATGTGTTTCTCTTATGTACGAAACTGATAAAAGGTGGAACAATCCTTTTGGTTCTGGTAATGCAGGTAAAAAAATTATTGGAATAGTAAACGAGGTACTGACGTGAATATTTGTGTTTTGGGACTGGGCTATATCGGGCTCCCAACATCTTTGTTACTTGCAAATGCAGGAAATACAGTTCTTGGAGTAGATATCAATAGGGAAATTATAGAAAAACTTAACAGAAACGAGCTTCCATTCTGGGAACCAGACCTCGATGACTTGTTTAAGAAAGCAAAAAATAATTTTCAGGCAGGTAGCAGTATTCAATCCTCAGAGGTATATATTATTTCTGTTCCGACACCTCTTGAAAATGAAATGAAAATAGCTGATCTTGATGCAGTGAGAAATGCTTCGAGTGCCATAGCAGACGTTATAAAAGAGGGACAAATCGTTATATTAGAATCTACAGTTCCCCCTGGGACGTCTGAATATCTTATCCTTCCGATACTACATAAAAACGGAGTAAAAACTATTCATTTTGCGCATTGTCCAGAGCGAGCGATTCCTGGAAAAACCATCTATGAAATGATTCATAATGATAGGATAATAGGTGGATTAGACCAAGAATCTGCAGTGAAAGTTAGAGATATTTATTCTTCTTTTGTTCAAGGAAATATGTTCCTTACAGATACGAAAACCGCGGAATTTGTAAAGTTAATGGAAAATACATTTCGAGATATTAACATCGCCCTAGCTAATGAATTTTCATTACTGGCAGAGGAAGCAAAAATCAATATATGGGATGCAATTAATCTTGCAAATAAACATCCCCGTGTAAACATTCTTAAACCGGGTCCCGGGGTCGGTGGGCATTGTATTGCGATTGATCCACTGTTTTTAGCGGAGAAAAGCAGTAAAGCAAGGATAGTAACTCTTGCAAGGCAGATCAATAGTGGTATGCCTGTCCATGTAGTAAAAATGGTTCGCAAGATGATTAAAGATGTCAAGAATCCAACAATCACACTTTTTGGGTTAGCATATAAAGGAAACGTCGATGATATTCGAGAGAGCCCTTCCTTTAAAATAAAAAAAATCGCTGAAAATGAAGGAATATCTGTAAAACTGTACGATCCCCTAGTAAACCAGTATCCTGGAAATTCCTCAACACTAGAGGAAGCAACAAAAAATTCTGATTGTCTTATATTGGTCACAGATCACGATGTTTTCAAGGAAATAGATCCAGAAAATTGCCTAATGAGACATAAGAATTTAATTGATACAAGAAATTTTCTTAACCATCAGTTATGGAGAGATGCAGGATACCAAGTAAAAATATTAGGAGTAGGATCAATCTCATAGTGGTTATCACTTAGCCCAATAATAGTTGTATGATACTTAATGAAAGGATGAAACATCAAAGAGGAATGGGAAATATTAAACAAATTCGGAAAGATTGTGGAACATAAAAAAATTCTAAAAGAAATTAGAAAGTTATGAAAACCAATATTTTCGGAGTAAATCTCTATCACCTAACACTTTCAAATCGAGATGCTAGCAAGATCCTTAGAATTATCGAATGAGAATCATATGAAGCAGTTCGATACTAATATTATCAAGTTAAGGATCTGTTTGTCGTCGGATGTCAAGAGTGATAAGTAATTTCTATAGATAATAAGAAGGTAAAACGAGAAAGAAAGCAAATATTTATTTGTACCTTTTTCAATGTGGATAGTTAGTAAAAATATCGAGGAACTAAAACTCAAAAGGAATTTTTAATGAAATGTAGAATCTTAATTATGACACAACATTTTCCACCAGATAACTCTGGTAATGCCTCGAGAATTTATGATTTGTCAAGGAATCTAGTTGAATTAGGTTGTAAAGTTATAGTTATTTCACCTTATCCAACTTTTCCTCACGGTAAGTTCAAGAGAATATGGAAACGCTATTCTTATGGAGATATTGAAGGTATAAAACATTATAAAATTTTATCTTGGCAACCATCACACAAAGATCCTAATTTTGCTAGTAGAGTTAGCTATTATCTAACTTTTCCACTTCACGCAATATTGTGGGCATTGTTAAAAAGAAAGGAATATGATATAATTGTTACTTCTTCACCACCCATTTTTAGTGGATTACCTGGTTTTATTACAAAAAAAATTACAAGAAAAAAATGGTTTTTTGACGTGCGAGATCTTTGGATAGATGCTGCTATAGAACTTGGTTTTCTTAAGAAAAACAGTTTTTTTGAAAAAATAAGTAGATTTTACGAACGAATCTGTTATCATAATTGCGACATGATAACAGTCACAACTGAAGAAATAAAAAAAAGAATTGCAGAAACGTATAATATTTCTATCGAAAAAATAATTATTCTACCGAATGGGGTCGATACCAAACTATTTAAACCCTCATCTGTAAAAAATAATAGACTTATTTACGCTGGTAATATTGGTCATGCACAAGATTTAGAAAAAATCATATTATCAGTTAAAAAAGTTAATAAGAAGTTTCCTCTTGAGTTTTACTTGATTGGTGATGGAGATATAAAAAATTATTTGATAGAATTAGTAAAGAAAGAGGGTGTTGAAAATATTATTTTTTTTACTGATACTTTGGATAGAGAAAAGATACCAAAAGTAATTGCAGAATCTCTTATTGGAGTTGCACCACTCAAAGATCTCGCCAGTCTAAGATATGCGATTCCAACGAAAGTATATGAGTATATGTCTTGTGGTATTCCGTTTTTAGCAACAGGAAAAGGTGAAATGGAATATCTTATAAAAGTCTCAAGAGCAGGGATACTCGTTGAAAATGATATTAATTTAATATATCAAAAAATAATCAATCTGATTAAAAATAAAAAAATGATCATTGGAATGGGAAATAATGGAAGACAATTTGTAGAAAAATATTATGATCGAAGAAAAATAGCTGAAGATTTTCTCCAAAATATCGAAAAGGTGGTTTCGAATGAATGGCATTAAAGATTCTGCTTATGAAATCTCGAAACGACTATATAATGATGGGATAAAACCTTTAATCATTGAAAAGGAAAACTATGCATGTATAGAGGATCCAATCTTTGGGATAAAGAGAAATAGAGTTATTGCAGAAGTCTTAAAGGCAATGGTTAGATTAAAATTAGAACCAGATGAAAACATTGCTAAGAAATTTTGTAACTATCTCGAAAAAAATCAAAATAACGATGGTTCTTGGAATGAGATTCATCCGAATTATAACCAACCCTCTGCACTGATTACTTCAATTGTTGGCACGGCGTTATTGTTAGTTCATGAGAGATATAGAGAAAAAAATTTAGAAGAATCAATTCGTAAGGCAAAAAATTATATTTTATCTCAGGAAAAAACAGAAGGGTTTTTTATTAAATCTAAATACTATACAGCAGATCATTTAAATGTAGATGCAATCTGTGGCGCTTTTCTTGCATCATATGGAACAATTTTCACCGATGATCGTTGCATAAGAATTGCAAGACAATCTGCTCAGCATATTTGTGATCATCAGTTTTCAGATGGTAGCTATCCTTATACAACGAATCAAGGAAATTACGTTTATTCTTTTAACATACCTTGTATACATTATCAAGCCGTGACAATGTATTATTTAATTAAAATAAATGATTATTTACAAGAAGAATTCATTAAAAAAAGTCTTTTAAGAGCTGGTGATTGGCTTGTATCTGTGCAAAAAGATGATGGGAAATTTGATTGGTCTCACAGTGGCTTGATGTTTGCATATTATCTGACTGGCGCATATGCATTTTCCTCTGCATCTTTGTTATATATATCTAAATGGGAAAAAAAATACATAGAGAACGGATATAAATGCTTAAATATTTTAAACCATAATATTAAAGATTTGGTTTTAAGATGGGAAAAAGACAATTGGATTACGTTTCCTTGTTCGTTAATAACGACTCTTAAAACGTCGAAAATTGGAAATTTTCCGATTAAACAAAAATTATTTAGATTTGGGTATGGCTTACATAGACAGATGGCGAGGCGAAGGTTTTCAATTCATCTTGATGACAAACTCTTTTTAGATGTAACCAAACTTTTTAAAATAAAAACTTCTACAATAGAGCCATTCAGTAATTATCCAGATTTATTTATGACATCTGAGGTTCTGGACACTCTTAGCAGTTCCCTATTATTCCTGAGAGGTGATTTAGATACTATATAATAAAATTTATAACACATTTCGAGTAAGTCCTAGTTTTTTGAGAAAATTCTTATATTTAATTCCTATCGAAAATAGACTTGGTGGAAAAAATTTTACGGATATGTATAATTTTTTAAAAGAGAGCGAAAATTGGAATAAAAAAAAATTAAAGGAATACCAGAAAAAACAATTGCAACAACTTCTAGATCATGCAGTCAAACATATACCATTTTATTCAGATATAAAACTAACATCCAGTGACCCATTTGAAAATTTGGAAAAATTTCCGATAATTGAAAAGGGAACAATAAAAGATAATATTGGCAAATTTAGAGCTAATAATGTTTCTGAAAAAAATATATATAAAGTTTCCACGGGAGGAACTAGTGGTAATCCATTAGAGTTTTATCTAGATAATTCTACATATGGAAAAGAATGGGCATTTGTAATGACGGCTTGGAGACGAGTTGGTTTTATACCCGGAGATAAAGTCGTTAGCTTTAGAGGTGTTGAATTTAAAAAAGCAGATAAAGGCGTTTTTTGGCAGGATAATCCATTTTATAATTTGCTCGAGATGTCGCCTTTTCATATGAGTGAAGAAAATCTTTCTGAGTATGTTAAAAAGATAAAAAAATTTAAACCAAAATATCTTCATGGTTATCCGTCAGCAATTTCTATTTTGGCACATTATGTAGATGAAACAGAAGTACAATTTCCTTCAATTACTGCTGTATTAGCAATTTCAGAAAATATATATCCTGGACAAAGGCAACTTATAGAAGGAGCATTTAAAACAAGATTGTTTTCATTTTATGGAATGAGTGAAAAAGTTATAATGGCACCAGAATGTGAATTTGATACCCGGTATCATGCTTTCCCCGAATATGGGGTAACGGAAATAATTGATAAACATGATAATCCAGTTGACATTGGCCAGCGGGGCGAGTTAGTAGGAACTGGTTTTCTAAATTATTACATGCCGTTCATCAGATATCGTACTGAAGATTACGCAATTTTGAGTGAGCATCAGTATTGTAAATGTAGTAGAAATCATCTTTTATTAACAGATTTGACCGGAAGATGGTACCAAGAGATGATAGTTAGAAATGATGGTGCTTTAATTTCGATAGCTGCATTGAATCTACATTCGGATTTTTTAAAAAATGTTTATCAATATCAATTTATCCAAACAAAGGTAGGTGAATTAATTATAAATATTGTTCCGAAGAAGAACTTTAACGTGAAAGATGAGGAAAGAATTAGGATTGCGTTTTATAAAAAGTTAGGTAACGAATTTCGAATTATTATTAATCTTATTGATAAAATCCCACTTACAGAACGGGGAAAATTCAAATTATTGATTCAAAAAATAAATTATGATAATTAGTTGTAATAAATAAACAATACATCATTAGATAAAATGGCTGTTAGATAAAATGAAAATCATGGTAGTTGGAGATATCTCCTTGGGGAGAACAATCGAAAAATATAACGTTATTAATCATATTTCAAATAATATAATTCAATTATTGAAAAAGGCAGACATATCTTTTTGTAATTTGGAAAGCCCTCTAACAAATTCAATTGAAAAACAAATCGTCCATTATTCAAAATTACTTAAAAATAATGATACAGTTTATATTAAATCATATCCAGAAAATGCCAAAATTTTATCAGATATGGGGTTTAGTATTGTCTCAATAGCAAATAATCATATAATGGATTATAAAGATCAGGGTTTAAAGGATACAATTAAAGCATTATACTTCTATAATATCAGATATGTGGGGGCTGGACTTAACCTATTAATGGCAAGAAAACCGGAAATCATCGAAAAAAATGAAAATAAGATAGGTTTTTTGGCATACAGCTTTACTTACGAAGCAACTAATTTTTCTGCTGGTTGTGCACCTCTGTGGCCACCGATGATTAAAAAGGATATTGAGAAATTGAAAGAAAGATGTAATATAATAGTTGTTTCACTTCATTTTGGTGAAGAATATGACAATTCTCCTAGTTTTAGTGAAATTAAATTTTGCCGTTCTTTAATTGATAACGGCGCTACTGTAATTTTGGGACATCATTCCCACGTCCTTAGAGGAATTGAGAGATATAAGGATGGTTTAATTGCATATGGATTAGGGAATTTTATTTTTGATTCGCATATATGTGATTTAGATAATGATCAGGATATAAAAGAAAAAACGAGAGAAACAATGATTCTAGAACTGGAGTTTAATAACAATCAATTAGAAAAATGGAAAATTCATCCTATATACATTAATAATATTGGATTCCCAATTATTCCTTTAAATGGAAAAAAACAAGATATATTAAAAAATATTAATAATGATTTAATACTGAAAGTCGATGATCATAAAACAGATAAGAATAAATTTTATTCTAAAAGACTTATTCCTTTTATCAAACTCTTCTCGATATCTGTATACAAAGGAAATATTACAAATGTGTTCTTGTTATTGATGCGGGTTCTTGTTGGAGTGAAAAAATGAGAGTTGTAATAGCTAAAAACAATGAATCAACTGCAATATAATGGCCTCCAACACCAGGGCCGGGTTTGAGAATATTCACTCTTGGATGTAGGTTCAAATTTCAATGACTTTCCAAACATCAATTCTTAATTCTTCAGCTATTAACGAAATGATAAAAAATCGTGATGGTAGGTTTTAATAGAAAATGCGCACCATTAGCTATAAAATTAAAGAAATTATTTCAAGAAAGAATTAGTCCCATGGTAAGTTTTTATGTAGTAAATTGGAAAAAATTATCAAAAGAAAGTTATTTATATCAAAGCAATTGATGATGATTTAATTATGAAAAAAAAGAAAATAGTTTTCACAATACCTGCCCCCAAAGAATTATATATTTTTAATGTTTTATCAAAGGAATTAATAAAAAATGATTTTGATGTCCATTTTCTAATCCGAGATTTTGGTCCTAATCTAGAGATTGCAGATTATATGAGAATTGATTATACACCATTTGGTAATAAAAAGTTTATTGGTTTTAGAGGAAAATTTAAAGAAATGATTATCAATGATCTATCTGGATATAAATTATACAAAAAGATTAAACCGGATATTATTATCGGTGATGTATTCCTTGGACATCCTTCAAAATTATTAGATATACCATCTATTGCCTTTGTTGATGGTAAACCGTTTAGACTTCTCTCTAAATTTATTTACAAAATTTATTTAGCAGATTTATTTATTACTCCTATTTTTGTTCCTTTGAATAAAAAGAATGTTGTCAAGTACTATGGTACTCAAGAATTATTCTATTTAAATAAAGACGTGTTCCATCCAGATGAAGCAATTTTAAAAAAATATGGTCTAAGTAAAAATGAACCATATTTTATTATAAGAATCTCAGGATTAGGTATGAGTCACGATATTGGATTAAAAAGTATTTCCTATCCGTTATTAATAAAAATGATTAAAGAGCTAGAAGAATTTGGAAGGGTATTAATATCATCTGAAAAAAATTTAAAATACGAAAAATTTGATTTTGGAAAATACATTTTAAAAAATAAACCATATCACATTCATCACTTGTTGTATTATTCTTCTTTTCTAATAGCTGACACAGCATTACCTATGGAAGCGGTTTATCTTGGAACACCATCTATCCAAATATCTCCAGTAAATAAAAAGCTAGAAAATATATTTATGAAATATGATACTTTTAGAACTTTCTCTAACTTTGATTTGATAAAAATCGTTGCAAGTAATCATGAAGCATTAATTCTTCATGAAATTAATGATTTTTTGGAAAATATCAAAGAAAAAACTGATATTTTTAAATCAAATCAAAAAAATTATTTGAAAAAAACAGATGATGTCATAGATATAGCAATAACAACCATTATAAATAATATTGAGGGTACTAATATCTCATAGAACGAGGAAGTCCACATATTGCTGTAAAATTGTTAGATAAAAATCGTATAAAAATGTCGTAAAAATTGAAAATTCAACCACTGATATAGTCAGGTAAAAAACCTTTAAAAAACATATTATTAAAATATCACCAGAGGAATTGAAAGAAAGATGGAACATGAAAATATAAGAGTCCTCTACATAACGAATATGTATCCTAGAGGACCAGGAAGTTATTCTGGTATATTTGTTAAACAAGAAATTGATGAATTAAAGAAATTGGGTTTGTCTATAGATTTATTGTTTATTGATGGACAAAAAAATAAACTTAGCTATTTGAATATTTTTTCTTTTATCAACGGAATTAATAAAAAATACAATTTAATTAATGTTAATTATTCTTTACTCTTACCTCAAACAATTATTTCGAAAAGGATATTGAATTTAGATACCCCCATAATTTTTACCTTGCACGAAGGAGGTTTAGGACATACAATAAAGGATACAGATAATGTTCTAAAACATTTAATCAATTCAACTTTATGGAGAAAACCTTTACTTAAATATGTAAATTTGGTAATTACTAAAAATATTGAAACATTTAATTATTTAAAGACTGAAGTAAAAAATATTGAAATTCCAACCGCGGTTGATACCACATATTTTAGACCAATATCAAAGGAAATAGCAAGAAAAAAAATTGGAATAGAGGATGAAGGACTCATACTTTTTTTCCCAGCTAATATAAATAATGCTGACAAAAATTTCCCATTTATACAAAAAATCTTACCAACACTCAAAAGCAAAATTAGTGGCAACCTAACATTTCTATCCGGTCCTCAACCACCTGAGAAAATGATATGGTTTTACAATGCAGCAGATGTTGTAATTTTTCCATCGTTTTATGAATGTTCACCAGTCGTAATAAAAGAGGCAATGTCTTGTAACAGACCCCTTGTGACATCGAACGTAGGTGATATAAAACGAGTAATCGGACATACATATGGATGTTTTGTTATAAATGAATGGAACGAAGAAGAGTATATAGATAAAATACTTGAGGCGGCAAAAGTTTCTTCAACCAATGGGAGAGAAAGATTACTTGAGAAAGGGTACGATTGGCCCCAAACAGCAAAAAAGCTATATACTATATTAATGGCCGAAGCATATCAGGTGAATAAATGAATATATTTTGGCTTACTAAATTAAATGATACAGATCAATATCGGAGGACACAATTGGAAATATCCGAAGCTTTGCGAAAAAGAGGACATCTAGTATCATTAATCTTTGCACGACATTTCTCAGAAAAAAAACAGATACAAAAAAATATTATTTATTTACCAACAATAAATTATCGGGTTATCTCTGGTTTTATTTTTGGACTTATTATTTTTTTTTATCTACCATTACTCATTAAAAAAAAGAAAGTCGATATCGTCATCGTGAGTGGTGATACAATTTGGAACCCATTTCTTCTATCATTTAAACTCTATCGCATTCCTATAATATTGGACATAAGGAGTCTAGCTACAGAAGGCGATACATCTTTACTTACAGATATATCTTTTTATTTTTCAAAATATTTATTTGATGGATATACGACAATAAGCTGTGAGCTAAAGGAAATTTTGAAAAAAAAATATCATCTTCAGGACAAAAGAATTGGAATATGGTCATCCGGAGTTTCTAAAGATTTATTTAATGATTCTTTAAATCAACAAGCCATTGATAATAAGATAGATCCTCATAAATTTGTATTAATAAATCATGGTACATATTCTCCAAACAGAGGGATAGAAAATTTAATTCGCTCAATAGCCGAATTAAACGACTTTATGAAAAAAAATATTAAATTATTATTGGTAGGAATACCAACAGATAAAAAAAGGGATATTACAACATTATGCGAAGAACTGAAATTAACTGAAGAAATAGATATAATTTCTCCTGTTGATAATAAAAAAATACCACAATATATTCAATCATCTGATATTGGAATAATTCCTCTACCCCCGGATAATCAGTGGTGGCGAGTAAGTGTCCCTTTAAAAACGTTGGAATATCTAGCTATGGGAAAGCCTATTGTTGCCACTAATATACCATTTCATCATAGAATCTTTGAAAAAGGAAAATGTGGGGTTCTTATAGATAATAATGAACCAAAAACAATAGCGATAGCAATTACTTATTTATATAGAAATAGAGAAAAATTAAATGAAATGGGAAGAACGGGACGAGAAATTGTTCAAAAATATTACACTTGGGATAAATCAGCTCTTGACTTGGAGATATTTATTAAAAAAATCGTTTTAAGGAATTAAAATGAAAAATAAAAATATGATCCAAATTGGTGGTATCCTTTTTTTTATTGGTGTTATATTAATCATAATATCTTGGTATTATACATATCCCATTCATCTAACATCTATAAGCGATGTAACTTTTTTTCAGTTCTATCCTTCATTATGGCCAGGATTAATATTAAGTTTTTTTAGTCTATTTCTAATTGCATATTACTGTAAAAATAAAATCATAATAGCTATTTGTTCTTCTCTTTTTCCAGTATTACTCTATATTTGTACTTTTTTTTTCTACTATATACCTTCCTCAGATTCTGGCGCTGTACGAAGTATGTTTCAAATTTTTCAAAAGACGGGGATAAATTCACAAGCTATATCTTATTTTCAATTACCAACTTATTTCTCTTTAAATGAAATAATACATCAGGTTGTTGGAGTTAATGAGAAAGGTATCGCTGTAATTTCTTTTATATTATACGGATTTCTGCTTGGACTATTTCTCTATCTATTTTTTGATAATTTAAAGACACGATACAATAATGGATTCTCACCATTTTTTTTGGTTATACTTTACTTTATTGGCATGGTTTCTTTTTTAAATTATCAATGGGTCCCTCAGACACTTGCTCTTGTTTATTTTTTCTTAATTATTATGATATCAACTTACCTTCGTTCTAGTCCCACTCAGCTGCAATGGAAAATTATGGTAATATTGATTTTTATTCCACTGGTTTTAGTTCATGCGTTTATACCAGTAATTTTTCTGTCTTTTTTTGGTATATTTACTTTAAAAAGAAGATATTTATTACAAATTTTTTTAGTTATATTGTCCATATATTTAATTTACATCTTATATGCATCGACTAATTTACCTCTCTATATTGAAACTTTTCGGCAATCCATAGTCGGATTTAATTCAGAATATGCAGCTTCTGTATCAGTATCATTCAAAGAACCTCAAAGCATTCTTAATCAACTCATTAGTTTTTCTAATAGACTTATCGTTCCTATGGTTTGGATACTTTGCATTATCGGGACTGCTGTATTATTTTTTAAAAGGAAAATAGAATCGGTTTTAATTTCATTAGGTTTCGCTGGAGGAATTTATCTAGCTATTGGAATGTTTTATTCTATATTAGGAATGCGTGCTACTCAGATTATATTAATTCCAATCACTTTCGGGTTCACATTTTTTAGTTCTAAATTGAGAAAACCGGCAACAGCATTTATTATTGTTATTTTATTATTAGTGGTTTCTGTACCTATGCGGATGGCTTATAACCCAACTCAATTCCAGTTAGATGAAGAAGCAAATGCATGTAATTTTTTAGTAAATAATACAATAAATACAACAACCCCAAAAGTTGCTATAGGTCAAGTAAATTATGGGTATTTTGTAGATAAATATATCTATATAAAAAATGGATATCCTTTAGCTTTACGTCCTGGAGAATCAGGGTTTTTTAATTTATTTAAAGATCCTCTAAAAGAAAATGAGTATGTGTTTTATAATTCGAATTTAGGAAAAGAAATTCTTACGTATGGCTTTTCGAAAGAACAACTCGATTCCACATTCAAACAAGTTATGGATAATAATAAAATATATGATTGTGGTAACACTTTTATCATAAATGGAATTAATAATAAATAAACTAAAAATTTTTATATATAATTTTTTAATTTAGATAATTTTGCTATTCCCAACTCCAATATGGATAATCTTGTTTTTTCCATTCAGAAAACCAACCTATTAGGTAGTATATTTTTCCATAAGTATGGTTTAGTTGTTTTTCGCAGTAAAAGATTCCCGTGTATCTTCTGTCATCATCATATATTAATATATCATCCTGAGTATTAAATAATGTTTATACACCACCCTAAGATAATTTTGATCATCAATCAGGATTGCATTTTCCAAATGGGATTTATTATATCTAGTGACACCCATTGTAGGTACGTCAATAATTGCAATATTTTTATTCTGGTTGTATATTATAAGCATCTTGTACAGTAACATTTGTATAACTAGTTGTTAAGGTCAGTACAGAACCATCATTATCTAAGTTTTGTTCTTATTAAATATAATAAAACTTGCTATCGCTATAATAACAATAACCACAGCTACTAATATTATGGATGTTTTTTTTATATTCATTTTTATTACCTTTAGATTTTATTTATTCGAAGTCGATAAATTTTTTTATTAAATATAACTTATTGTTATTTATATATGTTAATGTTTGATCCCGATAAAATATATCAATTGGAAATGGTATTGTAAAATAGTTAAATAAAGGTGCGATATGTATTCAAAGATAATCAAAAATATAATTTTTCCCATTTATCATATGAAAATTCCCCATGATGAACGTTTTATCACTCAACTAAGATTAATGGATAAAACACAGTGGTGGAGTCGTTCTGAAATTGAAAAATTACAATTACAAAGGCTGAGAAAACTTTTACACCATGCAGATAAAAACGTCCCTTTTTATCATAAAATGTTTAAAAAACTAAATTTTAAATCTGAGGATGTTTCTAATGTTAAAGATTTGAATATGTTACCGATATTAACTAAAGAGATTATTAGGAACAACTTTGAAGATCTTTATGCAAGAAATTTCTCAAAAGCTGATCTAATTCCAACATGTACATCCGGATCTACTGGGTCACCAATGAATTTCTATATAGATAGGAGATGGAGTGCCTGCAATAACGCGGCGGCGTATAGAGCATGGAGTTGGGCAGGATATAACCTTGGAGATAAAATAGCTTATTTGTGGGGTGCACCTTCGGATATTAGCACAACAAGTAAACATGATAAAATCCGTAACTACTTACTTAGGATAATATATTTAGATGCATTTAGTCTAACAGATGAAAATATGGCGGTATATGTAAAAATATTGAGTAAATTCCGGCCAAAAATAATAAATACTTATGCGTCGACTATTTTTTTGTTTTCAGAATATTTGAAAAAAGAAGGGATTGATTTTATTAAACCAAGGGCAATATTAACAACAGCAGATATGCTTTACTTACATAAAAGAAAGGCCATTGAACAAATATTCGACTGCGAAGTATTTGACTATTATAGTGGACGTGATACCTCACTACAGGCAGCTGAATGTCCTGAACATATTGGTTACCATTTATCAATAGAAAATGCTGTTGTTGAATTCATTAAGGAAAACGAGCATGTTTCTCCAGGAGAGACAGGAAAAATTATAATAACAGATCTTTGCAATTATGCAATGCCATTCATTAGATATGAAATAGGAGATTTAGGAACTCCATCTGATGAAAGTTGTCCATGCGGTCGAAATTTACCAATAATGAAATCGCTAAAAGGAAGGATTTTTGATTTTATTATTACTCCTGAAGGAAAACATCTCCCTGGGGAATATTTTCATTATGCCATAATCGACCATCATATTCACGGCATTAAAGAATTTCAAATCGTACAGAACTCAATAAATAAACTCACTATATATATTGTAGAAAATCCAAATGAAAAATCTAATGATGTTAACCGGTTTATAACTCTAATTCAAAAAGAAGTTGGAGAAAAAGTTGAAGTTGAATTAAAATATACCTCATCAATAAAACGAACTCCATCTGGAAAACTTAGACATGTTATCTCAAATGTTAATAAATAGGAATGAACAATAGATAAAAAAATAGATAAAAATAAAGAGAAAAAAGAATAAAAGAAATATTTAAAGAACTATTAAACGTATCAGTCGAATAGAATATTCAAGATACTAAAGGAAGCATGGTCGGCAAAAGCCTCAGATAGACATCGATATTTTCTTGCATTTAGATGTAATAAAAACTCTAAAATAAAAAATTGTTAAATGGTTTAATAAAAGGTTATATAGTTATAAGATTCCCTATGCATACGACTAAGATAGGAAAGATAAACGAACCATCTAAATCTACTTATAACCGAATTTTAACAAACAAACCTATACTAACCAAACATTAACAAATTATCAAAATAAATCCCATATATAAAAATAAGGGAAAAAAACATCATATAATAGAATAAGTAATTTTCTTCCGCAAATTATTTGCAAAACACAAAAAATATAAAATTTCAAAATAAAGCAAATTAAAGAGATTACATTAATGAGTTATCCTAAAGGATTACCTTCATAAATGACACAAATATTTTAAATAAAATGACATCCTCCCAAAGTAAATCCATCTAAAGATGGGGGTATCCCATATATTAACTCCTTTTAATGTAACATGAAGGAACGCAAACCACTCTGCTTAAAACATATCGACTCCTCAGATAGGAAGG
>Ga0256868_10000253_pt1 | contig 32293 bp, 25 predicted proteins | sample RVTome_13_FD_187341 | JGI IMG/M metagenome (GOLD analysis project Ga0256868, IMG submission 187341) | Soil microbial communities from uranium-contaminated site in the Upper Colorado River Basin, Wyoming, United States - RVT92D227 HiSeq ...
GAACTGCGGGAACGATGTCGTTGAAACCATGAGAAGCCCGAAGATAGAATGCATTGTTGCCCAACATCCCTGGCTTGAAAACGATTCCCTCTTTTCTGATATCATCCTGCCAGTCAATACCACCCTGGAGGTGGAAGATATCGTACCCTGTATCAGGGACGGGGATAGTTTTCAAAGCATCGTGCTCATGAAGGATGCGATTAGCCCCATAGGAGAGTCCAAGAGTGACTACGAAGCAGTTTTAGAGGTAGCCAAGAAACTTGGTAAGTATAATGAGGTGACCGAGGGTAGAACTCCGAAGGACCTTGTGAGAGCCGTCTTCGACAGCATGGGCTTTGATAAGCTCGTCAGTTGGGAAGAATTTCAGGAAAAGGATTATTACGTCATTCCCGTTGCACAGGACTGGGAGCAAGTTCCAGCAGGTTTTTACAACTTTTATAAAGACCCAGAAGCCAATCCATTACCAACTCCCACGGGTAAACTGGAGTTCTATTCCGAGAGTTTGGCCAAAAATTTCCCAACGGATACCGAAAGACCACCCATACCCAAGTGGATTGAAAAGAATGTGACACACGATGAGAGAATCTCTAGCAAGAGAGCGGCAGCCTATCCGCTGCTGGTCATGTCGAACCATAGTCGTTGGAGAGTACATGCCCAGTGTGATGACATTTCATGGACTAGGGAGGCTCTCACCTGCAAAGTGAAAGGGTATGATAGCTATATGTATGAGCCATGCTGGATTCATCCGAAAGATGCCAAAAAGAGGGGAATTAAGAATGGTGATATTATTAAAGTATATAACGAAAGAGGTGGTGTCCTTTGTGGAGCACTGGTCTGGGAAAGAATCATGCCGGGTGTTATCTCAATCGATCATGGAGCCAGAGCTGACTTTATCATACCCTGCAAACTAGACCGAGGAGGTGCGATTAATACCATAGCCCCGGCAGCAATTGTTTCAAAACATTGTGCCGGACAGGCTACGAGTGGATTTCTGGCAGAAGTGGAAAAGGTCACCATGAAACAGATGGAAGAGTGGATGACAGAATATCCCGATGCCTTCAAGAGAGAGTATGATCCAGCTTCTGGACTGCGTTTTAATGCGTGGGTTGAAGGGAATACCTTACGATTGCATAAACGGACACGGGTTAACCGCTCTTCAAGGCTTCGGACGGCGATTGGTTGACATATTAAGGGAATGGTAGACTTCACCTAAGGTGAACTCCAGTAGGGGTTGGAGACGTATGTGCTGATTGGTTTAAAGGTTCGCCCCGAAGCCTTTACGACCGGTTCACCCGTGTCCGTATGACTAAATTTTTTACGATGTTAAGGAATACATGATTATGTCGAAGAAGGTTTTTATCATTGATGTAGCGAAGTGCAATGGCTGTCATGCCTGTCAGATCGTTTGCAAGGATGAGCATGTCTCCAATGATTGGACACCGATTGCTAAGCCACAGCCCGATACTGGGCAATTCTGGCTTAAGCTTACTGAAAAAGTGAGAGGGACTGTACCAAAAGTTAAAGTGGCTTACCGTCCCCATCTCTGCATGCATTGCGATCAGGCTCCCTGCATGGAAGTCTGTCATGTCGAAGGGGCCCTTTACAAAAGAGAGGATGGCCTAGTCATCATCGACCCGGTGAAGTGTACCGGCTGCAAGAATTGTGTCGATGTCTGTCCTTACAATGTCATCTTTTTCAATGAAGACTTGAACATCGCTCAGAAATGTACTGGCTGTGCTCATTTGCTGGACAGCGGCTGGAAGGAGCCCCGATGTGCGGATGCTTGCCCGACTCTGGCCATCCAGTTTATGGATGAAGTAGAAGCCAAAGGACTTATTTCCAAATCCGAGGTCTGGAAACCGGAACTTAAGAATAAAGTCAAACCACGAGTTTACTATACGAATCTCCCGAGAAAGTTTATCGCTGGAACCGTATATGACCCCGTGGAAAAAGAGGTTGTTATTGGGGCCACCTGCACCTTGAAAGAAACTCTGGGTGGTAAGAAATATACTATTAAAACTGACAACTACGGTGACTTCTGGTTTGAAGGTTTGAAGGATGGGAAGTTCAACCTGGAAATTCAGAAAGGGAGAATGGTCAAGTCCTTTACCGGCTTAAATACCGTAGCGCAAGATATTAATCTAGGAGATATCCCTTTGACTTAACCTTACGATTGCATAAACGGACACGGGTAAACCGCTCTTCAAGGCTTCGGACGGCGATTGGGTTGACATGTTAAGGGAATGGGTAGACTTCATTTAAGATGAACGCCAGCATGGGTCGGGGAAGTATGGGCTGATTGACTTAAAGGTTCGCCCCGAAGCCTTTACGACCGGTTCACCCATGTCCGTATGGCTAAATTTATTGCAATGTTAAGGTTAAGAGGGAACTGAGATAGTAAAAGAGCACATAGAATGGAGAGAAAATGGATACCGAAGAAAGGAAAGCGCTTATTGAACGGTTTTTCTATCCAAAGTCTATTGCCGTTATAGGCGTTTCTTCCAACGAGAAAGCATTCACGACTTTGTACTTGTATGCGCTCATGAAATTCGGCTTCAAAGGCAAGATCTACCCTGTCAATCCCCGCGGAGGCACGATTTACGGCTTGCAGATGTTCCCCAATATCCAAGAAATCCCGGACAGCGTCGATCTCGCTATTGTAGGCGTCCCAGGAAAGGTTGTACCCTCCGCTTTGGAGGATTGTTTAGCGAAAGGCATTAAGGCGGCCATTGTATTGAGTGCAGGCTTCAGTGAAGCTGGTGATGAGGGGAAAAAACTTCAGAAAGAGATGAATACTGTTATTGCCAAGGGAATTCGTGTGATCGGTCCCAACTGCTTTGGAATCTATTGCCCAAGCGGAGGAATCACAGTTAAGCCGGGAGACAATTTTCCCAAGGAAAACGGTCCTGTCGCATTGATCACCCAGAGCGGACTGTTTACCGAAATGATTGTACTTCAAAGTCGCGGGATGGGGATTCGGTTCAGTAAAGTGATCAGTTACGGCAATGCCAGCGACTTGAACGAGGCCGATTTTCTTGAGTTGTTGGCGGATGATCCCGATACAAAGGTTATTACATGCTATATCGAAGGTGTGAAGGATGGACGCCGCTTTTTAGAAACGGTCCGCAGAGCTGTGAAAATCAAGCCGGTACTAATCTGGAAAGCAGGGCAGACAGAAATAGGAAGGGCCGCGGCTGGTTCTCATACAGGATCATTAGGTGGCAGTGAAGCAATATGGAACACCTTTTTCGCTCAGAGTGGCGCAGTGCGGATAGACAGTATTGAAACCCTTATTGATAATACCATTGCCTTTCTTCATCTCCTGCCCAACTGTGGCAGACGGGTAGCGCTTGTGAGTGGCAGTGGAGGAGTCGCTGTTACTGGTGCAGATATCTGCGAGCGCTCAGGCTTTACACTGCCGGCATTCTCCGTAGATTTGCAACAGAAGATCCGGTCTTTTCTTCCCCCTGTGATTGCAGGTCTGAGAAATCCCTTTGACCTTGCCGATCCTTTTCCTCCGGCAGAGGTTTTAACGCCAGTTCTTGAAACCATCGCAGGAAGCGGGCTCATAGACACCCTTATCCTGCAGAGAATATTCTTGTCGGTAAAGGGGCCGCGCTTCGTCTTTGGAACCCTTCCTGTACCTGAAGAGGGCCGTGAGAGACTGAAGGAGATTCCGGTGTCCATAAGGGATCGGTTTAATATCCCTGTCGTCATGGTCCTGAACGAGGAGCTTAGTGATGATGATAAAATAGAATTTGAAACGGACCGTCGACTCTTGAGAAGTTATTATTTAGCCAAAGGTTTGCCGGTATATCCGACCGTTGAGCGCGCCGTGAAGGCATTAGCCAATGTGGTGAGATATAAGGAAAGGTTCCATAAAGAAGTGGGGCTGGGGGGTCAATCATGATTGGTCAATCGATTATTGACAGAGTCAGGAGTACTTCACGCACTCTACTCACGGAGATAGAATCCAAAGCACTTCTCAGCGAGGCCGGGGTTCCTGTCATTCAAACCAGGTTGGCAATGTCGAAAGAAGAAGCCATTGACATAAGCAAAAGGCTTGGATTTCCAGTGGCGTTAAAAATCGTCTCACCTGAGATTATCCATAAAAGTGATGTCGGGGGAGTGAAATTGGGTATGAAGACATCCAAGCAAGTCGAGTCAGCCTACGAGGAGATTCTATCGTCAGTCAAACAGAAGTTCCCTCATGCTATTATCGATGGCATGTCTGTGCAAAAGATGGCACGGCCCGGGGTTGAGGTTATTATTGGCATGACGAAGGACTCCCAGTTTGGTCCAGTGTTGATGTTTGGTTTAGGCGGAATTTTAGTGGAACTCTTGAAGGATGTGTCCTTCAGAATTGTTCCTTTGGAGAAGGAAGACGCCCGGGAAATGATTCGTGAGATAAAGGGATACCCTATGCTTGAGGGTTTCAGAGGTGGGGAACCTGTAGATATTTCGATTCTTGAGGAAATGCTGCTTCAGGTATCCAGGTTCGTGGATGATCATCCGGAAATAAAAGAATTGGACTTAAACCCCATCTTTGCCTATAAAGACGGCGCTGTGGCTGTGGATGCAAGAATCATCCTGGAAGGGAATGACGGAGCGGTATCGTATTCCGGTGACCTTTGTAATTACAAATAACGCCACCTATCGTCAGGTCAAGATTGTTCGGAAAATTGTGCTTGGGGACTATCCTCTCAATGAAAAGCATGAAGGGATGGAACTGGATAAACCGGTCATGAATTTCAGTATGCTTGCTCAATCCATGGGGGTCAAAGGTGTTTATTTCACATTATGACAAAATTCACATTGTGAGTAGCTTTATAGACAGAATCTCTGGATGACCTTGAAGATTTTTAGTAGAAGATATAAAATACATCATTTATCGGAGGGCAGGACGATAAAATGGGGGATGGTAGTTGACCTGTCAAAGTGTGTAAGGTGTTACGGTTGCGTGGTAGTATGCAGGGTTGAGCATTTTTTGCCTATTGGCCATGACTGGACGCAAATGATGACCGTGGAACCCGATTGAAACGGGTCCCAGCCTGATGTGTCCACCTATTTAGTCATGCATCGGGTAACATCTTTGATGATGAGGGAGGAGGTGATCTAAGCTACAAACGAGATTGATAGGGTTAAAATAAACCGTATTAAAATCAAAAAATGAAGGAGGGTGGATATGATGAAGAAAAAAGGAACATTCTCTGTATTGGGCATCGTTCTCATCTTAACATTAGCCTTGTTAGCATTGACACCAGGCGTTCCTTCTTCACAGACGACAAGCAAACCTGTTGTCATCGGAAACCTAGGTGTTTTTACCGGAAGAGACGCCGACACCAATCCTTGGCTGTTGCGGGGGGCGGAACTTGCCATCAGCGAGTACGGTGGGAAAGTTTCCGGGAGAGAGATTAAACTGGCCAGTGAAGATTCTGCCAGCGATCCGACCGTGGCCGCAGATAAAACAAAAAAACTGCTGGAAGTAGACAAGGCCGATACCGTTATCGGTCCCCTTCCGGCCGCAGCCGCGTTTCCAGTTGCTACACTGCTCAAACCGCACGGTATTCCTCACATGAGTATCATGGACTTTCCAGCAGCATTGACGGCGATTGGCGATCACGTTTTTGCCCACAGTGGAAACCAGAGAGGAACCGGATATTTTGTGGGTACTTATGCCTACGAGGTGATGGGCTATCGGACCGCCACGGTTATCCATGATGACATTATCTTTGCAGAAGAATACACTCAGGGTGCCATGGATGGTTTTGTGAGCAGGGGGGGTAAGATCATTCAGCGGCAGCGGACACCAATGAACACGGTAGATTACGGTCCCTACCTTACAGCGATGAAAAAAGCAGATTGCTGTTTGTTCTGGTTCATACCCTTCCACGCCGTCCAATTCATCAATCAGTTCAGCCAGTACGGCTTCAAAATGCCGATGGTCCAGGGCGGAGTAAATGTTCTTGGATTACAGAATCTAGCGGAGTTAAAAGACAAAGCACTCAATATCATTAGCTGCAACCCGTATGATGCCTATATCAAGGGGCCTGAAGTTAAGAACTGGGTGGACCGATGGGTGAAGCTGCATGGGAATAGAGCAGAGAAGGACGGAAGATATCCTTATTATTCAGAGGGAGCCGCTATGTACGCCGCCACCTCGATCCTTCTCCAGGCCATTGACTTGGCAAAAGGTGATACTACCCCGGCTGCTTTTCGAAAGGCCTTGCACACCGGGAAGTTCAAGACCCCATGGGGCCAGGTGTCGTTCAATAACGGTCAAACCGGCATCGGGAATACCTACATTCTGAAGGTGGTGAAAGAGGGCAATAATTACACTCGAACTGACGTTCATAAGTACGAGAATGTTCTTCGTAACGAACCTGAAAAAGACACAGATGCGGCCCCGAAGATGTAAACCTAACCATTGTCTTGGCAATCCCCCCTCGCCCCCTTTTAGAAAAGGGGGGTTGGGGGGATTTGGATCGCGGCGAACCCAGATCTCACCATGGACCTACTCACCATAAACCTGTTAAACGGGATTTCCTTCGGAATGATACTCTTCCTTTTAGCTATGGGATTGTCCATTACACTTGGTGTCATGGGCATTCTAAACCTGGCTCATGGCGCCTTATTCATGATCGGCGGGTTCATTGCCCTAAGCACAGCGCATGCCGGAGGGAATTTTTGGCTTGCCATTGTGATCGGCAGCATCGGCGCCGGGGTCTTCGGCCTCATCATCGAGCGGCTATTTTTATCCCGCCTTTATCAACAGTTGGACAACCAAGTGTTACTTACCTTGGGTCTGGTTTACATCATTGGCAATGTGGCTCTTTGGATCTATGGCGGCCGGGTTCAACTTTTTGATTCCCCACCCGTGCTTACCTGGAAAATATCTATTGGGGATTATGCGTTTCCATTTTACAGGGTCTTCCTGATCGGCGTGGGGGCAGTTGTGTTTATCGCTCTTTGGTGGCTTGTCGAGAGGACGCGAGTCGGTTCGATTGTCCGCGCGGGTATGGACAACAAGGAAATGACAAGGGCTCTCGGAATCAATTACAGCCTAACCTGCAGCGTCGTATTCGCCTTAGGGGCACTCGTAGGGGGTTTTGCGGGAAGCGTGGCAACACCCTTGATCGGTGTTTTTCAATCCATGGCACTAGATATCCTTCTTTTCGCGCTGATCGTCGTGGTTGTCGGGGGGCCTGGTTCCGTCCTTGGAACGCTTATCGGGGCTCTTATCATTGGGCTTGTGGATGCCTTTGGTAAGGCCCTTTTCCCGGAACTTGCCATGTTCACTATGTATCTGGTCCTAATCCTTATGCTGTTGATCAAACCATCGGGAATATTAGGGAGGAGCAGAAATGTAGAAGGCACCAGTCCGGGTTCTACCTCGTGGATACCCCCCTATACCCCTCGCACTTTTCTTGTCAAATATGGCCCTTATTTTATCTGTTTCTTAGCATTTATGGTGTTGCCGCCATTGTTGCCCCGGTACCTTCAAAGTATGATTACCAAGATCGTTATCTTTTCGATTTTCGCTCTCAGCCTAAACCTAATCTGGGGATACACGGGCCTCATCTCTCTTGGCCATGCCACTTACTTCGGGGTCGGTGCATACACGTCCACGATCCTCATCGTGCGCATGGGGATTGGGAATTTCTGGGTGGCGAGCTTAATTGCCGTGATCGCTGCCGGGGTCTTAGCGGCGATCTACGGGATAATCGCTCTCCGAGTGGTTGGCCTATACTTTTTGCTCGTCACCCTTGCCTTGGGGCAGCTCGTGTTCTGCATTTCCACTACATGGCGCTCCGTGACAGGGGGAGACAATGGTGTTATCGGTTCACCCCTTCCAGACCTGAGGATCCCGGGGCTTACGGTTAACTCCGTCATTTACTATTATCTTGTCTTGATCATTGCAGCCGTCTGTTTCTTTCTGCTCTATCGGCTGGTGAATTCGCCCTTCGGGTACGCACTCCAGGGCATTCGTGATGATGAAAAGAAGATGCGCACCCTCGGTTACAATACCTGGCTGTATAAATACCTGGCCTTCATTATCGCAGGGATCTTTGCTGCAGTAGGCGGGGTTCTGTTCAGCTATTTCCTGGTTGTGGTCGGGCCTCCTCAGCTCAGCATAACAACCTCAACCATGGCCATCTTGATGGTGATCATAGGCAGCACTCGGATATTCTGGGGACCAGTGGCTGGTTCGATTGCTGTCATACTCCTGGAATATATCGCCAGTATTTGTATCCCTGAACGCTGGCCCTTGATACTGGGGTTGATTTTCGTGATTGCGGTCATGTTTCTCAGAGATGGGATCGGCGTCTCTTTGACGAGACTGTGGATGAGGTTAGACTATTTTCATGGAAGCGTTGCGAGTTGAAGGGCTTTCCAAGAATTTCGGCGGTGTTGAAGCACTAAAGGATGTCACCTTCGCTGTTGAGAACGGAGAGAAACTGGCGATCATTGGTCCCAACGGCGCAGGGAAGACCACCCTTTTGAACGTCCTCAATGGTCAGCATTCAGCCAATTCCGGCCATATCTATTTTATGGGTCGAGACATCACTCACCTATCTGTTTACAAACGCGCCCATCTTGGTATGGCACGGGCGTTCCAATCCTCCACGCTCTTTCCCAGCATGAGTGTTCTCAACAACCTCCTCCTTGCCATTCATGGCATGAAACCTTCTCGTCGCCATGTGTTTCGGTCCTTCAAAACCTATACCGAGTATAGTAGAGAAGCGGAAAAGCATTTGAAATCCGTAAACCTGTGGCAGAAGAAGGATTACATGGTAAACGATCTCTCTCATGGAGAGCAAAAGAGGTTAGAGATCGCAATGAGCCTGGCCTTGGAGCCGAGACTGCTGTTATTGGATGAGCCGAGCGCGGGGTTGACCACTAGTGAAAGTTCCGATGTAGCAGTCATCCTTCGTAACCTCGGACCGAAGATTACCATTCTGATTGTGGCCCATGATATGGATTTGGTGTTTGAGATTGCGGATCACATTCTGGTTCTCCATTATGGCGAAGTCCTCTGTAGAGGTACGCCCGACGATGTCCAATGTAACGTAAAAGTGAGGGAGATCTATATGGGCGTAGAAGACAGCGCGGATGAAGTTAGAGCTTCTTGATATCCATACATATTACGGCGAGAGCTATGTCCTGCGTGGAGTTTCCCTGCAGGTTTCAGAGAACTTTGTGGTGGCCCTCCTGGGCCGCAACGGAATGGGTAAGACAACGACCATTCGTTCTATCATTGGACTTACGCCTCCCCGGCGAGGCAGAGTGTTATATGGAGACAAAGATATTACTGCCCTTCCGCCCGAAAAAATCGCCAAGCTTGGGATCGGTCTCATTCCCCAAGGAAGATACATCTTCCCCTCCCTGAGCGTCACGGAAAATCTCACCATGGCAGCGCGCAATGCTGGCAAAGCAGATTCCTGGTCTCTGGATAAAGTTTACTCTCTCTTTCCCATTCTTAAGGAAAGGGCTTACTGTCGTGGCACCCTTTTGAGCGGGGGTGAGCAGCAGATGCTGGCCATCGGCCGGGCCTTGATGACCAATCCTCAATTTCTCTTAATGGATGAGCCATCGGAAGGATTAGCTCCTCTCATCGTAAAGGAAGTGGGTAAGATCATTTACCGGCTGAAGCAAAAAGGGTTTTCTATTTTGCTGGTGGAGCAGAACTTGCCCATGGCTCTAAGAATGGCGGACTATCTCTATATACTGAGTAACGGCAAAATCGTGTATGACTCTACCCCTGATCAATTGAGGGCAAACAATGAAATAAAGGCCAAATACATCGGGGTGGCTGGATGACGCCATATAAACTGGATAGAAAAAAGAAGGTAAGAATAGAGGACAAGGGGGGAATATTCATGAAAACTAATTTCCCTAAATTATTTGAGCCTGGGTGGATAGGGAACGTCCAGCTAAAGAACCGGGTGATTAAGGCTCCCCAGCATACAGGACTTGCCAACCCGGACGGTTCGGTCACCGATCGGATGTTGCGGTATTACAAAGACGTGGCTTCGGGTGGGGTTAGTATGGTCATTGTCGAGTATGCATGGATCGATAACGATGCCAGCAGGGCCTCACCCTGTCAACTTGGCATTGCCAGCATAGATCATATCCCTGGGCTTTCATTGCTCGCACAAACGATCCAAGCCAATGGGGCCAAGGCGGCTATCCAGATATCGCACGCGGGCCGACAGAGATTTACGCTCGCCAGACCGAAGGCGCCGTCCACTGTTCCTTGGGAGGAAATCTATGCGGCTGGGTGTCCCCCGCCGGATGTGTTGACGTTTGAAGAGATACTGCAGATCGTCAAATCTTTCGGGCAGGCTGCGAAGAGGGCCCAGATCGCAGATTTTGATATGGTTGAAATACATGCCTGCCACGGGTATCTTATTTCGAATTTTCTCTCTCCCCGAACAAACAAACGAACGGACTGGTACGGTGGTTCTCTGGAAAACCGCATGCGTTTCCTGCTGGAAGTGATTGGAGAGATCAAATGTCAGGTTGGGTTCGAATATCCTGTGTGCGTGAGGGTAAGCGGCATTGATTATGAACCGGATGGCACAAAAATCGAAGAAACCATAGAACTTTGCAAGCGCCTTGAAGCGCTCGGGGTTGCTGCGATTCATATGTCAGGGGGGAATCACCACCAGACGATCCATGAAGTCAGTCCCATGGGGATGTCTTTGGCTCACAATGTATGGGCGGCGGAAGCAGTGAAGAAAGAGATCAAGATACCAGTCATTGCTTCTGGGTCCATCAATCTTCCGGCTCTGGCAGAGAGTATTTTGTCAGGTGGAAAGGGAGACTTCATCGGGTTAGGCAGGCCTCTTTGGGCTGATCCGGAGTGGCCCCTTAAAGCGATGGAAGGGAAACCTGAAGACATCAGGCCTTGCATACGTTGTAATGATGGTTGTTTGGCAAGAGGAGATCATCAAGCTAAAACAATCTCATGCTCGGTCAATGTTGCAGTTTGTCGTGAGGATGAATTCAAGATTAGAAGGGGAGAGCACTCCAAGAACGTTGCCATTATTGGTGGCGGGCCAGCCGGTATGGAGGCAGCAAGGGTTTGTGCGCTGAAAGGTCATAACGCTACTCTGTATGAAAAGAGGGAGTTAGGAGGGGCCCTGTTGGAGGCTTCTATCCCAGAATTTAAGGCACCTGATCTGAAACCTCTGGTTGACTACCTTAGGACGCAGATAAAGAAACTGAAAGTCAAGGTGATCAACGAAGAAGCCACGTTAAGAACCATTCAGGATGGAGGATTTGATGCAGTGATCGTCGCTGCAGGGGCAAACCCCTTGGCACTGGAAGATGTCCAAGGGATTCGCCATCAGAAAGTGACCAGCGCCGCTCAAGTGCTTCATGGTCAAGCAAAACTGGGCCAAAAGATAGCTGTTATCGGTGGAGGGTTCGTGGGAACGGAAGTAGGCCTCTTTCTGGCCGAACAAGGGAAAGAGGTTATATTTGTTGAGATGCTGGACACATTTATGAATAATATTACCTTTGATGAAAAATTGGTGTATGAAGAACGCTTCAAGAACCTAAAAGTTTCAATTCATACTGGAAAACGTCTGGAAAGTGTTTCGGATCAGGGGATTACTGTTGTGGACAGGTATGGCGTTCGAACGACACTTTTAGCTGATACGGTGGTACTTGCTGCGGGGTTTAAACCAAATAGGGATTTGGTTGATAGCCTGAGGAAGGTTCCGAAACTGCAGGTCTTTGAAGCGGGCGACTGCGTCAGACCACGTAAGATCTTTGATGCGATTCATGAAGGACATCTTGCTGCCAAACTGCTCGGTTAGCTTCTTAAACAGAACATGCTTATTTTATAGGAGAGATTAGTATGTACACTTTAAGGCTTTACCATGACCATTTTCATGCAAACGTAGAGAGCATTCCGGATTTGGAGGCGCAACACAGTATCATCTATATTTACGATGGTTCGGCTACTGTAAACGGCCAGCCGGTAAAGAAGAATTCGGCAATCTACTGTCCTGATGTTACCACGATCAAGGCAGGGCCGAAAGGTGCCCAGGTCTGGCGATGGGACCTTGTGCGCACGAGTGAACCCAACAATCTGGCGCGTGGGGAAGGTATAAAGTCTCATCTTCGCATGTCCCGTAGGATCAGGATGTTCGAGCTTGTCCCGACGTCCAAATGGCTATTCCGGTTGGATTGCATCGTTAACAACGAGGGCTCCACGGGTCTTCACTCCCATCCTGGCTCAGGCATCCGCTGCATGCTTGAGGGGCATCTTCGCGTCGAATCTGAAAAGGGGGAATGCTCGGACAACTGGCGGCCAGGTGATACATGGTATGAAGAGGGCAGCTATCCGCTTGTCTCCACTTCTGATCCGGGAGAGAAGGCAACCTTCCTCCGGGGGATGATCCTTCCTCCAGAGTATATTAAATATCCGGATACGGCAATCTGGATCGAGGGCGTCAAATCCTGCAAATCAGATTGGAAAAACTATGTCCAGAACATCGTCACCTTGCGATAAACAAGGGAATAATAAAAATCCAAACAATCTCCCCTCTCTTGGTGGGAGGAGGATGAAGGGGAGGTGGACGAGGTGTGTCCATTATGACTATAATTTCTGGGAAAAAGGCCCTGATTGAGCTGTTGCGTCATGAAGGCGTCAAATATGTTTTCGGGATTCCGGGTGCCACGGAAATCCAATTCATGGACGCCCTGGAGGAAGCTCCCGATATCCAGTACATTCTGGGTCTCCATGAAGTTGTTTGTGCTGGTATGGCAGAAGGTTATGCAAGGGCATCAGGGAAGGTTGGCTTTTTAAATCTTCATACGGGTCCCGGCGTAGCTGCTGCTTTGCCCCTGCTTTATAATGCCCAGTTAGGAGGAGTTCCGCTGGTTGTCACGGCTGGCCAGAACCATACTCGCCTCCTGCAGTATGATCCGCACCTGTCTGGCGACATTGTAGGCATGGGAAAGATCTATACCAAATGGTGTACAGAGATCGTGCATGCAGAGGACATTCCCACAACCATCCAGCGTGCCTTTAAGATGGCCATGCAGCCTCCTACAGGGCCAGTCCTTGTTTCCATTCCACAGAACATCCTTGAACAGCAGTTTGACTTTAGATACAAACCCAATACCAAAGTCTATTCGCAGTTACGACCGGATAAAGCTGGACTCGATCTTGCTTTGGGGATTTTTAAAGAAGCAAAGAGGCCCATCCTTTTGGTTGAGAGTGGTGTGGCCAGATGTAACGCTTTGGATGAGGTTGTCCGGTTTGCCGAATTAACCGGTTCTTGTGTCTATCAGGCTTGGATGTCAGATGTCAACTTTCCCGTGACCCATCCTCAGTATCTTGGGGATTTGGACCCAACCAGTCCCCAGGCCAAAGACGTTTTAAAGGATAAGGATTTGCTGATTGGGATTGGCTGTTCTCTATTCGGTCAAGGGTTTTTCAACCCAGAACCAACACTTTCTCCAAATATGAAAGTTATTCAGATCGATGAAAATCCGTGGGAGATCGGAAAGAATTTCCCTGTGGACTGTGGCATTCAGGGCGATATCAAGGCTGTGTTGGCCGAGCTGAATGAGTTGATTGAAAAGAGAGTTCCTTCGAGTTTGCGCGAGAAAGCAAAAAACAGGGCTAAAGAGATCGCACGAGAAAAGTCCAAACTAAATGATCAACTCAAAATTCAGATTGAGAATGAAAAGGATAATGTACCGATATCTATCTCCCGCCTGATGACGGAAATCAGAGATGCGATGACTCCGAATACGGTTATTGTGGATGAATGCTGGTCTTCTTCTGGGATGTTGAGGCAGGTTCTTGATCTAACGAAACAAAAATCCTTTTTCCGTTCCCGGAAGGGGGGAAGTATCGGCTGGGGACTTCCGGGGGCACTCGGAGTGAAACTGGGCTTGCCTGATAAGGAGGTGATTGCTATTATAGGAGATGGGGGTGCTGCATGGTCCATTCAGGGCCTATGGACAGCGGCGCGGTATCGTATTCCTGTGACCTTTGTCATTACCAATAATGCTACCTATCGTCAGGTCAAGATTGTTCGGAAACTTGTGTTGGGGGATTATCCTCTCAATGAAAAACATGAAGGAATGGAATTGGATAAACCGGTCATGAATTTCAGTATGCTTGCTCAATCCATGGGGGTCAGGGGAGAGACCGTCCAGAGACCGAATGATTTGAAACGTGCCTTGAAAGCCGCCATCCATTCAGGTGAGCCACGGCTGGTTGAGGTGTTTGTAGAAAACAAACCTTAGGCTCAAAGGATTTTTTACCAATAAACGTTCTCCCATTTTACTTCTTCCTCCCACTTTTAAAATGGCTGTCAATTGCAACACAGTCTCCAAGGGGAAAGGGGAAATAATTTTTAAAAAATAACATACCAATTTAGCGCTTTGAAAGAGAATAGGATTGGACCCCCGATCAGAGATATTTCCAAAGTTTTAGAATGCGGTCTCTTATGTATATTAATTGAAATTAGGGAGTGAATAAGACACTATAATAGTTTTGAGGCCATCTGAGTAATATGGCAAAATGTATCCGCTCTAAAACTTTTCCAACATCCCTGATCGGTGTCCCTTGGAGGTGACTTTTCAAAGCGTTAAATTGATACAAAATAACAAGGAAGGAAAAAGGAGGGATATTCATGGGTTTTGATTTAACCGATGAGCAGAAAGATATCATTAAGGCGGCAAGAGAATTTGCTGAGAAAGAGTTTACGGATTTAGCCCAGGAGTGTGATCGTGAGGAGAAATCCCCAAAACATCTTTGGGAAAAAGCTTGCGGTCTTGGCTTTATTGGGGTATTCATACCGGAAAAATACGGTGGGCCAGGGTTAGGGTTCTTAGAACATTGTCTCATCAATGAAGAATTCTGGCGGGTTGATCCAGGAATTGCCCACTTTGTCCTATCGGGAATTTTTGGGTCGGAAATGGTTCTCTTTTTTGGAACTGAGGAGCAAAAAAAGAGATGGTTACCTCCTTTGATACAGGGGAAAGCCTTTACCGGAGCTGCCATCACCGAGCCAGACGCGGGAAGTGACGTTTCCTCTATTAAAACCAGTGCAGTTCTGGATGGTAATGAATATGTTATCAATGGCACCAAGACGTTCATCACCGGTGGGACCATTGCTGATTACCTCCCGGTTCTTTGCCTCACGGAACCACACGTGAAGTCTCACGACCGATTTAGTGTCATCATGGTGGAGACGAATCGCAAAGGCTTCGAGGCGACCAAACTGAAAAACAAACTGGGTATCCGGGCGTCGGATACTGCCGAAATTTCTCTCAGTGATGTCAGGGTTCCAAAGGAGAATCTCATTGGAGTACCCGGAAAAGGATTTCAGCAATTCATGAAATTCTTTGATCACACCCGTATCCATGTCGCCGCTGAGGCGACAGGGCTGGCCCAGGGAGCCATGGAACAGGCGATCAAGCATGTTCGAACCCGGCAGCAATTTGGGAAACCACTCGCAGCTTTTCAGGTCACCCAGTTCAAGATTGCAGAAATGGCCACTCGAATCGAATTGGGCCGGACCCTTTACCAAAGGGTTGCCTGGCTTATGGACCAAGGGAAAGTGGAAAGCCATCTCATCTCCATGGCGAAATGGTACGCAGGAGAGACGGCCGTGAGGGTTGCCGAAGAGGCTGTTCAACTCCATGGGGGATACGGGTTTATTGGAGACTACAATATTGAGCGTTTTTATCGGGATTCCAAGATTGTTGAGATCTATGAAGGGTCGAAAGAGGTTGAAAAGACAATCATTGCCCGAAAGCTCTTAGGTAAATATTGATCGGTAGGCGATACGCCGCAGCTCTGCTGCGGGGTACTTCATTCAATCAGGAGGGACTTTTATGATTAATCCTAAAGATCCAGTTCCAGCAGAATGGAAAGAGGGAAGGCTTTCCTATCGTACTGGCCTCACGTATAACACGGCAAAGAAGATGATTGATGCCGCGATGGCAGAGGCCAAAAAACAGGGGCTGACCATGGTCATCGCGATCGCAGATTCCGGAGGGAATTTAATTGCATTTGGTCGGATGGATGATGCGATGCTTGTCAGCATCCAGATTGCTATAGACAAGGCGTTTACATCTGTATACGGGAAAGTTCCAACACAAACCTGGCGTACGATTGTACAATCCGGGAATATCCCCCCTCTCTTTATCCATGAACGATGGACAGCATTTGCAGGAGGCTTTCCTTTGAGAAAAGGTAAGCAGCTTTTTGGTGGTATCGGTTGTAGCGGGGCAACCGCTTATGGGGATGTCTCCGTTGCCAGAGCGGGATTACTTGCGGGCGGGTTCAGCACTGAAGATGCCGATAATATTCTTAAAGAATTGAAAGAAAGCTAACAACATAAGGTTAAGGTTGAGGTTAAGGTTAAGATTTAGAATAAACCCCAATTTGAGATTTCTGAAAAAATGACAGAAATCTCTGATTTCATGGATTATGGAACGATTCCACAGAGTAGAAACTCCTTAAAAATAAAAAATCTGTGCAATCTTTTTTAGGAATCTATGTAATCAAGAGAGCGAAAATCGGTTTTTCAGAGCTCTCAATTTGGAATCTTGACAATCCAATCAATTCATGGTTAGGCTGTTTCCTGAGAGAAACCAAGAAATCAGAGAAAGGAGGAAATCATGAATAAGCGAGGACTGTTTGTATTATTGGTGAGCATTTGTCTTGTGTTGATGTTGGCAGGTCCCACATTGGCCCAGGTGATTAAATTGACTCTGGCTGACCAGAATTCGGAAGTGGGTTGGGGGCCGGTGCACGCACTGCAACCATGGGTGAAGAAGGTTGAAGAGGCGACCAAAAACAGGGTAAAGATAGATGTTTTTTATGCCCAGACCTTAGTCAAGGGGCCTGACATCTGGAACGCGGTCAAGACCGGCGTTGCGGATATAGGATGGTGTTTCCACGGCTACTGGGCCGATATGACCCCTCTGTCCGATGTCATCACCCTGCCCGGTCTGCCTTTCAAAACGGCCGAAAAAGGGAGTGAAGTGCTCTGGAAGCTGTATGAGAAATTTCCTGTCATTCAAGGAGAATACAAAGACGTTCATGTCTTTCAACTCTGGACCAGCCATCCCTATTTCTTGATTACGACCAAGAAGCAGGTGAAGACGATGGAAGATATCAAGGGGATGAAGATCAGGGTCGTGGGAGGACCTCCGACCGAACAGATGAAGGCCCTTGGAGCTGTTCCAACCCCTATGCCTATGCCTGATACCTACCAGGCTTTGGACAAAGGGGTAATTGATGGAATGGGAGCACCCTGGGAAGCCATCCACGGCTTCAGACTTTACGAAGTCGTCAAATATTACACCATGGTGCCTCTTTCCGCGGTCTATTTTTCGATGTCGATGAACAAGCAGAAATGGGAGAGCCTGCCAAAAGATATCCAACAGGCCATCACAAGCGTGAGCGGTCTTGAGGCCGCAAAGTTCTGGGGACGTAATTTCTTTGACACGGCAGAAGAAGGGGTAATGGAACGTGTTAAGGCGGGAAACCATCAAATGGTGAAATACGTGCTGCCGCCCGAAGAACTTGAGCGATGGCAGAAAGCAGCCGGCGAACCTCTCTGGGGGGAATGGGTTAAAAAGATGGAGGGCAAAGGCCGCCCCGATGCTCAAAAGGTCTTGAACGAAACTCTCGGAATGCTGAAATAGAATCCTCATGGATTCATTAACTTGTTTTATAAGTGACTCGCGTTACCAGCTGTAATAACGTCTGTAATACGCTTGGAGATTGGGTAACTAAACGTTTGAAAACACAACCCTGCCTTCGCCCCGCCCTGCGGGGCAAAGGCAGGCGTAAAAGTCTCCCAGCACACCCAACCGCATTTCGGAACGTTTTCTATGCAACTGGCTCATAAACGTGATCTGGTATAAGGGGGGATTCAAATCCATGCAGAGATTGCTCAATCGTTGTGAGAATGTCTTAACCTATGTGGCTGTTTTTGCGACCATTGTCATGATGCTCCTGACAACGGCTGACGCAGCCGGGCGATATCTTTTTAACCGACCCATTACCGGGGCTTATGAAATCACTACCAACTATCTGATGGTATCTGCTATCTTTCTGGCCATGGCCTTTGCCTATCGCGGAGGCGCTCACATCCGGGTGACCTTTCTGGTGGATCACCTGCCACGGATGGTGAAACTCATTATTAACCACTTGGTCCAGATGTTCTCCATACTTTACTGTGCGGCGCTCGTCTATGCCACGTTCAAACAGGCTCTCCGCACCATTGCGACAGGCACCACATTGAGCAGCATTGAGATTCCACAGGGTCCGGCGTATCTGCTGGTTCCAGTGGGACTCTTTTTGGCATCCTTAATAATGCTCGTTGACCTCGGAAAGGTAAGGAAGGGGAAGTCCCCTCTCTTCCAGGAGGAATCCCCTACCACTTAACCATTCGACTGCACTTAGTCCTGCTCTTCAGAGCAGGGTTAAATATGTGCTCATGGTTAACCCTGAGCCTTTAACCCGTATGGCTTGACTGATCTCACCGAAGTCTCAGGCTGACGGGCAAGTTCCAGCCTCTCAGAAAGGTAAGTCGAAGGGTTAACTTTTAATAACGAAGGAAAGAAAGCCCATGGTCTTTCTCCCTTTTTTGGTCATGGTGATTGCACTTCTTTTGGGAGTACCCATTGCATTCTCCCTTGCCGGAGCGGGTATTCTGGGCATTTATCTGCATACCGGCAATTGGAACATGGTGATTGGTATCTTAGGGATGGCACCTTTCAGTACGGTAGCTGACTATGCCCTCACCACAATACCCATGTTCATCCTCATGGCCTTTTTTTCAGCATCAAGCGGCCTCGCCCGGGACCTTTACACTGCCGGGGCGAACTGGCTATCACACATCAAGGGCGGCCTTGCAATCGCAACCGTTTTCGCTTGTGGCATCTTTGGGGCGATGTCTGGAGCAAGTGTAGCAGCGGCTTCCGTGATGTCAAGTATCGCCATGCCGGAAATGCGTCGCCACGGTTATTCCGAAGAACTTGCAGCCGGTTCCATTGGAATCGGAGCAACCCTCGACATTCTCATCCCACCGAGTGTCGCGATGGTCATCTATGGGGTCGCCACACAGACTTCCATTGGGAAATTGCTTATCGCAGGGGTGGTTCCGGGTATCATCGTGGGCATCTTTTTGGCCATTGCCATTCTTATTTGGGTAAGGGTCAGTCCGTCTCACGCCCCGGAGACTTATCGCGTATCTACTGCAGAACGTTGGGCGAGTATAAAACGGATCTGGCCAAGCCTTCTTTTGATCCTCTTGGTTTTAGTTCTTCTTTACACCGGGATTGTCACCCCAACCGAAGTCGGTGCGATTGGTGCCTTTTTATCAGCGGTGATTGGCATTGCCTTTGGCAATCTCCGATGGTCTAGTGCAATAGAGGCCATAAAGTTAACCATCCGCACAAGCGCCATGATTTTCATGATTATTATTGGTGCAACCATCTTCGGTTCCTATATGGCCTTGAGCCGATTCCCCCAGCATGTGGTGGCCGTCATCACGGAGATGAACCTGAACCGGTGGGTCGTCATCGTGGGGATTGTTGTTGCCTACTTCGTCGTGAGTATGTTTATGGATGAGATTCCACTGCTCCTCCTAACGTTACAGCTGACATTCCCTTTGATCACTAACCTTGGCTTCGATCCTGTCTGGTTTGGCGTCCTATCCATGATGATGGTCTCCATGGGACTCGTTTTCCCACCCGTGGGCATGATCGCCTTTGTCGTCAGCGCAACGGCGAATGTCAGTCTCGTCAAGGTCTATAAGGGGACAAGCATCCTGATGATTGCGATCATACTAACGACGATTATGATCATGATCTTCCCCCAAATCGCCCTCTGGCTTCCTGCAACGATGCGGTAACTCAATATAGATCAATGGGAATGTAGAGTTGAGTCGATCATAAAAAGATTTGTCCTGAATTCGTATCAAGCACAAAAAGGAGAGACCCATGAAGAAATTAAAATTCTACAATCTATCCCAACCCATTGAGATGGGAATCCCAATCTGGCCCTGGGTAGGCCAGATGCAGGACGTGGTGATTGAGCGAATGTTGTACCACGAACGCGACGGAAAACAGTCTGCTGTCTTCCACTGCAAGATGCACACCTCCACTCATATGGACGCCCCTTTTCATGTGATCGGCACAGGCAAGGGCATCGATGAGATCCCCTTATCCAGCTGTTTTGGAACCGGGGTCATTGTGGATATGCGTTATAAAAAGAAATGGGACATTATTGGCCCTGAGGATTTGGAAAAGACTAAACCGAAAATTGAAAAGGGGGATTGGGTGATTGTTAATACCGGATGGCATCGCAAGTGGAACGATCATTATGTTTACATCAACCACTTCCCCGGACTATATAAAGAAGGCGCGGAATGGCTGGTTGAAAAGGGTATCAAAGGTTTTGGAATCACGGGGGGAGCCTTGGACAGCCCTCTGGCCCATGCCCCTCTCTCGAAAATAATGCCTTGGCTCGATGCTGAATACAAAAGAGAGATGGGGGAAGATCCAGAAGAAAAGTGGCCTCTTTATGAGCCTGCCCATTATCTTTTACTTGGAAACCTCATTCCAGGCATTGAAAATGTGGGGGGCGAAGTGGACAAAGTCACTGGGAAGCGAGTCACCATTGCGGCTTTCCCGCTGAACTGGATTCATGGGGATGGTTCGATGATTCGAGTTGTTGCTATAGAAGGACTTCATCTTTAGGGGTTGAGTCCTTTTTGGAAATTCAGAAGGCAGTTCCATCGTTTGTCCAGCAGGATAAATCAAAGAAGGAGGAAAAAGATGAAAAAGTCATTGTTTTTCACATCAGGAATTTTATTGGTAGCTTGTTTCGTTCTTATGGGATTAGGTTCACCATCGCAGAGTCTTGCGGCTGGCGATAATCCTGGTCAGGTGATTAAGATTACTTGGGCGGAGCAGAACTTTGAACAAGGTTACGGACCTAAGTACTCTGAATATCCTTACCTCAAGAGGCTGGAAGAAGCCACCCAGGGGAGAATAAAATTTGAGATTTACTGGGGACAGACGTTGGTCAAAGGTCCTGATATCTGGAATGCTGTCAAAACGGGTGTGGTGGATGCGGGTTGGTGCTTTCACAATTACTGGCCTGGCATGACTGAGCTGGCTAACGCCATCAGCCTGCCGGGGTTCCGTTTCAAAGACACCGAGCATGCAAGTGCTGTGATGTATCAGATCTATCATGAGTTTCCATCCATACAGGCGGAGTTCAAAGATGTGCATGTACTCACGACTTGGTGTGATGGCCATCAGGTCGCTCTTACCCGATCCAAGCAGATAAAGACCCTGGATGACTTAAAGGGCCTAAAGATGAGGGCTACAGGCCAGAACCTCACCAACATGATGGTAGCTCTGGGTGTAACCCCAGTGACGTTCCCCATGCCGGATGCGTACATGTCTCTGGACAAAGGTGTCATTGATGGAATGACCGCTCCCTTTGAGGCCGCATTGTCCTTCAAACTTCTTGAGGTGTCGAAGTACATGGCCGTTGGCCCTTGGAGTTTTTTCCACTTCACCTACTCAATGAACAAAGCCAAGTGGGATAGCCTGCCTAAGGATATCCAGGAGGCGATCACGAAGGTCAATACCCTGGAAAATGCCAGAAGACTCGGTCGCGACTGGGAAGAGAAGGCAACACAGGACTTCTTCCAGCTTGCCAAGGGTAAGGTTGAACCCTATGAACTTCCCGACTCAGAACTGAAGAAGTTAAATGATATTAGCAAACCTTTGCGCGAGGAGTGGGTTAAGAAGATGACCGCTGCCGGAAAACCTGATGCCGCCAAGATTATGAGCAGAATTGAGGAGTTGATTCCGAAAATGGCCAGATAATTTCAACCAATGTGTTTCTCGTTGAAGCCAATTGAAAAATAGGATAAAAAAGAAGTTCATAATTTTTTTATTAGGAGAGAAAAATGAGCAAGATTCAGGAAGACGAAAGGATTGTTCGTACAACAGTTTGGTCCCCTGGAGCAGGCTGCCACGGGGGATGTGGAGTCAAGCTCTATGTGAAGAATGGAAGATTGGTCAAGGTGGAAGGCGATGAGAACCATCCTTGGAATCAAGGAAGACTCTGTCCACGGGTTCTTGCTCTAACCCAATACGTTTATCACCCGGATCGGCTCCTCTATCCCATGAAACGGGCAGGAGAAAGAGGGGAAGGAAAATGGACTCGGATCTCCTGGGATGAGGCTTTTAATACGATTGAGAAGAAGCTTAAGGAGATTCGTGACCAATTTGGTGCAGAGTCCGTCCTCTTCTGCCAAGGAACCGGAAGAGATATCGGTGGTCCTATCTCTTTTTTGGCTTATGCCTACGGAAGTCCCAATTGGGTTCAACTGGGTCTTGCAGGGCAATCCTGTTATACACCGCGGTTAGCAGCTATGTTTGCCACGATGGGTGACTATGCTGTTTTAGACGCCGGGCAGTTCTATGAAAAACGTTACGATGCCCCAGAGTGGACACCCCCAAAGTGTATTATTGTCTGGGCCAACAATCCAGTTCCCACTTGTCCGGATGCTTTCCACGGGCACTGGGTGGTGGAATGCATGAAACGGGGAGCCAAGGTTATTACGGTGGATACCCGCACAACCTGGATGGCCTCGCGATCTGAAATTCATCTTCAGATCCGACCAGGAACTGACGGAGCCCTCGCCCTGGCCATGGTTTATGTCATTATCAATGAAAAACTCTATGACAAAGAGTTTGTGGAGAAGTGGACCTTCGGTTTTGAAGAATTGAAGCAGCGTGTACAGGAATATACGCCAGAAAGAGTCTCGAAAATCACATGGGCACCCAAAGAATCCATTATAAAAGCGGCTCGACTTTACGCCAAAAGCAAACCAGCTGCTATTCACTGGGGACTTCCTGTGGATCAGTGCCCTGAAGGGACAACCGTCGCCCAAGCCATTGCTCATCTTTGGTGTCTTACAGGAAACTTGGATATTCCCGGTGGAGAGGTGATTGCACGACCTGCCTTTGGGGTCACCACTTATCCCTTCTCCTCTCATGAGTTGACAGCCCTTTATGGCACAGAATTTGTAAAAAAACTGACCGGAAAAAGAATTGGCGCGAATGTCTACCCCATGGTTGCCAATTTTAGGGGATGGGCACAACCGGATATGGCAGTCGATCAAATCTTAACAGGGGATCCTTACCCCATCAAAGCAGCTTGGATCCAAACTACGAACATATTGGGCGGACAGGCAGCGGATACACGGAAGCATTATGAAGCTTTAAAGAAACTCGAATTCAACGTAGTGATCGATACATTCCTCAATCCCACGAGCATGGCTGTGGCGGATATCGTTCTTCCCGTAGCCACTTTTCCCGAGAAAGAGAGTTTCCGCTCCTGGTGGGCTCCTCTGAGTGTGGTTGTTCCAGCTATCAAAGTGGGAGAATGCAAATCCGATTGGGAGATTAATCTCGAGTTGGCTCGGCGTTTCAATCCTGAAGCAATTAAATACAAGAGTGTTAAAGAATTAATTGATGATCGGCTGAAACCTGCGGGCGTAACCTTCGATGAATTGGCTGCTGAAGGAAGTTGGTTGATGCCTCCGGAGGGTCATCCTTCAAAACCTTATCGGCGTTATGAAAAGGGGTTGCTCCGTGCCGATGGAAAGCCTGGATTTAATACGCCTACAGGAAAAGTAGAATTTTGGTCAAAAAAGTATGAGGAATGGAGTCTTGATCCCCTCCCGTACTATGAGGAGCCTCCAGAAAGTGAAGTGAGGACACCGGAGCTTTTCAAAGAATACCCTCTGGTCATGGCAACCGGAAGGAGATCCTCTGTATACTTTCACTCAGAACATCGCATGATTCCCTGGATGAGAGAGATTGATCCTTATCCTATTATCGAGATTAATACAAAAACAGCTGCCGATCTTGGGATCGAAGATGGAGAATGGGTCTATGTGGAGAACAAAAGAGGTAGGATTAAAAGGAAAGCGGTCGTGACACCAACCATCCATCCTAAAGTCGTCATGGTCCCCCATGGGTGGTGGCTGCCTGAAACAGAGGGAAGAGAACCCAATCTCTTTGGCATCTGGGACATCAATTGCAATCAGCTCATTCCCACTGGAACTCAGAGCCAATCCGGTTTTGGTGGAGGTGCTTATAAGACCACCCTTTGCAAGGTGCGTAAGATTGAGAAAGAGAGGTAAGTGAGATGGCCAGATACGGATTGCTCATCGATTATGAATACTGTACAGGATGTCATACTTGTGAGGTGGCTTGCAAACAGGAACATCATTACCCTGTAGGCAAGTGGGGGATTAAAGTGAATGAGATCGTGCTTGAAACCTTCGAAAAAATTGCTATTGATTATATTCCCTTTCCGACAGATCTTTGTAATTTATGTGCACAGCGTACAAAGGAAGGTATACCGCCTGCTTGTGTGAAGCATTGTCAGGCAGCGTGTATGATGTATGGTCCGGTCAAAGAGTTGGCCAAAGTAATGGAAAAAAAATCCAAAACCGTCCTTTTTGCACCCAAATAACCTACAATCTATTCAACCTCTCAATCTTTTGGAAGAAAGGAATGAGGTATGTTTGAACAGATCTTTACAAACTGTACGGTTGGAGGCCCGGTTTTTGTCCATGTGAAGGACGGTAGGATCCTCCGTATCCGGCCGATTCGATTGGATGAAAGTGATCCAAAACCATGGACCATCGAAGTCCAAGGCAAAAAGTTTTCACCCCCATTAAAGACAACCTTGAGTCCTTATACTCTGACTGAGAGAAATCGGATCTATTCTGAAGATCGGGTTGCCTATCCGAGGAAGAGAATTGATTTCGACCCGAACGGAGATCGCCACCCAGAAAATCGGGGAAGGTCTCCTTATGTTCGAATCAGTTGGGACGAAGCCCTTGGTATTGTGTCGAATGAGATAAAAAGGGTCCGCGAGAAATATGGTCCAGCGGCGATCACGGCGCTGACATCATCCCATCATTGCTGGGGAAATATTGGCTATAAAAGAAGTGGTTTTGGCCGATTCTTTAATCTCCTGGGATTTACAGATGTTTTTGATAACCCGGATAGCTGGGAGGGTTGGCACTGGGGAGCCATCCATACTTATGGATATTACTGGAGGTTAGGCTGCTCTGAACAGTACGATCTCTTAGAAGATGCAATGAAGAACAGTGATCTTCTTGTATTCTGGTCTCACGATCCTGACTCAACACGCGCTGGTTATTCGGCCCAGGAATCTGCCATCTGGCGTATCTGGCTCAAAGAGCTTGGGAAAAAAATGATCTTCATCGATCCTTTCTGCAATTATACAGCGGTTCGCATGGCAGACAAATGGATCGCCTCGCGGCCGGGGACAGATGCAGCATTGGCAGAAGCGATTGCTTATGTCTGGCTTGAAGAGGAGACCTATGATAAGAAATTTGTTGAAGACCGAACTTTAGGATTCGATCAATTCAAAAAACATATCCTCGGAAAGGAGGATGGCGTCAAAAAAACACCTAAATGGGCGGAGGAAATTACAGGAGTCAGGGCTCCGACTATTGAAGCATTGGCAAAGGAATGGGCCTCAAAACGAACCATGCTTGGGTGTGGGGCACGGGGAGGATGGGGCAGCGCTTGTCGTCAAGCCTATGGCCATGAATGGGCCCGATTGATGGTCTATCTCCAGGCCATGCAAGGAATGGGGAAGCCTGGTGTCAATATCTGGTCAGGGGTCTTAGGAGCTCCCTTTAATGGAGATTTCTTTTTCCCCTGTTATGGTGATCCAATCGGTCGGATTACAGGAGATGGGAATCCGGATTCCGTGGCCAAAAAGACAGCGGTCAATCCGGTGAAGCAGAGACTCTATCGTCTTCTTTTACCCGATGCGATTTTGAATCCCCCAATTCAATGGTTGGGAGAAGGTTTCTGTGCCAAATCCATAGAGCAGCAGTTCATTCCCTACACCTACCCCATGGAGGGTCACCCAGAGATAAAATTGTTCTACCGATATGGCGGCTCTTTTATGGGGACGATGACAGAGACAAATAAATGGGTTTTAGCCTACCAGAGCCCTAATCTTGAATTTGTAGCCAATCAATCAATCTGGATGGATCCAGAGACAAAGATGGCTGATATTATTCTGCCTGCCTGCACCAATTTTGAGAGGAATGATATTGCCGAGTTTTCAAATACCGGAGGCTATTCCAACCATGCCTCCAGCGGCTGTAATTATCGTATGATCGTTTATCAGAAGAAATGTATTGAACCCATTGGTGAATCGAAATCCGACCTCGAGATCTTTACCCTCCTGGCTGAAAAACTTGATTTCAAAGATGATTATACAGATGGAGGCAAAACCGAGGAGGATTGGATCAGGAAGCAGTTCGAAGTCTCTGATTTACCAAAGTACCTCTCTTATGAGGATTTCAAGAAAAAGGGATACTTTATTGTTCCCCTCCCGGAAAATTATAAACCCACACCTGCTCTGCGTTGGTTCTATGAAGGTCGAAAGCGAGATACACCGGATACTCTGGCTCCTGATCCTGAGCAGAAAGAAGGGTTGGGTAGCTTGACCGGAAAGATTGAGTTCGTCTCACAAAGCCTTCAAAAACAATTCCCAAAGGATAAAGAACGACCTCCTATGGCAAGATACATTCCCAGTTGGGAAGGTTACGACTCGCCGTTGGCCAAAAAATATCCTTTACAACTGATCGCTCCTCATCCCCGCTACTCCTATCACACTCACTATGATGCCCACTGTGAATGGCTGGCAGATATCCCTGGGCACAGAATCCGTAAGCATGGAAATAACTGGATGGTTGTGCGCATCCATCCCCAACAGGCTAAGGAGAGGGAAATCCAGAATGGTGATCTCATAAAAGTCTACAATGATAGGGGTGTGGTTCTCGGTATCGCTCAAGTGACGGAATGTGTCAGACCAGGGGTCATCCACTGTTATACGTCTTCGGGTAAATACGATCCTCTCGAACCTGGAAAGGCCTATAGCCCAGACCGTGGAGGATGCATTAACATCTTAACTCCAGGAAGAATGATGTCCAAAAATGCCCCGGGAATGGCCTGTAACACTTGTTTGGTTGAAGTTGCAAAATGGGAAGACATCCCATAAGAATGTCTGATTACAAAGATTAGAAAGTAGATTACAGTGATTAAAAATAAGTGTCCAAATCTCAGTAATCTTAAGTAATCTCTGTAATCAGGGATAATCCTCAATCTTACATGAGGATTATCCCTGGAGGGAGAATAATGAGTAGTTATGGAATGGTCATTGATTTAGATAAATGCTCGGGCTGTTACAACTGTTTTTTGGCATGCCGCGATGAACACTATGGAAATGATTTTCCTCCCATCACCTTGGCCCAACCCTTCTATGACCACTTCTGGATGCAGATCACTGAGAAGGAAAGAGGCAAATATCCCAAAGTCAAGGTTTCCTTCATTCCCAAACCCTGCATGCATTGTGATGATCCTCCTTGTGTTAGGGCTTCGGTGAATGGAGCGGTGTATAAAAGGGATGACGGCATTGTGATTATCGATCCGCAAAAATCGGTCGGACAGAAAGAAATTCTTTCGTCTTGCCCATACCGGGTAATCTTCTGGAACGAGGAGAAGAAGATACCCCAAAAGTGTACACTCTGTGCCCACCTCCTTGATCAAGGATGGGAAGAACCTCGATGCGTTGAAGCCTGTCCAACGGGTGCCCTTCTCTTTGGAGATCTGGGCGATTCGCAAAGTGAGATTTCAAAGGTTTGGAATTCGAAGAAAATAGAAATTCTCCACCCTGAGTTTGAACTGAAACCCCGAGTCAAATACATCGGTATTCCAAAAAGATTTATTGCCGGCACAGTTATTTTCAAGAACAAAGACGAATGTGCAGAGAACGTCAAGGTGACATTATCGGGTCGGGGGAAAAAGCAAACCTTAAGGACGAACAACTTTGGGGATTTTGAGTTCGAAGGTCTCAAAGAAGGAGAAGATTTTACTTTAAAAATTGAGCATTCAGGATACACGCCTCAATCCTTTAAGGTTCAAACAAAATTGGATGTTTATCTGGGAGAAATTCTCTTAAGACGGTCGTCCCAAAAGTAAACTTTGCTTTTTTCCTTGACAACGATAATAGGTTTGGATAAACTTCCTCTAATTTATTAACTCAGAGGATAAAGGAATTTTTGATATGAGAGGAGGTGAAAATAAGTTTCTAGTTAATGGTCGTTTGCAATAGGTGAAAAAGAGAGAATCTGTGTAATCAAGAGAGCCAATAGTAATTCCCACGGCTCTCTACAAAAGGAGGGGAAGAATATGAAACATTTAAAATTTGGAATTTGCTTCGTTATTTTAATTTCATTTGTTGTCTTTCCACTCACTGCTTTTTCAAAAGATAAGATTGTTATTGGTGCATCAAGATCTCTCTCGGGCCCATTGGCTTTTTTTGAAGCAAACGCCTTCGGACCGCTCTACAAAATGTGGGTCGACGAAGTCAACGCCCAGGGTGGGATCTTTGTAAAGGAGTATAACAAGAAATTACCTGTGGAGATGCTCGTCTATGATGACAAGAGCGATATGGGCACCATGACGAGACTATTAGATAAGTTGATCTTACAGGACAAGGTTGACTTTATATTCCCTCCAATCAGCACCGCTTTCCTTTTTGCCGCGGCTGCAGTAGCGAACAGGCATGGATATTTACTCATAGGAGCTGAAGGGGGAGCGACGTCTCTCGTGGAATTGCTTCCTACATTGCCCTACTTTTTTATGGTCTTGCCTTTTGCCGATCATTATCAGATGCCGGTTCTGGCCGATGTATTTAAGGAACTTGGTGTGAAGACTGTCGCGATTAATTTCATTAATGACCTACACGGCATAGAGTATTCCGGTGTGGCAATTAAAGAATTTGATAGGCAAAATATTGAGGTAAAAATGATCAAAAGCACGCCAATGGATATCAAGGACGTATCGCCCATACTGAAAGAGGCAAAGAGCCTTAATGTGGATGCCTATATTTCTTTTACCTATCCCCCCGTCACTTTCCCCACTGTTATGACAGCACAGGCGATCGGCTATAATCCGAAAGCCATGATGCTCGGCCCTGGGGGGAATTTCGAGGTCATTAAAAATGTATGCGGCGCAAATGTGATAGAAGGCGTCATGGGTGAAGGGGCATGGAATACGAAATCTTCTCCGGCCGCCAAAGCTTTCGTTGATAGATACGTCAAGCGCAATGATCCAAGCACACTTGATTGGTGGGGACATAATGTCTATTGGACCGCGCTTCAGGTTTTCCAACAGGCCATCGAGAAGGCAGGCAACCTTAACCATAAAAAGATTAGGGACATCATAGCTACAGAGAAGTTTGATACTATCTTGGGACCGACCTGGTTTGAGAACCAAATGCTGGCAAAGGATTGCTACCAGGGTCAGATTGGTCAGTGGCAGAAAGGGATATTTGAAGTCATTGACCCAGGGCCAAAGCGTACTGCAAAACCGATATACCCAAAACCGCCATGGCCAGCCCCAGCCCCAGCAAAAAAGTAAAAGAGAGTATCTAAAAATTTTTCATGACGGGTTTACTACATATGAATCATGAAAATCAAAAAATCCCCCTTCCCCCTATTAATAAGGGGGTGGGGGGATTTTAAAGTTAGGAAACGATTATCATGATTGTGAAAATCCTTGACGTAGTGATTGCCGGTTTAGTGATGGGCGGCATCTATGCCCTGATCGCCGTGGGTCTCAGTCTGCAATATGGGGTCGCCCGGGTCCTAAACATCTCCCATGGCGAGTTTATCATGCTCGGGGCCTTTGGTACCTGGATGTTATTCACAATGGTCGGCATAAACCCGCTCATCTCTCTTGTCATTTGCGGCCCTATCATTTTTATAATAGGTTTTTACATCCATAAAACACTCTTCAGAAGCCTTCTGAATTCATCAGTATCAATGGATATTTTTGAAAGTAAGTCTATGTTAGCCACTTTCGGTCTTCTCTTCATCATTCAAAATATTGCCATATTAGTATGGACCGCTGATATAAAGGGATACCCCTATTTAAATTATGGGATCAGTCTGTTGGGAGCCGTATTTCCTGCTAATCGTCTGGTAACCCTTTTGTTTGCCGTCATCATCGGTGCAGCTTTCTATCTCTTTTTGGCCCGAACCCGCCTGGGTAAGGCGATTCGAGCGGCAGCACAAGACCCGAGAACTGCCGGGCTCATGGGCGTAAACATCAACAAGGTATTGGCTCTATGTTTTGGTTTGGGAGCCATGATGGCCAGTTTTGCAGGGTCGCTCTTAAGTATGTGTTATCCCATTGCTGCGAACATGGGTATGGAATATGCGATCATTGCCATCATAGTAGTCGTGCTTGGTGGCTTAGGTAGTATTGTCGGCAGCTTTATCGGTGGTTTTATATTGGGTCTTATCGGCAGTATAGTAGTCTATTTTGAACCGAGCCTTGCATTGGTTGCCTATTATGCCATTTTTACACTTCTACTCCTGGTAAAGCCAACAGGTATTATGGGGAAGTAAACCCTGCACCCCTATTGGAACACGGGGCTTTCTTTAATATAGACGCCGCACCTTAAATCAGGGTAGCTGGAGTGACGCATGAGAAGAAATAGACTTTCCGTGGTACGGGGTAAATTATGAATAGCGAAGTTTTTTAATGGGTTAGAGAAATGGATATCACCATATTAAAATCAAAGAGATCTCAGGTTTCTTGGTCTGTTATGCTCATTATATTAATCCTGTTAGCCACTTTGCCCATATATGCCCCGGGTTATCCCGTAGTTCTACTTAGCAGTATCCTTATGTATATTGTTCTGACAGTGAGCTGGGTTATTTTTTCTGGGCCTACAGGGTATATCTCTCTGGCGCCGGCCGCATTTTTCGGGGTCGGCATATATACCTCAGCCATAATAGGGAAGGTATTACCCTTCCCGATAGTTATCGCCATTGGCGGTGTGGCCAGTATCTGTCTCGCCCTTCTCATCGGCGCCCTGACTTTGAGGCTAAGAGGCATTTATTTTGCCATATTCACTTTCGGACTCGTTATGCTCATTGCGAATTTTCTCCTCTTCTATGAGATTAATGTAACAGGCACGCGTGGCAGATTTGTTATAGTCAAAGGGTACAACACTATATATTTCTATATGTTAGGTATCTTTGTGTTATTACTGATTACATCTTTCCTTATTAAAAGCTCGAAATATGGCCTTGCCTTGCTGAGTATCGGTCAGGAAGAGGAAGCAGCGGCCCACACCGGGGTGAACGTGACCATGGTGAAAGTAATCACCTTTGCCATCAGCTCGTTTTTCATTGGGGCGGCCGGGGCCGTCATGGCGACAAAATGGACCTATATTGATCCATTCATCGCCTTTAACCCGTTCTTTTCTTTTATGCCGGTTTTAATGGCCATCTTTGGCGGTGTGGGGCAACTTTACGGTCCTGTAATAGGTGCAGCTATTTTTACATACCTCGAAGAATTTCTAATAACCAAGTTCCCTGAATTATATATGCTCATTTTCGGCATCATATTAGTGATTGCGATATTATACCTGCCCGATGGCCTGGTAGGTTTGATCCAGAAGTGGCGGAAAGGAGCCTTAGGGAGGCAACATGCGAATCCTTGAGGGATCTGGGGTGACCAAACATTTTGGGGGGTTAGCGGCAGTATCCAATGTCGATTTCCATATTGATCGGGGTGAGATCGTCGGTTTGATCGGTCCCAATGGAGCGGGGAAAACGACGCTCTTTAATTTAATATCAGCCGCTCTCACCTTCAATTCAGGGGAGATCAGATTTAAGGGCGAAAAGATCAGCGGCTTAAAGCCGCACCAGATCTGTAGAAGAGGGGTGGCGAGGACCTTTCAATCGGTGAAGATATTCGGCAATATCCCCGTGATCGGAAATGTATTATTAGGGTCGTTATTCGGGATATCGACCGACACGTCATCAGCAGAGGCCACCCAAAAAGCGATGGAGTCATTGGAGTTTGTGGGGTTATCGTCGATGACGGCAATCCCTGCAAAAGACCTGACCTTGGCGAATCAGAAGCGATTGGAAGTGGCGAGGGCATTAGCGACCAAGCCAGAGCTATTATTGCTTGATGAGTTGATTGCAGGACTCAATCCTGCGGAGACGGCTCAAGCGATGGAGTTGGTCACTAAGATTCGAGATAAAGGGATTACCATCCTGATGATCGAGCACGTCATGAAGGCGATCATGAGCATCTGTGACCGTATCATGGTTCTTCATCATGG
>Ga0256868_10000254_pt1 | contig 32240 bp, 32 predicted proteins | sample RVTome_13_FD_187341 | JGI IMG/M metagenome (GOLD analysis project Ga0256868, IMG submission 187341) | Soil microbial communities from uranium-contaminated site in the Upper Colorado River Basin, Wyoming, United States - RVT92D227 HiSeq ...
TACTGCATTTTCTCTTACCCGTGAATCTTCATCATTCATAGCAATTATTAAAGGCTCTACTGCACGGACATCTTTGATCATTCCCAAAGCTCTTATTGCATTTTGTCGAATACGATAATCTTCGTCAGTAAGTGCAAAAATGAGAGGCTCGACAGCCATTACTTCAATTTCTCTTAATGCCCATACTGATCTTTCCTGAACAAGAGAATTATCATCCCTTAGAGCTGTTATTAGTGCCTCAACGACACGCATATCTCTTATTCCACCTAAAACCCATGCAGCATACTCTCTGACACGAGCATCACCATGTTTTAATGCAGAAATTAGTGGATTAACTGCAAGCGTTCCAATTTCCCTTAGTGCCCAAACTGCGTTTTCTCGCATACGAATATTTTCATCTTTGAGGGTGGCAATCAAAGGTTCAACAGATGGTTCTCCGATTTCTCTAAGAGCTAATACAGCATTTTCTCGGACTCGTGGTTCATCATCTTTTAAGCTAAAAATTAAAGGCTCTACTGCACGGATATCTTTTATTTCTCCCAGTGTTTGGGCTACATTCAATCGGATTAGAGGGTTTTCACTCTTTAAGTGATAGATTAGGGATTCAATAGCAGGTATGCCTATCTCTCCCAACGCATATATAGCATTCTCTCGAATACGATAGTCCTCAGATTTCAAAGCACTGATTAAAGGTTCTACCGCAGGCAGTCCTATTTCGCCTAATGCCCATACTGCATTCCAACGTACATCTGAATCTTCATCTTTTAAGATGTCAATCAGAGGCTCAATTGATTGAGCACCTTTTATCTTTCCCAAAGCAACTACCGCATTTTCTCTGACGAGAGGATCTTCGTCTTTCAGTGCAGTTATCAAAGGCTCAACTGCTCGAACATCTCTTTTTTTCCAAGGTGTCATATCAAACCTCCTTATATTAAATCATTATCCTTGAGTTTTGAGTTAAATGGTAAGTTAAAAAACTTCCTTATAATAATTTAAAACGGATCAAAAGGCAATCAAATGTTAATTTATATTCATTAAGCATCTGAATAAATTATTTTCTACATGGTATGGTAAGGTTATAAAGGAAAAATCGATTAATCTTCAAGGAGGTGTTTGATATATAGACATTGCTGCCCGAATTGTCAAAAGCACTCATACAGCTGGAACTATCCTTCAACAGCTGTCCATACTGTGGGACCAAGTTTAGCGGCAAATATGGGCAGATACGACAGAGAAATAAAGACTATCTGAGATAGAAAAAAGTATAATCTAGATATTGTAATAATTCTAAGGAGGTGATTTATAGCATGAAACCTTTATACTGGGGAACAAGTATTCTATTCGTATTCAGTTTGCTATCCGCTTTTGGTTGTGCTTCTAAAGGCGTGGCACATGTCGAAAGCATAACTGCTGCAGAGTCAGCTATAAAGCAAGCACAGGACAGTAATGCGACAATCCATGCACCACTTGAACTAAAGCTTGCCGAGGATAAATTAAATGCTGCCAAAGCAGCGGTTGAAAAAGAAGAATTTCTGAAAGCAAAACGTTTAGCAGATGAAGCACTAATGGACGCTAAGCTTGCTGAAGAAATATCGCTTTCGGAAAAGGAAAAGAAACTGGTTCAGGAGATGTTTGATGGTATAGAAACGCTGCGTCGAGAGATAGAACGGGCACAAATTCAAAAACAATAACAACAAGTATGGAGAAAATGTTATGAAAAGTATTTTCGATACTTCTTATATGATGAAAATAAATCAACCAGTACTGATTGCAGCAATGTTGATCTTGATAGGGTGTGCAACAATGCCTGAAAAAAATGTAGCCATAGAACGTGCCCGTAATGCCTATGAACAAGCCCAGGCTAATCCAGAAATAGCCAAAATCGCGCCTGTTGCCATGTATGAAGCTTCCCAGGCAATGAAAAAATCCGAACAAGCAAAAGACATTGAGGAAAAGGAACATCTTGCCTATATTGCAGAAAGAAAGACCCAGATTGCAATGGCACAAGCCGAACAAAAGATTGCTAAAAAAGCAATAGAAGAACTAAGCAAACAAAAAGATAAGATTTTGTTACAAGCTCGTGAACTTGAAGCTAAACGGGCAATAAGTTTAGCAGAGAAAAGGGCACTTGAGGCTGAGCATGCAAAGCAGGAAGCCGAAGCAAGAGCTCTTGATATTGAACGGGCAAAGGGAAAGGCTGAGGCTTTAGCACAGCAGGCTGAGAAAGCGAAGCAGGAAGCCGAAGCAAGAGCTCTTGAGCTTGAACGGGCAAAAGGAGAGGCTGAAACGAAAGCACTTGAAGCTGAAAAGGCGAAAAAAGAGGTTCAGGCAAAGGCATTAGAACTTGAAAAAGCGAAAAAAGAAGCTGAGGCTAAAAAGCTTGAAGCAGAAATGGCACGATTGAAAACAGAGGAAGTCATATCACAGAGAAAGCAACTGGAAAGTGAACTTATAGAATTGAAAGCCAAGCAAACTGACAAGGGGGTAATTCTCACCCTGGGATATATACTGTTCGAAACCAAAAAAGCCATTTTGATGTCTGGTGCTATGCGTACTATTGATACTCTTTCAGTTTTTTTGAAGAAATACCCTAAACGTAATGTTTTAATTGAAGGTTTTACTGACAGTGCAGGCAGTGAAACATTTAATTTAGAACTTTCCCAGCAGAGGGCAGATGCTGTACGAGATGCCCTAATAACAAAAGGTGTCGCAGTTGAAAGAATTACTACAAAGGGTTACGGAAAACTTTTTCCTGTAGCAAGTAACGAGACAGCAGCAGGAAAACAGCAAAATCGACGTGTTGAGATTATCATTTTAGATGAAGGAGTAAATGCTGATAAAATGCTTCGATGAGTTTTGATATTATGTTCGGTTATTTGAAGTGCGTAGTAGAGTCAACAATATATCTGATGGTATCTGACAAGTCAGATGTTATCTTTTACATATCAGCACTCAAAAGGAAAAATGAAATGTCAAATCCATTTAACCTTTGGTTCCTTCTTCGGTGGTGGGTGTCGGGAATCTTTCTTCAGAAGGATTCTGGACAAGCCGGAATGACAAACAAGTGACCTTATTTAGATATTCTTAGTAACTGTCATCTTAAATTTAGTTCTCGATCTCTTAATGCCTTGATACACGCGTCCATCATGATATTGATAAAATATTTAGTGAATAATAATTTCTAACTCTATTGTATAATCACCTCAACATCAGGCAATTTTTCCTTTATAGCCCATTCAATACATCTGTTATCGCAGTTTACACATGGCCCCCCGCAGTAGATCACCGCCCTGTTATCCTTAAATTCAATCAATTCTGCACAGCTTTCATGTGCTGTCAAAATGCATTCCAGCCCTTCCAATATCTCCCTGATCTTTTCTTCAGTATTGTCCGTAGATTTCTCGGTCATGAAACACCTCTTTTATAAGTATTCCTCAATTCATCCATTTGACTTACTTCATACCTTTAAGGTATTTTTCACTATGGAATTTTCCAATAAATTTTATTCTGTTCTCATATTATTTGTTTTCACTTTCCTGTTAAACCTTCCATTCGGCTACGCCAGGGGTAAGTCTAAAAGGTACTCCCTGCGCTGGTTTTTATATATCCATGTGCCTATACCTATTATATTCATAGCAAGGACTATTTCCTATATTGAATTCAAATATATTCCCTTACTTGCACTTGCGGCAATTATTGGACAGATAGTTGGCGACAAGCTGGAGTTTTAATCTTGCTGGCAAACATCCTCGTTAGACCCGGAAAAATAGAACTTCGCGAGATACCACTCCCAAAACCTTCCCGTGGAGAAATATTGGTAAAGATTAAATCTTCTTTAACCTGCGGTACCGACATGAAGGCATTCAAACGCGGTCATCCGGTAATTCCTATGCCTGGAATTTTCGGGCATGAATTTTCAGGGATAGTCGCTGAAACCGGGAAAGATGTCAAAAGTTTCAAGGAAGGCGACGAGATAATGGCAGTACACAGCGCCCCATGCCTCAAATGCAGGTTCTGCAGAAAAAAGCTTTATAATCTCTGCGATAATATTATGTCTACAAAAATCCTCGGTGCATTTGCAGAATATATATTACTGCCCCCTCATATAGTCAAACAGAATGTATTTCATAAACCAGAAAATCTCTCGTTTGATGAGGCTGCCTTTCTTGAGCCTCTGTCATGCGTAGTTCATGGCATGGAGTCTCTCAATATCATGAAAGGTGATCATGCACTGGTAATTGGTGCTGGCCCCATCGGGCTTCTTCATCTTTTGCTTCTCAAAGAGAATGGCGCCATGGTAACCGTAGCAGATAAACATAGCAATAAACTGAAGACTGCAAAAAACCTCGGAGCTGATTTTGTATTTATAAATAATCCCCCCTCACCCCCCTTTACTAAAGTGGGGCAAAAAGGAATAACTACAGAAAACATCCACCCCTCAGGAAAAAAGGGGATAAGGAGGGTATTTACTTCAACTATTCCCCCCTTTGGAAAAGACCCTTCTTTCATTCCCCCCTTGGGAGAAGGGGGTCAAGGGGGGATTTTACGAAGGAATACATTTGCCGATTTTATTGGATTTGATTATGTCCTTGAATGTACCGGAATGCCGAAAGTCTGGGAAGCATCTGTTAATTATGTGCGGAGGGGGGGGACAGTCATACTCTTCGGAGGCTGCAAGTCAGACACGAAGGTCACCTATGATACAGGAAGACTGCACTATGATGAAATCACATTAAAGGGAACTTTCCACTATACCCCTTCTGATGTGAAGAAGGCATATAACCTTCTCTGTGAGAGAAAAATTAATGTCTTAAAACTTATTTCAGGCAGCTATACACTAAGGCATACTCAAAAGGCATTCGATAAACTTTCAAAAGGGATCGGAATCAAATATGCAATCATCCCCTGAATTTATACCAGTAACAATAGATAAAAGTCATATCATCACGATAGGCGAAAGACTGTACACTGAGAGCATAGAATTTGTTCGGGAAATTGTTAACAATGCCTATGATGCAGATGCAACTAAGGAGTGATTAATGTTATCGATTTCCGAGAAAAATAAACAATTTTCCTTTAATCATTTTTCGTTACTAAATTCTGAATACAACTTTTTTGCACATTCAGGGCACATACCATGACTGAAATGAACTTCTGAATGTTCACTAATATACGCTTCGAGCTGATTCCAATAACCCTTATTATCACGGATCTTTTTACAAGAAGAACATATGGTTAATATCCCATGCAATGTATGTCCTGCTTGCTTGCGCTCAGATTCAAATGTTTCAAGTTCAGAAACTTTTTGACGTATTTCCCTTAATTCATTTATGAGTTGCTCTTTTGTTTTATCTTCATCTTTCATATTTTGTCTTCTATAAAATATTTTTAAGATAATTTTATTTTTTGAACTTTTTTCCCTTTACAAGAAGTTTAACTACCTCTTCAGGTACAAGAGGAAGGCTGAATATATTACCCTGAAGTTCGTCACATTTGAGAGAACGGATGAGTTGCATCTGTTCCTTTTTTTCCACACCCTCAGCTACTACCTTCATATTTAGCGTATGAGCCAAAGCGATGATCGCTCTTGCAATAACTTCGTCTGTAGGGTTGAATGAGACTGAAAATATGAAAGGCTCTACAATCTTTAACTTGTTTATAGGGAAATATTTCAGGTAACTAAGAGATGAGTAGCCGGTACCAAAATCGTCAATCGAGATATTCACACCCATGCCGCTTAACACTTTGAGTGCCTTGACAGTACGCTCAAGGTTTTTCAAGAAAATGCTCTCTGTTAATTCCAGTTCAAGGAACTGTGGCTCAAGACCAGTATCTTCAAGTACTCTGCTTACTATGTGTGTTATATCTTTTTCATGAAAATGCCGGGCTGATATATTAACTGCAACTCGAACGGGTTTCAAACCGGCTATTTGCCAAGATTTATTTTGTTTACAGGCTGTATGCAGAACCCATTCATCGAGTGGCACTATAAGGCCTGTTTCTTCCATCAAATAAATGAAGCTCTTTGGATAAACTAAGTTACCTCCTGGCTTCTGCCAACGCGCAAGGGCTTCCAGTCCGATTATTAGTCCTGATTTAAGATCAATCTGAGGCTGGTAGTATAGGATGAACTCTTCATGTTGGAGGGCAAGCTGTAAATCATTTTCCAGCACCATTCGCTCAAACGCCCTTTCAGTCAAAGCTGGTGAATAGAATTGATAAGTGTTTTTCCCAAGCTCCCTGGCGCGTTGCAAGGCTGTATAAGATGTACTGAGCAGAGCTTTAGCATTATCACCGTCGTTCGGATAGATGCTGATTCCGATATTGACTGATACGAATAATTTATGTTTTTTGAGAATGAAAGGTGATTCCAAAGAGGTGAAGATCTTTCTGGCTATTAGGGCTGCATCTTCAGCGTGTCTGATTTCGGGGAGCAAAATCATGAACTCATCTCTGCCAGGTCGAGCCACAGTATCACTCTTTCTCACACAACCCTTAAGACGCTTTGCTAAAGTCTTTAATAACTTATTGCCATAGTTCTCACCAAGTGTGTCGTTGATAAGCTTTAAACGATCAATGCAGATAAATAAAACAGTTACTATCTTTTTATTTCGGGCAGCAAGTGCAATTGCCTGTGTTAGGTAGTCAAAGAAGACGTCTCTGTTTCGAAGACCTGTCAAGGGATCACAATAAACAGTTTTTTTGACAGATCTTTTCTGGTCTTTCAATTCAAGTCTCTATTAAGTACTTCATTTGTAAATTTAAAATTATTAATCAACTATAAACAAAAATTTAAATTAATACAATACCAGTTTCCATTTGTAATCTTTGTAATCATACTAAATATAATTTAGTTGCTTTCAGGAAGAAAAGGTTATGATTGAGAATGTTCTGGGGTAGATTTGTTTATAATTGCGAACCGAATTGATTATTGGGAGAATATACGAGGGTTCGCATGAGTGCCATTCTGTTCTCAGCACCAGTCTTTAAATAAACATTGCTCAGATGGTCTTTTACTGTCTGCTCGGATATTTCAAGCTCCACTGCAATTTCAGTATTTTTAGCACCATCAAATACACGCCTGAGTATGTCGGTCTCCCGCCTCGTTAATTTAAATTGCTGTCTCATTCCATTCATATCCAGCTTATTAGAAACAGTTTCCTCAAAAATAAGAAGATAGACGAGCGGGTTTGATTTTTCTTGTATGTATAATCTGAATACCCAGTTACTCGCTGAACCATCGAGCTTTTTTGTAATATAAATCTCTCCTGGAAATAGTTCACTGAGTTTTCCTCTTTCAGTAGCATCAAATATTCTTTTAGTAATAGCTATTATCTCCTCAGGTAACTCAAACCGATTGAGAAACATCGAGGCTTTTTTGTTGCGGTCAATGATTTCCATTTTACGATTGAAAATAACTAAGCCTACTGGACATTTATTGATTATAAATTCTATCTCTTCAACCATTTCAACTCACCTCTTCAATTAGTGATTTAAGGTTGCAATATTCATAATTATACAAAATTTTCATTCTGTTTGATACAGGAAGAAATAAACCGAGGCCAGAAATATTGCAAGGCGTTTCTTTCTATGTGGAAGCATTAATCGAAACATGATCTGACGTTTCTGCTATATCGGGTTTTATTTATGCTATTATGATAATCTGAAGTTCTTATTTGATGAATCCACCCTCCGCCTTGCCCTGAAGATTATCAGGGCAATAAGCAGATAAACTTCCGCCACAACCATTGCCTATTTATGATAAAATAACAAATATTTTATGTTCGATTGAATCTTAATTCTAAAATGAAAATAATAACTGACTATCAAGCATTTCAACAATTTGAGAAACAACTAATAAGGAAAGAGAAGGTTGACGTCAAAAGAAATTTTAAAATTGTTAATGCCCTATACCGTGAAGCATTGAAATTCGGAATTATCCCGCTTAAAAATCCACTTGATGGATTAGAGACAGATATAAAAATCGCAAAAGTCATAAACAGTGTTTCAAAAACTTCTCACAAAAATAGCCCAAAAATTAAATAGCTTTCAGCTTCCATCCATGGTAATAGGAGGACAGGCAGTTCTTCTTTATGGAGAACCAAGACTTACAAAAGATATAGATATCAAGGAATTCGATTTAGCTCTTGGAACTAATTTTCTGAATTCATTTAAAAGAATAAAAAGTAATCTTTAGATAATAGTCATCCATTCATCAATGGTTTTACATATTGAAAGTTGCCAAATTATACAGCTTTAATGATATAAGGATAGAAGACGTCCCGATTCCTGAAATCGGTGCCGGAGATGCACTTCTGAAGACAAAGGCATGCGGCATATGTTCCGGTGATGTGATGCCCTGGTATATCGAGAAGAAAGCTCCGCTGGTTCCCGGACATGAACCAACTGGTGAGATCGTTGAGGTTGGAAAAGGGGTTACTTCCTTTAACCCCGGAGACAGGGTTTTTGTGCATCACCATGCACCTTGTTTTATATGCAGGCACTGCAAGAGAGGCGATTATGTCCAGTGCAATACCTGGAAAAATACCAGGATTATCCCAGGCGGCATCTCTGAGTATATTCTTATTCCTGAGACAAACCTTGAAAATGATACGCTTATTTTACCTGATAGCTTGTCATACGAAGACGGCACGTTGATAGAGCCGACAGCCTGTGTCGTAAAGGCATTGAAAAGGGCTAATATAAAACGTGGAGATACAGTCCTGATAATCGGCCTCGGTGTTATGGGACAGCTCAATGTTTTGCTTTCAAGAAAATACGGAGCAGGCAAAATTATCGGTGCCGACATGGTCGGTTTCAGACTGGAAAAGGCAAAGGAATTCGGGACTGATGAAGTAATTGATGTTTCAAAGAATAATCTTATAGATTCTCTTAAAAAATTAACAAAAGGTGAAATGGCGGATATTGTTATTGTGGGACCAAACAGCATTCAAGCAATGAAACAGGGGATAGCATCAGTAGGAGCAGGCGGAAGCGTCTTGTTTTTTACGCCCGCGAAGCCGGATGACCAATTGATAATCGAACCAAATGATCTGTATTTCAAAGATATAAATTTGATTACAAGCTACTCTTGCGGCCCAACTGATACAGCTGATGCACTTGAAATAATAGAAGAAGGAATTGTGAGGGCTGAGATGCTTGTTACACATCGGTTTCCGTTAGAGAAAACATCAGAAGCTTCCAGATTAACTGCCCGCGCAGGTGACTCCCTGAAGGTCATAATAACTTTTGATTAGAAAGGATTATCTGAAAAAGGACATAACAACGTTAATCGAATGACTCCAGATATAAGAAGGTTTTTTCGATGAAAAAAGAATCTTTCTACTGTGATTTCATTTTACCGGGCAAGACGAAAAAAGATAACAGAACCAGAATCTATCGATATCAAGGGAATTTTATGTGGCATGGAATAAAGACCGAAAAATATAAACCTGGCTGCGGTGATTGGGCTGATATTGTCCGCAGGACATTGATCGGTAATCATGGGGAATCAACGAAATTCCACATTAGGTATTTCGAGATAGCACCAAAAGGTTACAGCAGCTTCGAGATGCACAAGCATGAGCATGTTGTAATCGTGATCAGGGGTGAAGGAATCTGCATTGTAGGGAACAAAAAATACAAAATAGGATTTCTGGACACGTTATACATTACACCCAATGAGCCTCACCAACTGAGAAATCCTCATGATGAGCCTTTTGGTTTTCTTTGCATTGTTAATGCGAGAAGGGACAGACCGAAAATCCTCAATCCTTGAGTCTAAATTGGGTTGAGGTCTGAGACAGGGCTTTACGTCTCCCCCTAAACCAGATGAAAAACTTACCTCTTCCTTCCTCAATTCTTCACCTGTGATATACTGTTTATAAGTGTTTAGCAAGTAGAAATGAACATGAGTTATAATAATAATTATATTATTTAAGGAGGAAATTTGGCAAAAGGCAGGGGAACTTATAAGAGTGAAAAAAGAAAAAAAGAATTATTGAGGCAGAAAAAACAGCAAGAGAAGAGACAAAGACGTTTCAAAAAGGATCTGACAACGAAAGACGAGGAAGAAACGAATCCTTTAAAAGAAGATGAAAGTAGCAGTCAGGTACCGGAAGGTTAAATGTTAAAAAAACTCGCGAGTCTTCTTACTGCATCCATCTTTTCTTTATTCCCAATCTTTGCTGCATGAATGGCTTTTTTCATGATATCAATCGTCGTGTCAAATGTCTTCCTGTCCACCGGAAAAGGGGTTCCGTCCTTCCCGCCATGGGCAAAGCTGAACCTTGCAGGGTCTCGATAGCTGGGAGGTTTTCCATATACAAGCTCAGAAATCAGACTTAATGCCCTTATTGTCTTCGGCCCAACACCTTTGATGGAGCTTTTCTAGAAAAGCTCTCCGTCCCAAATCGTTCACGACAGCGAAAATAATCTGCCTTGAAAGAGCGGACATCCTGTCGAAAAGCCATCTCGGGGCTTTTCCGTAATGAAGTGGTAATGTCGCCGTACCTGTTTTAGGCATATTTTATATTAACTTAAATAATTCGAATAAAGAAATTTTGGAGACTGAAAAGTATACAATTTTAAACTCCGCTTTTTTGATTATAAAAGCGGACAAATTCATCTTGTTCACTGTTTTAGATGATCTCTGATAAACTCCTCCAGATACAATTCAGTGGTAGCATCATCGTACATAATTGCATCCATTTGTTTTGTATAGACTGTCAACCTGCCAAGAGTCTCTAATCTTTCCTCCAGGTGTGATCCTTTATATTTTGTTATAATGGCTTCGAGATTATCTTCTACCGCCTTTACATAAAAATTCAAATTTTTCAGAATCTCACTTATCAGCCTGACCCTTCTCAATCTCCTTTCCGTATCCGCTCCACCACCCTTAAACAAGAACCTGATGTAATTATCATTTATATTTTCTCCAGTATATGCCTCTACTACAGAAAGATGGTAACCGAGTCTGATGGAGAAGTTCATGTATTCCCGTGATATGAAGGTAAAACTCTTCTCACCCATCTGTTCGAGTTCAGACTCCGGTATGGAGGCAGTATGTGCCATCATCCCCAGAAATCCTTTGACATCAACATGCCTTGGCTCCGGCCATGTTACCGACATAAGTCCTCTTAAAAAGGCTTTTAATGGTATTGAACGGATATGCTCAGGTCTGAGTTTTTCTGGAACACCTTCTATGCCCTCTCCTAAGTCAATGATATATATATGCAGTGGTATCCCTGCCACAAGTCTCCTTGCCCCGACATCTTCCGGTAATTCCCTGGATATCTTAAACATCTCATGCATCGCTTTTTGATGTGCAAAGCGTATTATATCGTGGAGGGTATCACAGAACTCGGGTTTGAACCGCTCATCATCAGGGCTGACTAAATTGAGCGGAATAACCCATTTCAAAATGTTTTCGATATCTTTAAAGAGTTTTGTTTTCCTGAAGTATCTTTCTTTTTTCTCTGCAATGTCAGACAACTCCTTGACCCGCCCCTCATAAACAACGCAATTTATTGCATCTACTGTGATCTCCTGACCATTTTGAATAACATCTGTTGCAATCTCTGTGTCAACAATTGTTGGCACTTGAAATTCTCTCGCTACTGTTGCCATATGAACTGTAGCAGCTCCAATATCAGTAACAATTGCACTTGCCTTGTTCATTACAGCAACAAACTTAGTAGAGGTATGCTTTGCAATAAGCACTGCACCTTCGGGAAAGTCCTGTAGATCTTCTTCTTTTCTTACAAGGTAAGCCTTCCCAAAACCTATACCCCTACAAGCAATGATGCCTTTATCAATCAGGATGCGATATCCTTCAATATCAGAAGGGAAAGGCGTTTTGATATCTTCTGTCAAAATCATCAGCGGTCTGGACTGCAATATATAAGGTATATTATCTTTATCAATCGCCCATTCAATATCTTGAGGATATTCATAATAATTTTCAATGGCAATTGCATACTGGGCAAGGGTTCTTATATATTCTTCACTCAGGCAAGGTCTTCCGATCATATCATCGCTTAAGGATATTACTTCTACATCTGCATCCGCTTTGCTGACAACCATTGTTTTCTGTACCGGGATTGATTTGCTAATTATCTGTAAAGTTGTTTTCAAGATAACATATGTCTCTGGACTTATAACACCTTCAACCACACTTTTACCAAGACCTCGTACACAACTAATAATAAGGATATCATCACGCGGGTTATTTGGGTCTCTGGTATATATAACACCTGCGACCTTTGCATCAATCATTGTGAGAATGCCTACTGCCATTGCCATTTCATGTTCATACAAACCCTTTGTCTTGTAATAAAATATCCCTCTTGGATTATACAGGCTTGCAACAACTTCCTTATATTTCTGGAGGATTAGGTCAGATGGCACGTTGAGGAATGTAGAGTATTGTCCCGCAAAACTGAATTCCCCATCCTCATGAACAGCACTGCTTCTTACTGAGACCTTAACCTTGTAACCATATTGATTACAGAGTCTTGCATGGGCATGCAGTATTTCTTCTTCCAGGTCTCCTGGTATTTGGGCCCCTGTAATCTCATCTTGAATCTCTCTGCTTTTGTTATTTAATACCTCTATGTTTTCCGTATGCAGTTCTGATAATATTTTTTCTATCTTTTCAAGAAGCCCGTTGTGCTGCATAAACATCTTAAAGGCAAACGTGCTGATTGCAAAACCGTCAGGTGTGGGGATCTTAAGATTATTTCTTATTTCTCCTAGGTTTGCATTTTTATTGCCGAACATATCAAGCATTCCCTTGTTGATTTCATCAAACGGACTGGTATAGCTGCTTACCGGAATCGAAATTTTTTTATTCAGAAGATTTACTATTTTTGCGTGAATCTCATTGAATCTTTCGTTAAGGATAGCATATTTATCTTCTGATATCTGATTCAGATAATCTATTACTTTTTTTACTTTTTCAGCAATATCATTGATTTGCTTAAAAATCGAATGCCTGTCAAGGGGAGAATTGGCTGACAATTTTTCTTCTATGTCTGCCATCAATTCAAGTACAGCATTATTTTCAGATAGGAGTGCCTGAAAGGATTGGTATTTTTTGAGAAAGGGCTCTTTGCCTTCTTTGTGCTCTCCAGGTGCTGCCGGTGCTCTTAAAATTTTGGATATCTGCTTCCAGATCTTCATCTTTCAACCTCTCACGTCTGCAAAGCGTGGTTAACTCCAATGAATCAATTCATTGAGGTTGGTTTTATCGGTGGGAATAACTATTTAAAGTTATTGTAAATGTGTTTTGTGTACGACCTATCTACCTCCCTTTGCTTTTCTTCTATCAAAAATAACTTATTATGTCAAATATAGTGAGGATTAAGGTTACATTTTACTACTACAGTCTTCTCCTGAACATCGCGAAGAACTTTTCCTGAACTTTTTCAAAAAATGGACGATTGAGCCAGGTATTAAGGGTTATCTGTTCCGATTGCTTCAGGTCTTCATGAAAAATCGCAATCATCTGTTCACCGAATTTTTTATCTACTATGCCTACATTGCCCTCGTCATTTCTCCTGAGCGACTGAAAATCCAGATTCGTTGAACCGATTACACTCCACATTCCATCGAAAACAGCGGTTTTCGCATGAAGTATTTCCCCCTGGTATTTGTATATCTCGACACCCGCCCTGAGAAGCTTTGCAAAAAAGGCCCTTCCTGCATAATCTGCTGCCATTACATCCGACTTTGCCGGCAATAACAGTTTCACATCCACCCCTCTTGCCTCTGCATTTTCAAGAACATGTACCATCCTTCTGCTTGGGGTAAAATAGGCTGTTGTCAGATATATACACCTCTGAGCCTGGTTGATGCTGTAATAGAGCAGTTTCCTCATCTTCCGTCTTCCCCTTGAAGAGCTTACGAATATGGGAAGAACATAGAGACCGTCCGGTATGGGCTTGACCTCTTTATCGAAATGAATCGCAGAGCCTTTCCATATCTGCCAGCTTTTCCTGAAAATATCCAGGAGAGTTTTCGCTATCGGACCTTCGAGGAATATCCCCGTATCCCTCCATCCCCTGACCTTCTTCACCCTGTGATATCCCCTGTATTCATTTGCTATATTCAATCCTCCTGTGAACGCCTTTACCCCGTCTATTACGATCAGTTTTTTATGATCCCTGTGAACGTAATGCAAGGGGTCTGTCCACTTGAAAGGATGAGAAGCCCTTATCTGAATACCTGCCTGTTTCAAGTCTTCCCAGAATTTCCTCGGGGTGCCGAATGAGCCGAAATGGTCATAGATAATGTAAACCTTTATCCCTTCCGCTGACTTTCTCTTCAGAAGCTCTGCCAGTTCAGTTCCCGTATCATCATTGCGGAATATATAAAATTCAAGGCATACCAGTTTTTTTGCTTTATGAATGGAATCAAATATTTTGAGAAACGATTCCCTTCCTTTCCATAAAGGGGTAACCCTGTTTCCTTCAGAAAATGGAATACCATATGCTTTCTCTATTGTCTCCCTTGTAAAAGATGTAGTTATTCTACAAATATCCATATAACATCATTGCCTAAAAATATATTTCTGTCAATTGAACTTATCGTAGATATTTCTTGAAAAAATAAGCTAAAATTATAAGAAATAGTTTGCAACTAATGAATATTTATATAGAGAACCTTAAAGAGGCAGATTGTGCCTGCGATGCCCTGATACTTCCTTTTACTGAAGGGAATCCAGGGCTTTATGACAATCTTTCACCGTCCGTAGCAAAGCTCAGCAAAAAACTCTTTTCCAAAGAATTCCACGGCAAACAGAATGAAGTCCTTATAGTCCCCGCTCCCGAAAATATCAAACCGGAAAGAATTCTGCTGATTGGACTCGGTAAAAAAAATGAGATTTCACCTGAGAAGGTGAGGCAGGCAGGCGGCAAATCAGCAGTTACCCTGCGGAATGCCGGAATGAAAAAAATCGCTCTCTCTTCCCGGTTTCTGTCATCCCTTGGAATATCACCGGCATATTTCGTCGAGGGTTCTCTGCTCGGACTCTACACCTTTAAGAAATATCTCAAAGAAAAAGATAATAAGACGATTGACAGTATCGTGGTACTTTCCAAGACATCAAAAGGCCTTCAGGAAGACCTGCAATGGAGGAAAACAGCAGCATCTTCCGTCAACTTTGCAAGAGACCTCATAAACACACCTGCTAATGACATGACCCCTTCGCATTTAGCCAGCACGGCTTTGTCTTTAAAAAGAAAAAATCTGTCAGTGAAAGTTCTTGGAAAAAAGGATGTCCGGAAACTCGGCATGGGCTCGTTCCTGTCAGTCGCACAAGGCTCCCATGAACCGCTTAAATTCATCATTCTCGAATACAAGGGATCAAAAGCAGCGCCAATTGTCATTGTCGGCAAATCAATAACCTTTGACAGCGGAGGCATATCGCTAAAACCGCCTGACGGTATGGAGAAAATGAAGTATGACATGGCCGGTGGTGCAGCAGTTCTCAGTATCGTAAAAGCTATCTCAGAAATGAAACTCCCTGTCAATCTTATCGGAATCTTACCGGCGACAGAAAACCTTCCCGGAGGTTCTGCGACAAAACCGGGTGATATTGTCAGGGCAATGAATGGCAAAACAATTGAAATAATCAGTACCGATGCTGAAGGACGTATGACTCTTGCAGACGCCATCGCTTTTGCTAAACGGTATAAACCAAAGGCTATTATTGATATCGCTACCTTGACAGGCGCCTGTTCCATCGCATTCGGAAACGGTGCAATCGCCATGATGGGAAATAACAGGGAATTGATTGATAAAATGAAGAAATCGGGTAATGATACCCATGAAAGAGTCTGGGAGATGCCGCTATTTGAGGAATATAAGGAATATATAAAAGGCGATGTAAGCGATCTGAAAAATACTGGCGGGAGAAGTGGTTCACTCATATCATCGGCATACTTTTTGTATGAATTTGCAGATGATACGCCATGGGTTCACCTGGATATAGCTGGAACTGCATGGGTGGATAAAGAAAAACCCTATATGCCTAAAGGGGCTTCAGGTATAGGCGTAAGGCTGATTTTAAACTTAATAAAGGAGTTGAAATGAAATTATTTAAGTTATTGATCATTATATCTTTTCTACTATTACCGTCTTTCGCCTTTGCATGGGGTCCTCTGACACATATCTACCTCGGTAATGAGTTATATTCTCTGGGGGCACTCCTTCCAGCAGGTATCATGGAGGTCATAAGGCGTTACAGGAAAGATTTTATTTACGGAAATCTCATGGCCGATATCATTGTCGGGAAAAAATATCTTCCCAACAACAAAAATTCTCATAACTGGGACTTTGCATTCGACCTTTTAAGGGCTACTGAAACAAAACAGCAGAAGGCTTTTGTATACGGCTACATGAGCCATCTCGCTGCGGATACTATTGCACACAATATCTATACAGCGGATAAAAAGAATATCGTACATACGTTATTTGAATTGAAGGCTGACAGCATTATTGACAAAAAATACTGGCTGCAGGCAAGAGCAATTGACAGAAAAATTCAGATCAGAAATGATATCTTTCTGGAAAATTTCCTCGAAAGTTTTATCTTCTCCTTTAAAACAAACAAAAGGATATTGAAAGGTATGGTATTCCTGTCGGTCTTCAACCGGGAGAGGATAGGAGATTTTATCGACAGGAATCTCATCACATCTCTTCCATTGAGGGAAAGCATAGAGAAACTTCATCAGGATTCGCTCGATCAGATGATAGACCTGTTTCTGAAATGGGAAAATTCAGAAGTTGTCAAAGTAAATCCTATAGGAACTGTCTGCAGGAGAAGACAAATCAGTAGCGATTTAAAGACGTTTCTTTTCAAGCCCCTGAAGATTGCCGATCCAGATTTCAACAATAACTATAAAAGGTTCAAATAAGGTGGAGGATTAAGGGCATTTTGTAATCTGGCCGGGTTTTTCTCTGCCAAAAGGTGAAAGCTGCCTGAGGTTCTTTATTATGTCCGGCATAATCTCTATAACCTTGTCGATTTCAGCCTCTGTATTATACCTGCTTAAAGAAAACCTTATCGAGCCGTGAATAGTTGTAAAAGGCACTCCCATTGACCTTAGGACATGAGAAGGCTCCAGTGAGCCTGAAGTGCATGCAGAGCCCGAGGAGGCACATACACCATATTCGTTAAGTCTGAGGAGTATGGCCTCTCCTTCAACGTATTCAAAGCTGATATTTGTAGTGTTCGGCAACCTGCTAGTGACATCGCCATTCACCCTCACATCAGGACATGATTGCAACAGGGCGCTCTCAAGCTTGTCCCTCAGACGCTGAAGGTATGTGACTTCTTCAGTCATGGTTTGGGCGGCAAGTTCACATGCCTTTCCAAGTGCAATAATTGAAGCAACATTTTCAGTGCCGGCCCTTCTACCCCTTTCCTGATGGCCTCCGATAATATATGGAAAAAATCTCGTTCCCTTTCTCACATAGAGTGCTCCTATCCCCTTGGGAGCATGCAGCTTATGTCCTGAAAGGGATAACATATCAACAGGGAGTTCCTTGAGATTAATTGGTATTTTTCCAACAGCCTGAACAGCATCAGTGTGGAATAATATTCGTTTTTCCCTTAATATTTCCCCTATTTCCGCGATGGGATAGATGTTGCCCACCTCGTTGTTAGCGTACATGACAGAAACCATTACTGTATCATCGTCGAGAACTTTCAACAGCTCATCTATATTCAGCTGTCCCTGATTGTTCACTGGCAGGAATGTAACCCTGTACCCTTTTCTGGCAAGATGCTTGCAGAAATTCAGGACAGCGGGATGTTCAACCCTTGTTGTAATAACATGCCTCTTCTGCGGGAAAGATTCGACAGCGCTCATGATGGCAGTATTGTCGCTTTCTGTGCCGCAGCTTGCGAATATTATTTCTTCCGGATCTGCACCGATTAGCAGTGCAACTTTGGCCCTCGCCTCTTCGACTTTCCTGTGAAGCTGTCCTCCGAAGGTATGCATGCTGGATGGGTTCCCGTAAAATTCCCTGAGATATGGGAGCATTTCTTCAAATACCTCAGGCGCAACAGGTGTCGTAGCATTATTATCAAAATAAATCGGTTTCATTGGGCCTCTACGACTATGTCATTGCTTACCAGTTCCCTGAGTTTCTCCTGAACTCCATTGATGGTTACCCCTGCCATGACACAGCCGGTACACATGCCGCGGAGCGCTATGATGACTTTATTACCGTCGATGTCGATAATTTCGATATCGCCGCCGTCTGCCTGTAAACCTGGCCTTATTTCCCTTTCGATAATCTCCTGTATTAAAGCTATCTTCTGGAGATTGGTCAGTTTCTTGGGTTTTGCAGCTTTTTCAGGAGCCTTTATTGCCCAGATATCCCTGAGAATAGTCTCTATCTCTTCCCTGCACTCGCCGCATCCACCACCAGCCTTAGTAAAATCAGTAATCTCATCAACCGTTGTCAGGTGGTTTTCTATCGCAACCTTCCTTATCTTTTCTTCAGTTACATTGAAGCATTTACAGACTAATTTTCCCTCTTCTTCAACAGGCTTTGGAATACCTTTGTAGTCGGCAATTGCAGCCTCGAGGGCCTCTCTGCCCATGACAGAACAGTGCATTTTTTCCTTCGGCAGACCACCGAGGAATTCCGCTATATCCTGGTTTGATATCTGCAGGGCCTCATCGATCGTTTTCCCTTTGATAAGTTCGGTAAGGGCAGAGGAACTTGCTATTGCACTGGCACAGCCGAAGGTCTGAAATTTAGCGTCTACGACTCTGTTTGTTTCTTTATCTATTTTCAGGGTCAGTCTTAATGCATCTCCACAGACGATGCTTCCTACATCCCCGACACCATCAGGATTTTCTATCTCACCGATATTTTTAGGATTCAGGAAGAACTCTTTAACTTTATCCGTATATTCCCACATGGTTATTAATTTAATCAGAGACTGTTTATAAATGTCAATTTCATCAGAATATTTCGGAAGACACCCGATAATATATTGAATCATAAAACATAATAGTTCGAAGTTCTTACTTATTATATAATAGATGTTAAGGGTGGGTTGCATGGAATTAGATAAGATCAGTTCGATTATGTCTCGTGATGTCATAACCTTATTTCCGATAGAATCTCTTAAATCCGCAATAAAGAAAATGAGTTCCAACAATGTAAGTTGTGTGGTTGTTATAGAAGAGAAAAAACCAATCGGCATATTGACTGAGAGAGATATCATTTATATGATGGGTATCGATATCGATTTCGATACCGTCAACCTGCAGACGGTAATGCGCAGCCCTGTGATCGCTATTTCCGAAGAGACAGAAATTCCTGAAGCCGCAAATCTCATGGTGATAAACGGCCTCAGAAGGCTCGTTGTTGTCGATGGAGTGCACAACGTAATCGGCATCATTACCCAGACTGATATTATCAAGAACCTGAGCATTGATTCTTTCATCAGTTTCAAGAAGGTCGACCAAATCATGAACCGTAATATTATCTCGGTCAGGAAACAGGATACCCTGCCAAAGGCCATATCGCTTATGGCAAAGAACCGCATAAGCTGTATTCTGGTAATCGAGGATAACAAACCGGTAGGGATGATCACGGAACGGGATATCACAAAATCTATAGCAGAGGATACTATTTCCCATCACGTCAATGAGATAATGACATCCCCTGTTCCTGCAACGAACAAGGATATTAGTCTGTATGATGCAACAAGACTTATGGATGAGAATAAAGTGAGAAGTCTTACCATTATTGATCATAAAGGTGATGCGATCGGAATAATAACGAAGAGTGACATCATCAAAAACCTGAGAGCTGACTATATCGCTATACTGAAAAACATGCTCAAGGAAAAGTCGAGGGCACTTGTAGAATCAGAGTTGAAATACAGGACTCTTGTAGAACAGTCCTTGGAGGGGATTCTGATAATACAGGACGGTTTGATCAAATTTGTCAATCCAACCCTCCTCAAGATCTTGAACTACGACGAAAAGGAGACTCTCGGTAAGGACATACTCAGGTTCCTGTATCCCGACAGCAGAGACCTGTTATCAGAAAATCTCCGAAAATTATATGATCGCAAGCCGTTTGAATCTCCTTTAGAGCTCAGAATGGTTCATAAGAATGAAGAAGGAATCTATATGGAAACCCTGCTGACGCTCATTCAGTATGAAGACAACCCGGCGATTCTTATTACCCTCAGGAATATAACCGAGAGAAAGAAGGCCGAAGCAGAGCTAAAAAGACTTGTCATCACAGATGACCTTACAGGCCTTTATAACCAGCGATATTTTTATACCCAGCTTACCAAGGAGGTCGAAAGGGCAAAAAGGCATAACAGGCCTCTGTCCCTGCTCCTCATCGATGTGGATTTATTCAAGGAATTTAACGATACATATGGTCACTGGGAAGGAGATTTCGTTCTTAAGAAAATCGGTGAATTGCTCATGAAGAATGTCAGGGACATTGACATAGCCTTCAGGTATGGAGGTGAAGAATTTACCGTTATCCTTCCCGAAACAAACCATGAAGATGCAATGATCGTTGCAGAGAGGATCAGAAAGGCTGTAGCCCAGACACTGTTTTATCCTTTTACGCTCGACGGCCAGCCGGATATCGTAAGTAAGACTGTCAGCATCGGTACTACGGAATTCCATCAGGAAGATACCCTGAAGAGCTTTCTTAAAAGGGCAGATAATGCGATGTATCAGGCTAAGAAATCCGGAAGGAATGTGGTTGTATATTTGTTATAATTTTTTTAACATGGGTTGTTTAATCTTTTTGCTCAGGGCTTTATAAACCCAAGAAACTAAAAGGAGGTAAATATGGCTTACTATGTAGTACTGAGTACACTGACAGATGAAGGAAGGAAAACGATCAAGGAGAATCCGAAGAGAATCCTTGAAGTAAACAAGGAACTCGAAAAGATGGGTATCAAGGTAAAAGAACAATATGCGGTACTTGGCCCCTATGATTTTGTCAATATTGTCGAGGCTGCTGATAACAATGCTATCATGAAGATGTCGGTTGAACTCGGGTCAAGGGGGTCTGTTCAGCTTCTCACTCTGGTAGCTATACCTATTGCCGATTTTATTAAAAAGATTAAATAACTAAATAGCAGGTTTTAGCATCATCCGATTATAAGAAACCGTTGACTATCCTTTCAATCCGGAGGAGCATGTGAAGGTATGCGTGTTGTGCGGAAAAGAAGTTGAGTTAGACAGATATTTTTCCAGGAAATCGACCTGCCCTAAATGCGGGGGGGACCTTCATATTTGTCTGAACTGCAGGTTCTATTCGGAGACAAGCCATAATAAATGCATCGAGCCGAAGGCAGAATTTCAAAGGTCAAGGGACAAGACAAATTTCTGTGACTACTTCACCTTTAAAGAATCTGCCTCCGTTTCTGTCGGCAAAGAAAAAGAAGATGCAAAAAGACGGTTAGAGGAACTGTTTAAGAAGTCCTGAAGAAGTTTGACCAAACACTACGAAATCGTCTAAAATTATTACCTGCCGAAGTGGCGGAATTGGTAGACGCAAGGGACTTAAAATCCCTCGTGGGCAACCGCGTGCCGGTTCGAGTCCGGCCTTCGGCACCAGTAAAATCAATGACTTAGGGTATTCGACGCCCACCAGTAATTTGCAAATTTTATTGGGATAGTTTAAATCTTCTGCTTAACCTGGCTTATCTGACGTGTTTTTGGAAGTTACCGGATTTCTTATTGTTCCTCAGCTGTAATGCCGTGGACATTATGTAAAGGTGGCACACCTCTTTTTTCGCTTGAAACCGTAATTTTACTGAAGTGAGGTTTGGACTCGCGGTTAAGTGCGATATTACAGGAGAAAAAATATCGAAGCCGATATATTTTATTTCTTTTTAACGGCTTTTTTAAAGAAAGTAATGATTAAGACGATCGCAATGATAATAATAAGAAATTTGCCGGCCATTGCACTAAGTGATCTAATCGCAGTAAAGCCAATTTTTGTAATGGTCTTCCCAAAAATTAATATGAGAGCTATGGCTCCTACTGCCAGGGCAATCTTCTGATACTTGTTCATATATCGTCTCTTTTTCTTCTGAAGTGCTGATACCCTTCAGACGAGAATGGTTTTTCTCTTCCAGAACGATCAACAACAACTCTATTTAATTTTATAACATCCCCTATATATATTGCTTTAACTTTCTTCCCTGGAGGGGCAGTAAACAGAAGCTCATAATCTTCACCACCTGATAAGGCTAGTCTTTCGGGAGAAGTGCCCAGATATGAAGAAGCCTTTTTTAGTTCCCGCGATACTGGAACATTTTCAATATAAACCCTGGCGCCAACGTTGCTTTCATTGCAAAGCCTTGTTAAATCGATGAGAAGTCCGTCACTCACATCTATCATGGAAGTTGCAGCTTGAATAAAGTTCTTTGGATTTCTTGCCTCAGGCATAAGATGCCTTCTGATAAGCGGTTTAATGATTTTCCATGGCAAGCCCAGACGGACAAAGGCAGCTTTTATCATTTGAAGCTCTGAATTCAGCCCCCCCCTGCTCCCCCGGCGATGGGGGGGTGTAGTACGCTGATCGCTAACCGCTGAACCGTTCTTGAAAAAAGGTACAGGTCTTCTTATCTTTTTCAACAGTTCAAGTCCGCAGGCTGAATCGCCGAGATTGCCTGTTACATAGATTTTGTCACCAACCTTTGCTCCGGAACGTTGTATATATTTTTTTGTATATCCGATAACCGTTGCTGAAAGGGACATGTCCCTGTTCGAGGCGGAAAGATCACCTCCGACAAGTATCATATCGTAAAAGTCTACGGCATCCTTTACTCCATCGAAAAATGAATCGATAAATTCCGTAGTTGTACTTTTGTTTACAGCCAAATTCATGAGAACATAAAAGGGCCTTCCTCCCATAGCATAGATATCACTTACATTGACTGACAGCAATTTAAAGCCGAGTTGATACGGTGTAATAAATCTAAAGTCAAAATGTATCTTTTCGACCATCATGTCTGTCGTTGCAAGAATAGTCTCGTTGACTGGTTTCAATGCAGCAGCATCATCGCCTATGCCGACAAGAACTTTTTCAGTTTTTTTTGAAAAGGTTCTTCTGATCTTTTCTAAGAGTGCAAGTTCACCAATTTGAGATATTTTCATATTATTAATCTATTTTTAATACAGCTTAACAGAAAAGTTACTCCGCAAGCTATATACCTGCTGTCCCTTGCAGTCATGATCAGGCATATTTATATTCATGAAAATAGATCCTATCTTTAAATAATGCATTTTGATCATCTTTACCGGATTTGAAAATTCTCTGAATCATGGCAGCCCGCGACAGTGTAACATCGCTGGGCCGCCATCAGGCTATGATTTCTTTTTGACTAAGGGACGGCGACTACTGACAATTTTTTTGGGATTTTTTTTAATAACCTTCTTCAAAGCAACCTTGAGAACGTCATCCATCGTTTCAACGAACACGAACTCCATATCTTTCTTTATGTACTTTGGAATATCCTCAAGATCTTTCTTGTTCCGCTTCGGTATGATAACCTTGTTGATACCCATTCTCTTTGCGGCAAGGGCTTTTTCCTTTAATCCTCCGATTGGAAGAACCCTTCCCCGCAGGGTAACCTCTCCGGTCATTGCAATGTTTTTGCTGACAGGTTTTCCCGTGAGGGCTGATGCTATCGACGTCCCCATTGTAATACCCGCTGAAGGTCCGTCCTTGGGGATGGCACCTGCAGGAACATGGATATGAAGGTCTATTCTTGAAAAGATATCCTCTTTTACTCCAAGCATCTTCGCCTTGGATCTTACATAACTTAAAGCAGCCTGCGCGGATTCCTTCATGACATCACCCAGTTGTCCTGTCAGGGTAAGATGGCCTTTGCCCTTCATGGTTGTTGTCTCAACATAGATGATATCTCCGCCGGTCTCTGTCCATGCAAGACCTGTAGCAACACCGACCTCGTCTTTTTCCATCTCTTCTTCGGGCAGGTACTTCGGTACACCAAGATATCTGTAAATATTTTGCGCACTTATTACAAAGATTTTATCTTTTCCTTCGGCAATCTTTTTTGCCACTTTTCTGCAGAGGTTTGCTATCTCCCTCTCAAGATTCCTTACCCCTGCTTCCCTTGTATACTGGGAAATAAGGTTGAAAAGTCCGGGATCCGTAATCTTCAGTACCTTACTGCTGATTCCGTGCTCTTCCAGCTGCTTCGGTATCAGATAGTTTTTTGCAATACCAAGCTTTTCTTCTGTCGTATACCCGGAAAGATATATAATCTCCATCCTGTCTCTGAGAGGGCTTGGTATGGTATCAACGAGATTGCCCGTTGTAATGAACATCACTTTCGATAGATCAAAAGGAACGGCAAGATAATGATCTGCAAATGAATTATTCTGTTCCGGATCCAGGACCTCGAGAAGTGCTGATGACGGGTCACCCCTGAAGTCCGTACCGATCTTATCGATTTCATCCAGCATAAACACAGGATTATTTGTACCTGCTGTCTTGATGCCCTGTACGATCCTTCCGGGAAGCGCACCGACATATGTTCTCCTGTGTCCTCTGATTTCTGCTTCGTCTCTTATTCCTCCCAGAGACATACGAACAAACTCTCTCCCCAAGGCGCGTGCTATGGATTTCCCCAGAGAGGTCTTGCCAACCCCCGGAGGACCAATAAAGCAGATAATCGGGCCCTTCATCTTTTCCTTTAACTTCCTAACGCTGAGATACTCTAAAATACGTTCTTTTACCTTCTCAAGATCATAGTGATCTTCATTCAGCACCTTTTCAGCAGCCTTTATGTCAAGGCTATCTTTTGTTGACTTAGACCAGGGTAGTTCAACCAGCCAGTCGAGGTATGTTCTCACTGTACCCGCTTCTGCACTGTCCGGGTGCATCTTTTCAAGCCGTTTGAGCTGTTTTTCGGCTTCCTTCATTACCTTTTCCGGCATTTTTGCTTCTTCAATCTTTTGCCTGAACTCCTTTATCTCCTCAGCTCTTTCATCGATATCACCGAGTTCCTTCTGTATCGCCTTGAGCTGCTCTCTCAGGAAATATTCACGTTGTGTCTTGTCTATTTCTCCCCTTGCTTCAGATTGTATTTTCTGCTGAACTGTCAGGAGTTCGACCTCCCTTGCCAGTATTTCACTCATCCTTTTCAGCCTGATCATCGGATCTGTCATCTCAAGCATCTCCTGTGACTGCTCTGCTTTTAGTCCGATATTTGAGGCGACAAGATCTGCAAGCCTGCCAGGGTCTTCGATATTTTCAACGACTCCCATGATATCGGGAAGAATAGACTTCCCGAGAGATACAACCTTCTCCAACTGGCTTTTTACATTTCTTACCTGTGCTTCATCTTCAATGGTAAGCTTTTCCAGCTTCTGATCCTCAATTTTTTCTACAGTCGCTTTAAAGAACGGTTCAGTCTGACCGAACTCCAATGCCCTCGCCTTGGACAGTCCCTGCACCAGGACCTTTACCCTCCCGTCAGGGAGCTTGAGCATCCTCATGACGAGGGCAACGGTACCTACAGAAAAAAGATCTTCGGGAGTAGGATTTTCTATATTGAGATCCTTCTGTGTAAGGAGAAGTACCATCCTGTTTGAATTGAGGGAGTGTTCTATAGCTTTTATTGAAATCTCCCTTCCTACAAAAAGTGGAAGTATCATATAAGGAAATACCACAATGTCCCGTACCGGCAGTACGGGTAAACTTTCAGGTATCTCTACCTCTTTATCGATCTTCTGCTCAACATCCAAAACATCTACCATCTTAACCCCTCTATCCTATTTTTTTAGTCTTTCGGCTACCTCGATGAGATATTCCTTAAAATGTTCTGAAACCTCATGGTTCTTCAATGCCAGATCAACGGTTGCCTTAAGATAGCCTAATTTGTCACCGGCATCATACCTTGTTCCTGTAAAGAGATATCCGTATATCTGGCGTTTTTTCAGTAACGCATAGAGTGCATCGGTTAACTGTATCTCTCCTCCCTTGCCCGGACCAATTCCCTCAAGTATATCAAAGATATCGGGTGTCAGGATATACCTCCCGATTATTGCCATATCCGACGGTGCATCGGACGATGACGGTTTTTCTACGAGGCTGTTAATCCTGAAAACATTATCTTTTTCCTTTTTCCCGTCTACTATACCGTATTTGCTGACCTCTGACAAAGGAACCTTCTGCAATGCAAGGACGGGAGAGTCAAATTCCTTATAAATGTTGATCATATCTTTGAGTAAGCTATTCCCTGGATCAATAATGTCATCACTTAGGATGACCGCAAAAGGCTCGTCTTTTACAAAAGGCTTGGCGCAATATATAGCGTGTCCGAGTCCCAGTGCTGCTTTCTGCCTTATATATGCGAAGTTCAGCTGGCTCAGCCTGTTGATCTCTTCAAGGAGTCTCTTTTTACCGGTCTTTTTTAGGCTTTCTTCGAGCTCGTAAGCAGAATCAAAGTGATCTTCGATAGCCCTTTTATACTTGCCGGTGATGATAATAAACTCCTCTATACCACAGGCAGTTGCTTCTTCAATTGCATATTGAATCATTGGCTTGTCAACGATAGGCAGCATCTCCTTCGGTGATGCCTTCGTTGCGGGCAAAAATCTTGTCCCAAGCCCTCCGGCAGGCAATATTGCTTTTCGGATTATCTTTGCCATGGTTACCTTAATATTACATTAATGATTTTGATAATTCAAGAAAACAGGGATGCTGAATCAAAAGGTTTCGATTTACCTTGACAATAATAAATAAGATTTTTAAAGTATAAATTAACTAATATTTTTTCCTAAAAGAGGATATATTTCCTTTTTAGGGAAAGTTTTAAGAATGATCAAAATGAAAAAGCTGTGTAGTGGCTCAACAGCATTTGGCATGGATTTTGTTTAACTCGTGTGTTGATATCTGTTTATGAAAGGGGGTGAGTACATATGAAGATTGCAACAATCATGTTAAGCATACTGGTAGCTATCGCTTTCGTCGGGAGTGCTTTGGCAGTAATGCCCGGAAAAACAGTTGAATATGCCGGAGGAGATGCCGGAAAGGTCATATTTAATGGCGACACACATGGCACTAAACAGGGCATGAAATGCGCTGATTGTCATCCAAAGCCATTTGGCATGAAAAAGGGTTCATTCAAGATGATAAAGGAAGACCACGGCAAACCTGATTACTGCGGTAAATGCCATGATGGTCAGAAAGCGTTTTCACAGTCTTCAGAAGCAGATTGCGTAAAATGCCACATGAAAGCAGCGGAAGAAGCACCGAAAACAGAAGCACCGAAAACAGAAGCACCGAAAACAGAAACACCGAAAACAGAAACACCTCAAGAAGAAAAGAAGTAAGAATGGAGGGGGTTGGACTACTGTCTAGCCCCCTTTAAACTTTACATTAGACTTTTGTCAGCCACGATGCGTATTTTTTATTCTTTCCCTTGACAATATCAAAAAATATGGTCTGAAGATTTTTCGTTATCTTGCCCGGACTGCCCTCGCCGATTATCCGTCCATCGGCTTCTCTTATGGGTGTAACCTCGGCAGCTGTACCGGTGAAAAAAGCCTCATCAGCGATATATAGCTCATCCCTTGTAAACCGCTCTTCAAAAACCTTTATCTTCTGGTCTTCTGCAATCTGGAGGATGCTGTTCCGTGTAATTCCCTCCAGAATCGAGGTTAATGGGGTGGTCTTCAATACACCATTCCTCACAATAAAGATATTTTCGCCGCTGCCTTCGGATACATATCCTTCGGTGTCGAGTAAAAGCGCTTCGTCATATCCACATGAGATCGCCTCTTTTTTGGCAAGTTGAGAATTTACATAATAGCCGCAGACCTTGCCTCTCGTCATGTTCGCATTTACGTGGTTCCTGATGAAGGACGAAGTTTTGATTCTGATTCCCTCCTTCAGGCCTTTGTCGCCGAGGTAAGCTCCCCATGACCAAACCGCAATAGATACATGGATCGGATTGTCTTTGGGATAAAGACCCATGGCACCGTAACCGATATAAACGAGAGGTCTGATATAACATTCCCTGATCTTATTTATCCTTATTGTCTCGATTATGGCATCCCTGATTTCCTTCTTTGAATACGGTATTTCCAGTAAAAAGATGTGCGCCGAACTGAAAAGCCTGTCAATATGCTCTTCAAGTCTAAATACCGCAGGGCCTTTTCGGGTATCGTAACATCTGATACCTTCAAATACGCCGAGTCCATAATGGAGGGTATGAGTCAGGACATGTACGTTTGCATCATCCCAGCCTACGAATTTACCATCCATCCATATCTTTTCAGTCTTCGGAATCATAAGAGTTAGTTTATACCAATATATTTGACAGAAAGTCAATCACATCTTGTCAGGAGCGCTTATGCCGAGTATTTCAAGACCATCCCGGAGTACAATCCGTATAGCATTACACAGAGCAAGTCTAGCAAGAGTCAGTTGACTTTCATCACCAACAATCCTGTATTTGTTATAGTAGGGATGAAACATACCCGAAAGCTCCTGCAGGTAGAATGTAATTCTGTGAGGCTCACGGAGATTGACGGCCCCTTCAAAAATAATCTGGTACATCAGAAGTTTCTTGATGATCCTGAGTTCCTCCTGTGTTGACAATAAGGACAAATGAGCATCACGGAGCATACCAATATCAATGCCTTTCTCACTTGCATGGGCAAATATGCTGTTTATCCTTGCATTCGCGTACTGCACATAAAAAACAGGATTTTCAGCAGATTGTGCCTTTGCAACTTCAAGATCAAATTCAAGATGGCTGTCCGGTCTCCTCGTAAGGAATATAAACTTTGTCGTATCTGCACCAACCTCTTCGATAACCTCCTTAAGAGTCACAAACTCACCTGCCCTCTTCGACATCTGTACGGGTTTACCACCCCTCAGCAGCGTTACCATCTGAACAAGCAGGACTTTCAGTTTCTCCTTCTGATATCCAAGGGCCTCGATAACAGCCTTTACCCTTGGAATATACCCGTGGTGGTCAGCGCCCCATATATCAATCAATTCATCATATTTCTTCTCAATTTTTTTCCTGTGATATGCGATATCAGACGTAAAATAGGTGTATTCTCCATCCTGTTTTATGATAACCCTGTCCTTTTCATCGCCGAAGGCGGTAGCCTTAAACCATTGAGCTCCGTCCTTTTCATACACAAATCCCCTTGATTTGAGGTCTTCAAGGGACCTTTCTACCTCTCCGCTGGTGAAAAGCTCCCGCTCACTCTGCCAGGTATCAAAGTCGATGCTGAAATCCTTTAAATCTTTCTGTATGCTGAAAAGTATTTTTTTGTAAGAATAGTCGATAAAAATTTCTGATACCTTGTTAAAACTTGTCTGGAGGTATTTATTCTCATGTTCATTGATTATCTCTTTTGCAATATCCTCTATATATCCACCCTTGTACCCTTCCTCGGGAAATGTATATTCTATCCCGAGCAACTGCTGATAACGGGCAAATACCGAAAGGCCGAGGAGTTTTACCTGCTTGCCTGCATCATTGACATAATACTCACGTTCCACTTTAAAACCGGCAGCACTCAAAAGATTTGCAAGTGCCTCACCAGTGGCACCGCCCCTTCCATGGCCGAGATGCAACGGACCTGTCGGGTTCGCACTGATAAATTCAATCTGAACCTTTTTCCCTTTACCGATATCATTTCTCAGGAAACTGCTCTTTTGCTCAAGCAGCCTTTTAATCTCTGAAAAGAGATACTGTTTTGAGAAGGTAAAGTTTATGAATCCTGGGCCCGCGATATCGATTTTCTCAAAGACATTGCCAGCCTTCATGGAGTTGACCAGTTCTTCAGCTATTTTTCTCGGTTGTTTTTTGAGCACCTTCGAAAGAGACATTGCCACGGGCGTTGCCAGATCACCCAGAGTTTCCTGCGGCGGCACTTCGACCTCTATTGCTATTGATGGCATCGTCCCGACACCAAGTATCTTCAGTGCTTCTTCAACGATTTTTACCAGATCTTTTTTCATGGAATATTAATATACAATAAACAACAAGGCAGATTGTAAAAAATCTTTTGCTTACATCCAGTAATAATATGTTCTTCAAACCTTGATAAAGATGCATCTTTCAACACAAAATCAATAATAATTATGTTAGAATGTAAATGTAGATACTTAGGTTGATTTAAATCAGCTGATTAGTTTTATATTTGCCCTATCCATTGCCGTCCTATTGTCAAAATCAAAAGGGAGTATCTACATGTTGAGCGCTAAGGACCCTGGTGTTATGAAGATAACATTAATAAATTTATTTTAAGGAGTAACATGAAAGAAAAGGATATTTTTGAAGAGATTATAGACATGGGTAAGAGGCGCGGAAAGCTTACTTATGATGAGATAAATAATGCTCTTCCCTCAGAATATTTCTCCCCGGATGAATTAGAAGAACTTATGGACCTTTTATATGATATGGGAGTTGAAGTTACAGATAATCAGGAGTCTGACATTACCGAGGAAGAAGTCTTAGTTTCAGAGGAAGAAGAGGAGTACGAAGAAACAGAGGACCTTGTTCAGGCATATTTCCATTCGATGGGGAATATTTCAATACTTACAAGGAATGAAGAAATAGAGCTTGCAATGAGATTGGAAGAAGGAAAAGAGATAATTAAAGGAATTGTCACAACACTGCCTTTATACAAAAAACTCGAAACGAGTTTGGATGAGAAAGACGAAGAGGACCTGAATAATTCAGAAGAAGATAAAACAGATGAAGCCCTTGAAATGAGCTTGAAAGTACTTGACAATCTTATGATAAAAATAGACATAGCAGAGAGAAAGATTGCAGGATTTAGGACGTTAAAAGGTTTAAAAAAATTAATAAAGAAGCAGGATATCAATTCTATACAACTTAATACCATTGCAAAAGAAGTTCAGAATGAGTATAAGCGGGCTGAGTCAGAGGTGGGAATCAAAATTGACGAATTGAAAGCCAAGTGGAATAGAATAAGCAAGGCAAGAACCCTTGTTAACGAAGCAAAGAATGAATTAATAACTCGAAATCTGAGATTAGTAGTGAATGTTGCTAAGCATTATATCGGAAGAGGCCTTTCCTTTCTTGACCTCATTCAGGAAGGGAATATCGGTCTTATGAAGGTTGTAGATAAGTTCGACTATAAAATGGGATTCAAGTTCAGCACCTATGCAACGTGGTGGATAAGACAGGGAATAACGAGGGCATTGATTGATAAGACAAAGACTATCAGAGTTCCTGTTCATATGATGGATTTTTATAACAAGGTTACCAAAGCATCCAGAGAATTAACACGACAACTTGGAAGAGAACCGAGTAAAGAAGAGATTGCTGAAAAATTGGAAGTTTCAACAGGAAAAATCGCAGAAGTATTAAGGGCAATACAGGACCCCATAGCTCTTCAAACTCCGTTAGGGGATGAAGGTTCAAAACTCGAGGATTTTATTAGTGATAAAGATAGCCCCTCACCATACTCCGATACGGAAAGGAATAATGTCACCAAGCATATACTGAATGTTCTTAATACTCTAACTCCAAGGGAAGAGAAGGTGATTAGAATGAGATTTGGTATAGGATTTGGAAAAGACCACACCCTCGAAGAAGTAGGGAGGCACTTTTCTATTACACGTGAAAGGGTAAGACAAATAGAGGCAAAAGCACTGAAAAAACTTAAACATCCAAACAGACGCAGTGCATTGGAGGTATTGATCGGTTAATTTTCATTCTGGCTTAATGAAATAAGAGAAAAGACTATGTTATGAAGCACTGCGGATCGTCAGCGAGAAAATCGTTTTCATCCCTTGCTTTTGAAAAGGCATAGGCTATTGCCCTGCAACCCCTGCAGTTCGCCCATCTTTTGCAGTTGCCACACTTTCCTTTGTATCTGTTCCTGTCACGTATAGCTTCCAGAACCTCAGAGGTAGCCCATACCTCCCTGAAAGAATCTCTCCTTATATTGCCGACAGGAATGTACATCCTTCTGCATGGCACGAGGGTACCATCAGGCATGATTGTCAGTCCTGATACTCCTGCTGCACAGCCACCCAGAGGCAGGTTGCCTTTGTCTTCTTTCCCATTTGTGGAGAATGCCTGCAACGCAACAGGGTCTCCCGTAACGATCTCAAGGGTTCCGGTATCAAGTGAAAATATCTCTTCATAAAGCTCTTTCACCCTTTCCCGGTCTAATGCATTTTTTAACATTGCTGCG
>Ga0256868_10000255_pt1 | contig 32191 bp, 23 predicted proteins | sample RVTome_13_FD_187341 | JGI IMG/M metagenome (GOLD analysis project Ga0256868, IMG submission 187341) | Soil microbial communities from uranium-contaminated site in the Upper Colorado River Basin, Wyoming, United States - RVT92D227 HiSeq ...
CACCGTGCTCGGTGGCGATCCGGCGGACCAACGGCGAGGAGTGCCGGCGCAGAAGCTCGGACTCCTCCTCCGCGGCGGTGGTTGCCTTAACGGACGCGGCCACCGCCGTGGCCGGCGTGGGGGCTGGCCTCGGGGTGGCGGCCGCGGGGGCGAGGACCGCGGCGGCCTCCGGCTTTTGCGCCGGGGCCACGTCGCTCGTCTCGCCTGACTGGGCGATCACGCCGATGACCGTTTCCACCGCAACAGTCGTGCCGGGGCCGTGCAGGACCTTCGCCAGCTTGCCGCTGGCCGGGGCGGGCACCTCGGCATCCACCTTGTCGGTGGAGATCTCGAGCAACGGCTCGTCCTTGGCGACATCCTCCCCCTCATTTTTGAACCAGCGAACGATCGTCCCCTCGGTGATCGACTCGCCCATCTGCGGCATCACGACGTTGACTGGCATTGGTGCCCCCTCTTCTCAACTGCCGGCAGGTTCAATCGTGTACCCGCTCGACTCATTCCCAGCCGCCCGCTCCTGCCGCGAGATCCCTCGCTGAGCTCGGGATGATCTCCGGTCGCTCGCAGGCGACCGGAGATCAGATGTGGATCATCGGACCGTGCACGCCCTCCGCCGCCTCGTGGATCGCCTCGTGGAGTGTGGGGTGGGCGTGGATGGTGTGAATCAGCTCCTCTGCGGTCAGCTCCCCGCGCAAGGCCACCTCGGCCTCCGCGATCAGCTCGGTGGCGTGCGGGCCCACGATGTGCACCCCGAGGATCTCGTCGTACTTTGCCTCACCCACGATTTTCACGAACCCGATCGACTCGCCGATGATCGAGGCCTTGCTGCTTGCGGAAAACGGGAACACCCCCGTACGAACGTCATACCCCTGCTCGCGCGCCTTCGGCTCGGAGAGGCCGATCGACGCCACCTCGGGCCAGCAATACGTGCAGGAGGGGACCTGGTCGTAGTCGATGGGACGCGGGTTGGCTCCCGCGATGTGCTCCACCGCGAGGACCCCCTGCATCGAGGCCACGTGAGCGAGCCACTGGGTGGGCAGCAGGTCGCCGATTGCGTACACCCCCTCCTCGTGCGTGCGGCAGAACTCGTCCACCACGATTCGTCCGCGCTCGATCTGCACCTTCGTGCTCTCGAGCCCGATCCCCTTGAAGTTCGCGACCCGGCCCACCGCCAGCAGCAGGCGCTCGGCCTCGAGCTGCAGCGTCTCGCCCTTGGCGCTCACCGCCCTGCAACGCACGAGGCCGCCGTCGACCTTGGCTTCTTCCACGCGCGTAGCGGTGTGAACGGTGATCCCCTGGCGGCGGAACGCCTTGTTCACCTCGGCGGAGACGTCCGGGTCCTCGAGCGGCAGCACCCGGTCCAGCAGCTCGACTACGGTGACTTGGGAGCCGAAGCGGGAGAAGATCGAGGCGAACTCCATTCCCACCGCTCCGGCGCCCAGCACCAGCAGGCGAGGCGGGACCTCCTCGAGATCCAGGATGTGGTCCGAGTTGATGATCCGGTCGCCGTCGGCGCTGACGAACGGCAAGTCGCCGCATCGGGAACCGGTTGCCAGGATGACGTTCTTCGCCTGGCGCTTCTCGACCGAGCCGTCGGGTCTCGTGATCTCGACCGTGTGGTCGCCCGCGACCCTCCCGGTGCCCTGCACCCACGTGACCTTGTACTTCCGGAAGAGGTACTCGACGCCCTTGGAGCTCTTGGTCACGACCTTGGTCTTGTGCTGGTGGGCCGCCTTGAGGTCGAGCGTGACGTCCCCGCACACCACGCCGAACCGGGCGCCGTCCCGCGCCTGCTGGAGCAGGTCCGCGGTGTGCAACAGCGCCTTGGTCGGGATGCATCCGCGGCGGAGGCAGGTCCCCCCGAGGAAGGGGTCCCTCTCGACCACGCAGACGTCGAGCCCGAGCTGCCCCGCCCGGATCCCGGCCACGTAGCCTCCCGGTCCCGACCCGAGGATAACCAGGTCGTGCTTAGTTTCGGCCATGTTGCCCCCTCGTTCAGAACCGCTTTGCGCGGCGACTCATTCTAACTTGAATCGCCGCCGGCACGGGTCCCCCCGGTCACCGGCGAAGCCACGTCGGCGTGTGTTGGTGCCCGTTAGCGTTGAGCGCGACCTACGGGTCGGCGACGATGATCCTCGGTGACGAGCCGCCCTCGGCGAAGTCGGCACCGCGGTCGTCGGGAACGTAGACGGAGTAGGGGAAGGCGCCATAGTCAGCACCGACCACGACTACCTGGGGCTTCCCGTAGGGGATCGGCCGTGGACCTTTCTCCTTAACCCCCTTCGGGAACCAGACGCTAACCTCCGGCTTGATCTGCACCAGTGAGATGATCGCTATCTTCGCCCCCGGGTGGACCACGAGTCGCCCCGGCTCAACTCGGTACTTGCACCCCTCCTTGTAGATGACCACCTTGTGGACGCAGCCGCGCTCCTCGCACATGAACTCTTTCAGACCTACCGGATCACGCATGTCCCTTCCCCCCTAGGCTGATACAGCCTGTCTCACTTCTTCCCCTTCTGCTTCTGGGCCCCCACGAGGGCCACGAATCGCGGGTCCTTTCCGAACTTCTGCAGCGTTGGATCGGCTTCGATCTCGCCGACGGGGCAGCCGAGCTTGAGGGCGGTCGCGACCCACTGCAGTGTTCGCTCGCGGTCGCCCAGCTCCGCGTAGACCAGCGCGATCTGGCGGGCGAGGTCGGCTTGCGTCTTTCCCTCGGCTTCGACCCTCCTCAGGAAACCCTCCGCTTGATCCCTCTCACCCAGCGTGGCGCGATAGTTCGCGACGTCGACCACGACCTGGGCGTCGCGCGGGTCCACGGCAAGGCTCTTCTCGGCCAGCGCGATGGCCTTGGAGAGCGCCTGGCGCGCCCTGGTCTCCTCGCCCGGGATGTGTTGAGACTCGATGCCGAGGTTCCCCCAAAGGACGTAGTCGTGGTCATCGATGGCTAACGCTCTCTCGAACATGGCGACCGCGTCCCTCGAGTCGCCGCGCCGGGAGGCGAGGGTCCCGAGGTTGGAGTACGCGATGTAGTTCGGTTTTGCGCGCGCCGAGCGCTCGAACATGGGGCGCGCCTCGTCCGATCGCGACAGGTCGAAGTAGAGCGCACCGAGGTCGTTGAGGAGCAGGTGGTTGTCGGGCGTCAACTCGAGCGCCTTGCGGTACTGCTGCTCGGCCTCCCGGTGGCGGCTCTGGAGCCAATAGAACCGCGCGAGGCGCGAGTAGCTGAGCCAGTAGTCGGGCCTGAGCGCGACGGCCTTCTTGAACGCCCCCTCGGCTTCCGGCGCCTTCTGGAGCCTTGCATACGCTCGGCCCAGCTCGACGAGGGCCTGGGCGTCGGAAGGGTCGAGCTCGAGGGCGCCCTTCAACGCAGTGACCGCCTCTTCGTACTTGCCCGTGGCCATGCTGATCATTCCCAGCGTGACCTGGACCTGCGACAGCGATGCGTTAAGCCGCGCCGCTTCCTTGCACGCGGCAACGGCCTGCTCGACGGCAACCGGATCTTTGCTCCTCCTGTAGAGCGCGAGGTAGGCCTCGCCGAGCGCCGCCTGGGCCAGAGCGAACCTGGGGTCGAGCGTGACGGCGCGCCTGAGCATCGTGATTGCAGTCTCGGGATCGGAGGGACCCAGGCTGCTGTGGAGGGCGCCCAGGGCGTTGACGTACGCGTCCTGCGCCTCGGGGTTGGCCGTCCGCCCGAGGGCGAGCGTCTTCTCCACCTCGGGCTTCAACTCCAGATCGAGCATGCGCATGACCGCTGAGACCGCACTGTCCTCGACGGAGCTCAGGTTCGAAAGCGGCTCGTCGATGATTCGGGATCTGAGCTGGCGTGACCGCTTGGTGTCAACGAGGTTGAGCGCCAGGCGAACGCCGTCGCGGCCGCGTTGAACCGATCCGGTGACCGCGAGGTTGACACCGAAGATCCGCCGGGCGTCGCTCGGCGCTCGGATCTCCCTTGCCCTGAGCTCGCTCTGGGGCACCACCCAGAGGGAGCCCTGGAAGCGCTCGACCTGTGTGAGCTGACTGGTCAGTATCTCGGTGAGGCCGTCGCAGAAGGCCCGGTTGGCGGGGTCGTCACCCACGTTCGTGAAGGGGAGCACCGCCATGTGCTGCTGATCGGGGACCGCCTGGACGTTCAGCACTGCCCTGACCGCGTTGCGGGCCGCGGGCACCACCGCGAGCAGCAACAACGCAACCATCGCGGCGCCGACCGGGAGCGTGATCGCCGGGCGCAGCCGTCGCCGCACGGAGGAGATCGGTGCAGCGCCCGGCAACGTGGAAACGGTGGCCGAGGTCAGGGCGCGACGCACGCTCCTCAGGTCGGCGATCAGATCCGCGGCACGCTGGTACCGCTCATCGGGCCGCTTGCGCAGGCACTTCGACGCGATCGCGGCGAGCGGCGCCGGCACGCCGGTCCGCAGGCTTTCGAGGGGCGGAGGCTCCTGGCGGATGATCGCCTGCAGCAGCGGCTGCTCCTCCTCGGCGATAAAGGGAAGGCGGCCCGTGAGCATCTCGTACATCGTGACCCCGAAAGACCAGACGTCGGTGCGCTGGTCCAGCGCCTCACCGCGCGTCTGCTCGGGGGACATGTACGAGACCGTGCCCGCGATCTCGCCGGCATCGGCCCGAGGCCTGCCAAGGAGGGTGGCGATGCCGAAATCCACGATCTTGGGGACACCGTCCCTGGTCAGCATCACGTTGGCCGGCTTGATGTCGCGGTGGACGATCCCGTGCTCGTGGGCCTGTTTCATGCCATCCGCCATCTGCACGACGATGTTGAGGGTCTCCTCAATGCTCAGCGGGCCACGGGCCAGCCTGCCCTTGAGGCTCTCGCCATCGTAGAAAGCCATGCAGATGAAGACCTGGCCGTCCGGGGTCGTGTCGATCTCGTGGATCGTGCAGACGTTGGGATGGTCGAGGGCGCTCGCGGTCCGCGCTTCCTGCTCGAAGCGCTCCCTGGCCGCCGCGTCACGGGTCAACTCGGGTGGCAAGAACTTGAGCGCGACGTAGCGCTTGAGGCGGGTGTCCTCGGCCTTGTACACGACGCCCATGCCGCCGCCGCCCAGCCGCTCGAGGATCGTGTAGTGGGAGACGGTCTCCCCGATCACGCCTCACCTCGGAGCGGCAAGGCCCCCCGCTCGACCGGGACCCAAATCCACCGACGCGGTCTGCCCACCATGTCGTTGACTCTTAGTCTCCTTATCGTACACGCCCCATGCCTTGTCAAGCCGCCCCGAGGCACGCTCGCGAGGGTCATAATGCCGACGTGCGCGCGCTGTCGCTCCCCGGCACGGCCACGACGTCCCTGGTGACGCTGGGCTTCACCACCTCGGTCGCCCAGGCGGTGCTGCTGCGCGAGGGCATGACCGCCCTCGGCGGCTCGGAGCTTGCCTGGGGTGCGGTGCTGGCGCTCTGGCTGTGGGGGATGGGGATCGGAGCCTGGGTGGGGACCCGGGGCGGCGGCCGGGGGTTTGCGGCGCTGGCGCCGGGACTGGTTCCCGTGCTCGTCGCCGCCGGTGTCGTGCTGATGCGCGCCGCACCGGCGCTCACCGGAACGGTGACGGGCGAGGCCGCGACGACCTGGCGCGGGCTCTGGCTGTGGGCCGCGGCTGTGATCGTGCCGGCCGCCGTGGGCGGCTGGAGCTTCCCGGTGGCGGCGGCCACTCTGAGCGGCGCGGGCGGTGCGGCCACGGCCTACGCGCTCGAGAGCGGCGGAGCGATGGCGGGCGGGCTCGTCTTCACGTTCCTGCTGGCGCAGCAGGGGTCGGTGGCGGCACTCTGCTTCGCCGCGGGTCTCTCGCTCGCCGCGTGGCTGGCGACGCGCGGCCGCCCCTGGCTTGCGGTGCTGCCGCTCGCCGTCGGCATCGCCGTGGCGGCGCCTGGGGACCGAGCCCTGGCGAACGCCGGGTGGCGGTGGTCGGGCAGGGCCGGAGGGCTCGCCGCCTGGCGGGAGACGCGCCAGCAGCGCCTCGAGTTTTCGGCCGGGTCACCGGCCGCGCTCTACGCCGATGGCCGGCTCCTGGCGAGTTTCCCCGATCCGTACCGCGCGGCACCGCGGGCCCACCTCGCGCTGCTGCTGCACCCGAACCCGAAAAGGGTGCTCCTGCTCGGAGGGACCGCGGACGGGACGGTGCCCGCCATGCTGCGCGAGCCCGGCGTGCGGCTCACCGTCGTCGAGGAGGACGCCGCCCTGGCGCGCCTCCTGCCGGTTTGGTTCGGAGCCCCTCTGGCGGCGGCGTTCGCGGACCAGCGGGTGACGCTGATCGGCAGCGACCCGCTTCGAGCGGTGGGGCGCGGCGGGCCCTGGGACGAGATCGTGCTCTTGGACGGCGACCCGACCACACTGCGGCACAATCGCACCCGCACCGCGGAGTTCTTCCACGCCTGCGCCGGGGCCCTCGCGGCCGACGGGGTCCTGGTGGTGCGCGTGGGCGTTGGGGACACCTACCTCGGAGGCGCCGGCGGGCGGCTCCTGGCGGTCATTGCCGCCACGCTTCGGGAGTCGTTCCCGCAGGTGACCGCCGTGCCGGGCGAGGAGGTCCTGTTGGCCGCCGGCCGAGAGCCTGCGAGGGTCTCAGCGGATCCGGCGGTCCTCGCGGAGCGCTGGCGCCGCAGGGGCGCGGTCGATCCGGAGTTCGGGCCCGAGATGATCCCGCTGGTTGCGGACACCGGCCGCGCCGCCGGGTTGGCCGCGTTCCTGGCCGATCGCCGCGCCCCGGTCAATCGGGCGCGGCACCCGCGCGCGGTGCTTCTGGCCGCGGCGCTTCACGAGGCGAGGGGGAGCCCACCGCTGCTCGCGGCGGCGCGGGCGCTGGAGGCCGGTTCCACCGTGCCGCTCCTCGTCTGCCTCGCCGTCGTGGTAGGCGTGCTGCTGGCACGTGGCGCGCGCGGCGCCAGCCTCGGGGTCGAGGCCGCGGCGGTCGTGGGTTTCGCTTCGATGGCTTGGTGGCTGCTGCTGCTAGCCGGGTGGCAGGCGACCATGGGCTCAGTGTATGCGGAGGTCGGGGCGCTCTCCGCGGCGTTCATGGCCGGACTGGTCGTGGGCTCGTCCGCCGCCCGCCGGTGGTCGTCCGCGGGCCCTGGGTACCTCGCGGGAGTGCTCATGGGGGGAGCCGGCGTCTCGCTCCTGATCGCATCCGGGGCTCCGCTCGCGTTCCCCCGGACCACGATCGTGCCGCTCCTGCTGCTGGCCGGCTTGCTCACCGGCGCGGCGTTTCCCGCGGTGGCGTCGCTCGCGGGGAGGGGCGAGACCCGGCGCGGGGCCGGCAGGGGCTTTGCCGCCGACGAGGCGGGCGCGGGGATCGCGGCGCTGGCGGTGGGCCTGCTGGTGCTCCCCTGGGCGGGAATGATCGCGGTGGGTGTGGGGATTGCCGTTGTGCAGGCGGGCACGGCGGCCGCAATCGCGCTCTCGGCACGCCGGCGGCTGGGCTAGCATGCGTCGCGCGGAGGCACCGATGGATCCAGAGAGAAAGGGAGGGCGCTACGATCGGGTTGCGCAGCAGTTGCGGGAGCTATTCGTCTCCACCCGCGACCCGATGGCCCGGATGGCCACGGCGGCCGCGCTCTTGCACGCCAAGATGGCCGGCTTCTTCTGGACCGGCTGGTACCTGCTTAACGACGGCGAGCTCACCGTGGGGCCGTACCAGGGCTCGCTGGCGTGTCTCGTACTGCCGGCCCATCAGGGCGTTTGCTGGGCGGGGATCGACCGCGGGGAGGCGGTGATCGTTCCGGACGTGCACGTCTTCCCGGGGCACATCGCGTGCGACTCGCACTCCTGCTCCGAGATCGTGGTCCCCCTGCGCGACGGCTCCGGGGCCGTGGTCGGCGTCCTCGACGTGGACTCCGAGCGCACGGCCCATTTCGACGAGGCAGACCGCGAAGGGCTCGAGGCGGTGGCCGCGTTGATCTACTCCTGAGGACCGACCGGTGGCCGTACGGACGTGGCGGTGAGGCAGGTGCTGACAGGCGTGGTGGTCGTTGCGTCGGTCGTGGCGGCTGCGGTGGTCGCGATGCTGGGGCTCGCATTCTTTCGTCAGGACTCCCTGATCTACTTCCCGGACAGACATCTCCGTTTCACCCCTGGCGACCTCGGAATGGCGTTCGAGGATGCGCGTCTCAAGACCGCGGACGGGGTCACCGTTGCGGCCTGGTGGATCCCGGCGCCGACCAGCCGCGGCGCGCTGATCTTCTGCCACGGCAACGCCGGCAACGTGGGCGACCGCGTCGGGAAGCTCCGGCTCTTCCACGACTTGGGTCTCTCGGTGCTGGCGTTCGACTACCGTGGCTATGGGGCGAGCGAGGGGAAGCCGAGCGAGGAGGGGACGGCCCGCGACATGGACGCCGCGGTGGCCCACGTGCGGGACGCGAGAGGCGTCCCCCTCGAGCGGACGGTGTTCTACGGCGAGTCGCTGGGCGGTGCCGTCGCCATCGAGGCCGCCGTCAGGTTTTCCCCGGCCGCACTGGTGGCGGAGTCCACCTTCACCAGCGCACGCGACATGGCGCGCCGCCACTACCCGTTCGTGCCCGCGGGGCTTGTGCTGGTGGGGTACGACTCCCTCGGGCGCGTGGGAGCGCTCGCCTGTCCCAAGCTGATCCTGCACGGGCCCGGAGACACCATCGTGCCGTTCGAGATGGGGGAGGCGCTCTTCCGCTCCGCGCCCGAACCGAAGCGGTTCGCGACCCTGGTCGGTGACCACAACTCCGGCGGCATCCTGGAGAGCCCGGAGGCGTGCCGGGCGCTGGCGGAGGTCCTGGACGCCGCCCTGGGCGTGGCGCGACAGGGGAGCACACACCAGCGGCACGGAGCGGGGGTTCCGGCACCCGGGCCGGGCACGCTGTAGACTGGCACGACTTTCCGTACCGCGTTGTCGTGAAAGCCCCAACGGGCCGGAAGAGGACGGCCTTCCGGCGGTTTGCAGGTGCAGGACAGGGGGACAAGCCATGGCTGAGGAACCCAAGCCGAACGATCTCTGGTACCCGGACAAGCAGACGGTGCGGCGCTCCCACGTCAAGGACTACGATGCCCTGCGCGCCAGGGCGGCGACGGACCTGGTCGCCTTTTGGGAGGAGCGCGCCAAGGAGCTGAAGTGGTTCAAGAGGTGGACGAAGGTCCTGGACGACTCCAACAAGCCGTTCTTCAAGTGGTTCGTGGGTGCCAAGACAAACATCGTTCACAACGCGCTGGACCGCCACCTCGCCACGCCGACGCGGAACAAGCTTGCGCTGATCTGGGAGGGCGAGAACGGCGACCTGCGCACCTTCTCGTACTTCGCGCTGGCCCGGGAGGTGTGCAGGTTCGCCAACGTCCTCAAGAGCATGGGGGTCAACAAGGGCGACCGGGTGACCATCTACCTGCCGCGTATCCCCGAGCTGCCGATCGCCATGCTTGCCTGCGCCAAGATCGGGGCGGTGCACTCGGTGGTATACGGCGGTTTCTCGGTCGAGTCGCTGCACGGTCGCATCGAGGACTCGGAGTCCCGCGTGCTGGTAACCGCCGATGGCGGCTACATGCGCGGCAAGGCCATCAACCTGAAGGCCATCGCCGACGAGGCGCTGCAGCGCGCCGGCACCGTGGAGCACGTCATCGTCGTGCGGCGCACCAAGGAGAAGGTCAACATGGAGGTGGGCCGCGACTACTACTACGACGAGCTGATGGCCCTCCCGATGTCGCGAGCCGGCACCAACGGCAGGTGTCCCACCGAGGTCATGGACGCCGAGGACCCGCTGTTCCTCCTGTACACCTCGGGCACGACCGGCAGGCCCAAGGCGATCATCCACACCCACGGGGGATACCAGGTCGGGGTCGCCACCACCCTCAAGTACGCCTTCGACATGAAACCGGAGGATCGCTACTGGTGCGCCGCCGACCCGGGGTGGATCACCGGCCACAGCTACATCGTGTACGGCCCGCTAATCCTCGGCGCCACCTCGATGATGTACGAGGGCGCACCCACCTACCCGTACCCCGATCGCTGGTGGCGCATCGTGGAGAACTACGGGATCTCGATCCTCTACACCGCGCCCACCGCGATCCGGGGTCTGATGCGGTTCGGCGAGTCGTGGGCCAACCGCCACGACCTATCGACCTTGCGCCTTCTGGGAACGGTGGGCGAGCCCATCAACCCGGAAGCGTGGCGCTGGTACCACCGGGTCATCGGCAAGGCGAGGTGCCCGATCATCGACACCTGGTGGCAGACCGAGACCGGCATGTTCATGATCACGCCGGTACCGTCGTTCCCGCTCAAGCCCGGCTCGGGTACCAAGCCGTTCCCAGGTATTCAGGCGGAGGTCCTCGACGAGGAGGGCAATCCGGTCAAGGCTGGCGAGGAGGGGAAGCTGGTCATCACCACGCCCTGGCCGGCAATGCTGCGCGGGATCTACAAGGACCCCGAACGCTACGTGCAGCAGTACTGGTCCACCTACCCGGGGAAATACCTCACCGGTGACTCGGCGAAGATCGACGAGGACGGCTACTTCTGGATCATCGGGAGGGTGGACGACGTGATCAAGGTCTCGGGGTACCGACTCGGCACGGCGGAGATCGAGTCGGCGCTGGTGAGCCACCCGGCGGTGTCGGAGGCGGCGGCGATCGGCATGCCTCACGAGGTGCGTGGGAACTGCATCTACGCGTACGTGATCCTGCGGGCAGGCCAGACGGCCACGCCTCAGCTCGTCGACGAGCTCGCGCAGCACGTCGCCAGGGAGATCGGCCCGATCGCCAAGCCCGAGAAGGTCGAGATCGTCACCTCGCTGCCCAAGACCCGCTCGGGCAAGATCATGCGACGGCTGCTAAAGGCGCGGGCGCAGGGACTCCCCGAGGGGGACGTCTCGACGCTGGAGGAGTAGGGGCCGAGAACGGGTGAAAGGCCTCGCCGGATAACGGCGCCTGCCGGGAACGGGGTCTAAAATGATCTTTAGATGTCAACGCTGCGCGCCGGAGCGCGCCTCGGACCGTATGAGATCGTCGGCGCCATCGCCACGGGCGGGATGGGAGAAGTGTACCGGGCGTGGGACCCCCGCCTGCAGCGGGACGTCGCGATCAAACTGCTGCCCGCCACCTACTCGGGCGACGCCGAGCGGCTGAGGCGGTTCGAGCTCGAGGTCCGCGCCGCCGGCCAGCTTGCCCATCCGAACATCCCGGCAATCTACGACATCGGCACCTTCAAGGGGTCGCCCTACGTCGTCTCGGAGCTGCTCGACGGGGAGACGCTGCGCCAGCGCCTGCGCCACGGCAAGGCGCTGGCTCCGCGCAAGGCAACCGAGATCGGCCTGCAGATCGCGCGTGGTCTGTCGGCGGTGAAGGAGATGGGGCTCGTGCACCGGGACCTGAAGCCCGAGAACGTCTTCCTGACCAAGGACGGCCAGGTGAAGATCCTCGACTTCGGCCTGGCGAAGCTGGTCCAGCCGGAGGCCAAGAAGAGGGGAACGGAGCCTCCTGTCGCCACGCTGACCCAGGACGGGCTGATCGTCGGGACGGCGGGCTACATGTCCCCCGAGCAGGTGCGCGGCGACCAGGTGGACCACCGCTCCGATATCTTTGCCTTCGGGTTGATTTTCTACGAGATGCTCGCGGGCAAGCGGGCCTTTTGGCGTGACAGCCAGGTGGAAACGTTGCACGCAATCCTGGACGATGAGCCGCCGGACCTGCTTGAGGTGAATAAGAGCTGTCCGGCGGCAGTCGCCCGCATCGTCCGGCACTGCCTGGAGAAGAACCCGGAGCAGCGGTTCCAGTCGGCGCGCGACGTGGCGATTGCTCTCGACGACACGCTCACCGCCATGTCCAGCACGGCGGTGACGCCGCCGACGCCTCTCGCCGCCCTGCCGCGGCCGCGCGTCCCCGTTCCCGTACTCCGCCGTTTCGCGGCTGGCGTGGGACTGCTCGCGCTTGGCCTCGTCGGCGGGTTGCTGATCGGAAGGGTCCTGGGCAAGGTGACGCCCCCTCGCTTCGAGCAGCTCACCTTCCAGCGCGGCATGATCTGGTCGGCTCGCTATGCGCCCGACGGACAGACCGTGGTGTTCGGCGGCGGCTGGGAGGGGAAGCCGGTCCAGATCTTCTCGACGAGACCGGGGATTCCGGTGGCTCGCTCGCTCGGGCCGCCCGGGTCGGACATTCTGGCGATCTCCCGGGGCGGCGAGATGGCGGTCGCGCTCGGCCGGACGTCGCGCAGCGTGTGGGTCCAGACCGGGACCCTTGCCCATGCGCCCCTCGCGGGCGGTCAACCGCGGCCGCTGCTCGAGGGGGTGGAGTGGGCTGACTGGAGCCCGGATGGGGCCGACCTCGCTGTGGTCAGGTACGAGGAGGGTCAGGACCGCCTCGAGTATCCGGTCGGGCACTTGCTCTACTCAACCGCCGGCTGGATCGGCCACCCTCGGGTGTCGCCGCGGGGGGACGTGGTCGCGTTCTTCGACCACCCCGTGTTCACTGACGACGGCGGCTCGCTTTCGGTGGTGGACCGCAAGGGTCGAGTGAGAGCGCTGGTCAAGGGGCTGAAGAGCGCCCAGGGACTCGCATGGTCTGTCGACGGCACCGAGGTGTGGTTTTCCGCGTCGGATACCGGCGCGGACCGCTATCTGCGCGCGGTCTCCCTCCGGGGCAGACAACGGCTGCTGGCGGTGGCGCCTGCGGAACTGACCCTCCAGGACGTCGCGCCCGACGGGCACATCCTTTTCGTGCGCGAGACCTGGCGGGCCGGTATTGTTGCCCTCGCCCCGGGCGAGACCAGCGTGCGCGACCTCTCCTGGCTCGACTACTCCCTTGTCCGTGACATGTCGGGCGACGGCCGCACGGTGCTGTTCATCGAGGGCGGCAGGGGTGGTGGGTCCGACTACGGGGTCTACCTGCGCAGGACGGACGGGTCGCCGGCGGTCCGCCTCGGGGACGGGGATGCGGCGGCTCTATCACCCGACGGCAGGTGGGCGATCACGTCGCCCAACGAGATGCCACGGCGACTGATCCTCCAGCCGACCGGCGCGGGGGAACCCAGGCCGGTCACGAGCGACGCCATCAACCACCTGCGTGCGCGCTTCTTCCCCGACGGCTGGCGGATCGCCTTCGCCGGCCACGAGCCCGGGCGCGGTGTTCAGCTCTTCGTGCAGGACGTGGCTGCCGGGACGCCGAAACCGATCACGCCCGAAGGCGCGGGCCTGGAATTCGCAATCTCACCCGACGGAAAGTACGTGGCCGGCCTCGACTCGGAACAGAGGATCTGGATCTACCCCGTGGAGGCGACGGAGCCACGGGTGCTCGCCGACCTCACCCCCGGTCTGGTACCGATTCGGTGGAGCGCCGACGGCGGGAAGCTCTACGTGTGCCGCCCGACCGACGTGCCCGGGAAGATCTTCGCCTACGATTTCGGGACCGGCCGCACCGAGTTGGTGCGCGAGATCGCGCTGCCTGACCCTGCCGGCTTCGTGAGGTTCAACGGGGTGTTCGTGAGCAGCGATGCCATGGCCTACGCCTGCTCGTACCTCCAGGTTCTCTCCGAGCTGTTCGAGGTCCGAGGGCTGAAGTAAGGCAGGGAAGAGGGGAGAGGTGAGAGGGAAGAGGCAGGAGGTCGCGGCGATGAGCGACAAGGGGTTAGATCGGTCTCTGACGGCGACCTGTTGAATCCCTGAGGAGCCGCTGCCCGTTTTCTGGTCCCTTTTCACTCTCTCCCCAACACTCTCAACTGTTAACTCCTAGCTTGTTTTTCGCAGGTTCCTCGTATAATGCCCGGGTTTTGCGGAGGTCCCGATGCCCAAGAAGAGCCCCGACGTCTTCGTGATCGCGTTCACGCTGATCCTGCTCGCAGCCGCCGCCACCTGGATCCTGCCCGGCGGGAGCTACCAGCGACAGAAGGAGATCGTCAGTGGCACGCAGCGCGAGGTCGTACTGCCGGGGACCTACAAGGTCGAGCCCAGCAACCCGCAGCTTGGCGCAATCTTCCTCGCGCCGATGCGCGGCTTCCTCCGAATGGGCGCGATCATCGGGCTCATCCTCATCGTCGGCGGCGCCTTCAACATCCTGAACGACACCGGGGCCATCGCTGCCGGCATCCACCAGCTCATCAAGCTGCTGGGGCACCGCAGGTACCTGATCATCCCGATCGTGATGACCGTGTTCTCATTCTTCGGGGGGGCGTACGGAATGGCCGAGGAGGCGATCCCGTTCGCGCTGATCTTCGTGCCGCTCGCCCTCGCCCTCGGGTACGACTCGATCGTCGGGGTCTGCCTGTCGTTCGTGGCGGCGGGGGTCGGCTTCTCGGCCGGGTTCCTCAACCCGTTCACCGTCCAGATCTCGCAGGCGATCGCCGGCGTGCCCCTGGGCTCGGGGATCTACTACCGCATCCTCGTCTGGGTCATCGCCACGGCGGTGGCCATCGTGTGGGTGATGGTTTATGCGGCGCGGGTCAAAGCCGACCCCACGCGAAGCATCATGTACGACCTCGACCGGCAGCGGCGCGAGGAGATCGGGAAGGCCGATGCGGAGCAGGTGGCGTTCACCTGGCGGCACGGCCTGTGTCTGCTCGTTCTCCTCGGTGCGGTCGTCGGGCTGATCGTGGGCTCGACCGCGTACAAGTGGTACATGGTGGAGTTCGCGGGGCTCTTCTTCGCCATGGGCGTGCTGGCCGGACTCGCCGCCGGCATCGGGCCGAACAGGCTCGCCAAGTCGTTCATCACGGGTGCCAAGGACCTTACCGGCGCCGCGCTGATCGTCGCCTTCGCCGGGGGCATCGTGGTGATCCTCGAGGACGGCCACATCCTGGACACCATCCTCCACGGGATGGCATCGGTCACGTCGCACTTCGGGGGCGTGCTCGCGGCCCAGGCGATGTACGTCCTGCAGCTCATCCTGAACTTCTTCATCCCATCGGGATCCACCAAGGCCGTGCTGACCATGCCGCTGCTCGCGCCCCTCGCGGATCTCTCGGGGATCACCCGGCAGACACTCGTGCTCGCCTACCAGCTCGGCGCCGGTTTCAACAGCATGATCCTGCCGACCTCGGCGGTCACCGTCGGCACGCTGGCGCTGGCCAAGATCCCCTACGAGCGCTGGGTGAGGTGGAACTGGCCGCTGCAGGTCGTCTTCTTCGTGCTCTCGCTCGCGGTGCTGGTCTGGCCCGCGCTCACCGGCTGGACGGGAATCCGCTGAGCTCCACCTGTGCGCCCGTTCGAGGGGCGCCAAGGCCGACACCAGGCGTAACCTTTTGCTCCTCCATGAAAAACGGGAGCGCGCGGTGCCTCTTGACTTGCGAAATTCTGCTTGCTACTGTTCCGGGAAGGTTAGATATTAGATCAGATATACCGAGTCGCAATGGCAAGTGAGCCCACACCACGCTCGCACCGCCAGCTTCACCACTGGGTCGCGGACCGCCTGCGCTCCGACATTCTCGAGGGGCGGCTGAAGCCCGGCGAGTGGCTCAGGCAGGAGAGGCTGGCCCAGGCGCACGGCGTCAGCCAGATGCCCGTCCGCGAGGCCCTCAAACAGTTGGCCGCTGAAGGCCTGGTGGAACACGTCCCCTACCGGGGCGTGCGGGTCGTCGAGTTCTCCCCCGAGGACGTCGAGGACCTGTACGCGTGCCGGGCGTTCATCGAGGGCATGGCGGCGCGTTCGGCAGCCCAAAACGTCACCGACGAGGAGGTCGCCGAGCTGGCTGAGCTGCACGAGCAGATGGTGCGGTTCAAGAACCCGGAGGAGCTGCGCGAGTACCGCGAGCTGAACCGGCGCTTCCACGCCCTCATCTTCTCGGCCAGCCGCCGCTCGTACCTGGTGAGGACGCTCGCGCAGCTGTGGTCGGCGTTTCCGACGATGCTTTGGAGCAACATCCCGCGGATCGCCGTGTCGTCGGTGCCAGGCCGGGACGAGCCCGATGCCGCCGAGCACGCCGAGATCGTGGCGGCGCTTGGGGCGCGGGACCCGGAGCGCGCCGAGCGCGCGGTGCGGCGGCACATCGAGTCGGCGGGGGGGATGCTGGTGGCGGCCATGAGGGCGCAGGAATGAGTAAGCATCGGCGCGACGCATCGCCATTGTGGCGGAGCGCGTGCCTGGCGTTGGCGGGGCCGGTGTGGCGAGCCCGAGCAAGCTTCCGGTCCAGGATCGAGGTGCCGCGGCATCAACGGCACGGCACCCGGGGAGGAAAGATGATGCGAAACGTACTTCGAGGCGTCGCATTGATCCTGTTGCTGCTGGGCCTGGCGGTGCCGCTCACCGCTCAGACCACGTCGGGCAGCGTGCAGGGCACGGTCAAGGATGCTCAGGGAGCGGTCCTCCCGGGCGTCGCGGTGACAGCCTCCTCCGACGCGCTGGTAGCGCGGAAGATGACGGCGTACACCGACGAGCGCGGGGTGTACCGCTTCCCCTCGCTGCCGGTCGGGATGTACGTCGTCGAGGCGGAGCTCGCCGGATTCGCAACCGTGCGGCAGGAGGACATACGGGTGAAACTGGGCAGCGCCCTGGCGCTGGACATTACGCTGCCTCAGGCGACGGTGGCCGAGGCGATCACGGTCAGCGCCGAGGCGCCGGTGGTCAGCGTGGTGTCTAACTCCGTTTCCAGCAACTTCGACACGGGGTTCCTCGACCGCCAGCCGCTTCCGCGCAACTACTACAACGTTATCCAGTCCGCCCCCGGTGTGAACCTCGACTACACGTCATCGAGCGGCAGCGCGATGCTGGCGTACGGGGGCGCCACCGAGCAGCAGAACGCCTTCACCCTCGACGGGGTGAACGTCGCCGACGCGGGTTCCGGCCAGCACTGGGTCCTGCCGAGCATCCAGTGGATGGAGGAGATCCAGGTCGGCGGGCTGGGCGCCGCTGCCGAGTACGGCGGCTTCACCGGCGGGGTGATCAACGGCGTGACCAAGTCGGGTGGGAACAGCTTCCACGGCACGGCCGAGTACTACTACGAGCCCACGTCGTGGGTCTCCGACAACGACCCGAGCACCGACAACGACGAGTTTGAGTTCTACGACGCCGCCTTGAGCATCGGCGGCCCGGTGATGAAGGACAAGCTGTGGTACTTCCTCTCCGGCGAGTACTGGCACACGGTGACGACCCCGGTCGGCGCGGTGGACACCTCCGACCGCAAGATTCCCCGCTACCTCGGCAAGCTCACCTGGCAGGTCAGCCCGGAGAACCGGTTCTCGTTGATGGGCGAGTACGACGCGGTGACCAACGATCGCAGGGGCATCGACGCCTACACGCTGCCGGAGGCGACTCGGAAGCAGTACGGGCCCGGGGTGACCGCTGCCCTGAACTGGGAGTACCTCGTCAACGCCGACAACTTCCTCAACGTGAAGCTCACCGGCAACGACGGGAAGGACGACTACACCCCGTACAACGGCACCGACCTGGCCGGCCACATCGACGAAGACGGGGGCTGGGCGATAGTCAACTCGGATAGCCAGCTGAAAAATTCCAGCCGCATCGTGACAATGGACGCCTCGTGGGGCCTCTTTGCAGACGGTCTCTTCGGCAGCACCGACTCCCACTCGTTCAAGTTCGGGGCCATCTACGAGAACGGGACGTCCGACTATGTAGATAGGCGCAACGGCGGCTTCACCTACTACGACTGGTCGGGGGACTGCGAGTCGCTGGATGCCTACTTCGCGGACCCGACCTGCGGCCCCTACTACACCGAGCGCGGGTGGGGCGAGTACGAGCAGTATGCCAAGTTCAGCGGCATGCACTTCTACGCCCAGGACTCCCTCCGGTTCACCCGGTTCACGATCAACATCGGGGCGCGCTACGGCACCTACGACGGGGGCTGGCAGAGCGGGCACGGCGACTCCAGCGTCTACAACGTGAGCTTCGTCGATCCGCGCATCGGCTTCGTGTGGGACCTCACCGGCGCCGCGCGCACGGTCGTGAAGGCGCACTGGGGCCGGTACCACCAGAAGGGGATGACGTATCTGTGGGACCGCGAGGCCTCGGGTGAGGGCGTCATCCCGGACCAGGACTGCTACTTCGACTACGACACGAACGACTACACCGATTGCGACCCGATCGTGACCATAGCGGCCCGGATGGGCGAGACCAATCACCCGTACGTGGATGAGGCGCTCCTCACGTTCGAGCAGCAGCTCGGTCCGGACTTGTCGATCGGGGTCGACTACATCGACCGCAGCTTCCGCAGCTTCATGGTCCTGACAACCGAGAACATGGACTACGAGCTGTACACCGCGACGGGCAACCCTTACGGCGGCGGCGACATCCCGATCTACAACCTTCTCTCCCCCCAGGACTGGGTCCTCACCACCGACAATGCCGCCTATCGTGACTTCCAGTCGGCGGTCCTCCGTTTCGAGAAGCGCTACTCGCACGGCTGGCAGCTCAGGTCCTCGCTCGTGTGGTCGGATCTCAAGGGGAACATCTCGAGGGACGACGGATACGCCGGCGAGTGGGAGGACATCAACGGGCTGTTCAACAACGACGGCAACATGGCCCTCACCTCTAGCGAGTGGGAGTTCAAGCTCTCCGGCGCCGTCGATCTCCCGTTCAACTTCCAGTTCAGCGGCCAGTACATCTACTATTCCGGCGCCTATTGGACGCCGTGGGTGCGGGTCCGCGGCCTCGACTACAACGCGTACACCGGTCGGGAAATCTACCTCACGCCGAGGGGCTCGGAGCAGTTCGATGCCCGCAACCTCATCGACCTGCGCCTCGCCTGGACCGCCAGGTTCGGCAAGGCCCTGAACCTGACGCTGTCGGCCGAGTGCTTCAACTGCATGAACACGGACACCGTGCTCGACAACTATAACCGCTGGGGCGAGTATCGGCTCGGCAACTCGAACCCGTGGCGGCCGGCCAGCAATTTCAACGACCCGTACCAGATCGAGAAACCGAGGGAGATCCGGGCGGGCATCCGGCTGGACTTCTGACGCAACGCTTCCACCTCGCACCGGGGCGGCCCGCAACGGCCGCCCCGCTTTTTGCAGCTTTGGCAGCTGGAGTGATGGGCGCATGAGAGAGGACGAGGGGATGAACGCTCGCAGGGGTTTCCTGGCGGTTACGGTCGGGATGCTGGTTGTATGTGGCGCCTTCGCCACCCCACCATCGAAAGGTCACCTAATCCTGATCGGGGGAGGGGAAAAGCCGCACGAGGCTTTGAGGAAGTTCGTCGAGCTTGCCGGCGGGCCGCAGGCGCTGATCGTGGCGATCCCGACGGCATCGAGCGAGCCCGACACCGGCGCGTACTACGTCAAGCTGTTCAAGGAGGAGTACGGCTGCACGAACGTGGTGGCGCTCGAAATCAAGAGCAAGGCCGACGCGATACGTCCCGACTACGCCGAGGTCGCCGGCAGGGCAACGGGTATCTTCTTCGGCGGGGGCGACCAGATTCGGATCACCAACGCGCTGCTCGGCACCCCGGTCGGCGCCGCCATCGCGGACGCGTTTGCGCGCGGTGCGGTGATCGGCGGCACCTCGGCCGGCACCGCCTGCCAGAGCGACCCGATGATCACCGGCGAGGGCGACTTCAAGGTGATCCGGGCCAAGAGCGTCGAACTCTGGCACGGTCTCGGCTTCTTCCGTGGGGTCGTCGTGGACCAGCACTTCATCGCCCGCGAGCGTTTGAATCGCCTGGTCTCGGTGATCCTCGAGCACCCTGACCTGCTGGGCGTCGGCGTGGACGAGGACACCGCCGTGTGGGTCCGCCCTGACGACACATTCCAGGTGTTGGGCAGGAGTTGCGTGATGGTGCTGGACGCGAAGGGCGCGGAGGTGAACCGGCAGCCGGTCGAGACGGGTCTGGACCTGCTCGGGGTGCACGGCATGAGAGTCCACATCCTGCTGCCTGGCGAAATCTTCGACGTCGCCAAGCGCGCCGTGATACCTGCTCCCGCGGCAGCTCGATAGGGTGAGAAGAACGTACAATGCCCGCGTGTCCCGCCGCTTGCGAAACAGCGACAAGGAGGTTCCTCCCATGAACGCTGGACAGCTTTCCCGACTGAAGAGAATCGCGATGCTGTTCGTGGCGGTTGTCGGTCTCGGATTGCCGACCGGAGCCCATGCTCAGGCCCCGGAACAGAAGAAGCTGACCTGGGACCAGAGCAACTCGGTCTACAACCGCCGCATCAGGCCGCCGGAACCGGCCGAGAGGATCAACTGGGAGGAGCGGGTCACCGGAATGCTCAAGGAGGAACCCGGCGACATCATCGTCACAGGTGTCGGCGACATGATCTTCAACGAGCAGATCAGCAACCTTCCGGACCCCGGTCACCAACAGCTCTTCCGGCTCATGCAGGAGGCGGACATCGCGTACGGAAACCTCGAGTTCTCGCTCAACGAGCACCCGGAGGCCCAGCGGCCGTTCTACAACTTCAGGGCACCGACGGATTTCGTCTGGGAGGTCGCCGCCATCGGCATCAACATGGTGAGCATGGCGAACAACCACGCCCTCGACTTCGGGCCGGAGGGGCTCAGGGACTGTCTCAAGGCGCTCGACCGCGCGCAGATCACCCACGCCGGAGCAGGACTCACCCTGGCCGCGGCCCGGGAGCCCGGCACGACGGGTGTCCAGAGCCAGAAGACGCGCTTCGCGCTGCTCTCCTACATGCGCTACTGGACCCAGAAGTACCGCTGCACCGACCCCAACGCGCCCTGCCTCGCCACGATTAACCCCGCGACCATCCTGGTCGCGAAGGAAGGCGGCAAGGTCGAGGCGATCGAGGGCCCGCTCGAGAGTGACATCGAGGCGATGGAAGACGACGTCGTGATGGCCAAGCGCCACAGCGACATCGTGATGGTCTCCCCCCACAACCACGACCTCAGCCACCACCGGGTCTACGGCGTCCAGGACATCACCCCGCCCAACGACGAGATCATGTACCGCAGGGCGATCGACGCCGGCGCGGACATCGTCATCGGCACCGGGCCGCACGTCCTGCGCGGGATCGAGTTCTACAAGGGGAAGCCGATCTTCTACAGCATCTCGAACTTCATCTACCAGTACAGAACCCCCGACAAGATCCCCATCGATCTCATCCACCAGCGCGACGGCGAGATCGCGCGGCCGACCAACGTCTCGGTGTGGGACCGCAGGGATCCCGAGGTGATCTTCGAAGGGGCCCTGCTCCGGATGACCGTGAACCAGGAGAAGCTCCGGAAGATCCAGCTGATCCCGTTCACGATCGACGACGAGGGGCCGCTGTACGGCGTCCCGCGCCTCGCCAGCACCAAGAGGTGCAAGGAGATCATCGAGCGGCTGCAGAAGCTGTCCGAGCCCTACAAGACCACGATCCTCAACAAGGGCTGGTACGCCGAGGTTCAGTTCTAGGCGGCCGACACCGACCCTGATTGGAGCGAAAGGTGCGAAGCAAGACTCGCGTCCGCGGTGCGCTGCTGGTTCTCTCCTTCCTGGCTGCGATCGGGCCGGGGCCCAGGACTTGGGCTGCCGAGCTTCCCCAGCAGCCCCCTACACCTCCTCGAGCGACAAAGGTCCCGAAGGTGCTCGAGATGCACGGGGAGAAGAGGCTCGACGACTACTTCTGGATAAACGACCGAACGGACCCGAACGTCGTTGCCTACCTGGAGGCGGAAAACGCTTATGCGACCGCCGTGATGAAGTCCACGGAGAGGCTCCAGGCCAGGCTCTTCGAGGAAATGGCCGGCCGCCTCAAGCCCAACGACAGGTCGGTTCCCGTCGAGGACAACGGGTACTTCTACTACACGCGCCACGAGGAGGGGAAGGAGTACCCCATCTACTGCCGGAGGAAAGGTTCTCGGACGGCCGCGGAAGAGGTCATGCTCGACGTCAACGTGCTTGCCGAGGGTCACACGCTGTACAAGACGGCCGGCCTGACGGTGAGCCCCGACAACAGGGTTCTGGCGTTCGGCGTGGACACCTCGGGCAACTTGATGTACACGATCTTCTTCAAGGACCTGGCCGCCGGGAAGATGCTCTCCGACGCCATCCCAGGGACCGCCGCTGACGTCGCCTGGGCCGCGGACAGCAGGACCGTCTTCTACACGACCAACGACGCGACGGTGCGGGCCGACAGGGTCATGCGTCACGAACTCGGCGAGCCCCCGGAATGCGACGCGTTGGTCTATGAGGAGGACGACGTCAAGTTCGAGGTATCGCTGAGCCTCTCGAAGTCGCGCGCGTACGTGCTCGTGGACACCTCGAGCGAGGACTCCTCGGAATACAGGTACCTGGACTCGTCGAACCCGCGGGGAAAGCTCGAGATCTTCCAGGCGCGGACGCCGCGCCTGCGCTACTGGGTAGAGCACGGGGGCGGCAAGTTCTACATCCGGACCGACCTCGACGCACCCAACTTCCGGCTCATGGCGGCCGACCCGGGGAGCACCGGCAAAGAGTCCTGGAAGCCGGTGGTCCCGTACCAGCCGAAGGTCCTCCTGGAGGAGTTTGACGTTTTCAACGGCTACGTTGTTCTCGGCGAGCGCGCGGGTGGCCTTCCGCGCCTGCGCGTTGTGCGTCTCTCGGACCGTAAGGAGCGCACGTTCTCGTTCGATGACGCCGCGTACGACGCCGGACTCGAGAAGAACCCGGAGTTCGCCACGCGGACGTTTCGCTTCCACTACTCCTCGCCGATCGTTCCGGACTCCATCTACGAGTACGACATTGCTACGGGCAAAAGGAGGCTTCTCAAGCGGGACCCGGTTCTTGGGGGTTACGACCCGAGGAACTACAAGGTGCGCCGGCTGGAGGCACCGGCGCCGGACGGGGCACGGGTTCCGATCTCGCTCGTGTTCAGGAAGGGTTTGCGCCAGGATGGCAACAACCCGCTGCTGCTGTACGGGTACGGCGCATACGGCTACAGCAGCGCGGCCGGCTTCGCGCCCGAGCGCATCAGCTTGCTCGATCGCGGCTTTGTCTTCGCCATCGCTCACGTTCGAGGCGGTCAGGAACTGGGCCGTGCCTGGTACGAGGACGGCAAGCTGCTCCACAAGAAGAACACCTACTCCGACTTCATCGCCTGCGCCGAGTATCTGATCGCAGGCAAGTACACCAACCCCGCGAAGCTGTTCGCCAACGGAATGAGCGCGGGAGGCATGCTGATGGCTGTCGTGGCCAACTGGCGGCCCGATCTGTTCCGGGGGATCGTTGCCGAGGTTCCCTGGACCGACGTCGTGACCGACAGCCTCGATCCAAACCTGCCGTTAGTTACGGTCGAGTACGAGGAGTGGGGGAACCCGGGCAGCAAGGAGGTCTACGACTACCTACTGTCCTACTCCCCGTACGACAACGTCAAGGCGCAGGCATACCCGGCGATGCTGGCGACCGCGGCGTTCAACGACACCCAGGTCATGTACTGGAACCCGGCCAAGTGGGTGGCCAAGCTTCGCGCCATGAGGACCGATGACAACGTGATCCTGCTCGTGACCAACATGGCCTCGGGGCACAGCGGCGCCTCCGGGCGCCTGGAGAAGTACAAGCTGACTGCCCTGAAGTACGCCTTCATGCTCAACCTGCTCGGGAGAACCGAGTAGGCGAGGACCTGCTTCCTCGCGACGGTCCACGGCGTGTCCGGAAGGGATGCCGAGCTGCCCCGCTGACAAAGAGGGGCCGCCCACGCGGGCGGCCCGTGATTTTGGAACCTGCGAACGCTCGGTTCTACTCTTTGCCGGTGACGGTCACATGCGTCTCTCTACCCTTCGCGATCCCCACGAGGAAGCCGTCCTGGCCGGGCATGTGGATCTCGGAAAGATAGCTCTTCCCGTCCCCCATCTTGTCGAAGACTACCTTGGGCTCCGTGGCGCCGGTATCCGCGAGCCGCTCTATGACCGGGACCAAGATCTGTCCGCTGCCCTCGGTGCTCCGGATAGCCAGTCTGGTCTCATCCTCGCCAAACGTCCGAACCTCATAGCGGCCGGCCGCCATTTCCTTGTCGTTCACGATGAAGCTGAAGGGGATGTTCGCGGACACAGCGCCGGCCGCCCAGGCGAGACTCCCCGCCAGCCCGAGCGCCAGGACACCAATCACAACCGTCGCAAGAATCTGCTTCCTCATGCTTGTTCTCCTCTTTGGGTTCGGAAACCCTGTTCAGTGCTCGACCGGTGGCTTGAGGGCAAGCCGTTAGGGCATGGGCTTGATCGTCAAGTTCAACACCGACTGCGCTCAGCCGATTCCGGAATGCTGGGTGCCGGTTACCCTCCGGCGGCGACGCCAACGGGGTTGACAGCCCTCTGCGTCCGGAGCGTAGATGCAGGCAGGGGCCGCCCACGCGGGCGGCCCCTGGTCCTGATGCGTTTGAAAGGTCGTTTTTACTCCTTGCCGGAGAGGGTCACGTGTTTTTCCTTGCCCCCCGCTATCCCCACCAGGAAGCCGTCCTTGCCGACCATGTGGACCTCGGAAAGATAGGTCTTCCCGTCCTCGGTCTTGTCGAAGACAACCTTGGGCTCCTTGGCACCGATATCCGCGAGCCGCTCCAAAACTAGGGCGAAGACGGCGCCGCCGCCCTCGTTGCTCCGGATGGCCATTCTGGACTCATCGTTGCCTTCCGCCCGGATCTCATACCGGCCGGCCGGCATTTCCTTGTCCTTCACGATAAAGCTGAAAGGGACATTCACGGACACTGCGCCTGCCGCCCAGGCGAGATTCCCGGCCAACCCGAGCGCAAGGACACCGACCACTACCGTCGCGAGAATCTGCTTCCTCATGCTTGTTCTCCTCCGCGGGTTCGTAAACCCTGTTCAGTGCTCGGCCGGTGGCTTGAGGGCAAGCCGCAGGGCGGGGGGTGGATTACCAAGCCCAACACTGACCGCTGTGCGCCTATCCCTGGGTGCTCGGTGTGGGTGGCGTTCTCGAAACTCGATGTCATCCCGAGGCATTCGGCTCCGCTCAGGCTCTACGAGGGATCTAGGACGGGCGATGTCCCGCCGTTCTCCCCCGCCCAGATCCCTCAGGCATTCAGCCCTCGGGATGACTTCCGGGAGCGGTCTCATGTCGGCGGCAGGTGAGCAGCTGAGCTGTCGCGCAAGGAGGAACCGCGTCAATCGCCGCACCTGGGCAGGGTCGGGCATGAGGGCCGGCACGTCGTAAGCGGGGAAGATGTCCCCGAAGAAGCAGACCCAGGAACCGCCCGTGCGAGCGGTCCCCGGGCCTCGATGCGTGCGAAAGGTCGCTCCTACTCCTTGCCGGAGATCGTCACGTGCTTTTCTGTTCCCCCCGCTATCCCTACCAGGAAGCCGTCCATGCCGGGTATGTGGACCTCGGAGAGATAGGTTTTCCCGTCCTCGATCTTGTCGAAGACCACCTTGGGCTCCTTGCCACCGGTATCCGCGAGCCGCTCCAAGACTGTGACCAGGACCGTGCTGCCGCCAACGTTGCTCCGGATGAGCAGCCTGGTCTGATCGTTGCCTTCCACCCGAATCTCATATTTGCCGGCCGGCATCTCCTTGTCCTTCACGATGAAGCTGAAGGGAACGTTCACTGACATCGCGCCCCCCGCCCAGGCGAGACTCCCGGCCAACCCGAGCGCAAAGACACCAACCACTACCGCCGCTAGAATCTGCTTCCTCATGCTTGTTCTCCTCCGTGGGTTCGTAAACCCTGTCCACTGCACGTTTTGTAATTCAGTCCAGCTGAGAGTATTTGTTCACTGCGTGTCGCAACACCTTGCCAGGCGGGCGTATTCCTCTGCACACAGGGGGTTCGCCGTAAATTCCCGGGGGGGGCGCGGTATGGGGCCTGCTGGCGTCTGTATCGGGTCTGGAGGTTGGCGAGCAGCCAGGTGGTGGCGAAGCAGAGGCGCGCCAACCGCTGCACCTGGGCCGGATCGAGCTGATCCGGCGCGTCGCCCCGCTCGTGGCAGGGGGAAGAAGTTCCCGAAGAAGCACACCCAGGGGCCGCCCACGCGGGCGACCCCTGGTTTTGAGGCGTGCGAAAGCTCAGTGCTACTCTTTGCCGGTGACCGTCACGTGTGTGTGTTGTTCGTGGCCCGTTGCGACGAACACCAGGTAACCGTCCTGCCCGGGTATGTGGATTTCCGAGAGGTAATTCGAATTCCCAATCCTGTTGAAGACGATCTTCGGTTGCGTGGCGCCCGTAACCGCGAGTCGCTCGATGACCGAGACCATCATCGAGTGGGCGCCATCGGTGCTGCGAATGACCAGTCGGGTCGGGCGGGCGGTGTCGGGCCTGATCTCGTAGCTCCCGGCCGGCATCGTGTTGTCCTTCACGACGTCGTTCACGACGAAGCTGAAGGGAATGTCAACTTTCGCTGCGTTTCCGGCCCAGGCGAGACTGCCGGCCAGGGCCAGCACAACCACGCACGCACCTGCCCCTGCCAGAACCTGCTTCTTCATGCTCTCCTCCTGCCTGTTGTTGGGTCGCAAGACCCGGTTGGCTGCGTTCCTCGCGGTGGTTCCTGCCTCATGCCTGAAAATCCGTCTCATCGAATCGACCGGCTTCTGGGTGCATTCCCGCGCGCCTCCATGGCGCTCCGGGAGAGAAGGGCCGCCCTCGCAGGCGGCCGTGGCCTTCAAGGTCGCGTTTACTGTTTCCCGGGGATCACCTCGTGGGTTTCCTCGGCCTTCGCAATCCCCACCAGAAAGCCGTCCATGCCGGGGTAGTGGACCTCAGAGAGGTAGTACTTTCCCTCGACCTTGTCGAAGACGGCCGTGGGTTCCTTGTCACCGGTGTCCGCGAGCCGCTCCAGGACTGGGGTGACGACCGCCCCGCCACCGCCCCGGACGGCCAACTGAGTCATGTCGGTGCCCACCGGTTGGATCTCATATTTGCCGGCCGGCATCTCCTTGTCCTTCACGAAAAAGCTGAAGGGGACGTCCACCGACACCTTGTTTGCCGCCCAGGCGACGCCACCGGCCAGCCCGAGCGCAAGAACAGCAACCACGGCCGCTGCTAGAACCTGCTTCCTCATGCCGTTCTCCCTCTCGTTGGCTCGTAAGCCCTTTTCACTGCACGCTTTGTAATTCAGTCCACTCATGCCCATGCGTCTCATTCGCGCCTAATCTCAACACCTTACCAGGAGGGCGTATTCCTCTGCGCGCAGGATATTCGCCTCAAGTTCTGGGGAGGGAGCGGTGTGGGGCCTTCTGGCGTCGGTACCGGGTCTAGCGGTTGGCGAGCAGCCAGGCCGTGGCAAAGCAGAGCCGCGCCATTCGCTGCACCTGGGCGGAGTCGAGCTGATCCGCCGTGTCGCCCGGCTCGTGGTAGGCGGGGAAGAAGTTCCCGAAGAAGCGGACCCACGGGAGCCCGGCACGAGCGAAGTCGCGGTAGTCGCTGCCACCGTTCTTCCCGTCGGTCCGGTCCAGGTGCAGCGCGAGGCCTGCGGCCGGGCCGGCCCGACGGAGTACCTCCGCCAGCGCCGGTGACCACTCGGCGACGCCGGGCTCGGCGAAGTCGGCCGGCTTCACGCCGGCCAGGAACCGCTCGCCGTTCGGCAGCCCCGTGTCGGCCACGAGCTTGCGGATCTCCTCCATGGACCAGGGGTGCCCGATCATGTCGAGGTTGAGGTAGGCCACGGTGTGTTTCAGGGGCCAGAGGGGGTGCCGAACCCAGTAGCCGGAGCCGAACTTGCCTTTCTCTTCCCCGGTCCAGAACGCGAAAACGAGCGTCCGCCTCGGCTTCTCCGGCGCGGCCGCGAGAGCCCTTGCGATCTCGAGCAGCGCCGCGAGGCCTGAGGCGTTGTCGTCGGCGCCGGGGTACATGACGTCGCCCACGCGACCCAGGTGGTCCATGTGGGCGCCGATGACGAGCGCCTCCTCGCGAAGCTTCGCGTCCGAGCCCGCGATGAACCCAACCACGTTGCGGCTCGTGACCAGCCGCTCCGTGCCGCCCGTGCGGATGGTCACGGTCACGCCGGGCAGTGCGATCGGTTTGGCGGCCCGGGCCGAGGCGCTGTCGAGGCTCACGGCGGCCAGGACGGCGTCGGCAGCGGCAGGGGAGACGCGCACGAGCGGCAGCGCTTCGGCTTCGCCCCCGCCCTCGAACGGCAGGAACAATCTCGGCTCGACGTGCTCGCCCTGCAACAGGCGCGTGGCGAACTCCTCGCCTTCGACCCCGAGCACCGCCACCGCGCCCGCTGCACGCGCCGTCTCCAGCTTGGCGGCCCAGCGTTCGCGGGTCTTCTCCGCGCCGTAGCGCGACACCAGCTCCGGCTTCTGCCACTCCGTCCCGGAAGGAAGACCGAAGAGGACGGCGACGATCCTGCCGCGCACGTCCAGACCACGGTAATCGTCGCGGCCGAGCTTCTCCTCACGGATCCCGTACCCCGCGAACACCACCGGGGCCGTGATGCTCTGCGGCGGCGCCTCCGAGAACAGACAGTCGACTCCCGACGAGAAGGAGCGCGTGCGGACCTGCTCACCCTGCCGCCTCTCGACGGTCACCTCGCCTGTGAAGGCGGTGATCTCACGTATGGGAACGGACTGGAAGTAGGCCTCGGGAAGCGGCTTCTTTGTGTCGCTTCCAGCGCGCGGCGGAACGCCGGCCAGCGCCAGCGCCGCGGCGACGTACTCGGAGGCCGCCTCCAGGCCGCGGCCGCCCAGCCCGCGCCCCTCCATGCTGGGCGCGGCGAGAAAGGCAATGTGTGCGCCGAGCGCCGGTACTTTGATCCCGGCGAGCGCGGCCGCGAGCGAGGTCGGGACCGGTTCACGCGGCTCGGCGCTCACGAAGTCGTCCGCGACCTTCAGCGCCGGCTTCGCGTCCTTCCCCGGGGAGGGCCCCGCGGCGGAGACAGCCACGAAAAGGCAGAGCGGGACGACCAGCCTTCGCATGTTCGGACCTTTCTTCCTAGCGCACGACGCGCAGCACCGGCAGGGAGCCATCCGGCGCCACCAGGGCCTTGTAGCGAGGATACTGATAGACCCCGTACATCGCGACCGGCTCCAGCACGAGCGCGGCCCGCAGGGCGGCCTCGCCCTCCAGCGGGACCCACAGGGTCCCCGGCGTCAGCTCGCGGTCGGACGGCTGTCCCCGGGTCACGATCTGCCGCCCCTCGTAGCGGGAGTAGAGATCGTCGAACTCCTCTTCCAGGCAGAGCAGGGTGCACGTCTCGGCCCGGATGTTTCGAGGAGCGGTCAGCTCCTCATACGGGATGCCGTGCCTCTCGAGCAGTGCTTTGAACTCCTGCGCGGCGCCGGGCTCGACCGCGTAGCCGAGCGGCGTCGGCACGCTCCTTTTGACCGCCATGTCGGTCATCATGTTCGCGGTTGGGATCCGGAGCGTGCTCCCGGTCGCCGTCTCGATCACCGGGAACTCCGTGACCTTCGCGCCCATGTTGACCCACAGGTAGTTCGTGGGGATGAAAGCCGGCAGCGGCCTGTGCCGGCCTCGCTGGATGGACTCGAGATCTTCCCGCCGGTGGCCGTCGCCGTTGATGAACCTCCGAAACAGGACCAGGTAGGCGTCGACCCGGTTGCCGAGGTCGACGGACGGGTCGTTGCCCGAGCGCTTGACCGCGGCCTCGATGATGAAGGAGAGGCCGCCGTACATTCCGAGGGCGTTGAGGCCGCCGTCGATGTCGGGGGCGGAGTGCCGCTGCTCCTCGTCCGGGGGGAGGCCGCCGACCGAGTAGCGCAGGAACGCGTGGCCCGCCTTGGCCTCGGGTGCCGCGGACTCCTCCACCCAGCGCAGGGCGGCCGACACCACCCCGGAGTCGAACAGCGGGTTGTTGAGCCCGTCCATCGTGATGTCGGGGAAGGCGATCCACCCGCGCTTGCGGCGCTCCTCCGAGTCCCGGGTGAACTCGTGGCAGTCCACCGCCACGTGCGGCCTCAGGCGCCGCGTGACCCGGTGGAGGGCCTGCGTCTCCGGCTGCTCGAGCACGATGTGGTCGCGGTTCAGGTCGGTGCCGGCCGAGTTCCTGCGCGTGTCCGCCTCGGCGCCGTCCGGGTTGACCATCGGCATGATCCAGAGGTCCACGTCGCGCGGCAGCAGCTCCGGGTTCGTCGCGATCTCCCTCACCAGGTAGAGCAGCGCATCCTTTCCGGACACCTCGTCGCCGTGCTGTTGCGCGTAGAAGAGGATCCTCCAGGTGGCCGCCACGGATCGGCTCGCGTGCACCAGGTAGAGAGCCCGCCCGCCCGCGCTCTGTCCCTCGACGGAAACGCTGATCGGGCCTTTCCCGTCCACACTCCTGAGGAACGCCTCCATCTCGGCGAAAGAGATCGTCCGGGCCAACGCGCGGTGATCCTCGGGGAAGGCGGGCGCGGGGGCCTGCGCCAACACCACTGGCGGGAGGGCCAGGAGGAACACGAGGCAGAGGCGCTTCACCAGCACGGTCATGCGATCACTCCTTGCTCATTTTGCGGTCGGTTGCCTGTCGAAGCCGTACACCCGTGCGGCGTTGTCGTGGAACACCGCCTGCCAGTGCTCCTTCGGGATGGCCCGCTTGAACACCTCGAGGTACGGGCCGATCTCGGTCAGCGGCCAGTCCGTCCCGAACATCAGCTTGGTCGGGTCGTTGACGTAGCCAAAGATCCATCGCAGCGGCTTTACCACGTACGTCTCGAGCGTCTCGGGCGGGTAGTCTTGCAGCTTGCCGATGAGGAACGCCGAGCCGTCGATCACCACGTTGGGGTTCTTGTACGCCACCTCGGCCGTCGACTCGATCCAGGGGTTGCCGGCGTGGGCGAGCACGAAGGTGACGTTCGGGTGGTCCACCGCCACCTCGTCGATCGTGAGCGGGTCGGCGTACTTGAGCTTTGCCTTGCGCGAGTCGGTGTCCCCTGTGTGGAAGACGACCGGCACGCGGTACTTTTCGGCGAGCCGATACGCCGGCTCATAGTTTGGGTAGAAGGCGTACTGGTGCACATAACCGAGGTAGATCTTGATGCACCGGAACCTGCCCGAGGCGAGGTCGGCCTCGAGCTTCTCTGCGTCCACCTTTGCCGGGAGCCCCACGCACTGGACGACGTTCAGGTCCGAGAGGTCGGCGTATGCGTCGTCTGCATGGTTCATGGAGACGGCCCCGACGACGTTGTACCTCTTCATCTCGGCCGCCAGCTCGGCCTTCGAGTCCATGACCTTGCCTGGCTGGTAGAACCGGTCGGTGAAGTTCGTGTGGATGTGCGCGTCGATGACGGCCAACGGCGGCTCGGCAGGCGAGGCCTTCCCTGGGGGTGGGGCCGATGCGCACCCCAAAACCGCGACGGCGAGCGCGGCGCACAGCACCGGCGTCGGGAGCATGAGCATTCGGTTCGACTCGATGCGTTGTCTCATGACTGGGGTCCTCGCAGGGTGACCGTATTCAAGCCTCGACCGTGGAATCGGCGCCGGCGCTGCCTCCCGGGGATCACTTGGCCCGCGCTTCACTCTTGGCAAGAAGCTCCTGGTAGGTGCTTATGGCCCGCTCGGCCAGCACCCTCGTGGCGTTAACCACCGGGACCCCGGATCGCTCCGGGTTGAACGCGAGGGGGATCTCGGTGCAGCCCAGCACCACGACCTCGGCGCCCTTCTTCTCGATGCTCTTTCCGGCGAGGAAGAGCCACTCCTCGGCCTGCTGCTTGTCGCCCCCAGCCTTGATGTTGTAGACCGCCTTCATCACGAGATTCTCCTCGAGGTCGGGTTCGGGCACGACTACGGCGATCCCCCGGCCAGCGAACTCCTTCTCGTAGAGGCCTGACGCGATCGTGCCCGACGTTGCCAGCAGCCCCACCTTTCTGGCCTTCGGGTACTTGGCGGCCACCTCGGCGACCGTCTCGCGGATCATGTGCACGATCGGGATCTTGACGGCTTTCTGCATCGGCTCGTAGAAGTAGTGCGCCGTGTTGCAGGGGATCACGATGAACGAGGCGCCCGCCCTCTCCAGGCGCGTCACACCCTCCACAAGGTAAGGCACGATGGACAAGTCGCCGCTCTTGATCGCGGCGGTCCGGTCCGGAACCTGGGGCACGCTATAAATGAGCGTCGGGATGTGGTCCTGGTCGCGGGTGGCCGGGGTCAGCTTCACGATGAGCTGGTAGAGGTTGGCCGTTGCCTCGGGTCCCATCCCGCCGAAGATTCCGAGCACGACCTTCGGCGCCGGGGCCGGCGGTACGGCCTGCCCGGGCTCGGCAGCCTGGACGCCAGTAGTCGCGATGATCGAGTAGAAGACAAGCGCGATGACGGCCGGAAGGACAGCACAGGGGTGATGCCGTCGCATCGTTCCTCCAGGGTGAACGGCGCAGAGATACCGTGTCGCCTCGCCCGACGATAGCAGCGACCGGGTCGCTGTCAAGCAGGAAGCGTTTTGCCTCCTGCCGCCGTCCCGGGAAGAACGAACGGGCGGGGCTTGCCCCCGCCCGTCCTCACGTCTG
>Ga0256868_10000257_pt1 | contig 32080 bp, 34 predicted proteins | sample RVTome_13_FD_187341 | JGI IMG/M metagenome (GOLD analysis project Ga0256868, IMG submission 187341) | Soil microbial communities from uranium-contaminated site in the Upper Colorado River Basin, Wyoming, United States - RVT92D227 HiSeq ...
GCCGAGGTGGATCACCAGGATTTATGGCAATTAGCTACCCTGGGCATAGCTTGCGTTAGCAACCACAGAAGACATGCCGATGAGACTCTGACCAATGTCGTGAAGTTCGTTGTCCAGAACTATCCCGATGTGGAGCTATTGAACTCGGAAATAGAAACCTTTCCCTAAACAACCCACGAAAATCCCTTGATTTTCGTGGGAACCCAGTTAGATTTGGAATCAATTTCCGTGAAGCTTCCAAGGACCTGAAGGACTTTCTTAAGGTCAATATAAATGGATGCTGCTACTTTCCTTCATCACCTTATCAGCCTGACTGACTATAGCCAGCAGATTGTCCATATCGAACGAATCCCTCATCAAGGCGCTGCTTTCGGCAAACTGGATAACCCCCTTCACCCCAGTCTGGAAGCATGCTTGAAAGCCCTGAATATATCAGATCTCTACAGCCACCAGGCAGAAGCCTTGAATGCCATTCTGGCCGGCAAGAATGTCATAATAGCCACGCCCAGCGCCAGTGGCAAGACTCTCTGCTATCACCTGGCCACACTGGATGCGCTCATACATGATAGGAATAGCCGTGCTCTTTATATCTTCCCCACGAAAGCCCTGGCACAGGACCAGTTGCGTAGCCTGAGACAAATTGTCAGCCTCCTACCGTCACCAATCCCGACTCATCGGGGCGAAGTAATCTCTCCAAGAGCCATGGCTACCTTCGACGGCGATACACCGCAGGATGAAAGGGCAGACATAAGAAGACAGGCCAGAGTAGTGCTCACCAACCCCGATATGCTCCATCTGGGTATCTTACCCAACCACCAATCGTGGTCCAAATTGTTTCGCAATCTTAAATATGTTGTAATAGACGAGACTCATATTTATCGAGGCGTTTTCGGTTCCCACGTAGCTAATGTCATGCGGAGGCTGCGGCGGCTTTGTGCCTTCTACCGTTCCAACCCTCAGTTCATTTGCTGCTCGGCCACCATCGCTAATCCCCGGGAGCACGCCCAGAATATCGTTGGCTTGCCTTTTGAGGCCATTGCCGAAGATGGCTCGCCTCATGGTGAGAAATACTTCACCTTTTGGAATCCGCCTGTCATTGATGAGGCTAAGACCAGCCGACGCAGCTCCAACAGCGAGGCGGCTTTCCTTTTCAAAGAGCTTGTTCAGAAAGAGATTCGCAGTCTGGTGTTTGCCAGCACCCGCAAGCTGACCGAACTTATTTATATTTATACCCAGGAACAACTGCCGCCGTCCCTGAAGGATAAGATCAGCCCTTACCGGGCAGGGTACCTCCCCGAAGACAGACGCCGGATTGAGCAACAATTCTTCGAGGGCGAGCTTCTCGGTCTGGTCGCCACGACGGCTCTGGAATTGGGAATAAACATCGGCGATTTGGATGCAACCGTCCTCACCGGCTATCCCGGCAGCATTGCCAGTGCCTGGCAGCAAGCTGGGCGTAGCGGACGCAGCACCCATAGCTCCTTGAGTTTTCTTATTGCCCAGCAAAATCCGCTTGACCAATATCTGATGCGTAACCCAGATTTCTTTTTCAGCAAGAACTTCGACAACGCGATCATCAATCCTGAGAATCCTTATATCCTGAAGCCTCACCTCCTCTGCGCCGCCTGGGAGAAACCGTTAGAAGATAAGGATGAGGCGTTCTTCGGTGCCAGCATGGGCACTATGCTGACTGAGCTGGAACAAGAAGGGAGGTTGAGAAAACCCCAGGAAAGATGGCATCCTGCTCCTTCTATCTCCTATCCCGCTCAGGACATAAATATCAGGGCGACATCGGGGCAAAATTATGCTGTCATTGATGGCCGGGACGGTTGCTTATTGGAGACAGTGGAAGCCAGCGTTGCCTTTTTTCAGGTGCACCCCGGCGCTGTCTATCTCCACCAGGGTGAACCTTATCTCATCAGGGAACTTGATTTGGCCCGGCGCATTGCCTGGGCAGAATCGAAGCCCGTGGATTACTATACCCAGACTATGGAAATACATGAAATCCGGGTCAGGAAGTTGCTCGAGGAAAAAGACTGCCGCGGTGTGAAGGTGTGCTTCGGAGATGTTGATGTTACTATCATGGTGGTGGGCTTCAAGAGGAGAAAGCAGTTCACCGAAGAGGTCATAACCGAGGAGTCTCTTGATTTGCCACCGCAAACTTTTCCCACCAAGGCCCTGTGGTTTGATTTGCCTCAGAGGGCGATTGATAGAATAGCTGACGCCGGGCTCGACTTCCACGGCGGTTTACACGCCTGCGAGCACGCTGCCATTGGCATACTGCCCTTATTTGCCCTTTGCGACCGCAATGACCTCGGCGGCGTTTCCACTCCCTTTCATCCCGATACCGGCAGGGCACAGATTTTTATTTACGACGCCCACCCCGGAGGTATCGGCATCGCCGAAAAAGGATTCGAAGTGATAAACGAGCTCTGGCGAGCCACTCTGAAAGCCGTGGAGGAATGTCCCTGTGTTGACGGCTGCCCTTCCTGTGTGCAATCGCCCAAGTGCGGCAACAATAACCAGCCCCTGGATAAAGAAGCTGCGATAGTGTTGCTTAAAGAACTCGTGGAGCAAAATGGGGTCAACTCTATTTTCCTCTGAGCCCCATCACTGCGAGATTAAGGAAGTCAGTTGAAGCAATCCCACTGGGTAGAGCGTAGAAAGGAAAATAGAGTTGACCCCCCCAGTGTAATTGCAATAGTGTTGCATTTAGCCTTCCCATCCGGTAAGATACCGCCATGGTTCAAGACTCAATTCGAGTTTTGCAAGCTCAGGGGTATAAGGCGACCAGGCCGCGAAAGCTGGTGCTCGAGGTGCTGGAAGAAACCGAGAAACCACTTTCTCCCTACGATATACAGGGCATTTTGCGCACCAGAGGCAAGTACCTAAACCATGTTACCATCTACCGCACACTTGATTTACTTTGCCGCCTCAATCTAGCTCACAAAATGCTGTCCGGCGGTGGATTTGTGAAGTGCAGCTTGAACGCTACAGAAGGTTGCCATCGCTTCATGGTCTGCCAGGATTGTGGAGCGATTCAAGAATTTGCCGACAAGGAATTGTGCCGAGAGGAAAACGATTTTGCCCAGAGTCTGGGCTTTCATACCGAGCATCATCTTTCCGAATTTTCTGGACTCTGTTCTCAATGTTACGAAAAGTAGCCCCTTAGCGAGATAGAAAATGCTCAAGCGCATAGCAGAAGAACTCAAAGAGCACATCCCTTTCACGGCCCTTGGCGCTGTTACGGGTATTATCATCATGGTCGTAATAGTTTTAGGCAATGTACCTTCCCATATTTCCCAGACCGCTTTTTATGTCTCGCATCCGCTCCATGTTTTGTTGAGCGCGCTTGTGACCACAGCCATGTATATGAGATACAGGAAAGCCAAAATCGGGGTCGCAATTTTGATTGGTTGGACGGGCTCGATCGGTATAGCTACGATAAGCGATGCCATCATTCCTTACCTGAGTGGAACTCTGCTCAATGCCCGCATGGAGTTTCATGTGCCGTTTATCGAGGAATGGTGGATAAGTTTCGTGGCGCTGGCCGGCATTGGCATCGGCTATTGGAGGCAAACAACCAAGACTCCACACTTTGCGCACGTATTAGTAAGTACATGGGCATCGTTATTTTATTTCACTGCCTTTGGCATAGCTGATTGGATTCATCTGCTCCCTTACGTCTTCCTGTTTCTATTCCTTTCAGTTTGGATTCCCTGCTGCATGAGCGACATCGTATATCCCCTGTTATTCGTGAGAAAAGAGCCGGAGCTACCCTCGCCAGAAAGGCAAGAAATCGCCAGCTAAAAAGTCTTCCACACTTGTGTTACTATATACGGATACCCTTGATAACGGAGGGAACTTGTTCGATTTGCTGAAAAAGACTGAACTGGGAGTAAAGCGAAGCAAGGAAACCTGGTTCGGCAAGATAGCCAGTATTTTTAACCGAGCCTCTTTCGGGGACGAGGTCTGGGAGGAACTGGAAGAGTTGCTTGTCTCGGCTGATGTTGGTGTTGAGACTACAGGCAAACTCATGAGTAGGGTCAGAGAGCGAGTAAAACGAGATAGGCTCTCCGAGATATCTCAGGTACGGGGCATCTTGAAAGAGGAGATGATAGACCTACTGAGCATCTCTCCATCCAAGCCTCTCGCTTCCTGTCATTCTGACCCTGAACGAAGTGAAGGGGAAGAATCTCCCCAAGTCATCCTCGTGGTCGGTGTGAACGGCTCGGGCAAGACGACGAGCATTGCTAAACTGGCTTACGATTTGACCTCACAGGGAAAGAGAGTTATCCTTGCGGCAGCAGACACGTTCCGGGCGGCAGCTATTGACCAGCTGAAACACTGGGGCGGGAAAGTAGGTGCCGAGGTCATCGCCCATCAACCAGGGGGCGACCCTGGAGCAGTTGCCTATGATGCCGTCCAGGCTGCGTATAGCCGCCATGCTCAAGTGGTGATTATTGATACTGCCGGTCGCCTTCATACTAAGTTTAACCTTATGGAAGAACTCAAGAAGATAAAGAGAGTGGTAGCCAAACAGGATGCTTCAGCCCCTCATCAAGTTTTACTGGTAATGGACGCTACCACAGGGCAAAACGGACTGGCCCAAGCCAAACACTTCACCGAGGCTGTGGACGTCAGCGATATTTTCCTGGCTAAGCTTGATGGCACGGCTCGAGGCGGCATAGTGTTTGCCATTTGCGACCAGCTAAAAATACCCATCTCCTATATTGGCACTGGTGAAAAATTAGAGGACATGGCTACCTTTGATGCTGAGGTCTTTGTAAATGCTATTTTCTCTTAGACAGAAAGGAAAAGATAAGTGCTGACCATCAGCGTAGATCCGGTTGCTTTCACAATTGGCTCGCTACACGTGCGGTGGTACGGGATTATGATAGCTTTGGCGGTTGCCTCGCTGTTGGTCGTGATGCTCAGGGAAACAAAGAGGCTAGGCATCGATCGTGATATTTACAGCATTTCCTTCTGGGGTATTCTCGGCGGCGTCGCCGGAGGCCGGTTAGCATACGTAATTTATGAGTGGGAACATTTCGTGGCAAATCCCCGGGATATTATCGGCTTTGAGGGCCTTGCTCAGAATGGGATGATTATCGGTGTCATTGTGGCAGCATTAATCTATATGAGGGTGACGAGAATGCGCTTCTCCACCCTACTTAAGATGGGCGACGCTGTTGCTGTGGGGACACCTTTAGCTCTAGCCATAGGCCGGATTGGTTGTACGCTAAACGGCTGCTGCACTGGCCAGCTCAGTCCGTTTCAGTTTTTCCCACTGGCTGTGATTTATACGCCTCGCGATGCCATGTCTCCTCAATACTGGAATGTCCCGGTGTACCCCACCAACATTTATCATCTATTATGGAACCTGATAGTCTTTGCCATAGTGTGGCGGCTGCGGGGAAAATTCAAACCTGAAGGCGGCCTTTTCTTCTTCTTCATTTGCCTTTTTGCCATCGGTGACTTTGCCATCAGGTTTCTCCGCACTGACGAACCAGTCCTCTGGGGTCTTCGTCAAGCCCAGGTCCTTGACCTGGCGGCATTGGCGATATTTTTACCCTGGCTCATTATCAGAATACGCAGATTTCAGAAACAACCTTTGGTGGCCGAGCTGGCTAACGAAGCTGAGCCGGTGCAAAATCAAGAAGGTTGAGCCTTAGCACCTCTTCTCCGTTCCAGTGACTTTTTTCCACGTTATACACAATATCTATGTGGGCCGGAATCTCTTCCCGTTTTCTCTGCGACTCAAAATCTACAGCTTGCCAGGTTACATTTCCCTGTTTCAGTTTTAGTCTCAGCCAATCGCCCTGGTTGCCGAAGTTGCGACACTCGATTACCTCGACCTGCCGAGTGAGAAAGGTCGGCTGCGGGTTGCCCCGGCCAAAAGGGTTCAATTTCTGGATAAGGTTAAATGTGTCTCCAGCAAGAACAGATAAGGGAAGTTCGGCATCAATAACTATTTCCGGGCGAAGTTCAAGATGACCTAACTGGTCTGTAGCCAACTTCACAAGCCTTTGTTCTAGCTGTGCCAAGTCTCGACGCGCTACCGTGAACCCAGCCGCCAACGGATGGCCACCAAAAGTGGTAAGCAAGTCATGGCACTCTGCCAAAGCAGACACAATATCGAACTCGGCTATGCTGCGACAGCTACCCTGACAAAACTCTGGACCAATGTTGACGATGATGGCAGGCTTGTAGAATTCATCCACGAGCTTGCTGGCAACAAGCCCGATAACGCCGATTGAGTAGCTTTCGTCACCTTCTATGAGCACCGGCAGGTGTAATTTAGCCGCCAGTTTCTCCTTCGCTCGACCTAATACATCCTTGGTTAATTTTTGCCGCTCGGCATTCTTTCCCTCCAATTCCAGAGCTAATACGTGAGCTTCCTCCGGCGACTGAGTGGTGAGCAACTGGTAGCTGGTGGAGGCATTGTCCATCCTGCCAGCAGCATTGAGGCGAGGCCCCAGTACCCAGGAGATATCTTCAGTATCAAGTTCACCCGGCCTCAACCCAGCCAACCTAACCATTTCTTGAATTCCCACGCGGGAGCTATTCCTAAGCTCCCTCAGTCCTTGCTTAACTAGATAACGATTCTCACCAACAAGGCTAACTAAATCGGTAATGGTGGCTAAGACTACTAAGTCCATCAATCTGGCTAGCCATTTCTCCCGGCTATCTTTATGGAATAGCGCCTGCAGAAACTTAAAGGCAACGCCAGCACCGGCCAGCTCCGGATAGGGATACACTGCATCCTTTCGCTTCGGGTCAACCACAGCTACAGCTCGGGGCAGGTTCTTTAACGGCATGTGATGGTCGGTGATAATCATATCCATCCCCATGTCTTGAGCTTGTTTTATCTCTTTGAGGTCAGTTACGCCACAATCAACAGTGATGACCAAACTGACTCCCTGGGCACGAAGCTTCTCCAGGGCTGCAATCTTTAATCCGTGGCCTTCGTTGATGCGGTCGGGAATATAGGGAACAACTTCGGCACCCAGCCTTGACAATCCCTCGACAAGAATAACTATGGCCGTGACGCCATCGACATCAAAGTCGCCATAGACGGCAATCCTTTCCCGGGCAAGCACGGCTTCATATACCCTGCTCACGGCCTGTGATACATCAGGAAGCAGGAAAGGATTGCCCTCCAGCCTATGGTCGGCAGACAAAAAAGGGTCAATACTCTCCGGCTTGACACCTCGATTGTAAAGAAGTTGAGCAATTAAATGAGGCAGGCCAGAAGAATTCAAGTACTCGTCCGGCACTGGAGGCAGGATTTTCCACCGAGCCCGTTTACTCAATTTCGCACCTCGACTTAATGCCACTGGTTGGAATCGCTTACTATATCACAGGAAAGGCTTTAACAAAACGCCGTTGCGAGCGAAGTGAAGCAATCAAACATCCTTTTCAGAGATTGCTTCGTCAGAACACTCTCTCCCCTTGCGGGAGAGAGTTAGAGAGAGGGGGATATCACCCTCACCTGAGTCCTCTCCCATCAAGGGAGAGGACTTTGTAGGAACTTAGGCAAGATACTATAATCCATATCAATGAGAGTAGCTTTTTATACATTGGGCTGCAAACTCAATCAGGCCGAAACAGAATCCCTGGCCGGCCAATTTAGCCAGTCCGGATTTGAACTTGTGTCACCTGATGAAGCGGCCGACATCTATATTGCCAATACCTGCACGGTCACTCATATTGCCGACCGCAAGTCACGCCACTGGCTCAGGCTAGCCAGGCGAAGAAATCCCCAAGCCTTAATCATCGCCACTGGCTGCTATGCCCAGAGAAGCCGTGAAGAGCTGACTGAGCTTGCTGACCTGGTAGTTGATAACACAGAGAAAGAGCACCTGCTTGCCCTCATCCTTTCCCTCTCTCTTGAAAGGATCCCTTTGCGTCATTGCGAGCGCAGCGAAGCAATCTCGCCGATTGCTGCGACCGTCAGGACCCGTAGCCTGGTAAAGATTCAAGATGGCTGTCATGGCCCCTGCACATATTGCATTGTGCCCAAAGTAAGACCTCTTGAATACTCTTTGCCTGCTTCTCAGATAATCGACAAAATTAGGCAAAAAGTGTCCCTCGGTTACAAGGAAGTTGTTCTCACCGGGACAAAGGTCGGCTCCTATAAAGACGATACTGCCGACCTCAGGGATTTGATCCAGCGTATTCTCCGCGCCACTGCCATCGAGCGATTACGTCTCTCGTCTTTACAGCCTTCGGAAATATCCTCTGAATTTCTTGCTTTGTGGCAGGATGAAAGGTTTTGTCGCCATTTCCATTTAGCGCTACAAAGTGGCAGCGAGACCGTGTTACAGAGGATGAAGAGGAGCTACTCTCTGGACCAATATCTCAAAACAATAGATTTGGTTAAGGAGATGATAGCCGAGGTAGCCATCACCACGGATATCATGGTTGGCTTCCCCGGCGAAAGCGATGAAGAGTTTGAGCAGAGCTATTCTTTCTGCCGGCAAGCTGGTTTCGCCAACATCCATGTCTTCCCCTTCTCGCCCCGCCCGGAGACAGCCGCAGCCAGGATGCCCGGGCAGATAAAAGACAAAATTAAACAAGAGCGCAACCAGCGGATGCTAGAGCTGTCTCAAAACTCGCGGCGCCGCTTTTGCGAACAGTTCCTGGGACAAATTATGCCGGCCCTGTGGGAGAAGGAGACGAGTCCCGGAAGCGGCATATATTCAGGGCTGACCAGCAATTATATCAGGGTACTTGCTCGTAGCGAGAAGCCTTTGAGCAACGAGATAACGCCTGTTAGACTAATAAAACTTCACAACCAGGGAATATGGGGAGAGATACTGAATGAAAATCCAGGTTAGGGTGAAGCCCAACTCCAGGATCGAAGAAGTGAGCCGGGAAGGGGATAGCTTGATAGTCAAGGTTAAAGAGCCGCCCAAGGAGGGCGAGGCCAACCTGGCAGTTATCAAATTACTAGCCGAGCATTTCGGCGTCCCCAAAAGCCGGGTCAGAATTGTCAGCGGCTTTAGGGGCAAAAACAAGGTCGTTGAAGTTGTAGAAGAATAGTGCAGCCAGATAGCACTGTCCCGTACTCACATAAGGTGGCATAGGACCCGAGGCTCTTCAAGGCGAAGGCTGCCTCGACGTCGGATGTTTCAAAGCAGCTTGCGCTTCCGAACTGCAAAGCCAAGTCGGCGGCTGCGGCCTGCTATTTCCTCTAAAGTAGCCCGGTCGGGGCTACCTCGAGTCTCAGGGCGGGTAGCATTTATGCCTGCGGCGGCGCTGGCCATAACAAGCGATTCTTGCAGACTAGCCCCCAGAACATGGTAGGCAGCAAAGACCCCGGCGAAGACATCTCCGCAACCTACTGTGTTGACCACATTTAGACCGAGTTTCCTGAGAGGCAGGGCTGGGACTTCAATGGCCGTACCGCTACCCGCCGCAACCATGACAACTCCCTGAGCACCAAGTTTGAACACCGCGTGATTGCTGAATCTTACCTTCTTTAATCGCTGCAAGCTCATATTCAACTTATCTGTTCCCAGTAGACCACTCGTCTCCGTCTCGTTTAAGAAGAGGACCTTTGCCTCTTTGGCAAGAGACCGCAGCCCCTTCCGGTCCTGGTCTATCAGAATCCCCGGGTCCCACAACACGGGGATGTTGCGCCGCTTTGCCAGGTTTATCAATTCTTCGGCTGCCTCCAAAGGCGGATCGGTGAGAACGATGGCCTTACATTCCTGCAGTTGTTGCTGAACCTGTGCTTTTTTCAGGTGTTTAAGCCCTAGCCTGGCGTTCGCTCCCACATGATTGGCAATAACATTCTGTCCCTCCTGGTCAATAAAGATATAAGCTTGCCCCGATTCCTGTCCTGCAATCTGGTGAACTCCTGTGGTGATGACTCCCTCGTCCTCCAAGATGGCAATCTGCTGGTGAGCGATGTCATCTGTACCCAGAGCGCCTATCAGGGCCACCTTTTCAGCCCCTAGAATCCGTGCTGCTGCCACAGCAACGTTGCCCCCTGTCCCTCCTGACACACGAGTGATCTGTTTTATGATAACTTTCTCACCAGGAACCGGCAGTCGCTCTACGAAGCAGCTAATATCCCAGTTTATGGCGCCGCATACTACCAAGCTGATCATCTCACTCCTCCAATGTACGCGATAGAAATAGCTTTAGAAAACGAGTCCCATCCGCAGCGCACGCTACGTGTATCGGCTGAAAACCATCAGAAGGCAAGATACGAGTAATCCCTCTATCCCAGTCATTTCCTTCGACTACCTCTACCTTTGCCAAGGTAAAATCGAGCAAAGAAGCATCCAGCAATGTTGCCAAAGCTAGCGGATCATGCATCCTACAGCACCCGTGGTATTTTACCTCGTATTCTACCAGTTGGGCTATCAGATGTGCAGCCGGTGTATGCCCGGCCTTAATTTGCTCCAGATGCCGGTTATTCAGGCAAGCCGCAGGATCCATGGTTACATCCAGCCCCACGGCGAAGATGTCCGCTATGGAATTGAATACTATATGAGCAGCCTCAGGGTCCTGCCAGATATTGAACTCGGCATAGGGAGTGCGATTCCCCGTACCGTAGGGCGTAAGACCATAGGCACCTCCCATAAGAACCAGTCTGGCCAAAAGTCCAGGCAGTTCGGGATGAAGCCTAAATGCGCGAGCCACATTGGTCAGGGGTCCCGTGGCTACCAGAGTGACTTCACCAGGAGCATTTAAAGCCGACCGGGCAAGGAAATCCCAGGCTTTAGATGGGTGCAGCGGCATGCTGGGAGGAGGCAAGTCGCAGTTACCCAGCCCGCGTGGGCCATGGTAGCTCAAGGCATCTTCTAACGTGTGACTCAGTGGGTTCGCTGCCCCCATCGCTACCGGGATGTTCCCAGCATTCAGATACTCCAGCACTCGGCCAGCGTTGGCGCTGGTCATTTCCACAGGAGCATTACCTGCCACCGTGGTGATGCCCAGAATTTGGAGCTCAGGGGATTTTAACGCCAGAATTAAGGCCAGGGCATCATCAATGCCGGGATCCATATCCAAAACGACTTTGCGCATCGGATTTCAAGGATACACTATCACAAACTTCGGACGAGCATAAAGCGATTTGCAGAAATCACGACACGAAAGTCACTGCCGCACACCTCACTCTTTGTCATTGCGAGCCCCGACTTGTCGGGGCGTGGCAATCTCGCATAATTCCCCCGAGATTGCTTCGTCGCTACGCTCCTCGCAACGACAAGTGAAACGCCGCCCTATCTTCGTACTTCTGAGTTAGCCCAAAATTCAAGATCTCAGGGACTTGTGGTAGAGAATCAGGCCTCCAGCTTCCACCATATCCACAAACCATGCTGGAATTATCAGGCGAAACTCAAACTCTTTGCCTGTATTGAGGTTCCTGATAGTCCCCTGTCTCAGGTCGATCGCTATCTCATGCCCGGTCTCAAACTCAGCGGAAATTCCCGGCAAATCTATGGCCGGGCAGCCCAGGTTCCAGAAGTTCCTGAAGAATATCCTGTGGATTGAGTCGGCAACGACAGCCTGGACACCCTTGAACTTCAGAGTTTCCGCAGCCTGCTGCCGGCTTGAGCCAATGCCAAAGTTCTCTTCGGCAACTATAATGTCTCCTTTGGCAACCTTGGTGAGAAAACCTTTGGGCACATTCTCGCGATGCCCGACATCGCTTAGCCCGCTTCTGGCAATGAACTCTTGATATTGGCTCTGGCTCGTTTCATCGCCACCCATGATGAACCTGCCGGCAAAGAGTTCATCAGTGTCCACATCCTTACCAAACTTCCAGACCCGGCCTTTGAGTTCCATCTATGCCTCCTAGAAAAACTCCCGTGGGTCACTTATTTTGCCTTTCAACGCCGACGCCGCTACGGTCGCTGGTGATGCCAGGTATATTTTGGCAGTCGCATCTCCCGCCCGGCCCTGAAAGTTACGATTTGCCGTACTTATGCAAACCTCGTCCGGTCCCAGTATGCCCATATGCGCTTCCATACACGGACCACACGTGGGGGGACCGACCACGGCCCCAGCCTCTACAAATGTCGCTATTAACCCCTCCGCCAGAGCGGCTTTTAAGACCTCCTGTGAGGCTGGTATGACAATAACCTTGGTAAACTTATCTACCTTCCGACCCTTGAGTATTCGGGCAGCAATCCTGAGGTCTTCCAGGCGTCCATTGGTGCACGAGCCTATAAACGCCTGGTCAATTTTGGTCCCTTCAACCTCAGTGACTCCCACACCATTGGACGGCTTCGGGGGCACAGCAACCATGGGCTCTTTAATATCATCAGCGTGAAACTCCAGTGTTTCCGCATACTCCGCATCCTGGTCGCTCTGAATAACCTCGAAGGGCTGGTTGGTCCTAGCCTTGAGAAAATCCACTACCTTCTGGTCAGGCTCGATGATTCCATTAGTGGCGCCTGACTCTATTGCCATATTGGTTAACACCATGCGGCCCTCGATGCTCATCTGGCTGATAGTTGAGCCAGTATATTGAAGAGACTTAAACAGGGCGCCGCTTACTCCTAACCTCTTCAGTATGAAAAGCATCAGGTCCTTCGACGCAATCGGAGGCATGAGCTCGCCCTCGACATTAATCCTGATAGTCGCCGGGACCCGCTCCCATAACTTCCCTGTTTTGAAGACCACAGCCATTTCATCAACGCCAATCCCGGTGGCAAAAGCCCCAACTACACCCGATGTCGTGGTATGACTATCCACAGCAACAAGAGTAGTTCCTGGCAGCACATGCCCTTTCTCAACAAGCACCTGATGGGCTATGCCCCCCTTTCCAACTTCATAGTAGTTTTCTATGTCTTGTTCGAGGACAAATTTCTTTATATTGAGACACTTTTTGGCAGTATCAATGTCCTTGTTGGGCACGTAGTGGTCCAGCACCACCACTATTCTGGCGGGATCCCAGACCTTCTTAACGCCCAGTTCCCTGAACCTAGCAATCGTATGCGCACCTAATGCATCGTGTATCATAGCCAGGTCTACAGAGACCTCGACTATCTGGTCTGGCCTCACAACTTTTTTCCCAGCTTTTTTAGCTAATATCTTCTCTACAAGAGTCATCTTCGTCTCCCGTTTTGGAGATGCTTATCTTATCTGATTCACCCAGGTTGTCGCAAATGTTCCACATTTTTGTTTGTCATTGCGAGCACCTGAAAGGTGCGTGGCAATCTCATTGGCCAAATTTCAAATACAATTGTAGTGCGACCTTTGAAGGTCGTGCACTCGTGCCCTTGCACGAGGCTAAAGCCTCGCACTACACATTTGTGTTCGAGTTGTCATTTTGATTTTTGAATTTTGATATTGTTTAGTATTTGGTGCTTAGGATTTAGCACTTTGCACTGTGCCCACTAGATCAGGCTGTCGGACAATGTGCGTCTTTGCATAAAGAGGCGCTACATGATATTTTTGAGTCCGTGGCTATTAAAGAAGTCATCAAGCTCTTAGAACAAGAATATGGCTCCAGAGAATGGCAGGCGGACAGGGACCCTATTGATATACTCATAGAGACCATACTGTCCCAGAATACCTCGGATGCCAATTCGGGGAGAGCTTTTGCCTCTCTTAAAGCCAGTTTCGATAGCTGGGAAGCTGTAGCTTCGGCTCCAGCAGAACATATCGCCCGGGTCATTAAGTCCGGGGGTTTATTCCAAATCAAGGCTGCCAGAATCAAGCAGATACTGGGGCAAATTGAAAAGGAACAGGGTCGTATCAGCCTTGATTCCCTCAAATCAATGACTATGGCTGAAGCTGAAGACTACTTAATGCGTCTGCCCGGGGTAGGACATAAGACAGCCAGCTGTGTGCTGCTTTTTTCCCTGGGTAAGCCATCCCTGCCTGTGGATACCCATGTTTTCCGGGTATCCATCGGATAATTGAATCTGTTGGAGAAGCCTAGATGGTATTAAGCCGCGGACTTCAATTCTATCGGGGAATGCTTTAATCCCGATTTGGAATAGGTGCATCATTTCTCTAGCAGCTTTTATCCAGCCTTTATCCATATCATCGATGTTCATATTGAGCTTGATACGCACTCCATTCCCTTTTTCGGTTACTTCTAAGCACTCTCCTTTGTGCGTCTCGCCTTTTAGAAGTGTATAGGGGTAGAAGTCAGGTTCAGGGCCTTCCTTGGTGAGTAAGTAACCTACGATACCGTCTTTCTCTAACCTAAACCAGCCATTGGCTAAGAATTCCTTTATGCCCTTGATGTAGCTGTCGAGCTCGGCTATCTCCAATTGAGCTTCAGGGTCTAAATTGGCTTTCCTCGCCATGATTCCGGTTTCCTGCTCACGTATCATTTGGAGATTGTCCTTGTAAGCCGTCTCAGAGATAGCCTCATCCGCGAAGGCAATGGCCAGGCGTTCCTTTCTCGTTCTAAGCCTCGCAAGCTGAAGGTCTAATGGCTCCGCCTCTTGGCCAATGACTCTACGTTTCTGCTCCACTTTATGCAGGGCATCTTCGACGGCTTGTTTCAGGACGCCGTTGTTACTTAGAGCCCCTGCAATAGCAATCCACGCTGTCTGCTCCAGGCTCTCTGCTTTGAACCAGGGTAGTGTGCACCTTTCGCTACCGTCAACATGGCTAATCTTATTCCTACCATTGCAAGCGTAGTATCGGGGCTTGTTAGGTTTAGCTTGCCTACAGTGAAGGACATGGCCGCACAGCCCGCAAACTCCTATACCTTGCAAGAGCCAGTCGTGAACTTCCTTCTTGATGCTCCGAGCTTGCTTACGATTCCTCTGAGCTAACTCCCAGGTCTCTCCATCGACAATAGCTGGCATTTGTAAGCCTAACGAGTGTTTACCCTGGTACGTGGGATGTGTGAGAATAGCGTGAACGGTACTGTACTTCCACAACATGTTCCGCCGGGTCCTATACCCTTCGGAATTAAGACGTAACACAATCTTCTCAATGCCGAGCTTCTCCCCGGTGTATAAGCGGTAGATGTACCGCACTACTTGTGCCTCGTCCTCCACTACTTCCCAGCGCCTCTCTTTTGCAAGCCATAGATAACCATATGGAGTCTTGCCACTCTTCCAATACCCAGATTTAACAAGCTGTGTTTGAGCGTCTCTTATCCTTTCCGATATCCTGCCCCTCTCCCACTCGGCAATTACGCCCATAATTTGGAGAGAAAAGCGTCCCATAGTGGTAGAGGTGTTTAAGTTCTCCTGAGTCGCTATGAAGTTAATGCCAAGCTCATCGAACTCGTGGATTGTGTTTAACAAGAGCCTCAGATTGCGGTAAAACCTGTCTAACCTGGCAACCGCTACCACATTAAATTTGTGAGCTTTAGCATCTAGAAGCAAGCGTTGGAGTGCTGGTCGCTCACCATTCCCGCCGGTATAGCCAGCATCCACATATTCGTCTGCTACGAGCCAATTGTTGAGTCTGGCAGAGGCTCTGAGAGCTGCTAGTTGGGCATCAATTGAGACGCCTTCATTTGCTTGCTCCTCGGTGCTCACCCTAACATAGAGGGCAACTCTTTCACTCGTTTGCGCTCCGTTCATTTTAGCCTCCTTTTACATTCCGTTATCATCCAACTCAAAATCGAACTCTATGTTTCGTTTTGAGCAAACTCCGTGCCTTTTCAGAATCTGTCTTACTCTCTCTTTTGTTAGGTCGAATTCAGTCCCAATCCGCCGTAGAGTAAGACCTTCCCGCCGCATATCACAAATCCGAATATTGCGCTCCTGATACTTCCACCGCTCCCTGACTGGGTCGCAAAATCTCCCGTCTTCCGGAATGCCCATACTTCCGAGCCTATTAAGTATGGTAAGCGTACTAACAGAAAGCATCTTTGCTATGTTTCCAGGAGTTAATTTTGTATCGCAGTAAAGCGCTCTAATTTGTTCGTCCATAAGCCGCTGACGCTCCCCAGCGGGGGCGGGATGACTAGCACGGTAATGGTGGGCATACTCGCGAATCTCCTCGTGATGAGCTAGGCGATACTGCCGATTATACTCTTTACGCTTCTCAAGCTTCTTTTCTGGAGTTAACTCTTTTTTCATTTGACACTATTTTTTGACTAACTTCTCACCAAGGTATAATCTCATTAGGCCTTCGATTACCGCACTGTAATTGCCGCCCCCCTCTGCTTTCACTTTTGCTCTAAATCTCTCAAGCAGGCTAGAGTCAAGGTAGAAGGCAGCCTCTTTGGACGGCTTTTTGGTATATACTGGTCTTCTCGCTCTATCGATTTCCAGTTTCAGTTCCTTCATATAACACCTCCTTTATAATACGGATTTTATATCACCTGTTCTGAAAGGTCAAGCGATATTGTAAATCTACGCACGTATAAAAAGAGAATCAAAAAGAAATCGTGGAGAGAATTTCTAAAGAAGTTGCCTCGCCAAGGAGGGTCTTCTTGGCGAGGCTAGTTCTACAACCCTTGCTTAAAGCGGAGTCGACTTCTCCGCGTAGCAAGCCAGATTATATTAAGCTGAGGTCAATTTCCTCTTCTTCTATTTCGTCAAAAAGGTCTATCATTTTCACACCTCTTCAAGAAGGATACAAAGTCTTCTCGCACGGAAGTGCCAAGCCTCTTACCTAGAAGGGTAATTGCTCCTATCGTGAGTAATTCACCGACTGTCAGCATTGTTTCTTCCTATAAACTTTACTCCAAACAAGCCCGCCAATAGCTACCATGACAGAACCGATAATTATGTCAATAAAGCCAACATCGAGATGTAAAATGCTCTCAATCGCTACGCCAGTAGCTATGCCCATAATACCGGTAAGCTCTAGTCTGATGATAGCCGGATTTCCCATTGTTTAGCGCTCACTGCCACACAAACATATACAACGGAGCAGGGTCTCCACGCGCTTCCAAAAACTTAGAAATGGTAAGAGGCCGAGCCAGAGGTTCAGCAGGTTCGACGTCTTGGAGATATTGGCTCATACTCCTATCATCTGTGGTTTGCACGAAACCGACAGGAATAGGTCGTGGCTGTTCGAGCGTTACCAGCTCGCCTCTACGAGCCTTTTCGTAATCAGAAATTGAGAAGAATGGCAACATATGCCTAGGCGTTCGAGTCAAATCCGATAACTCGCGTCGAGCTCGAGCCTGTGCGTCCCTCTCACTAACCTCCCAGTAGCGTTCAAAGCCGGGTAGTCGTTCGATTTGCTCCTGTAGCATATTTCACCTCCTTACGATTTCGGTTAAAACAGCGCCAACAATAACCAGTAACAAAATAGCTCCTATATCGCCCTCTTCAATCTTCCGGTACCATTCGTTAAACCATTCTTCCATGTTAATGCATCCAGGCGTAGGGCTTCTCCTCCTCCGCGTCCTCCTCTGGTCTAAACAGTTCAGGATGCCTCTTCAAGAGTGCCTCAAACTTCGGTTTACAATCCGGACAATCCAGCCAGCCTTTAATAACACTTTCGCTAGGAGCGGGGTGCTCATTCCGATTCGGAATGTTAGCTACGGTTTTAGCGATTGTGTTTAATTGGGCGCTTTGATTTCTTGCTAGGGCACAAAGCTCTGGAAACGCCTTACACATATCACCGATACCAGCTGGAAGCACTGGCGAATCAGGAATTACCACTGCTTTTGAGCAGTGAGGGCACGCTACAGTTGCCATTTATACACCTCCTTCGTACCATTCTCACAGCAAAAGACTTAGATGGAACTTGTTCGAATAGTACTCTAATGATTCGACCATTATCAGCCTTGAATTTTATAGCCCCGATTTTTATGTTCCTCGGCGGCCTAACTTCTCCTTCCGTTATTCGCTTTCTCATATTGCAATTGGCGCAGAGCACTTGATACCCGGAAGGGTAGCCATTTCGTTCAAGCCAGGCATAGAATGCCGCGCCACCATAAAGGCCCAATTCTCGCCTCTGTCTATTACCACCTCCATTGATATGGTCAAGCTGTAAAACGTCTAAATCGTCTTCACCGCATCGAACGCATCTAATTATTCCGTCGCAGTAATGTGAAAACACTTCGGTTTTGAGACGATGTCTATTCTCCTTCGCTCTCGCCAGATGATACTGTCGCTGACATTCGCGAAGGCGCTGCCGCCTAATAGACTCTTCATCGTTCAGAAGCAAAGCGACGCAGGGCCCTCCCTTCCCCCTAATTTCATTTTCCATAGCAAGTCTTGCACCTTAGCACGTACAGGCCAGGGCCATTTAACATTGGCTCTAGCTTACCGTTACAGTCGGGGCAAGTGTAAAGTTCAACTGGAGACTCACACATTTGCTCAGTGAGCGGTCGCGTAGCTTGCTCAACTACGAGGACGTGTCTTACGGTTACAGTAGAACCATCGACTTCAACTCTATCCTGCTTAAACTTAGATTTCGCCCTCTTCTCCTCGTGTATCCGTTTGTGAGAGCCCAAATTGGCCGGAGAGTTAAACTCTTTTTGGCATACGTCGCATATATAAACCACAAGTGCAGTATCTATGGCATATATTCAAAGGTCAAGCGAATCATGTGAACGGTTCGAGCAAAAAGGTTCGAAGACGTCGAGAAGTTTCAATCTTTGATACGGTAGTCTAAAGGTAGGTAACGGTTGTTAGCCAGTAGCTTATTTGACTATTAGCTGGTGTCGAGGGTATAATGATTATGGGCGCGTATGGCAGAGGACTGGAGTGGGTCTGGTGCCGTCTTCGGCGCGCGACGGAGTCACATCGCATCACCTTCACTTCCACGCCAGCTATACGCACCCGTTCCGTCGAGTCGGGGAGTATTCAGAGAAATTCCGCGCTTTAAGTTCCAGTTTCAGCCGGTCAACTTAGGCCAGTCGGTTTATGCAGCCTTAATACAACTGCATTCATTAAAGTTTAAGGCTAAGAAGCCGTAGAAGAGAAGGCCATCTAACCAGGCACGCTTGAATAGGAAGGTAAAGCGAGCCAAACCAGTTGATTCTTCCTGACCCTGATAACTGGCTGGCAGCGAATGGACGAATGCGGTTGCATTAAGAGTGCGTAAACCATTGGATATGAGATTTTGGGTGAGATTATATATACTGATTTGATTCTCACCTTTTTTCTCATATTTTCAGCTGCCTTTCCTTGAGGAGCTTTCGGAGCAACGCATTGTCAGCTTTTACCTTTGGATAGCCAGAGTGAGAGACGAGCTTAAACCCTAGATTCTCTAGTACGTCATGGATTTGCGGGATGTTGAGACTTAGGTCAAATTCTTTCTTCAGCGCGTCTTTCATTTTGCTGAGCAAAACATCGCCTTCCAGGACTAACTCCTGCCCAACATTGAGTCGAATCATTTCTTCGTCGAGAACAAGGAGGACAGCCTCGTCTGGCTCGAAACTCTGGCTTCCTAGCATGGCTGTAGTGTCCCTCTGGATTTGCTCCTCAGCATAATTGAGCCAGGACTTATCCTCCATGCACGTTGCTACAGCTTGCAGTGGAAGCCAGTTATCTCTAATTCGGTGGCTAGTTATCGCGTTTAGCTCAACTTCTTCCGCAAGCTTTATTATGCCCTTCTTAATCTCTCTAACCTCGTAGATTCCAGGACGGTATTTGGTGAGAATCGTAATAGACCTCGATTTAGTGGCCGGGTCTTTGAATGGTTTTCGCCTAGCAACTATTGTAGCTCCAAAGATATTTGCTGGGTGTCTTTGCCACATTCTGTCTCCTAAAGACTCGTTCCAAACTATTCGACCTGTTTCTCTCGCGTAGCGTCGAATCAGCAAATTTTCATTTATTTCATCTGCTTCATCAATTAGCACTGTCCCTGTATTCTCTAACTCGCCCCGAAGCGCTGCGGATGATTGAGCTCCGACGAGCTTTGGTTTCCATACTATCTTCTCCATCTGTTCGATGGCGCTAGTTTTACCAGTCCAATGAGCGCCGATAAAGGCTAGAATTGGTATGTGGTTTAGCTTCGACGTTGTTACACCTTTGGCGTTAACGTCTATTACTTCCTCTATTAAATAGGTGGATACGGCGTAGTAGAAACAGGTTTTGGCTTGGGCTTCTGTTATGCCGGAAGCGCCTCTTATAATTTCTATGTAGTCCCCTATTTTTTCGCTCATTGTGCTGTTCCTCCTTCTCGCTGTATATTACGCTCCCCTCTTGAGTTTCGGACAGAATGGGTCTACGGGAAAACTCTGCCGCGAGTCTGCCCCATTTTCCAGTAGTTAATGCAGCTCGGATTTTTGCAGACATGGGCATCTATATTGCGTCGGTATCGCAAAATCCATCCGCATTCAGGGCACGCGCCTTTGGGCACTTCGCCCTCACGCAATATCCACCTCACCTTGTCGGAGGCACCTGAGCCTAACAAGGCTCCTGCAACAAAATTCGATTGCGGACTTAGCAGGAGCTCTATTGCCTTGGCAAGGTCGTAAAAACACTGAGCACTACACCACGGCTTACCCAAAACCTGAAACATCCAATCCAGGATGGCGTTTCCACTATCGCAACGTAGAAGGTCGATTTCGTATTGCCGTCTTGAGTTTTCGTAGTATTCCAGCACTGACTGACGTCCGGGTTTATACCGCCATCCAGTCGCCTTCTTCTGGGCGAGACTAGCCATTAGCTCTTTGCCTGATAATCTTGTGTCCATTGTTTCCTCCTTACGATTTCAATTCCTTCTCGCTTGACCTTTTAACTTGTTCCATATTAAAGTTCGAAATGGGAGTCATTGGTTGTTGTGTACGCTCCCTCTCGCATCAGCCCAGGTCTCATACGCCTGGGCTTATATTTCTTAGCATTTCACGAGTTCTCCCTCTAGCTTCAATTCACTTAACAGCCTCTCAAGCGTAAATGGAATAGGTTGAGTTATCTGTTGGGTGTAGCCAAACGATTGGGACTAATCGATTCCAAGACATCTATAGAGAAGGCACCTGGCTTGCTGCAGGAACAAATCCAGTCTTCCAAGGTATATCAATTCCACGTCCATATGATAGAGCATGGCCGGCGGATATGCTGCGCTCGGCAGCCGCAGTGCGCTAAGTGTATATTGAATCGCATCTGCCCGAGCTCACTCTGCTAATTTGGCCTGGTTAGCAAGTGATATAATGGTTAATATGGCACAGATACTAAAGAGCAAAAATCTGGCCACTAAGTTTCAGATAATGGTGGAAATAGCCGCACATCAGCCTAACATACAGCAGAAAGACATCGCCCCAAGATTGGGCATCACTTCGCAGGCGGTTTCCGAATACATAAGAGAATTGATAAAGGACGGCTGGCTGAGCTCCCAGGGACGCTCCCGATATAAGGTAACCAAGGAGGGCGTAGATTGGATTTTGCAGATGTCCCGGCAGTTACATAGTTACGCCTGGTTTGTGAGCAAAGCCGTGGCTGATATATCCACCACCACCGCCATAGCTGACAGCGACTTATCCGCTGGTCAACCAGCATCGTTATATATGAAGGACGGCTTGCTCTTCGCCTCCAACACCATTAGGGGCAAAGGGGCTAAAGGAATAACTGTAACTGAAGCTAAAAAAGGACAGGATGTCGGCATACGCAACATCCAAGGAGTAATAAAACTCGAGCCAGCTAAAGTAACCATAGGCAAAGTATCCAATGTGCAGGATGGCGGTTCCCGGTGCACCAATCTCGCCCGATTGGAAAAAGAGGTAAAGAAAGCGAGGCTGGTGGGAGCACTGGGTACGGAAGCTCTGGTAGTATTGATGCAGATAGGTGTAAAGCCTGATTACGTTCATGGTGTCCGAGAAGCAGCCGTAGAGGCAGCTTACTGTGGCCTGTCCTCACTGGTTGTCTGTAGTGAAGATAAGATTCCACTTTTGGTGCAGAGATTGGAGGAGGAGAACCTGCATTATGAGATTGCCGACCTGAGGAGAAGATAGGAAATTCCCTATCTCTCCTGATCGCATATCCCTCTGAACTGCAAAATTTTCTCCGAATAACCCCAAAACCCCTTGACATTCCACTCGTCAATATCTAAAATGTAGAAAACAAGTGCACTTGTGTAAAATCAAGTAGTTTTGTATAAGGGGAGGTGAAAGTGACTCGCATGAAAAGATCCTGTAAGCAAATCTTTGCTCGAGGCACAAACTGGTTCCTGGCGGCGCTTTTGGGCATAGCTCTTGTCCTGACAGCCTGCAATCCTGGCGAACAGACACCAACACAGTATGTAGTTGATGACCTGGGAAGGCTGGTCGCCATTAACGGAACACCCGAAAGAATTATCTCCCTGGCTCCTTCTAACACCGAGATTTTGTTTGCCCTGGGGCTGGGAGACAAGGTCGTGGGAGTGACAATGTATTGTGATTACCCTCCGGAAGCTCAGGACAAGGAAAAGGTGGGAGATTATTACGGACCCGATATAGAGAAAATAATTGCTTTAGAGCCTGACCTGATACTGGCCACTGATTTTCACAGATTTGACCTTATCCCTGCCCTGGAAGACCAAGGGTTTACTGTGTTTGCTGTGGCGCCGCAGACTCTGGATGATGTACTGGAAAGCATTCAGAAAATAGGACAGATAACTGGCAAGGAAGCAGAAGCTCTGGAGCTTGTGAACGGGATGACAGGCAAGGTTGAAGAAATAGAAGAGCAGACCAAAGAGCTTGAGGAAAGGCCACGGGTTTTCTATATGACATGGCATGACCCTATGTGGACTGTTGGCAGGAACACCTGGATTGACGACCTGATCAATACAGCTGGCGGGGTGAACATTTTTTCTCAATACTTCGAGAGTGGCGCCATGGTCGAAATTGAATGGGTCATCCTCCTCAACCCGGAAATAATCGTCACCAGCGAATGGTCATATGACTGGGCACTCAATGCAACTGAGCTTGCGAGTACCAACGCCAGTCAAACAGGAAGAATTTACACATTCGATGATGACTTGGCTCAACGTCCGGGTCCCAGGCTGGTCAAAGGCTTGGAGTGGTTTGCCCACTTCATTCACCCCGAGATATTTGAGGAGCCTGAGGCTTAGCTAGGTGAAGGTTCTTCCCTCCTAGAGAGCAGAGGAAAGTCGAGATGAAAAAGAAAGGCTTGATTCAAGTCTATACCGGCCCTGGCAAAGGAAAGTCCACTGCCGCCATCGGTCAGGCTGTCCGCGCTGCCGGGCACGGCTTCAAAGTCGGCTTCCTCTCTTTTTTTAAAGACCCTGAGGCATTCGGCTACGGTGAATACAAATCCCTGGAAAAGCTGGGGGTAAAGACTTTCCTTTTCGCCAGGAAACATCCCCACTTCTACAAAGAACTGAATCCTGACGATGTCTGCCAGGAATGCTCCAGAGGACTGGCATTCATTAAGGAGCTTTTTCAGGACCCATCCTGGGATATGCTTGTCTTGGACGAGATAAACATTGCCGTGCGCGACGGCTTTCTGAAAGAAGAAGATGTCCTTGCTCTTCTGGAGGCAAAGCCATCGCAGCTAGAGCTTGTCTTAACCGGTCGGGGCGTCACGGAAAACATTATAGAAAAAGCAGATTTGGTCAGTGAGGTGAAGGAAGTGAAGCACCCTTATAATCAAGGGGTAAAGAGCCGGAAAGGCATTGAATACTAGGAACGATGGCACGTAGTGTAGCTGAGGTATTTACTGAGCCAGCTATTCCTTTTGCCATACGCTGGCAAAGCAGAGTCTACTCACTGATAGGGCTTGCGGCCCTGCTGGTGGTGGTAGTCATATTTGCCACTGCTCTGGGGAGCGTCCCTATACCGTTCACCACTACTTTCAAAGTCCTTCTCTCACAATTGCCGTTCGTTCATATTACTCCTGCTTCACTCGAAATCCAGGGGATGCCGGTGAGCCTGGAAATTCTGAAAACGATAATCATTGATATCCGGCTGCCGCGCATACTTCTGGCCGGTCTGGTAGGGGCAGCCCTGGCAGTAGCCGGCGCCACTTATCAGGGACTGTTTCGCAATCCTCTGGCTGACCCCTATCTCCTGGGTGTATCCTCAGGAGCCGGGCTGGGGGCGACTATTGCCATGCTCACTCCTTTCACATTGGCCTGGATGGCTTTCGGGGCTGTGCCATTATTTGCCTTCATTGGCGCCATAGGCGCCGTGGCTGTAGTCTACTTGCTGGCTCGCGTCGGCAAAACCCTGCCCGCCACCACGCTTATCCTCGCTGGAGTAGCCCTAAGCGCTCTTCTGTCCTCAGTTACCTCCTATCTCATGACCATTTCCGGCAAAGAATTACACGGGATCGTATTCTGGCTGCTGGGTGGACTTTATCTGACTAAATGGTCTGAGGTATGGACGGTCCTCCCTTGTGTATTGGCGGGGCTGGTAGTCATCTGGATTCATGCCCGACCGCTCAATGTCATGCAGCTTGACGAAGACCAGGCCCAGCAACTGGGCATCAATGTAGAAAGGGTCAAGATCATACTACTGGCGGCTGCAACACTCATTACTTCCTCAGCGATTTGCTTCACCGGACTTATCGGTTTCGTCGGCATACTCATCCCTCATGCCGTGAGGCTTATCTGGGGACCCGACCACCGGTTTTTGCTCCCTCTATCCACGCTGGTGGGTGCCATCTTCCTCATCTTGGCCGATACCTTAGCTCGCACCATAATTCCTCCTACGGAGATTCCGGTAGGAATAATTACTGCTTTCTGTGGGGCACCTTTCTTCCTTTATCTATTACGGAGAAGAAAGGGGCTCGCTTTCTTCTGAAAAGACAACAATGATTGAGCTGGACAACGTCAGTCTGGGCTACGACCATCGAGCCATTCTGCACAATGTAAGCATGAAGGCTCGGCCAGGCCAGGTACTGGGTCTGGTCGGCCCCAACGGCTCGGGAAAGTCCACATTAATCAAGGGGATGACCCGGGTAATAGAGATATTTTCCGGGCGAATCTTGATTGACGGCCGTGATATGAAAACCGTCAAGCGCGATGAAATGGCTCGCCTGGTGGCTACGGTGCCGCAAGACCCTGCCTTGCCTGCGGCGTTCACGGCTTTTGAAGTGGTGCTCATGGGACGTACGCCTCACCTCGGGCTTTTTCGCTACGAGGGAGGAAAAGACCTGGCTATCGCCTGGCAAGCCATGGAGGCCACACATACTCAATCATTTGCCGAGCGCAGGGTAGGTGAGCTCTCAGGAGGAGAGAGACAGAGGCTGATTATCGCGCGGGCATTAACTCAACAGCCCAAAGCGATGCTGCTTGACGAGCCCACTGCCAATCTGGATATAAACCATCAAGTCGAGATTCTCAATCTGGTCAAGAGCCTTTGCCAAGAGCAAAGTTTGACCGTCATTATCGCTTTACATGATTTGAACTTAGCTGCTCAATACTGCGATTGGATGGTCATGCTCAACGGAGGGAGAGTTTACGCTGAAGGCACGCCACAAGAGATACTCACAGCGCCGAATATCAAGAAAGTTTACGGAGCCGAAGTGTGTGTTTATCCCCACCCTGTTAATAAGTTGCCCACCACCCTTATCACAGCCGGCCCGCCGCACAGCTATGACAGGCAGGCCGGCGGGAGTCACGGAACAAGCTGAGTAAATTCCACCTCTCACTAAACTCCCTCTCACCACAGGCTTTGCCCTAAAAGGCGGCGAGGAGTTACTTTAAGGTAAAGCCCTCAAAGTAAATAAAAAGGAGGGCTTTATTAAGGAATATGAGTGCGAACTATGATAAAATATCCGTATTACACAAAAGAGGTGAGGAGGAAATGAATGTCAATATTTCAAGATTTATTGATACAACGTTAAAGGAGAGAACCACTGTCTATAGCCCACTCATAGAAGCTATAGTGAATTCCATAGAAGCAATATTAGAAACTAAAAGATTAGACGGAAAGATTGTTATCACACCTATAAGGATCCCCCAAGCTTCGCTTGATAATGGTGCATTACCAGATGTCGTAGGATTCACTGTAGAAGATAATGGCATTGGTTTTAACCTTCTCAATAGGGAAGCTTTTGACACGCTATGCACTGATTATAAGATAAGTACAGGGGGGCAGGGGCTAGGAAGGTTTGTATTTCTAAAGTATTTCACCAAAGTTAGATTCCGCAGCATATATAAGAGTAATGGCAAATATCACGTGAGAAAGTTTAGTCTAGGCTCAAAAAAAGACATTATCGAAAATGAAACAGACGACGAAATAATGGCTTCTGATACCAAAACAACACTGTTTTTGGAAGGGCTAAAACAACACGATTATGACAAAGAATTGAAGAAAATAGCTAAGAAAGTACTTGAGAGAATTCTAGTTTTCTTCGTAGATACTGATACCTTTAAATGCCCAAAAATAATGTTTAAAGAAAATGATAATGAAATCATACTCAATGATTTAATTGGGGATAATCGAGAAATACAACACATTCACAGCGAATTCTTTTCATTAAAAGGATTCACAGCTGGTCAAATAGAACAATCTAATGATTTTGAAGTTAAAATATACAAAATAATTTATCCAGGTACTGTAGTGAGCAAACTTTGTCTAACAGCTCATGGCAGGCAGGTAACAGAAACATCACTATCTAAATACATCCCCGAATTCAAAGATGGGTTTTTTGAGATGGATGGTAAAACGAGTAGAAATTATATAATCATAGCCTACGTTTTGGGGAAATATCTCAATGATAATGTTACCTTCGATAGAGGGAGATTCAACTTCCCGGCTGAAGGGAATGATATAGTTTATCCTTTGTCACAGTATGCCATTGAAAAACAGTCTGCGAATATCGTTGAAAGGGTGTTTAAAGGGGAGGTTCAGTCTAGAAGACAAAAAAGACAAGCTACATTCAAGAAGTATATTGATGAATCGGCTCCGTGGTACAAATCTTACCTAAAAGACTTGGACTGGTCAGCTCTACCATCCGAGTTAGATGAACAGGCAATGGAATCTGCCTTACAACAAGTGAAGCTTAAAAAAGAAAATTTGGCGAAGTCTGAGTTAGGGAAAATAATAGATAACCCAAAAACAGAATTGTTTGCCAAGGCTAGTGAGTTAGTTAAATCAATTCAGGAAGCAGGAATCAGTGATTTAACTCATTATGTAGCTCTAAGGAAAATAGTTTTGGAATTATTAAAGACGCGGTTAGAAATAAGGGATGATGGGAAATACAACAAAGAGAAAGATATTGAGGATATTATTTTCCCCACAAAAACTGATTCAGAAAGCATTGATTATGTAGACCATAATCTCTGGATTCTAGATGAAAAACTGAACTTCACAGAATATATTAGCTCTGACAAAACTATAGATAAAAAGAGAAAAGACAGACCGGACCTTCTAATCTTTAATAAAAGAATAGCTTATAGAAGTGGGGATGAGGCGAGCAATCCAATTACGATATTCGAATTTAAACAGCCTCAACGTGATGACTTCGTAAATCCATCTAGTGAAGAGGACCCGATTGAGCAAATAATCCGATATGTTGAAGCTATTAGAGAAGGCCATTATAAGACGCAAGAAGGTCGTGACATATACGTTAATGTGAATACCACGTTTTATGGCTATTTAATTTGTGACCTTACTGCCAAAGTTAAAGACTGGTTATTCAAGCAGAAGGACTTTACCCCCATGCCGGATGATTTAGGATACTTCAAGTGGTTTGTTAACAATAGACTTTACATGGAAGTCCTGGCTTGGGATAAGATACTGAAAGATTCTGAACAAAGAAACAGAATATTCTTTAAGAAACTTGGCTTAATTTAGTAAAGCCCTCTCGGTTTGTATTATAACGCTTTTTCTTTGGGATACGTTTTTCGCTTACTTAACTGGTCTAGTAGATTAAGAACTGATTTAAGGTTACTTGGATTACGGTCTCCGACTTTCCATTTCTCAACTGCATAGTCTATTTATGAGCTAGGCATCGAGCCAATATTCCAGACTTTTGAGGCAAAGCTTGTTTCAGGGGAGAGAGAATGTAGAGGAGCTTCATAATAAGGGGCGGGAGAAGCCGCAGGTGGGGCAGTGGTACATGCCCATGCCTGCTCCGCAGCAGGGACAGCTAATTTCATCATCCCCACGCCCATGGAAAGACATAGATAGAAGAAACAAGAAGCCTCCCGAGCGGGAAGCTACGCTGCCGAGGTTTGTTCAACGGTATATGAAATTGGAGGTTAGATAATTCGTAGCTTGATTTAGCTGGTATCTCTATCTATAATGACCTTGTTATTAGTCTGATAGAAATGTGAAGAGGGACAAAAATGACTTACACAAGCGATGAAGTAGGGCGAATATTCAATCAATTCAAGGAAACTCAATTTGTCGCACTGGCCACTATGGATGGGACACGACCAAGAGTAAGGCCAATGACGCTGATATATTTGGATCGCAGGTTCTGGATGGTGACTTCTACTTCCAGTAACAAAGTTACACAAATTGAGCAGAACGCAAATGTGGAGTTTACCTATCAATTCGATGAGAATGGCGAGGATTGCTGCATACGGATACTGGGAAAGGCTCAAATCATTAGAGACAAAGAGACAAAGACCAGCATCGCAAGACGGATTGGTTTCTTTGGCAATCATTGGTCCGGCCCGGAAGACCCTGACTATACCTTGTTGGAAGTTTTGCCCGATGAACTGCAATATGTTGCCCCCTCAGGCATGAAACAATTCCGGCTATAATCATTTTCATTTGGCCTATCAACGTACCCAAATTCATTCCCTTGCAAGGAGACTATTCTGGTAACCCTCTTTTACCAGGCCTCATTATCGCAACTCTTTCCACTCCTCCCTAAGGATGCCGAACTCCACTCGGTCATGATATTGCCCGTTTTTGAACATGGCTTGCCGCAGACGGCCCTCTTCCTGAAAGCCGAGTTTTCTGTGAAGCTTAATGCTACGTTCGTTGAAGGCAACTGCAGCCGATGAAATGCGATGTAGATTCAATTGCTGGAAGCCATAGTTGATTAGCAGCCGGGCAGCCTCCAGACCGTAGCCTTTGCTCCAATAGTCCTTTTCGCCTATGATGATTCCAAAAATGGCATCGTGGTCCTTCGGGTTAATCTGGTGTAGACCGCAGTTGCCGATTGGTTTAGTGGAGTCACCTTCGATGACTTCGATAACTAACAGAACATCGCTTCTCGCCCTCGTGGTGCCCAATTCTTCGATGAATTTCTCCTCGGACATTTCCGTCATCGGCAGATACATATCAAGATACTGGACTACCTCCGGGTCGTTGAACCACTTCAAGAAATATGAGATATCCGACCTCTTAAACGGCCTTAGAAGAACGCTCTTGCCCTTCAGCATTTGAATCCCTCCTTCTATCCGCGAGCCAGTTTCGCTGTCTTCAATTCGATGCTAGGGCGGACACCAGGCCCGCTCGAACACGGCATATAATAACCTCACCAAGGGATGATGTAAAGGAGCTTCATAGCAGGTGACGGGAGAAGTCACAGGCGGGGTAGTGGCATGTGTCTATCACTGCTCCACGGAAAGACACTTCACTTCGCAGCTTCTGACTTCTTCAGGTATCTCCCTCAGAACTCGGTCTCAGACGCGCCACTACAAGTAGCACTGTCGGTTGCTGAGCTTTATGTCAACTATAGCCTACCTGTATAGCATAATCGATACCGCAATACCACCCGCCCTGCTATCGTACTGGACGCTGTTAGTGTGCTTAGCAAGTCTGGCTGTTCACAGAATGACGGGATGTGCTAATATCTTGGCTTATTCATGAAGATGGAATAAGGAAGCTTGAAGGAGAAAAATCGTCGTGGCAAGAAGAAATGTCATCATCATAGGCTCAGCGGGCAGAGACTTTCACAACTTCAACGTATTTTTCAGGAACAACAAACGTTACAATGTGGTAGCCTTCACTGGCTCCCAGCAAATCCCGGGTATCTCTGGGAAGCAATATCCTCCTGAGCTCTCGGGTGAACTGTATCCGGAGGGAATTCCGATCTATGCAGAAGAAGAACTGCCGCGGTTGATAAAAGAGCTGAACGTCGATGACTGTGTCTTCGCCTATAGCGACGTCTCCTACCCGCACGTGATGCATATCGGTGCAATCGTGAATGCGGCCGGCGCAACTTACACGATGCTTGGCCCAAAGGACACAATGCTCAAGAGCAGCAAACCTGTTATCGCGATATGTGCAGTGAGGACGGGCGCGGGCAAAAGCCAGACTTCGAGGAGGGTAATAGAGCTTCTAAAGAAGAAGAGACTGAGAGTCATCGCTGTACGCCATCCGATGCCCTACGGCGAACTGCTCAAGCAAAGGGTGCAGCGCCTTGCCCAGTTGGACGACTTGAAGAAACACAACTGCACCATTGAAGAGATAGAGGAGTATGAGCCGCATCTGGTACGGGGAACCATAGTATATGCCGGCGCCGATTACCTGGCCATTCTGAAGGCTGCCGAAAAGGATCCAGAAGGTTGCGATGTCATCGTGTGGGACGGGGGAAACAACGATTTCCCGTTTTTCCAGTCCGACTTGATGATAACTGTAGCCGATCCTCACCGTGCCGGCCATGAGGTCTCGTATTACGCAGGGGAAATCAACTTGCGAATGGCAGATGTGGTGGTTATCAATAAAATCGACAGCGCGGCTCCGGAGAACGTGCAGAAGGTGCGGGAGAGCATTACCAACGTGAACCCCAATGCGACCATGGTCAATGCTGCGTCGGTGATTCAGGTTGATGATCCGAACCTTATTAAGGGCAGAAGAGTCCTGGTCATCGAGGACGGACCGACGCTGACGCACGGAGGAATGGCGTATGGTGCGGGCACTATCGCTGCCCGGCAAGGCGGCGTAGCAGAACTTGTAGATCCCAGGCCCTACGCCGTCGAGAGCATCGCTGAAGCCTTCAGGAACTACCCAAATATTGGACCAGTCCTGCCGGCTATCGGGTACAGCACACGTCAGCTGCATCATCTGGAGACGACTATCAACAGTGTCGACTGTGATGTGGTGATGGTGGCAACGCCCATAGACTTGAGTCGAATCATTAACATCAGAAAGCCACATACCAGAGTTTCATACGAGCTTCAGGATATGGGAACGCCCAATCTAGAGGACATACTGTCGGAGTTTGTACACGCTCACAATCTCCCCCAAGGCTCCAAGAATGAAACGAGCCAGGGAGCGACCTGTACCTCTCACGGCGCATCGCCGGGAAAGATAAACCAATGACCAGGGACAGAATCAAGACTTTTGTCATCGCTCTTGGTGGCAACTGCATCCTCAGGGCAGGGCAGAAGGGAACTATCGAGGAGCAATATGTGAACCTGCGGCGCACCGCCGAACAGTTACTGGGCCTGCTTAGCAGCGGCAGCCGTATCGTAATCACTCACGGGAACGGACCCCAGGTGGGCAACTTGCTTCTGGCCAGCACGATGGCGCAGGATATGGTGCCGGCCATGCCGCTGGACATCTGTGGAGCCGCTACAGAGGGCTTCATGGGTTATATGATTCAGAACACACTGGCTAACTGCTTGAGAGAGGCAGGGGCACCGCACAACATCACCACGGTGGTAAGTCAGGTTGTCGTGGACGGGAATGACCCTGCCTTTCACAGCCCGTCCAAGCCAATCGGCCCCTTCTACACCGAGAGTGAGGCGGCACGGCTCCGGCAGGAGAAGGGTTGGCATATTGTCCAGGACAGCGACCGCGGCTACAGGCGGGTAGTAGCTTCGCCCATGCCCGTCAGCCTCCAGCAAGCGAGGATCATAAAAAGTATGCTGGATGCGGGCGAGATAGTAGTGGCCGTGGGAGGTGGGGGCATCCCCGGCGTCAGAGAGAATAACCGCAATCTGCGCGGTGTTGAAGCCGTAATTGACAAGGACTACGCCTCAGCCCGCCTGGCTATCGAGGTGGATGCTGATGTTCTGTTTATCCTTACCGCAGTCGAGTATGTATATCGAGACTTCGCTACACCTCACCAGAAGGCCCTGGACAACCTGAGTGTGGCTCAGGCAAAGAAACTCCTGAACGAGGGCCAATTTGGCAAGGGAAGCATGGAGCCAAAGATACGGGCAGCCATAATGTTTCTCGAAGAAGCGAACCCTGACCAGCGGCGGGAACGAGAGGTCATCATAACTCTCCCTGAAACCGCTCTAGCGGCACTCCAGAGCAAAACCGGCACGCGGATCACTGTGTAGGGCACGACAACAGGGGTGGCTCGACTAGCCCGGGCGAGGTGCAAGCCGCCTCCAATCTGAAGAGACTCCAACGGAGCCGCTCTGTGCCGGCTAG